>Ga0224723_1000042_pt1 | contig 75708 bp, 72 predicted proteins | sample Balambano_FR2_Me_FD_161647 | JGI IMG/M metagenome (GOLD analysis project Ga0224723, IMG submission 161647) | Freshwater sediment microbial communities from Lake Towuti, South Sulawesi, Indonesia - Balambano_FR2_MetaG | ecosystem: Environmental > Aquatic > Freshwater > Lake > Sediment | place... | reverse complement strand
CCAATATACTGGCACTCGCTTGACGCTTTTTTCCAAACTTCAATCGTACTTTTTCACGCAGTAAGCGATTGATTCGTTCCCAAGTACCATCTTTTCGCCACAGCCGAAAATAATGGTATACGGTTTTCCAAGGTGGCATTTCCTTGGGTAACATTCGCCATGCGCAACCGCCTTGTAGAATGTAAAAAATGCTGTTCAAGATAATTCGCCAGCCATGTTCACGCGGACGACCTGTTTTTGCTTCGGCTGGCAAGTATGGTCGGATTTTCGACCATTGGGTATCATTCAAGTCGGTTGGGTAAGTTTGTTGTGATTTGGTCATCCAACAAGTTTGCCCAACCACTCCTAATTTTTCAAGTTTTCAGACACTTTCTTAGACTCACGATTTGTTGATGTTGAATAATCTTTGCTCAAAGGCTGGGATATTGCTTGAAATTGAACCGAAATTGCTAAACACATTAACAGATTATGCGGTTCGCACAAGGTATCCAGGCGAAGGTCCGATTTTGTCTGATGCAAAAGAAGCAATGGAAATTACAAAATTAGTTCGGAATTTTGCGAGGAAAGTTTAGGGGTTGTAAACGAACCTGTGAAAGAAATTTTGTCGCTTTCTACTTATACGCCTTCGTTTTCTGAGTCAATTCCTATTACTTTACTTCATTTGCCTCAACCTGTGTAACTCTTTTTGCAAGTATAATATTTTCAACACTTAATTCGGGAGATGTTAAAAATGCAAACAAAATTTAATTTTGTTTCAATCTTTGTTATCTTAACTTTAATTCTTGCTGGATGTGCTTCTCAACAAGAAAGCATTACTCCTACACCAAGCCCTCCACCAACCAATACACCAACTCCTTTACCAACATCAACACCAACTATACCCCCGACTCCACAACCAACTGCTGTTGGCGGTTCTAATGGTTCAATTGTTATTGATGATTATGATGGAAATTTCTTTGTTGTGGATTTGAATACAGGTGAGCGAAAAACTTTAATTTCCCAATCTCAATTAGAGTCTTTACTACCTCCAAATCGTTCAGGAGATTCTTATGATTACGCTGGTGATTATGTAGCTCCGCCACAAATCAGTTTGTCTCCTGACTTAACAAAAGTTTATGTTTCAATTTGTGCTAATTTGGATAATAAATTTCGATGTATACCAGATGATTTCATTTATGATATTGAAACTCAATCTTTAACAAAATTAGATAAACCTGCGGGGGAGTATGGAGTTTATTGGCAATGGTCATCTGATGGGTCAAAACTAGCAGGCGAGGGTTGGAGATGGCAATTTGGTCAATATGGTCAAGAGTATGCCTCAACTGCATTTTATGTAATTAACAGTGATGGTTCGAATCTTAAAGCAATAGCTCCTAAAACAACTTGGGATATGAAACTCGCGTGGAATCCAAATGGAAAAATTGTATATCCTTTAACCTTTGCATCAAACTTGCAAGCAGTAAACGTAGATACTGGTGAAAGTGTAGATGTAACTATTGAAGAATTGAAAGTGGACGATAAAATTGATTGCCTAACTTTTTCTAATAATGGAGAGAAGGTTGCATTTGCTGTGACCCGTGACACACAAAAAGGCTATTATTGGATTTACACTGCAAATTCTGATTTTACAAACATTTCATTGATTTCTGAGTTTGATACTGATTCGCATTACGGTTGTGGAATTACTTTGTCACCAGATAATAAATTTATACTTATAGGTTATTCATATAGATATATCAGCGGTGGTGCAGAATGGAGTTCACTTAGTATTTTACTTAATGTAGAAATGAACAGTGAAGTAAATTTTCCGCAAGCAGATTTTTGTGGCTGGACACCTGATGGAAGCCTTGTATACTTAAAAGAATGGGAAGCAAAGATTTTCGATTTGTCTACTTCTAAAGAATTTAACTTACCGCAGTCAATTAAAAAATGCCCAATTCAATGGTTACAACGAGATTTATCTTTTCAACTCTCTGCTGAGATGTCTACTCTTAATGCTTGCCATCCTGGAGATATAATAAAAGATGAAATAGACGTTCTGGAAATTTCCCCATATTTTGATATTCAAGAAGTCAGTTCATCATTAGATGGTGAAACATTAACAGTAACTTTTTATTTGAAATCGGTGAATGATGATTTAAGTGTTTATATGAATACGGGTAGAAATAATTACCTGAATGGTTGGAGGGTCAAAATAGACGTAGACAATAATATTTTATCTGGAGATAATGAAGGATTTGAATACAGATTTAATGTCATAGCATGGAATGGTTCAGATGGCAATACGCCAAGTTTGTCGGGTGACTTAGAAAAATATTCTCCTAATAATGATTCATATACTAAAGCAGGAAGAATTGAAGTTATTCTTGATTCCAAGAACAAGATAATAACCTTTGTAGGTAAAATTCCAGAAATCACTCCAGATGCGCGTTTAGCTTTTGAGTCGAGCAAAATAGATTTAGTAGATTCGATTGGATTAGCAACTGTAGACGAGATATGTAAATGAAATTGAAAAATTTTATACCAGACCTGACAGGTCTCACACTCATCAACGTTTGTCAAAACGATTTTAAATTCAGAGATGCGAGTCAATCAAACCTCTGTGAAGACCTGTCAGGTCTATGACTTTAATTACCAATTACTATTCCCCATTCCCTTCTACTTCATCATCCTCGCCGCTTTTCTTCCAATCTCCACAGCAAAATTTGTACCGCGATCCCACGGGTACACCTGACTCATCGAAGCGAAATACAAACCGTCAATCGGCGTTTGAATCGCAGGCACATTCTTTGAATGATTCACCAACGGAATCGGTTGCGCATAATTTGTTTTATGTACCCAAATCTTTTTAATCCAATCGCGTGAAAATTCAGGATTAAATTTTTGAAACGCTGGAATAAATTTTTCCAACAACTGTCCATCGCTCAACGAAAAATATTCGTGACCCACTTCCAAATAATCCCCTGCATACACAATGCGGTCACCGCCAAAATGTTCGCTCGAAACAAAATTGGTATGTTCCACCAACGCCAAAAACGGATAGCCCTCTGCCTTCGGCACGTTGAACCAATAAAATCCATCTTTCGATAACGAATGTTTCAAAGATAACGTCATCACCACAGCCCCCATCGACTTCAATTCCAACAAGCCCTTCAAATAATTTTCAGGAAGTTCAGGACATAACTTCGCCATCAAATTCGGAGATGTGGTCACTAACACTTTATCAAACGATTCAACTCCCTTTTCGCTTCGCACTTCGATTTGTGCTTGGTTCTGCTTAATCGACTCTATCTTTACCCCTAACCGAATCCCAACTCCCAACTCCCGAAGTTTTTCTGCAAATAAATCCGAAAAATTTTGAAAGCCTCCTTCAAATGTTCCCAGCCTTGTTGTGCGTGCTTTGATTCTTGCCCACATCCACGCCATATTAACATCTTTATAAAACGGACCAAACTTTCCGATGAGTAATGGCTTCCACATCTGCTCATAGACTTGTTTGCCCGCATATTTCAACATCCACTCATGGGCAGTCACTTTTTCTAAGGCTTTCCAATTGTTTGTGATGCGTAAAAACAATCCGACAAATCCAAACCTGATTTTATTTAACCCAAATCCAAGTCCAGGAAAACGAAGCGCATTCAAAATCGAGTCAAAGGGATACCATTTCTTTTTGTAATACATCACCGTCAATGGGCGTGGAAACATCACTTTATCTTCCAAACCCAATTCACGAATTAACCCCAGCATTTCACTGTCCGATTGAAACCAGTGATGATAAAACTTTTCGACAGACCAATCCCAATGTGGTTCTTTAAATCCGCTTGCCAAACCGCCCACATAATTCGCCGATTCAAAAATAGTGACGTCGTGCCCTGCTTTTTTCAAATCCCATGCCGCCGCCATGCCACCATAACCCGCTCCGATAATTGCAATTTTCATTCATTAACCTCATTTATGTCATTGCGAGGAGTGATGCAAAGCATCACGACGAAGCAATCCCCATGACATATTATTTTTTATTTTTCTCAATTCTTTCTGCTAACACTTTCAACTTACCCCATTCACCTTGCACGGCATAAATCATAGCCAAGGCTTCCAACCAACGCACATCACACTTTGGGTTTTGTGCCAATCGCTCAAACACCTGCGTAGATTGTGAATCCGTGCGCCCTTCTTTTAGATATTCATTCGCCAACTCTTCCAGCGAAACAGTTTTCTCAAGGTGCACTTGATTCGACTGCGCGATTTTTTGTCGCTTCATTCTTACGTTTTCAACCACTTTTTTGATAGACGCTTCTACTTCCTCAATCGTAAATGGTTTTGCCAAAAAATCATTTGCGCCAATCGCTTCTGCCTTTTGAGCCATAACTTCATCTTTTTCACCAGAAATAAAAATACAACCCGTGCCCGGAAACATTTGCACAATATGTTTGAAAGCCGTCAAGCCATCCATCTCTGGCATGTTGATATCGAGAATCACAATATCTGGGCGTTGTTCTTCGGTCATTTCTACGGCTTGTTTACCATTCGACGCAATCGCCACCACTTCCACATATTCAATTTCAGAAAGCATCAAGCGCGTATTGCGCCGCGTCTCTTGCACATCATCGGCGATCAGAATCCGCAATTTATTTTTTCTGGGGATGTTGCTAATCATTTTTTTGACCTTGCGCCTCTTAGTATAACCCAAGCCTGTTTCAGCACGTTGAGTTTATCCCCGCTTGACACAGTGTTTTTTGAGGAGTATGATGAATAGTAAGTAACCTGGTGTAGTCGTGTGAAAACGCGGGTTGGGTTTCAGGTGATGAAAGTAAGCCTGTATAAAAGCAACCCCAACTAGCCAGGTGCTTTTATTTAATCGGGGTAATGAATTACCTTTACCATACTGGAGCGAATCGCAGAAGTATCATTGCGAATAAAACCTGCAAGCATATCTGCAATCTGCAAACCGTCGTTTCGACTGGCAGATACAGCCTTGATAGCACGCAGAAAAACTTGCTGACGGAGTGCTTGTGATAAAGTTGTTCGCAATGTATTCTTAAATGATAATTGTTCCTTTTCTCCGTCATAATATAAAGTTGAGTTTTGTAACAATTCAAAAGGTAAATTGACAATACAATGTGTAATCAAGTCTGCAATAATTTGCTCCCCTCTTTTTTCACGCATAGTGACAGAAAAACGTTGTTTATCAGCACGCAGAACAACTACCGCAGGAATCTCTAATTCATTGTGAACAAAATTTCTAAACTCTTCTCTAATATGACGATTTGTCTTTGCAAAATGAAATTCATAATCTTCAGGCAAAGACAATTTAGAGCGTAAACTGTTGAGATTTAGCTCCTCATCTGTCATCAGTGTTGCAATCACTAATAATTCCGAAGAACCTTGTCTAAATTTAAAGCCTGGGTCTCCTGACCAATCTATATAAATGCGAATTGTCATTCGTTTTTCTCTACCTCTCCTCTCAAATCATCACTCCACTTGATGCCTTCTCTGGCTAAGTAATATGCACCAAGAAGTGTAATCGGCAGCCAAAGCGCGACGTGTAATGTCAATGTATATCCCGCGGCAGTGGCTTGATTAACTCCATAAGCAGTTAACACTGCAATTCCGGGTGCATCAAATGTGCCAATATAGCCCGGCGCAGATGGAATCGTAGTTGCCAAATTGACAATGCCATTCATCAACATCAATGCAAAGAATGAGACTTGAAAATCAAAGGCGTGCATTACAAACCAATATTTGCCAGTCTCCAAAAGCCAGATAATGACTGAGGTGAAGAAAACCATTAACACGTTAAATGGAGAGCGGAGGGAAGCGAGACCATCTAAAAATCGAGACATGATGCGTGTAATTCGTTCATGGAATCGTTGTGGAGTGATTCGTTCAATCATCCACAATCCAATTTTTGCAGTCACTTGTGGAAACATTGCCGCCAGTAAAAAAATAATCAGTGCACCGATAAAAACTCCAGTGCCGATAATTGCCACTTGTTGAATATTACCCACAAAACCAGAAGCACTGGTTAATTTTGCGAGTTCAGATAAATTGACGAACACAAATGCCAACATCACCACGCCGTCAAAAATTCTTTCGACGATAATGGTTGCCAATGATGCAGAGACAGGTACGCCTTCTTTTCTTTTTAAAATGACAGCACGCAATACTTCGCCAGCCCGTGCGGGATAAATATTATTGCCCATGTATCCAATGGTTGTGATGGGAAACATTGTTTTGGTTGGAATCTCTTTGATAGGTTTCAATAAATAATGCCAACGCCACGCGCGAATCCATACGCCGATAAAATACACGCCGATTGCAGGAAGGAGCCAAATAAAATTTGCACCTTTTACAGTTTCCCAAAATTCATTGAGTTTGAGTCCACGTAAAGCCAGCCAGATAAATAAAATGCTAATGAAAACACCGAGCCAGAATTGCCATTTTTTGATTTGCATAGGGGAGGATTTTACCAGAGGGCTGCAGGCTTGCCCTGAGTTTATCGAAGGGTTGAATGTTTGCAGGTTGGAAAGTTGAAATAAAAGAGGAAAGAAGAAATATAGTTGAAAATCCATCGACTATAATCGTTCAATTCATGTCATTCTGAGCGAAGCGAAGAATCTCTACGATAATCTCAGAGACTCTTCGCCGCAAAAACAAAGGCGCGGCTCAGAGTGACACACAAGGAACTCCATGAAAAAATATTTCCCAACGATTCGAGATTACGCATTAATACTTCTTTCCAGTTTGATTCAAGCCGTTAGTTTGCGTTTGTTTTTTATTCCCGCTGATTTAGCATCAGGTGGGGTGAGTGGCATTTCGCAATTGATTAATCACTTCACCAATTGGCCCATCGGTTTGATGGTGCTGATTGGCAACATCCCATTGTTTTTATTAGGTTGGCGTTTTCTGGGCGGATTCAAATTTGCTATGCGTACCGCCGTTGCAATCGTCACATATTCATTATTGACTGATTTGTTATTACAAATTCCTGTTTTTATTGAATATTCTCAAATTTTGATTGATGATTTAAGCGGCGATATTTTTCTCAATTCATTGTATGGAGCCATTGTCAGTGGTATTGGTTACGGATTAGTCTATCGCGCACGTGGCACAAGCGGCGGTTCAGATATTCTGGCACGTATCTTAAGCAATTGGCGTGGAATCCCTACCACCCAAAGTTATCTGATTGTTGATACAGCCGTCATTCTTTCGGCTGGATTCGTCTTTGGTTGGAAAGAAGCACTGTATGCCATGATTGCTTTATACGTCAGTGGGCTTGTTGCTGAAACAGTTCTCGAAGGTGGTGGAACAGTTCGTACTGCAATGATTGTCACGGATAAACCTGATGAAGTATCAGAAAAAATTATTGATGAATTACAACGTGGTGTTACTTATCTTGAAGGCAGAGGCGGCTACACTGGAAATTCTCGCCCTGTTTTATATTGCGTTTTGAATCGTTCAGAAATTATCACATTGAAAAGTATTGTCAATGAAGTTGACCCTGAAGCCTTTATGGTTATCGGTGTGGCGCATGAAGCATTGGGAGAAGGATTTAAACCGTTGAAGGGTAGATAATATGTCATTGCGAGGAGCGATAGCGACGAAGCAATCTTATGATTAAGTAGGAGATTGCTTCGCCTGTGGTCTCGATACGTTGCTTCGCAGCTACTCGACCATCAGGCTCGCAACAACATCACTTTTTTTTCATATACCCTAACAACTTCAACGCATTTGGGTTATCGCGCCAATCTTTTTCCACTTTCACACGCAATTCCAAAAACACTTTTCGTCCGCCCATTTCTTCAATTTCTTTGCGTGCGGCAGAACCAATTGCTTTCATCATCTTGCCGCCTTCGCCAATCACAATTCCTTTTTGCGATTCACGTTCCACCAAAATCGTCGCGGCGATATATGCCATGCCATTATCACGTTCTTTGAATTCATCCAAACGCACGGCTAAACTATGTGGCACTTCATCACGCAACTTTAATAAACATGCCTCGCGGATTAAATCCGCGGCGATTTCTTTTTCATACAAATCTGTGATTTGATCTTCGGGATATTCCGCTTCTCTCTTGGGGAGGAGTTGAATCAGTTGCTCGATCATTTCTCCTAGCCCCAGCCTTTTGCTTGCGGAAATTTGCATCAGGGTAGCAGAGTTTGCTAATTGATGATATTCATTTTCACGCGCAGACAATGTATCAGCTTGTACCATGTCTATTTTGTTCAACACAAGCAGAAGCGGAGTCCGACGCGAAAATTTTGATAGTAAGTCAGCGATTGACTTGTCTTCATCTGTTGGGGAAGTAGATGAATCCACAAGCCACAGAATCAAATCCACACCTTCTAATGCTTCTTGTGCTTCTTGATTTAAAAATTCACCTAATTTATGTTTTGATTTATGCAAGCCAGGTGTATCCACAAAAATAATTTGAGCATTTGGAAGTGTGAGAATGCCCAATTGTTTTTTGCGTGTGGTTTGTGGGCGAGGCGAAACTGCCGCAATTTTTTGACCCAACAATGCATTCACCAATGTGGATTTACCGACATTGGGTTTTCCGATAATGGCTACAAAACCTGAACGATGTTCACTCATTTATTTTGCATTCCAATTTGCGATAACTAAACTTGCAATAATTAATATTGCACCTGCGACAATTTGCCAAGTAAGCGGTTCATTCAAAACGACTGTGCCAAGTGTAACACCGCCTAATGGAAATAAATATGTGACCATGGTGGTTCGCGTGGGTCCAATTTCGTGAATGAGATAAAACAGCATCACGAATGCCAAGCCTGAACCAAGAATACCCAGCCATGCTAAGGCAATCCATGTGATTGGAAGTGTAGGAATTTTAATAGGTGATTCAAAAATAAAGGATGCAACCCACATGACAACGGTGGCAGAAATTAACGAACCAACACTCCGTAAAACGGCGGGTGTATCTTCGGTTGTTTTGCGAGCAATGATAGAACTAGCCGCATAAAATACACAGGCTAATATGACAGCCAATTGACCCAGTAATGTGTTAGCACCTGCGTTAATATCTTTCATCATCAACACTACCACACCAATAAAACCAACCAACAAACCTAACACTTTTGGCTTGGTGATTTTGTCATCATCCAACAAGAAGTGAGATGCCAAAATGGTAAACAGCGGAACAGTTGCATCAAGAATAGAGGCGACTCCTGAGTCAATAGAGAATTGTCCCCATGTAATCAAAAAGAAAGGGATGGCAATATTGGTTAATCCTAAAACAAATAAAGGCAACCATTCTTTGAATGTGCGAGGCAGTTTTACTTTTTGAATTAAAACCACCGCACCTACAAATAACAGCCCAAATAATACACGATAGGCGACAAGCGTGATGGCACCTAATTCTCGAATCACAATTTCGACCCACATGAAGGACGAACTCCAAATTAAACCAAGTGTGATGAAGACAATCCAATGTTTTGTTTTCAATTTTGCTCCTTTGATATTTTTATTGTAAACAAATGAAGTTTGATTTACGACCTGATTTTTGCTGCTTTGAACTTTGTAAGGACACAGCGAGTCATCTAAAAATTTTGATGTTATACAGTTTCGCTGTGTCCCTACATTCTCATTCAAACAAGAAAAAATGTTCTATTTATAAAAGTATATCACTGTTTGATTTGCAAATAAAAAGGCGGCTGTTTCGCCGCCTGATTTTATGCTGAGGTAAAAACATGCACTTCTTTTTCGAGCCTGTCTTCAAGTTTATCTTTTTCAACTTCAATATCGTAACGAGTTTGTAGATTTATCCAAAACCGCTCAGAAAGCCTAAACTTAATTAGATAATAGACCACAGACCATCATCTACGGTCTTATTGTCCATCGTCAGATGTTTACTGATGTCCAACGATGCGATGCGGGACGTAAGGCTCTTCTAAATAATTAACTTCTTCTGGTGTTAACTTAATAGCGAAAGCACCAATTGCTTCTTCGAGATGTGAAATTTTTGTTGCACCAACAATCGGAGCAGTGACTGGTTCTTTTTGCAATAACCAAGCGAGGGCGATGTGTGTACGCGAGGCTTGATGTTTTTTTGCAAGCTCTGCAACACGCTCGACAACTTTTTTATCCATTTCAGCAGATGCATCATATTTGCTTTTTTGAATTTGGTCAGTTTCAGAACGAAGCGTAGTTTCAGAAGACGGATCGCGAGTTAATCTTCCCGAAGCCAGCGGACTATAAGGAATCAATCCAATTTTCTGGTCACGACAAAGCGGTAACATTTCGCGTTCTTCTTCTCGATAGATAAGATTCAAATGATTTTGCATGGAGATAAAACGAGTCCAGCCATGTTTTTCAGAAACATGTAATGCTTTTTGAAATTGCCATGCCCACATAGCAGATGCACCGATATAACGAACTTTGCCTGCACGCACTACATCATTTAATGCTTCCATTGTTTCTTCGATGGGAGTTTCATAATCCCAACGATGAATTTGATACAAATCCACATAGTCCGTTCCTAGTCGCTTTAGACTGTTATCAATCTCATTCATAATTGCTTTGCGAGACAATCCGCCACTGTTTGGTGCATCAGACATTTTGCCATGTACTTTAGTGGCAATGACAACCTCATCTCGTTTTGCAAACTCTTTTAATGCACGCCCAAGAATTTCTTCACTGGCTCCAATCGAATAGATATTGGCTGTATCAAAAAAATTAATTCCTAATTCAAGTGCTTTCTTAATAATGGGGCGACTATCTCCCTCATTCAATACCCATTTATGAACCCAGCGTGTTGCATCACCAAATCCCATACAGCCAAGACAGATGCGTGAAACTTTCATGCCTGTTGTGCCTAAGCGTGTGTATTCCATTGTTTCTCCTGTAGAGAATAACTAAGAAATATTTTTTACCAAATAATATTCCCCACGTTCAAAGCCACGATCCATGTAATATCCGCGTGTACCAACAGCAGAAATTACAGCCATCTTTTCAAATCCATTTTGCTTGGCAATAGATTCTGCTTCTTCGAGTAGACGTGTGCCCAAACCAACATGTTGAGCCGCACCTGTTTTTTCTGCACCGACTGCTAAAGATTGACCATACACATGCACTTCACGAATCAATGCCGCATTTTGTAAATCCGCTAAACCTGTTTCAGGGGATTCTTGGCTTGGCAAAGATAAACGAATAAAACCAGCCAGTCCATCATCAGCAGTGATGAAAGAAATAAAATGTTCTTCGGCTTTGCCTGCGGAATAGATTTGGTCATGTAACTGTAAAGAATTTAATTCAACCGTTTTGCCTTTCACTTCACGGCAACGAATACACTGACATTTCGTTCCACGCTTTTTCATTTCTGCTTGCACATCTTGTCGTAAACTCGTGCGTGTATTTCCTTCCACAACATTGTTTCCAGGAATATCACGGATGACTCGATTCACACGACAATATTTTGGAATGGTCGGTTTGATATTTACCAATAACTCTACAAGGTCTTCGGTAGAGTATGGATGAAATTCGCCACGTTGCCAATATTCATATAATTCTGCATTTGCTAATAATTGATTTGGATAAATTTTAATTTCATCAGGACAAAAATCATTCCACAATTTTTTGAAATCTTCTTGGTCACTTTCAGGTGTGGCACCTAAAAGATTCGGCATCCAATGCAAAACAATTTTGAAACTTGCCGCACGCAACAAAGCCACCGCTTGACGTGTGCTTCCTACGTCATGTCCACGTTTGTTGATTTCTAAAATGTGGTCGTCAAAACTTTGTGCGCCGAGTTGAACTTTGGTCACACCCAAATGACGAAGCCATTTAATTTCGTCGGGATTAATTTCATCGGGTCGGGTTTCAATCACCAAACCGACGTTACGATGAGGCGATGTTTCGTTAATCGTTTGTGCTTTTTTTAATTCCACATCGGGGTTATTTGATTTTTCTTGCGGCTCAAGTTGATATTGTTCTTCATTGATTTCGTTCATGGCATCAAAACATCTTTTTACAAACCATTCTTGATAATCACGTTTATAAGATGACCAAGTACCACCTAAAATCAACAATTCAATTTTATCGGTTGGATGACCTAAATTTTTCAACGCTTGAATACGTGATGCAACTTGGGTATATGGGTCAAATTGATGCTCCAATGCGCGCATCGCACCGGGTTCGTCAGGCAAATAACTTTTTGGCATGCGAACATCAGTAGGGCAGAAGATACATTTGCCCGGGCATGGATACGGTTTTGTTAAAACAGTAACAGTCGTCACACCTGAAAGGGTGCGCATAGGCTTCATGCGGATTCTTTCAAGCAAAGAGGGATCCGGTTCAATACTGCCTGACGCAACCATTTCGTTATATGCCGCGACTAAAGCGGCTTTGTTTAAATATCCGCCGCCTTCTAAAGGATTACGGCGCAGGACGCTCATCACATCTTTACCTTCTCGAATTTCATTTAAGACGCGATGAGCCAACTCCAATTTTTGTGGGGTTAGCGCGTTGATTTTCTTCCAGCGTTGTCTTTGTTCTAAAAATTCCATATTTAAAATAAAACTAAAATTCCAGTATTTTTATCTTCACTCAGAAATTCTATTTGCTCAAAATTTTCACGAAGAATATTTTCAATATCTTTGGTTGTACAATTTCCACGACGTATCCAAATCACTTTTGGCGGAAAACCTTTTACAACGCCAAGTTCGCTAAAATCCGCATCTTTGGTAACAATCATATAGTCGTTCTTTTTAGCATATTCCCAAATTTCAATATCATTCGCATCACCCAGTCCAATTAAATAAACATGTACTGATTCAGGGTAAATATCAGCTAGCCGTTCTACAAGGCGTGGTGAAATATTTTGGTCAAACAAAAGCAACTTCATGGTTGCACTGCCGCCATTACACGTTCACGAGTTGCGGCAAAACTTAAACTAGCCAAAATATCTTCTTTGGTTAAGTATGGAAAATCATTTAGTATTTCTTGCTCGGTCATACCTGAAGCAAGATACTCCAAAACATCGTAAACAGTAATTCTCATGCCACGAATGCAGGGTTTACCACCACGTTTGCCTGGTTCAATGGTAATGATATTCTTGAATTCCATAGTAGTTCCAATCTGCCATGCTACTTACCTATATTACGGCACTTAGCATTGACCTATCCTCTACACCCAGAATGGCGTAAAGAGTGTTAATTCCATTGCCTTATTTTATCTCTAACTCAATTTTCTGTTGAATCTCAGAAACATCTTTCTTTGCAAACATATCAGTATGCAAGCCGCATTCTATTTTTCCACGCCCTTGCCAACGACCTGCACGCTCATCATCATTGACTCCGATTGCAATTGTACACGGCGCACAGCCTACACTACGATATCCTTTTTCAAGTAATGGATGCGATGGAAGGTTATTTTCTTCCATGTATCGTTTTACATCTGCCTTCGTCCAATTCAATAATGGATTGATTTTCAGCAAACCATCATTTTGCAATTCTAAAATTTTTGCACTGGCACGTACTGAAGTTTGGTCACGGCGAATACCACTAATCCATGCTTTGTAGTTTTGTAAAGCAGTTTGCATAGGGTGTACTTTATGAATGTAACAACATAAATCGGCATCGTCTAAAGGTAAAGTGCGTGTACGTTGACGGGCATACGCATCCCAGCGATGGTCACGATTTAAGTCAATGATGTTCAAGTTCCAGTCATGTGCAATTTGCTCACGGAACATCAAAGTTTCCCAAAAGTGATAGCCCGTATCAATAAAGAAAATTGGCAAATGAGGAACAATACGAGATGTCATATGCAACAATGGCATAGATTGTGTCTGAAACGATGAACTCATAGCAAGATTTTGTGAAAAGCGAGTCTCAGCCCATTCAATAATTTCTTGCGGGGTCTTCTCTTCAAATTCTTCTGAAAGTCTTTTTACTCTTTGTGCAGATAACATGCGCGCATTATACCGTTATAATGATTTTATGAATTCAGACATTGCAAAACAGTTAGTTGAAATTAATCACGAATTTTATAACAAATTTGGAGATGAATTTTCTGCCACGCGTGGGCGTTTACAAAATGGTGTCATAAAGATTTTAGAAACAATTGAGGAAAATGATTCTGTTTTGGATTTAGGTTGCGGGAATGGACTCTTTCTTCAAACCATATCCAAACGCGGACATAATGCCCCGCTTCTCGGCGTAGACTTCAGCCTGCCTCTGCTTCGGGATGCTGAATCTTCGGGTGGAGTTGAGTTTCGGGAAATTGATTTAACGAAGTTATCAGCCTTCAGCAATCAGCTTACGGTCAACGGTCTATGGTCTACGGTCACAATGTTTGCAACATTGCATCACATCCCATCTAATGAAATACGAATAGATATTTTAAGAACCGTAAAAAAATTGTTAGATAAAAATGGAAAATTTATTTTATCGAATTGGCAGTTTTTGAATAGCGAAAAGTTGAAGTCAAGAATTCAAGATTGGTCAAAAGTTGGTTTGACAAAAAATGATGTGGATGAAAATGATTATTTGTTAGATTGGCGCAGTGGGGGAGCAGGCTTGCGTTATGCGCATCACTTTTCAAGTGAAGAGTTGCATACGCTGGCACAGCAAGTTGAGATGAGAGTCGAAGCGGAATTTTTATCTGATGGGGAAAATGGCAAGTTAGGCTTATATCAAGTTTGGGTTCATCGTTAACTTACATATTGACTTTAACTTGGTTGCGCCCTTTATGTTTTGCAATATACATGGCTTGGTCGGCACGGTTAATTAAAACATCAAGGCTTAATGTGTTTGCGTCTGCCGATGCTACGCCGAGGCTTGCAGTGATATTGATTGACAGCGTCTCTGAAATTGTAAATGGCGTGTTAGCAATTAGCGAACGTAAACGTTCTGCAATTTTAATTCCCAAACCCAAATCAGTATTTGGAAGCAGAAGCACAATTTCTTCGCCACCATAACGCCCGACTAAATCCATTTCGCGCACGCATTTTTTGCATCTAGAAGCAAATTCTCTTAATACTGTATCACCCACATCATGCCCGTGACTATCGTTTATATTTTTGAAGTGGTCAACATCTGCCATTATGGCTGAGAATTTTTTGTTTGCATTGATAGATTTTTCAAATTCTATTTTCCCTAATTCTATTAACCCGCGCCGATTGTAAAGTGTAGTTAGCGGGTCAATAATGGCTTGCTCTTGTTTTTCTTTGAAGATGCGTGCATTTTCAAGCACTACCGCTACTTGATTTGCAAATATCAATGCCAAGTTTGCATCTTCTTCTGTAAATCTATTTGGCTTGGAACTATCTATTGCGAGTAAACCAATTGTTTTATATTGCGCGATGAGTGGTACACCCAGCCATGAATGAATGTGTTGATTTTGTGATTCACGAAATGCTTTATATTTTGATGGAGCATCTCCAAGAATATGGGGTTTACCTGTTTCTACTACCACTGTGTTGGGGTTATCTCCAGGAATTGGAAAACGCATTTCCAACACTTCTTTAAGCATTTCAAACCCACTGCCGCCTACAATTTTTAATTCATTATTTTCTATCAGTTGCACAGAGGCACTGTCGTAAGGAATCACCAATTTTAATTGTTCTAGTATTCGTGCTATGGCTTGTTCAGGTTCTAAGGTTTCACTAATTGCGGCGCTGGCTTTACGAAGGTTTTCAGATTTAATGGCACGGTCTTTGGCTTCTTCTACGGCTTGGAATTTTTCTAAAGCCAATGCAACCAAAGCAGAGGCTTGTTCACAAATGGAGATTTCATCGGTGCTAAATTTGTGCGATTGATTGAAAGTGAGAATCACAGCACCTAATTTTTTTTGTTCAGCAATTAATGGAAGCACCAAAACAGATTGTGTTTGAGCAGGTGTTTGATAAATATTTGCATCTTTGGCGGCATCTTCAATCACCAGCGTATGCCCGGCTTGTAATACCATTTCGGTGAATGTGCGTTCTGCGGGTGAAGTTTGGATAGAAGTGTAAATATTTTTTTGTGGTCCATAAGCGGCAATTGGAATTGGGCGTTTATCTGTTTCATCCCAAACAGTTAAGAAACAACCATTGGCACTCACCAATTCTCCCAAACGCTCTACAATGATATTTGCCATCTCTTTAATATCAGCGGCTCTTAAGGCAATTTCTACAATTTCGTGCAACAATGCCAACGTGCGCTGACGGTTAAGTAACTTTTGTTCAGTACGAGCACGTGCTTCAGCCGCACCAAAAATATTTGCCGCCAAATAAAAGGCTTCTAACTCAGAGGCATTCCAAATTCGCTCATATCTACATTCATCAAAAACAATAAAGCCCCACCAACGAAAATCAACAAAGATTGGCACAACAGCAATTGAAAGGCTTTCTCTGTCTTTATAAAAATCTCTTTCTTCTGAGGGTAAATTTTTGATGATGCCGTCAATCACCAAACCTTGCGAAAGCCAATCTTCCCATCTGCCTAATCCGCTTTTGCGTAAAGGTACATATCGCAAAGAAAGATTATCAAGTTGCGGGGTGACAGTAGGTGATGCCCACTCATAACACAAACTTGAATGAACCACATTATTTTCATCAAGATAATTCATCACCACCGAAACACGGCTGACATCTGCCGCCTGCCCAATTTTTTCCAACACACTAGGGATATTCTGTTCCCAGACTGACTCTCGCAAAAATTGTTCCGCCGCCAAACTAATAGACGACATCAGTAACTCACGTCGTCGTAACATGTTTTCGGTTTCTTTTCTTTCACTGATGTCATGCAGAACGAACATTTTATCTGGCTGGATTAAACTTTCGCCCGGCTTCGGTGTTGTGACGGGAGACACGCTTAATTCATACACGCGTGCCTGCTTGCCCTCCCCAACAGTTACTTCAGTTTCAACATCTGTCTGTGATATATACGGAATCAATTTTTTGGCATAGGTTGGTGAAATCTTTTCAAACGGCTGACCAATTGCTTTTTCTTCTAAAGTATTTAACAAATGTTCAGCCGTAGCATTGATGTATAAAATCCGTCGTTGCGGATTTAGCACAATCACGCCATCTTTCATATTTTCTAATATGGTGATGTGTTCTAAAGGAAGAATTTCTAGCAAACGATATTTTGTAATTGCCCAAGAAAGTGCCACAGCCGTTGGCAGAAAGAATAACGGCGTTAGGTCTAAATGTTTGATGAAGCCACTTCCACTTACATACAGCACACTTCCAATCAGTGGAAAGAAAATACTCACAATCACAAAACTAATTTGTATGCGATACACGCCCGGTCTTTGAATAAATTCTAGAATTAAGACAATGCTGGCAATCATCAAAAGCCCGTAGGTGTAAAGTGTATGAACCCAAAAGAAAGCCTTGAAATTAAGTTGAAGCAGTATCAGCCCATCTGATTCGGTAAGCGTTTCGTTATCCCACATTAAATGATGAAATTCATTCGTCCATGCCAATGCAACAGCCAGAGCAGGAATCACAGCAATCATTAATTTTTTTCCAGTGGTAAGGATATGTCTTTTCCCTACAAATTCGAGTGCAAAGAAAAACATGGCTAACGGAGCAACTGCCACGCCGATATATTGAATTTGAGTAAAGAAAATTTTTGCAGAAATAGAATTGGAAAATAATTCAAGACTGTATACTACTGTCCACACAGACATACCCAACATCACCTGTGCAAACGAAGTGACAGCAATGGCTGGTCTCCTACGCCAAGCATATAACCCCAACCAAGCGAATGGAAATGCGGCGACCAGATACATCCAAGGCACAAAAATATCCGGGCGATTAAACATAAGATGTAATAATTTTATACCGAAAATTTGCTTTGAAAAATATTAAATTATAAATAAAAACTTCGTGTTTTTTGGCACGAAGTTTTTTAATTTACACAATCACATTTTGTGGGTTAACCACATACCGCCACCAATTATTATGGATTCCATTTTGCCTGCCTGCTACATGTGGGAAGTGATTAAACCACCATTTATGGTGCGCACGAATCTCACCGCCACCCCATGTAGATGAATCAACCATCCGAACATCACCTTTAAAGTTTGGAAAATTTAACAACCAATCAAAACATTCACTCTTAACTGGTGTTTTATTTCCCCAGTCATAATCGCTTTGACTATTAGGCGCAAAATGAATATTTCCGCAAGCCGCTTTGCCCGCTGAAGTTTTATCGTACCGAATAAAACGATTCCATAAATTTTTATCCCCTAATAATTTGCTGAACGTTTTTTCCATCAGAGATTCTGCGCGATGACCAAACGACTCAAACATTTCACCGATGTAGCGTTCATACGAAAAGCCCATCACTACAAACCGACGTTTGCTAGCCGAGGTATTTGCTAATGGAGGCGCATTACACCAAAACGCACCAGGTCCACCCATGATTGATTCATAAAAGCCAGCGTGCGGGAAACCGAAAATCCAAACTTCATCAATTTCATTGTCTGCCACTCTTTGTAAAATGTTAAACTTATTCAAAATGGCATTGTAATCAACCTGCTGAGGCGTATGCGCTGTCGCCACGCGCTTCCAAACATCCATGTAGGTTTGAGGCGTGTATCTGAATCCATCTGTTTTGGCAGGGAATTCATTCACATCCACTCTTTCGACGATTTCATAATGTGCTAACCCTTTGCTTACTTCGAGTACATCTTTAATAAAACCATCAACCAATTCCGACACGTTATACCATTTCATTTGTTTTGAAAGCGTTACACCATTGGTTTGGTCCATGATGGGGTCATATACAATCAACAACACTTTGCTCGCTGTCACTTCAGCAGGTTCAATAAAAGTGGGCGAGGGGGCAGGCTTGGGAGTACGCCTGAAAATACGAGATAACCAATCAAAAAATTTAAGCATACTTCCTCCGTTTATGGCATGTTGACTGCAAAATAAACTTGACCATCTACTGCAAAATACAAGACATGGTCTGGGCTGACTGCAACGGCACTGACTGAACCTGCGGGAATAGGATTTGCGCGTCCAAGCGTCGGGCGAAATTGATTCTGCAACTCTACACTTCTTGGCGCGAAACGCATGAGGCTCTGACCATCTGAATCTAATAATAAAAGCGAAGGGTCTGGTGGTGCGGCAAAAATTAATTGTGTGAAATGTGCCTCAGCGAATAAATCTTCATTTTGATAGGCTGGGAATGGATTCACCAACGGCAGAGGGTCTTTACAACTGGATGCACTGGTATCAATTCTGCTGTACGAACAAGAAGATAATCTTCCATCTCCATGAAGCAAATACATTTCATCACCTGAGATGATGAAATCAATTACATCTTGTGTTGGCGTTTGCTGACCAAAAAAGAAATACGGAGGTTCTGAAAATGTACCATCTCTGCCCGCATATACCCACACTGCGCGTGATTGTGCATCTAACACGTATAAATTGCCACTGTCTAAAGCAAAGGCGGTCACACGCCCCCAATTTGTATCTGGCACTGGCAAAGGAACAACTTCTTCTACTTTATTCGTTTTACAATACAACAAATTCCCGCTGGCATCAATGCCTAACAAGGTTGCATCAATTAATCCAATCGTCGGTAATGCCACAATATCTACTAATGCACCAACTGTGAACCCTCCATACGTGCCAGGTCTGCAATTAAAGTTTGTATCAATTTCAAAACCACCGCCACCCACAGATGGAATGGCGCGTAAAACATTTCCTACTTCAGCATTCAACAAATAAAGTGCATTTTCACTTGCCGCCATACGGCTAATTTGAAAACCAGGCTTCACACTAAAGGCTGGGTTAAATTGCATTCTTGTAATGCCGAGCAATACATCTAAATTTGTGTTGGCTTCATTTCTTAAATTAATCGTTTCAGTTGTTTCGCGATGTTCTTCAGCACGCCTTACATTTTCTAAAACATTTCGCCAACTTAACTTTTGTTCCACAGGGTTGCTTTGGGCTAAGGCTTGTGCGCGAAATTGTTGTGCCTGATTCAAATAAGTATCGTATTGCTCATTACGCCCATATCTTAAATAGACAATGCTCGCAAGAATCACCACAATCAACGGAATTACAATTGCCATAAACAACATCAACGTATTTGATGAAACGGTTGAGTTTTCATCCACATTGGGGTCGGGTAATAAACGCGGCAGAAAATTTCTGAATCTTTCACCAAGCGAGGCACTTAATTTTCTAGCAGATTGCATTCCCGTAACGATGGCTTTGGCTGTTTGGCGTGTTCTTTCTGATGGTTCGCGCGGAACTTCCGGTTGCGGTGATGATTCAACAATAATAGGCTCGCTGATAGGTTCTTCCGCTTCTTTTACTTCGGGGATATTTGATTCAACAACCTCAACAGAGTCATTCGGTTTGGCACGTGGAATAGACGCAGGAAATTCACGCGGTAAAGTTTGCTTTGGTATTTCTACTTTTTCTTGTGGGGGAATTGCATACGCAGACGGTTGCAGAATATGTGCAGGCGTAGATTCTTTTTCCGCTGGTTGTGGCAAGTTGGCGGTAGAGTCGAGAGGCGGGGTTTCATCTTGTGGTTTTGATGTTCCAAAATGAATCACACCATTTCCAATTGCCGATTGAATCAAAAGCGCGTTCAAATCATCGTTGGTGATTGTGGTTAATTTACGGCGCATCGTATCTAATGAAGAAATTTTTGCATCTTTCAAAGCAGTTGACCACGCATTCGGAACTTTGCCACACAGCAATAGCAAATCGCCGACGTTTAAATCGGCTTGAGCAAAATGAATGTGAACATTTTGGCTTGAGCCTAAGCCCTTGCCTGAAACGGTGGGTTCAAAAACATGTTTGGTTTCCTGTTGATTAAACACATAGGCTTGCATGGGTCCGCTGATGGAAAAAATACATTGCGATTCACGAAACGATGCAAGTAATAAATATCCGAGTGCATATTTTCCGCTAGCGCTGGTGGACATATTTTTTTCGAGCAAGGTTTTGTTTACAAAATCTGCCGACGCTTTCAACGCGCTTGTAGTGGCGCGTGGTGTTTGATAATAAACATGCGCGGCATCTTCGGCTAATTTTTTATATTCAGTTGTAGTAAAAGTGGAATTCCCCGCTAACAATAAATAAACAATTAAGCGGTCTGTTTCGCGTCCGCGTGCGGCGTTTTTTGGCGGGTTGAGCGCCAGCACACCTGGCATGTTTGCATCCTCTTGCCCGCCGATGCGATAAAGTGGTGAAAGGTTAATGTCAAGTGGCATAAATCAATGCTTTAGCCGCCGTCCTCGGCGGGTATTTCTTTTTAATACCTGCGCCGGGGACGGCGCAGAGAGCAAATAAAATAGTCATGTAAGATTGTGACCTAATTTCGCTTCATTATAACTTGTACTATGTCATTGCGAGGGCAATGTACTTCTGCCCGAAGCAATCTCAAAGATTATTTTGGAGATTGCTTCGCCACGAAGAGCAAGAGCGTGGCTCGCAATGACATGAGCAAATCAACTGGTAAAATTTAACTTATGAACTATACCCTCCTCAACGATTTTTCACAAATTTCTGCAATTGAATGGAATAATTTATTAAAAGAATCAATACAAGATACACCTTTTTTACGATACGAATATCAAAACACTTGGTGGGAACATAAAGGCGGCGGGGAGTGGCTTCGCCAAGATGCAAAATTGCTCTTAATTACTGCACGTGAAAATAACCAACTCATTGGTATTGCTCCGCTTTTTATTGCGGAATACGAAAATGAACAAGCGATTTTGTTAAACGGCAGTATTGAAATTTCAGATTATTTAGATGTGATTGTAAAAAAAGATGACCATGCAAAATTTATTTCTGGTCTACTTGATTTTCTCGCTTCTGACTTAACTGGGGCAGGGGAACCCAGCCCCTACGATTGGTCACGTCTTGATTGGTATAACCTGCCTGATGATTCACCGACATTGCTTGCACTCAAAGAAGAAGCAACAAAACGTGGTTGGACTCATTACGAAGAAGTCTATCGTCCAACTCCACGTATTGCATTGAACGGAAGTTTTGAAGATTATTTATCTGGCATAGAAAAAAAGCAACGCCATGAAATTCGCCGAAAAATGCGTCGTGCGGCTGAGTCAGAATTAAATGTCAAATTTATTTTGGTTGGTCAAGATGCTGATATTGAAAAAGAAATCAATACTTTTTTTGAGTTAATGATTCAAGACCCAAACAAAGCAAACTTTTTAAATCCCGCCATGCGTGAGCAAATGACAGCCGTTTTACATGAGGCTTATAAAAACAATTATCTGTGGCTTGGGTTTTTAGAAATTAACGGAGTCAAAACCGCCGCTTCTTTGAACTTTGATTATGAAAATAAATTATGGGGCTATAACTCTGGCGTGAGTCGCAGTCACATGGACTTGTCACCGGGTTGGGTTTTGCTGGCTCATACCATCCAGTGGTGTTGTGACAACGGACGCTATGAATTTGACTTTATGCGGGGAGATGAAGATTATAAGTATCGTTTTGGGGGAGTTAACAGGTTTGTGATGCGCTTTCGAATTACAAAATAAAATTCAAATACCATAGAACCAAAATTGATATAAAGACAAACACCAAATATGGAATTGCCGCAAACCATAACCCTTTCCACCAACTAACTTTTAACTCATCTTGAAAAGCGAACGATTCATAAAACACAAGCAACACCGTCCCTGCCAGTGAAACAAATGGATTAATCGTTCCTCCAAAAAACAATACTAACAAGATATAAATGAACTGTGGCGGTGTGACCAAATAACATTGAATCATAAACAAACGCTTCAAGCCCGAACGTTTGACGGGATGTTTATTCAACCACTTAATCCAAACCAAATAAATCAAAATTGAAATTAAAGTTGTCAGGGCACTGGTCAGTAAATTTGTTTCATTTAATTGGCTGAGCGATTCAATTAAATTGAAATTCATATTTTGTACCCAAGTGAATAATGCACTCGGAATCACCGCCATTGCTAAAAAGAATAAACCGGGCGGCATATATTCATCAAATTGTTCATCGGCTGGCTTTTCAAATTCTTGATTGACATACTTCACCATCCACGCTGGGCGGAAGATGGCGCGAAACAATGTTTTGGGAATCAATAATGCCCACACAACAATTTCAAATATCAAATCTTGCAGAGATTGAATGAGTTTTAGAAAGTCCATAATGTTTTCCTCTGCTTTCTTTTTTTAACACAAAGGACACGAAGTACACAAAGTAAAATCTATTAATCCTTAGTGACCTTTGTGTCCTTCGTGTTTAATGTTCTTACCCGCCGCCGGAGACTCCACCCACGATTCCACCATCGGTCAACTTGCGTAAATCACCCAAAGCGGATTCAATCTCTTCGACATTTACATTTCTATCTTCATCACGATGTTTTAAAGTCCCTGCTTTTGCTTTTTGAATCGCTAATTCTTTAATTGAAGCATTCAAAGCCAATGCTTCTTTAACCAAAGCCGCGCCTTGAGCATATCCAATCACTGGATTCAAAGCCGTCACCACAATTGCATTTTTTTCTAACCAACCTGCGGCTTTATCGCGATTGGCAGTGACACCTTTTACTGCTCTTTCGGTAAAGGCATTGACCGAACCAATCATCACTTGCATCATTTCAAAAAGATTATGTGCAATGATTGGCATCATCACATTTAACTCCAATTGACCTGCTTGTGCCGCCAGAGAAACTGTTGTATCACAACCGATGACATGAAACATGGCTTGGTCTAACATTTCTGCCAAAACGGGATTCACTTTGCCGGGCATAATCGAAGAGCCCGGTTGAACGGCAGGCAAACGAATCTCATCAAGACCCGTTGAAGGTCCAGAAGATAAGAGGCGGAAATCATTGGCGATGCGCACGAGAGTCATAGCCGTAGTTCGCAATGAAGCGGAGAAATCTGCCGCATCTGCCATGGATTGCATGGATTCAAATAAATTATCTGATTCATATAATTGCAAACCTGTGATTTCAGATAATTTTTTGACCATATTTTTGTGATAATCAGGATGGGCATTTAATCCAGAACCAACAGCGGTTCCGCCGATGCCTAATCTGCGCAAACCCTCAGCAGAGCGTTTAACTCTTTCTATATCTCGTTCAACGGCTTTGGCATACGCACCAAACTCTTGACCCAAACGCACTGGCACAGCATCTTGCAAATGTGTACGACCTGATTTAATGACATCATCAAATTCTTTTGCTTTATTTTCAAGAGCAGTTTGTAAATTTTTTAATGCAGTTAATAATTCATCTACACGCCACAAAGCACCCAAACGAATCGAAGTGGGAATCACATCATTGGTTGATTGCGCCATGTTGACATGGTCATTCGGATGCACAACATATTTTCCAAGTTCGCCACCTAAAATTTGTGTAGCACGATTTGCAATGACTTCATTGGCATTCATGTTATGGCTTGTGCCTGCACCCGCTTGAAATGGCTCAACCACAAATTGCGAATCCCAGTCACCCTGCATCACTTCAGTAGCGGCTTGGGAAATAGAATCAACTAGCCCCTTAGCAGTGAAGCGTTTTCCATCTATTTCTCTATCGTTGAATAAACCTAAATCAAAATTCACAAGTGCTGCGGCACGTTTTACCGCCGCAATTGACCAAATAAATGCACGCCACGGTTTTAATCCGCTAATCGGAAAATTTTCTACGGCGCGTTGTGTTTGCACGCCATACAATGCATCGGCGGGAACATTTAATTCTCCGAGCGAATCTTTTTCTTTACGAAATTTCTGTTCTGTCATGGAAAATCCATTATTTTTTTCTCCATTTTACTCCCTTCCTTGTACTATAATCAAAATCATGTTTGCCAAAGTCCGTCATTTTTTTGCCCCACCCATTTTTGAAGACCCAGACAAAACTCGTATTGCTCGCATCTTAAATTATTCGGGCTGGGCGGCGATGTTCATTGTTTTCCTTGTTTTTATCAGCCGAATCCTTGCAAACGAATCACAAGAGGATGCTTCTCGTTACACGTTACCGTTTGTCATCATCATCATTTTGGTCATGCAATGGATAGTTCGCAAAGGATATGTTCGTTTTGCGGCTGGCTTTGTGATTCTATTTGTGTGGCTTGCAATGACTTACCAAGCCTATCAAGCCGATGGGCTTTGGGATGTTGCCTTGCTTTCACACTTGGCTGTTATTCTGCTTGCGGCACTGTTGTTAGGTTGGCGCGAGGGCATTTTTGTAGGTGCATGTAGTTTAATTGTAATTTGGTTTTTTGCTTATCAAGAACATACCGGCTTACAACATTTTACGGTAGACCCTCCCTATAGTTACGCCCGCGACCTAACCGCTGTGTTCATCATCACTTGTATTCTGATTTACTATCTCGTTTACAACGTGAATCGTTCTTTGTCTGAATCGAAGATAGAACTAAAAGAAAGACTGCGCGCCGAATCAAAACTTCAACTGCAAGCCGATTACTTAACTGCGCTTCACGAAACGACCTTGAACTTGGTCAACAGGCTGGAACTGAATCCACTCCTCGAATCTATCATCGCCCGCGCCAGTGCCTTGCTTGATACTCCGCATGTTGCAATTGATTTGGTTTTACCAGATGAATCCATGTTAAGACAAGTACATGGGTTTGGAATCTTCGCAGACTATAATGGCGAACTTACCCCCAAAGGGAAAGGCTTAATCGGAAAAGTTTGGCAAAGCGGAACAGTCATTCATGCACAAGATTACAATCATTGGGAAGGTAGAGACCCTGAAGCGGAATATGTAGGCTTTGAAGATGTATTAGGCGCGCCGCTTAAATCTGGCTCAAAAGTGACGGGTGTGTTAACCGCCGCAACCATAGGAAAGCAAAAAAAATTCACTGCCGAACAAGCCTCATTAATGGAACGGCTGGCAACCTTAGCCTCGATTGCCATTGATAACGCCCGTTTATATCAAGAAGCCCAAATTGAAATTACCGAAAGAAAATTTATAGAAGAAAAACTGCAATTACAAGCACAATACCTCAATACACTTCATGATATGGCTTTAAGTTTGGTGAATCGCTTAGAACTAAATCCACTACTTGAGTCCATTATTGCCCGCGCCAGCGACTTGCTCGGCACACAAGAAGTGGCTTTGCACTTGGTCTCACCTGATGAATCAGCCCTGCGACAAGAAATAGGAAATGGGTTATTTACACAATTTAATAATATCCACACGCGTAAAAACTATGGGGTGACTGGAACAGTTTGGGCAAGCGGTAAAAGCATGATGATTCATAACTACAGTCAATGGTCAGGCAAAATTGTAGAAGTAGAAGGCATGGGCTTTGAAAGCATTATCTGTGCGCCGCTTAAGTCTGAAGAAAAAGTAATTGGAGTTATTGTCGCGGCACATACTGGGCAACAGAAAAAATTTACTCAAGACCAATTAACTCTATTAGAAAAATTTGCCGCGCTTGCCTCCGTTGCCATTGATAATGCCCGTTTATATCAAGAGGCTCAAACCGAAATTTTAGAGAGAAAAATCATCGAAACCGAATTACGCGCCAGTGATGAACGTTTTAGAAAAGTATTTAACAACAACAAAGTTGCCATTTCAATTGTCACTTTAGAAGAAGGCATTTTCTTAGAAGCCAACGAAGCCTTTTGGGAAATTACGGGTCTCTCACCCGAAAATGCTCTTGGGCATTCTGCCTTGGAATTTAACTTGTGGAATAAACCAGAAGACCGTGTCAACTTTGTCAAAGAGATTAAAGAAAAAGGTTCGCTTTCAAATGTAGAAGTCACGTACCATACAGGAAGAAAGTCATTAGCCTATTACGAACTAGTTAACCTCAAAAACCAGCTTTGCATTGTATGTATGTTTTATGATGTGACCGAATTGCGCCAAGCCGAACGTGCCTTGCAAGAAAGTGAAGAAAGATTCCGTCAAGTATTTCAAGCCAGCCCAGTGGCAATTTGCATTACCACTTTAGAAGAAGGTCGTCTTGTAGATGCCAACCAAGCATATTGGAACTTAACTGAATACTCAGCCGAAGAATCGCTTGGTAAAACTGCCGAAGAGTTAGATATGTGGGTTGCACTGGAAGACCGTACATTATTCGTGGAAGATATTAAAGCAAAACATTCTTTAACCAACCCCAATTATGAATTCTTAACCTACAAAACCCATCAACCTCGTTCGGTGATTGCATTCTATGAATTGATTGAAATTAAAGAACAAACTTGTGTTTTATCCATGTTTTATGATGTAACCGAACAACGCCAAATTCAAGAAGCCTTACGCAATGCAGAATCCAGAATGCGCGCTATTCTCGAATCCATGCCCGATATGATTTTTGAAATCTCAAAAGGTGGCGTGTTTTTAGATTATGTCGCCTCAACAGAGATTACACCCTTAGTGCCGCCCTCAGATTTTATTGGGAAAAGTATTAGCCAATTTTTCCCTGAACAGATTGTGGAACAAACTTTATTTGCATTAGAACGCGCCATTGCCACACAACAATTACACGCCTTTGAATATGAATTAAACCACGAAGGCGAAACACGCTATTTTGAAGCACGTATTTCTTCAGTGACAGATGAAACCGCGATTGTGATGGTGCGTGATATAAGTCAACGCAAATGGGTTGAAACAGAACGCGAAAAACTAATTGCCGAATTAGAAAACAAAAACGCCGAGTCTGAAACATTGCGCGAAAGTGTATCTATTGTAGTAGAAACGCTCGATAAATCTGAGGCGATTGATAGAATCCTTGAACAGCTTGAAAAAGTAATTCCATACAATAGTGCTTCAGTACAATTGCTCAACGGCAACATGTTAGAAATTGTCAGCACGCGCAGGCTAGAGCCACAATCTGAGCATATTGGTATGAAGTTTGAAATTAATGAAGACGAACCTGCCTACGACTTATTGCAAGGCAAAGTGCCGTATGTTTTACTTGATGACGTGCAAACAGTCAGTGCCGCATTTCAAGAAGAAATCCACAACAAAATTCACGCATGGATGGCAATTCCATTAAGAGTCAAAGGCCAACTCATTGGCATCATCGCTCTGGATGGCTATGAAATTGGTCAATTTAAGAAAAAAGATGCAGAACTGGCGTTGACATACGCTAATCAAGTAGCCATTGCCATTGAAAATGCGCGTTTGTTTAGCGAATTACAAAATGAACTAACCGAAAGAAAAAGATTGATAGAAGAACTGGAAGTAAAAAATGCGGAACTCGAACGCTTCACCTATACGGTTTCACATGACCTTAAATCCCCACTCATTACCATTAAGGGATTCCTCGGCTTCTTAGAGCAAGATTCTTTGAGTGGCAATCAGGCTCGTTTACGGGGTGATATTCAACGTATTTCTGATGCTACCAATAAAATGCAATCACTATTAAATGAATTGCTTAATCTTTCGCGTGTAGGGCGATTAATCAATCAATCTCAACAAATTTCTTTCAACGAAGTTGTGCAGGAAGCCATAGACATTGTGCAAGGTCGTTTACAAGCCAATCAAATAAAAGTGCAAGTGCAAAAAGATATGCCCAAGATTTATGCAGACCACCCACGCATTGTAGAGATAGTACAAAATCTTATTGATAATGCCGCCAAGTTTGCACGCTTTCATCCCAAACCACTGGTTGAAATTGGGCAAGATGGATATGAGGAGGAGAAACCGATTTTCTTCGTGCGTGATAATGGCATAGGTATTGATGTAGCGCATCACGAACGCATTTTCGGCTTGTTCAATAAATTGGACGCAGATTCTGAAGGGACAGGCGTGGGTCTTGCTTTGGTGAAGAGAATTGTCGAACTTCACGGTGGCAGGATATGGGTCCAGAGTGAAGCGGGTAAAGGAGCGACGTTTTATTTCAGCTTGCCTACCAAGCCAGTTGAATAATTCGTTGATTGAGTGGCATGTGGCAACGTATTCTTAATTTTCTAAAAAAAATTTTTGTTGTGGGCAATCAAACAAAAAACAAGGATTCGCAGGAAGAACGCTATCGTTTAATTGCTTCGGTAACTTCGGATTATGCTTTTTCTGCACATTTTGATGAACAAGGCAATTTTATAGAAGGCTGGATTGAAGGTGCCTTTGAAAATATCACAGGGTATAACCCCGCAGAATTTTTTGCACGCGGCGGTTGGAGGAGTATTGTTCACCCCGAAGATTTGCAAAAAGATGAATGGGATATGCAACAACTTCTTCAAAACAAAAGAGTTGTGTCCGAAATTCGAATCATCCGTAAAGACGGCAGTGTTCGTTGGGTCAGGTCTTATGGACATCCATTACAGGATAAAAAAACAAATCGGTTTACTGGTATTTATGGGGCAGTGCAAGATATTACCGAGCAAAAAATTGCAGAAGCCGCTTATCAACAACGTGCTGATGAGATGTCTTTGCTATATAAACTTAGCCTAGCACTTTCGAGTGGACATGATTTATATAACGAACTACGGGCTTTTGTAAATGAATTAAAGAAAGTAATTGCTGTAGATGCATTTCATGTTGGTTTTTACGAAGAAGCCACTGGAATATTTTCTTATACCCTTTTCTTAAATGATGATGAAGACTTAAACATTCCACCACGCGATTTACGAAAAATACCTGGCGTAACTGGAGAAGTAGTTTTCACAAAACAAACTGTCTATATTCCAGATATTACTGACCCACAAGCACAAGCCCAACATCATATCGTCATTGTACGAGATGTAGGTATGAGAACCTATTTGGGGATTCCATTAATTTTGGAAGATAAGGTAATTGGGGTTATGTCTACTCAAAATAGAAAAGTGGATGGGTATTCACAAGAACAAATTCGTTTGTTAGAAACGATTGCAGTGCAAGTAGTGATTACCTCTGAAAAATCACGTTTGTTGGAACAATTGCAAAAAGAGTTAGTAGAAAGACAACGCTTGCTCCATGAAATGGAAATAAAAAATGCGGAATTAGAACGCTTCAGTTATACGGTCTCGCATGATTTACGTTCCCCATTGGTGACCATTCGTGGCTTTCTTGGGTTTATGGAAAAAAGTATGTTGAGCGGTGATGTGGCATCTTTTCAACGCGACTTGCAAAGAGTGACAAAAGCAACCGATAGAATGAATCAGCTCTTAAAAGATTTGCTTGAACTTTCACGCATTGGGCGGGTATTAAATGAGATGAAAGAAGTTCCATTTGAAAGTTTGGTGCGTGTGGCACTTGAAAATGTGCAAGGACGGATTCACGAGAAAAATGTTTCTGTGCAAGTGCAAGAAAATATGCCTGTCGTTTTTGTAGACCAGCCCCGTATGATAGAAGTGTTGCAAAACTTACTGGATAATGCTGCAAAATATATCGGTGACCAGAAAACCCCTGCTATTGAAATTGGATATGATGGGAAGGCTGAAAATAATTATCACTTATTTTTTGTGAAAGATAATGGTATGGGTATAGCACCAGAACATCACGAAAAAATATTTGGTTTGTTTAACAAGTTAGATGTTGAGACGGAAGGCACAGGCGTGGGACTTGCTTTGGTGAAGAGAATTGTCGAATTTCATGGCGGCAAGATTTGGGTCAAGAGCGAAGCGGGGTTTGGCTCCACATTTTATTTTTCGCTTCCGCCTGCCGAATCTATGTCTGCTAAACCTGAGTCTTAAATCCGTACTATAATAGAAAAAATCTCAGCTTTGGAGAATGCACTATGAAACATGCAGTCAGCGTGAGCATTGGGTCATCAAAACGCAACAAATCGGTAGAAGTGAATTTATTAGGCGAAACCATTCGGATTGAACGCATCGGCACTGATGGCGACATGGAAGCCGCCGCGTTGAAATTTCAAGAGTTAGACGGTAAAGCAGATGCGTTTGGAGTAGGTGGCGCAGATTTGGAAGTGGTTGCAGATGGTAAGGCGTATCCACTTTATTCTGTTAAACCGATGGTTAAGTATATAAAGAAAACTCCAGTGGTAGATGGTGGTGGATTAAAGAATACGCTTGAAAATAAAGCCGCAGAATTTTTAGATAAAAACATTGGTGATTATATTAATTCCAAAGGTCGTAAAGTTTTAGTCACTTTAGGCGTAGACCGTTGGGGACTTTCAAAATCTTTTGTAGATGCTGGCTATGAAACTTTATTTGGTGACTTAATGTTTGGTTTGGATATTCCGATTGCTGTAAAAACATTGAGCCAATTAAAAACTGTAGCGGCTTTGTTTATGCCGATTGCTGGGCGTTTACCTTTTGAGTGGATTTACCCCACTGGCGAAAAGCAAGAAAAACGCACGCCAAAATTTGGCAAATATTATGCTTGGGCAACCGTCATTGCTGGTGATTGCCATTACATCAAACGCTTCATGCCAGATGATTTGACTGGTAAAGTCATTGTGACGAACACCACTACGCCTGAAGATGTTGAACAATTCAAAAAAGCCGGTGTGAAGTATCTCGTCACCACCACACCTGTTTTAGAAGGTCGCTCGTTCGGTACCAACATGATGGAAGCGGCTTTGGTTGCTTTAGCAGGTAAAGGGCGTGCATTAAGTTATGACGAATTAAAAGAAATGATTGCCAAACTTGGTTTTGAACCACAATTGCAGGAGTTGAATTAATTTATGAACGCAATTGTGACTGCTGGTGGGATTCCAGAACCGGGTGATAAGTTATATGAATATTCGCAAGGAAAGTCCAAAGCCTTAATTGATGTGGCTGGCAAACCGATGGTGCAATGGGTCTTAGACGCAATAGGCGATGCAAAAGAAGTTGACCAAGTGATTGTGATTGGTCTGGATGAAAAAGATAACTTAACGTGTAAAAAACCGATTCACTACATTCCAAATCAAGGGCGAATGTTAGCCAATATTGTGGCGGGCGTTAATAAGTCACTTGAATTAAATAAAGAGGGCGAATATGTTTTGGTTGCCTCAGCGGATATTCCAACTGTAAAAAGCGACATGATAGATTGGCTTGTGCAAATTGCGATGCAAACTAAAGATGATTTGTATTATGGTGTTTGTCCGCGTGAAGTAATGGAAGCACGCTTTCCAAATTCAAACCGAACTTATACAAAATTAAAAGATATGCAAATCTGCGGTGCAGATGTTAACGTCATTCACGTCAGCATGGCAACTGACCATTTAGATACATGGGAAGAATTAATTGGCAATCGTAAAAGTCCATTACGCCAAGCGGCAGTGATTGGTTTAGATACATTGTTTCAATTGTTTACTCGTCAATTCACATTGCAAGGTTTGGTGGAACGTGCTTCGCAAAGAATCGGAATCAAAGGGCGTGCTATCATTTGGAATCACGCCGAGCCGTGTATGGATGTAGATAAACCTCATCAGTTGGAATTACTGCGTGCCGATTTATCAAAAAATAACATGAGTGCGTCGCACACCACTTTTTAATTTTTTTATTAATAGAAAGTGCGACGCACCCTCTTCATCAAAGGAACAATGAATATTCGTCCCATCATCGAACTCGATAAAAAATATTCGAATCAATTACGCATTGCCGAAAAGCCTGGTTTACTACGAAGCATTGCTATCTTTTTTTCACATTCTGGTGATTCATGGTTTTGGGCAATTGGCTTAATTGCAATGTGGTTTTTTGGCGATACCACTTTCAAAAAATTTGCCACCGTTATTTTCTTTGGCATTGGTGGTTTGGCTGTCGTTGTTTTTGCCGTAAAATTTTTCTTTAAGAGAAAAAGACCAGAAGGTGATTGGGGAGGAATTTATAGAAGCACTGACCCACATTCATTTCCATCTGGACATGCCGCGCGTGCGTTTATGATTGCAATTCTCGCCACGCTTCTGACTCCGGGATGGCTGGCTCTCGTCCTGTGGCTTTGGGCTCCGCTTGTGGCTTTTTCGCGCGTAACGATGGGTGTGCATTATCTTTCAGATATTTTTGCCGGCGCAGTCTTAGGTATCTTAGTTGCTTTCTTTGGTTTGCAAATTTATCAACCGTTAGTTGATTGGTTTTTTTCGATAACAGGATTTCGTTTTTGGTAAAAATAAGCCACAGAGTACACAGAGACCTTTGAGAAAAAACTCAGAGAACTCTGTGGTCTCTGTGGCTAAGAATCTTTATGAAAATTCACACCTTCCGCCTTAAACCTCAACAGGATTTTTTTGACTCAATTGAAGAATATGTAAAACAAAATAACATCCAAGCAGGCGTGATTTTATCTGCTGTGGGGAGTTTCACGCACGCCTCTTTGCGTTTTGCTAACCAAAAAACACACGCAGAATATGATGGTTATTTTGAAATTGTTTCGGTTACAGGCACAGTTTCTATTCACGGCTCACATATTCATATTTCGATTTCGGATGGGGAGGGGAAAACGATTGGTGGGCATCTCGGTAGTGGATGCAAAATCTACACCACTGCGGAGGTTGTGATTGCCGAGTTTGAGGATGTAATCTACAAGCGTGAATTGTATGAAAATGATTCGGGATATGAAGAGTTAGTAGTTTATAAAAAATAATCTCCAACTTAATCATAAGATTGCTTCGTCACTTACTATCGTTGCCTTCTTGCAATGACAGATAAAAACTCTTCTTGATTAATTACAGCCTCTTTCAAGTTCAATAATTTCCCCAAGCGAGTCAATTGTGGCGGGTCAACATACGTTTGAGCCAAAATCTCTTCTTGACCTAATACCTCATGCACTTCACCATCTAACAAAACTTTTCCATTAGACAAAGCAATCACACGCTCAAAATTTTCGGCACAAAAATCAATATCATGTGTAATCGTGATAACCGTTTTGCCTTCTTTTTTTAATTCAGCAATGACGTTTGCAATACGAGTTACATTTGTAAAATCTTGCCCTGTCGTTGGCTCATCAAAAATTACAATCGGCGTATCCATTGCGATGATAGATGCTAACGCTACCATCTTCCGCCAAGTGGGGGATAAATCATACGGATTGGTTTCTTTTTTGTCAGTTAATTCTGTTAAAACCAAAGCACGTTCTACTAATTCATCTATTTTATTTTTTTTGTATCCTAAATTTTTAGGACCAAACTCAATTTCAGTCAACACATCTCTTGAAAATAATTGTTCATCTGGGTTTTGAAACACATACCCAACTCGGCTTGCTAATTTTGCCACTGAATATTTTGTCGTATCCCAATCACCAATTGTGACAGAACCAGATGTTGGTTTTAACAGTCCATTGAAGTGACGAACCAAAGTTGTTTTTCCAGCACCGTTCTGACCAACAATGGCAACTTGCTCACCTGAATCTATATTTAGTGAAACGCTTTGTAAGGCTTCGAGTCCAGTGGGGTAGGTAAAGTGTAAATCAGTAATGTTTATGTTCATAGTAATTAGTAATTGTGGTCTCGATACGATTTCGGCTAACGCCTCAATCTACTCGACCACCGTATGTAACTTGTATCTCGTATCTCGTTACTTATTACTTCCAAACCCTTCCGCCGCTTCAAACAACGTGACTGGCAATTTTTCTTTTTTCCACAAACCTTGTTTTTTTGCTTCTCTTGCAACAGATGTATAACGCGAAACGCCAAAACCATTTTCAATTAACACATCAGAAGTTAATACATCACTCGGTTTGCCTTCTGTCAAAACCGCACCATCTTTCAAGGCAATTACACGTGTTGCAAAATGCGCAATCCATTCCACTTTATGCTCCACCATCACAACCGTCATACCGTTTTGAGTCAAATTATGAATCACTTCAAATACTTCACGTGTGCCAATCGGGTCCATTTGCGAAGTCGGTTCGTCTAAGACTAAAAGTTTCGGTTGCATGACCAAGATGGAGGTCAGTGCGACGCGTTGTTGTTGACCACCTGATAATGAATAAGGAGAGCGGTCTGCTAGATTGCTGATTCCAGTTAATCGCATCGCTTCTTCTACTCGACTTTGCATCTGTTCGCGTGGCACCCCAATATTTTCTAAGCCGAAAGCGATTTCTTCAAAGACGGTATATTTTGCCCCGCTGATTTGATTGAATGGATTTTGAAACGCCAACCCAACATTCAACACCCATTCATCCAGCGTTGATTTACTTGATTCGATTCCATCTACTTCAATTATGCCTGAAATTTCACCTTTGAAAAAATGTGGAACGAAGCCTGCCAGTGCATAACACAACGTAGATTTCCCCGCACCGTTTGCGCCGATGATAGAAATAAATTCACCTTGTTCAATTTGCAAATTAATATTTTGCAATGCAGGTGTTTTTGTAAGTGGATATTTGTATGTAAGATTTTGAATATTTACGAAAGCCATAGATTTAATAAGATGGAAATGATAATGAAAATAATTAGTACCCAACGTAAAATTTTATCCTGAATTGAATCAGGAATTTCATGAAATGATGTTTTTTCTTTTTTCGATGTAAAGCCGCGTGCTTCAATAGCGATGGCTCTTTCTTCTACTTCTACTAATGAGCCAAACACTAACGGACTAACCAATGGCAATACAGAACCTGCGCGTTTAAGAAATGTACTTTCAGTATCTAAACCACGCGAGCGTTGTGCGGAAATAATTGTTTGTGCTTTGGCTTGCATTTGTGGAATGATTTGCAAAGTAGAAATGATGACATAAGCAAATTGACCAGGCAAGCCACGACGGGTTAAGTCAGACATCAATTCGCTGGGGTGAGTGGTGAGTAAAAATAAAGTGAATGCTGAAATCATCACAATAATCCGCATGGCGTTTTTGAATGCAAACATTAAACTTTCTTGAGTCACATCTAAAAAGTAAAATTGAAAAATGATTTGCTCACCTATAGGTTGAAACAAGGCTTGCATAACAAACAAAAATCCAGCGGCAGGAAAGATAAGGCGTGTAGCGGTGAAAAAAAACTCACGAAAAACTTTTGCTACAAAACTTAATGGAATTAATATAAATAAAAATAAGAAGAGTGCTGTCCAATAAATTGGAAACGTAAATGCAATGACAATCAAAGCCAACACCATCGTCAACTTGGTCAATGGATTGAGACGGTGAATTGCACTATCTCGATTAATGTAAAAAGAAAGTCGTTCGTGCATAGTTTGAGATTATACAATACAAAAAGACATGACTTTAGGTCATGTCTTTTTATTGAGTATGTCACCCTGAGCAGATGGTCGAGTAGGACGAAGTCCGTATCGAGACCAAGCGAAGGGTCTCTACGATTATCTTTGAGATTCTTCGCCACAAAGAACAAGAGCGTGGCTCACGCGTGCCTGCGCACGGTGCAGGCAGAATGACATAGGACTATCCACCAAGAATACTGCGCAGCATGAATGCCGCAAACAACACCAGCAAAACTACAACGCCAATTGCAATATAAAGTTGATTTTTGTCTGCACCTTCGGCTTCAGCATTTGCAGATTTAGGATAACCCGCCACTGTGCGTTTCGGTAAACCTAAAATAATTGCAAATGCAACCATAGCCGTTGTAATTTTATCTACTGGTTCAACCAAAAAGCCTGTGCTTAACACGGCTTGCACAACCCCTTGACCCGTTTGTAACAAATAGGCTGTGATAAAAGAAGAACCACTAGCTGTGATTCCGCCAAACAGATAAACAGCAATCGGAGTTGAGACAATGGCGGCAGTGAGTGCTACCACAAAACCTGTTATCACCACTTTCCACCAAGATTTGAAGAAACCCCATTCAGCCATACGACCAGCCACGTAGCCAATGAAGAAAGCCACGGGCCACCATGGTAATGCACCTGGGTCAATGGCAATACCCCAAATAATATTGGAGAGGGCACCAGTCAACGCGCCAGCCCATGGACCACATAAAACAGCCACAAGCACAGTACCGATAGAGTCTAAATACACTGGCAGTTTTAGTAACAAAACGATTTGACCCACTGCAATATTAATTGCAATGGCGATTGGGATTAATACCCAAGTTTGCGTGTTGAAATTACTTTTGATTTTTTCTAACATAATCTTCTCCTTTGTTAATTTAATTTCTTAAACACCATTATAAATAATTTGTTACGAATCAATTCTAAAAAACCTCATTTCCTGTGTGGCTAAAAATTAAATCATCTTACTCAATTTTTCCATCCGCTCCAAAAACAATTCCATAAAATCACGTTCACGCACACGCATGGCAACTTTCATATTGGGTTTCTTTTTCTCATAATTATAAAAATCAGCAAATGTATTTCCCAAACCCACACCTGTTGAAATATCCACATCCACCACCAAATTTTGATAATCACAAAGTTCGGGCATAAACACAATTGCCACCGTCAATGGGTCGTTAATCGCGCAACCATCAATTTGTTGAAATTCATGATGAAACTGCATATAAAAATTTGTTGTATCAGCAATAAATTTTGTAATCGGTGAATCAATTTTCAGCAAGCGTTCCGAATCGTTTTTCGTAAAAATACATTCATACGTTACATCCAACGGAGTCAAAATCATCGGCATACCCGAATGAAAAACAATATGCGCGGCGTGTGGGTCTACATACGTATTAAACTCTGCCAGCGGTGTCGTATTGCCTTGGTCTTTGATAGCCCCACCCATGATAAAAACTTCTTTCACATTTTCAACAATGCGCGGCTCTTTCCGAATCGCAATTGCCAGATTAGTTAACGGACCGACTGCCACAATCGAAATTTCTTTTGGATGTGACATAACATGCTCGATTATAAAATCGCTTCCATGACTTAATTGCGGCTTGGTCTTTGGCTCTGGAAGTTTCACCTCGCCCAAGCCAGAATCGCCATGAGTTTCAGGTCCTAACAAAGATTCTTTCACCAACGGCAAGCCACAACCTTGATGGACAGGTATATGACTCGCTTGTGCTAATTCTAAAATCGCAAGTGCATTTTTTGTAACTTTGTCTATAGATGAATTGCCATGAATCGTAGTAATGCCATCCAAAATAATTTCAGGGGATGCCACTGCTAACAGAATTGCTAAAGCATCGTCAATGCCTGGGTCAGTGTCTAGGATGATGTGTTGGGGAGTCATTGGGATTTCCTATGTTAGTGTTGGTTGAGTAGCCGCACTCTTGCTCTTTGCGGCGTATCGAGACTAGAGAATTAGAGACTAGAGATTGGAGACTAGAAGTCATCTCAAAAATGTCACCCTGAGCGATAGCGAAGGGTCTCTACCTGTGTAGTAAGAGACTCTTCGGTCGCAACGAACGCTCCCTCAGAGTGACATGGTATTTTTAAGATAGGTTCTAAATACATTCATACCAAATTTTATCACTGCCATTATCAAAAATAAAAATGCTAGGGTTTGAAAAATAAATAAACAAATCAACTTGGCAGATTTGAAAAATAACATGATGAAAACTACATCAAAATTCACAGGTGGATAGGTTTGTAATAAAAATAGGGTGCTGATATTTTCAAGCCAGTCAAATAGAGTGGGGGAGAGAAAAAGCAACAGCCATTGACTCGCTTGCAGGGTATTGAACCAACTAAAATTTAAGGAACGAAGCGAAAAAGTTGCTAGTGAGGCGCTGAATAATCCACCAAGTAGCGGGAAGAAAAAGTCTATGATAAAAAATCCAAAATAAATTTGTTTTGATTCATTTGTATAAAATGTGAGTTGGGTATCTACATCATCTACGGATAATGTGGATTGCATATCGAAGGGTTGAAAATTATTTGTGGCGTTTGCAAATTGAGCACTGCTTTGTAAAAGTAAAAATAATGAAAGCGCGAAACCTGCCGTGAGAATTAAAAATGCCCACCCAGTAGATGAACAATACATAATAAAGTTGTTTATTTTTTTCATGAATTATTTTTTATAAATTTTTCTACTTCTGATTTTGTGGGCAGTGATGGTTGAGCACCAAACTTTGTCGTTGCCAATGCCCCGCAAGCACATCCGTAACGAATCGCTTCTTCTGTTGGTTTTTTATCTAACATAGCAGAAACAAATCCACCAATAAAAGCATCACCTGCGGCGGTTGTATCAACGACATGCACTTTGAAAGCAGGGATATGAATTGCTTTTTCTTCAATATCAGGGTCAAAAGGCTGTCGCACAAGTAATGCACCTTTCTCTCCCAGTGTGACAATGATTGTACAAGTAAGATTTTTTTGTAAAAAGCGAGCCGCCTTTTCTGCCGATTCAATATCTGTGACAGGCATATCACTTAAGATACTTAATTCGGTTTCGTTGGGAATTAAAATATCAATACTTTTTAACAATTCTGTGGGAATTTTTTGAGCAGGGGCAGGGTTAAGAATTACCAACGCATCACTAGCCCAACCAAATATGGCGGCATTCACCACAGAGTCTATCGGAATTTCAAGTTGTAAAAGAACAAACTCCACTTCAAATAATTTGGGAGAATGTTTTTTTACATATTCTGGTGTTACTTGTCCATTTGCGCCAGCGGATAAGACGATACTATTTTGTCCATTTGCATCTACAACAATGATAGCAGTTCCAGTGGCAGAATCAATTTGCTCTACTTTTGAAACATCTACATTATTTTTTTTCAAATTATCTAAGAGTAAATTTCCGAAGGCATCATTTCCCACTCTGCCAACCATAGCCACACTGACACCTTGCCTCGCCACCGCCACCGCTTGATTTGCTCCCTTACCACCTGGAATAATTTGTAAATCCCCTCCACTAATTGTTTCCCCCGCGTTTGGAAAACGAAGTGACTTGACAACTAAATCCGCATTCAGTGAACCAATTACTAAAATATCAGGCATGAAGATAATTTTACATCATTCATGTAAGTCAGGTTTTGAACGTGATATTTTTGCTTGTATAAAATCTTTTATTGGTAAATACAGAATCCATAACAAAAGAAAGATATATAAACTAACTGCAATGAAAAGGGCTGTTTCGTAAACTAGAATTGTCCCATACGCCCAGAGGATAAATAGGCTATAAGATACAAAAATAATAATAGTAAAAGGAATTAGATTTAATTTTGCTTGCCGATTAGAGTTTGTGAATAAATGATAGGGTGTGAGAATTATAACCATCATTATTGAAATCCCAAGAATAATCTGAAATATATTTATCAATAACTCTAAGAGCCAATGTGGCAAGAAATTTAAACTAGAAGACATTAAAAATGCTATATAGAAAAGTATTGGTATCAAGATACAAATACAGGATACTACAATTAATAAGTAATATTCTTTTGTTCTCCTATTTTTTATATTTAAGAGCACATTAATGTATAAATAGATAAATAAAACTATTGAAAGAATTAAGAATTCGCCACGTAAAATGTTGTTTGCTTCTTTAAAATCTTTTGCGCTAAAATAAATAGAACCAGCAGTATCAACTTTAATAGACTCCCATTCACTGTTGTTTTCTTTAACGAGTACACCCTCACTGCCCATCGAAACTATAACGATTTGTTTTCCATCTAATTCAATATAAACTATATCGTAAGGCCCCAAATAAATATATGAAGAAATGCGTTTAAAGAATTCCCTTCTTCCTAAAGGAAACTCCCAACTGGTAGCCCAAGTTTTTCCACCATCTTGAGATTCAAGAATAGTTTCTGTTCCCGTTTGATAACAAACATTCTCATTATTTGACAGACAAAGTGTAAAAGGTAATTCAGGATATGTCCCTGTTTGTTCTGTAACCTCGCTTGGAAGTTCAAAATCTACTTCTTGCCAAGTTTTTCCACCATCTCTGCTATAAAAATAGTAACTCTCTTCTAACATACCATAGTAGTCATTGAACTCAGCATAAACTGTTTTTTCATGAATAGTCAGATTGTAAATTATGGGTATTACTGGTGGGCTTGTTGCAATTGTTGCAAGCGAAGCAATCCCCAAAACAATATAAGATAAATTTGAAAATCCAGATTTTGATTCATTTTTAACCTTCTCTCTCAACCTCCAAGCCAATGGAAGCATAATTAGTGCAATCAAATCACTTGGGTCAAGGATAATTTGGATAGAAAAAAGTTCTTCAACAAAATCATTGAAGAAAGGAACAGTTTTTATTAAAGAAAAAAATATTGCTGTAAAGCCAAAAGATGCCAAAACAATATTTCGAGATTGAAAATGAAATGATTTAAGAACAAAATGTAAAATTGCACTTAATAAAATGGGGAAGAAGAACAAACCAGCAAAGTCACTGATTTTGCCTGTTAATGCAGATGGGAAATGAACTTTCAAAACATGATCATTGATAAGCAAAACGAAAATGCTTAACAACATTAATGGATGAGTCAATGTTGTTAAATCTGTTTTTGAATTTTGATTCATACTTCCTCTAATAAATACATGTCATTGCGAGGAGGGGGTTCTTCCCGACGAAGCAATCTCCCTATACCATTAGATTGCTTCGCCACAAAGAACAAAGGCGTGGCTCGCAATGACATAGATTACTTTCTAGGCACTACCACTCCACCTTGCACATCCCAAATTTCAGAATCATTTACAAACTTTGAATCAAACAAACTCAAATCTGTGGTTGTAAATAACACTTGCTGGTCTTGGCTGATATATTTCAACAAATCGGCGCGGCGGCTTAAATCTAATTCAGCCATCACTTCATCCAACAAAATCACAGGTGTTTCATTGGTGCGGGCTTTCATCCAATCCACTTCGGCAAGTTTCAACGCCAACAATGTCGTGCGAACTTGTCCGCGCGAACCATAATCACTCACATCGGCTTTGTTGATGATGAATCGCAAATCGTCACGATGTGGTCCAATCGTGGTCACACCGCGTGCAATTTCTTCCGCACGAATTTCTTTCAAACGAGATAAAAATCCAGTTTGAATTTCATCCAATTCAATCGCCGAACGATTGATGTCAGTATCAATTTTCAAACCCAATTGTCCATTAGGTTTTGGAAGCGGGTCATAGGCAGGCTCATACGCCAAACGTAAAATTTCATCACCACGAGTCAAATCACTATGAACTCTGGAAGCGAATCGTTCGATTTCTTGCACAGCTTGGATGCGCCACAAAATAATTTGTGAGCCAAACTTGACCAACGCTTCATCCCACACGTCAAGTTGGTCTTTGTTCCCCTTCGATGAACTCAGGGCGGCGCCTGAGCCTTCACTTAACATTTTGAGCAGTGCATTGCGTTGTGACACGGCTTGGTTATATTCATGTAAGGCACGCGCATAAGCAGGGACAGTTTGTGCCAACGCCAGATTTAAATAACGACGACGTTCTTCAGGTCCGCCTTCAATGATTTGTGACATTTGCGGAACAAAAATAACCGCATTGAAATGCCCAATCACATCATTGACTTGACGTTTGACTCCATCTAATAAAATTTCTTTGCGAAGTCTTTGTCCATTCACGCCCGTTGGTTCAAGAATCAATCTTGCTTCTAAACGATGTTTTGTTTTCCCACGTTGATATTCTGCAATGAGTCTCGTCACTGCTAACGAATTTTTCGCTTCGTGAAAGTTGACAATTTGTCTATCAGCATGAGTTTGAAACGATGTAAATGCCGCCAGAAAATAAATGGCTTCAAGGACAGATGTTTTTCCTTGTGCATTACTCCCAACCAATAAAACAGCCCGCTTTGGAAGGTCAGTATCCAAGCGGGTGAGACTGCGAAAGTTGGTGAGGGAGAGATGTTTGAGATGCATGAGTAATTGGTAAGTAGTAATTGGAGATTAGAGATTGGTAAATAGTAATTCGTAATGCGTAATTTGAATCAAGGATAAAGGTTTTTACGTTTTATTGCGTAGCATCCCTTTGGGACGAATCACGGATTACGAACTTTGTAACTCGTATCTTGTAACTTGTTTCTCTTATCTCATCACTCCAACGGAACTTGCTCGTCTTCACGCGGTTTCCAAACTTGTGTGGCTTTATCTGTGTATAGCACACCATTCAAATGGTCAATTTCGTGTTGGAAGATTCTTGCTAGCCAACCTTCGGCTTTGATTTTGACTGGATTGCCATGTCGATTCAAGGCTTTGACTTCAATAGATTGATGTCTTTCGACTTCGCCAATTAAGCTTGGGATTGATAAACAACCTTCAATGCCTAATACTTTTTCATCAGAAACTTTTGTAATTTCAGGGTTGATGATGATGTATAACTTTTTCTTGGGTGGGGGAGCATCTTCGGGTCGTTCTTCATCATCTTCACCTTCGGCGTATTCAATCACAGCCAGTTGCATCGGTAAATTAATTTGTGGCGCGGCGAGACCCACGCCTGGTGCTTCACGCAAGGTTTCTATCATGTCGTCTATCAATGTTTGTAAATCTTTATCAAATTTGTTAACTGGTTTCGCTTTTTTTCGTAATATCGGATTTGGTAAATATACAATGTCTCGTAATGTCATGCTGTGCATTTTCCTTCATTTATTTTTTTGAACCGCTACGCACGCTAAGTTTTTTTTCTTCGCGTTCTTGGCGTGCGTAGCGGTTAATTTTAACCTTCGCCACCATTAAAATCGTCGGCGATTTCGTCCACGGGGAAGTCTGTGTCGGTGATGGGTCTGTTTCCGCTGGTGTTACCAACTTGCCCCGTAGTGGCTGAGGCGAATTCATCCCGATTCAAATGATAAGCGGCAACCCATGTCGCCATGCGTTCTCTATCAGCACGCGAGGCTTCTTCACTTTTCTTGGCAATTCGCACCATACGGCGACGATTAATATCTGCCATGACACCAGCAGGGTCTAGCACATCTTGAAATGAAAGTTTTGCACCACCAACAGTGATATAGACCGTTCCATAATTAAATAATATACCTAACAAACCAACGCGTTGATATTCGGTGCTGAGAATATTTTCGATTTGAGCCGTGCGACGTTCTTCTTTGCCAAGCGGGGTTCTATCTAAATCCATAATTTCTTCTGGAGTAACCATGAATACATCGTTACTCCAGTCCCAATATTCATAACCTGCCCAACCTAATGCAACAGCCATGAAAAAAATTAATATCACTGACCATGAATCGGGACGAAAGCCACCATCTTGTGGAAATTCAATGAAGGCATTGTTAGGGTCTAGATATAAACGGTAGAGTTGAATTACAAATAAGGTTAAGAAAAAAAGAAAAGCAAGTAAGGCTTTGCCTGTTTGTTGTAGTAACACAACCCAATGTTTGTGATAGATAATGGTTTCACCATCTTCTAAACGTAATTTGAATTTGTTAGAGAAGGCTGACCAAAATAAACTTTGTTCTTGTGGGGCTTTGTTGCCTGTATCAAAAACAGGTGCAAGTGGTTCTTCTTCATCTTTGATAACGGGTAAACCTATTTTGGCGCGAATATCATTTTTCATGGCTTGTTTTTGGGATTGGGTACTTTTTGTTTTGGTACGTTCCCAATATTCACGTACCATATCTGCCGCTTGTTCGGGATGATTAACATATTCAAACCTGATATTGCCGACAAAGGTTCGTACATTGACGTGACCGTAATTTAATTGCCTGCCGAGAAAATCAGTTTCTATGCCGACGGATAATAATGTGCCAAGCGGTGCTTCTTGTCGGCTATCATATAAAAACAAAACTTTTTCTAACCAAATCACACGTTGATTGGTGACGATGTAATAATCATTGCTCCAGTCAATGATTAACCATATTACCCAAAGGAGAATGCCGCAGAAAATAATCCCTGCTATTGCCAGTGGTGTGACTGCATTGGCTAACCCTCCCCAAATCAGCAAAAAGGCTGGAATCAACAAAGCAAACACTGGTGCAATTAACGTCTGATACAAACGAATGACATGACGACGTGCCATAAAATAAATCACTTCGTGTTTCCCCAACCATTTGAAACGTGCCGCTCGCGCTAACTTGTGACTGCTAATGGCAACCAAAAGGTTTGGTTTTAACTTTTCATATTTTGTTATCAGCTCTTCAAACAAGGGGCGCGACATAAACAATAAAACCGAATCTTCTTCTGCAATCAATGTTGCCGAGCGATTACGGTTTTCTATCAATGCCTCTTCGCCGAAATAATCTTCTTTACTTAAATGAGCCAGTATATCTTCTGCGCCACCCTCGCCAGGTCGGGTCACTTTTACTCTACCTTTAGAAATTAAATAAAAACCATCTGGTTTGCTACCACGTTGAAAAATAATTTCATTGGCAGATACAGCTCGTTCTTCTAAACGCAAAGCAATATATTCAAGGTCATTTTCCTTTAACCCATTGAATACATGCACATGATTTAATAACAAAACGCGGTCTTTTAACTCAACCATATTTTTATTCTATCAAATTTCACGCACAATCGCACAACCATAAGCAGGCCATTCTTGAATTTCAGGCAAACGCCCAGCCAACAAAGCCTCAATCGCTTCATCTAAATAAAATCGTGTCGGGTTTTTCTGCCGAAACTTGACGTCATCCACCCCGCCTTGATAACGCAAGATTCCATCCCTATCTATGACGAAGACATGCGGAGTTGTCACCGCTTCAAACAGATTCGCTACCTGACAATCCGCATCAAGCCAGACGTTCGGAATGTGGCGTGCTTCGGAGACATTTTTTATCTCCTCGACTTTTTCATTGCGGTTCGAAGCAATGGTTATTAATTCAACATCATCTTTCCACTGCACAAGCATTGACATAATGCTTTTATCCGTCCGCTCTGAATGTGGACATTCACACGACCAAAAATTGATAATGACAATTTTGCCGCTATATTGATGAAGTTGATGAAGATTGCCCTTTATATCGGGTAATGAAAAATTAGGAATGGATTGGTTTATTTCAAACATAGAAAAATTCCCCTCTTTTGAATCTCTTCCTACACTGCCAATGTTGCTGAGGGCTTTTTGACCATTGTAATTGGCACGCTTTCAATAGCAGATGGCGCATAAGTGGAAACTTTTAAGATTTTATTGACAGGCGAAGAAGTGATGATTTTTGTTACCACTTCCTGCCATTCGGGTTCAAGGTCTTTCATGCCTGTTAGCGGGAAATTTCTTGGTCCCAATTTGGTACTTTGAACAAGGGCAGAGAAATCTAACAAAGTTAATCCAACCGCGCGTTCTTCTTCACGATTAAAACGCAAAAGAATGTTCGAGTTTAACTCTACCGCGGCAGTTGGTTTTTCGCCTGGCGCGAAGGATATGTATAAAACATCGGCTTCTTTATCGTATGAAAAAGTGGTTTTTATTTTTTTCATTTTTTATTATTTTTAGGTTTCATGTGCTTTAAGAATGCGGTTGTTACATAATTGTTTGGTTCGGTATCGCCTTTTTTATTAATGTTGAAGCCAAATAAAACAATGGCAACAAGGTGATTAAATCCTTCGGCTAGATGATTAAAAAAATGAACATAGCGATATTTGCGAGGGTGTAGAGGTTCTTGTTCGCGTTTTCCTTTTTGTAGGGTTAACTTTAACTCTTCCTCATAATCTACCATTTCAGAATGATTGTCTTCATCAGTAATATGTCGCCAACGCTCTTGCGTGAGATAAATTGGGTTGCCGTCTCTGTCGCGCACTGTCCAGCGTTTGCCATCATTGCTCATTGAATCAGAAATCCTATGCTTAAATTATAGCATGACAAGCTATTGAAGAAAAATCTTAACGCGAAACACACGAAAAAGCGAAAGGCGCGAATCCTTTATTTTTTCGCGTCATTCGCCCATTTGCGGAATTCGCGTTTCATCTTTAATCAAAATCATAAATTAAAAATCGTCAATCCAAAATCCCAACCCCCGCTAAATTCTCCACAATCCCCACCACAGCCGAATTATCCAATTCTCGCATTCCTTGTTCAATCATCATCTGAAAAAATTCTGTATTCTTTTCCGTCGCTGAGATTGGAATATCATACTCTTTAGCCGTATCCAAAACAATGTTCATATCTTTCAATTGCATATAAGCCTTGAAGCCAGGGTTACGATTTCCATCAAATAATCTTGGAGGTTTGATATCTAATGCCCAACATTGAGCCGCGCCACCTTTAATCGCATCAACAACTTTTTTTGGGTCAACGCCTGCTTTTTTCGAGAAGACCAGTAACTCTGCCATTGCCACCATTTGCGCCGCCACCATAATTTGATTCGCCGCTTTTGCTACCTGACCTGCGCCTGCTTCGCCAACATGCGTGACAGTTTTGCCCATCGCCTGAAACACAGGCATTAATTTTTCTACCGCACTTGAATCACCACCGACCATAATTGTGAGTGTGGCATTTTTTGCACCAATGTCACCACCTGAAACGGGTGCATCTAATGCCAAAACATTTTTCTCTTTCAATTTTTGTGCAATCATTCTAGCGGAGGCTGGCTTGATAGTGGAGTTATCAATAAAAATTAATCCATTATGTGCGCCATGAATAATTCCATTTTCACCTAAAGCAACTTTTTCTACATCGGGTGAATCGGGTAAATTCGTAAAAATAATATCTACTTGTTCAGCAACTTCTTTCGGTGAACTTGCAGACTTTGCACCTTCAGCCACTAATTCATCCACTGCGGCTTGAGAACGATTGTGAACAGTCAGTGGAAAGCCTGCTTTCAAAATATTTCTGGCAATAGACTTGCCCATTAATCCCAGACCGATGTATCCAACTCTTAACATGAAGAGACTCCTTGTGTGAGAATGACAAAATTGTACCGCGACATATTGCAAGCACAGGGATAAATCCCCGTGCTACAAATACAAAGTCCGCTGAAGCGGACTAGCAGACTTCAGTCTGCTTTGTAATAATAGCATGGACGTTCACGTCCGTGCGGGTTGAAAACAAAAAACCTGCCTCCGCAGGGGAAGCAGGTTTACGTTAAGAATGCGATGCGTTGAGTTTATCGAAACGAAGCGGGTTATTCAATCACATACGTCAAGTTGACAGTAACTGTCACAGCCAATTGACCAGGTTGAATCGGTACTGCCGCGGCTTCAATCATGGCACCACCGCCACCACCTTTGCCACCATAAAAGTATGGAGTAATTCCACTTTCATAGTAACTGACATTTTGAATTGCGCCGAGGCTAAGCCCTGAGGCTTCGGCGAGACCAGTGGCTTCGGCTTTTGCATCTTCTACGGCTTGAGCACGAGCTTCTTCTTGTGCGGCAGTTTTATCTTCCACATCAAATTGAATGCTGTAAATGCTATTGGCTCCAGCAGAAATGGCTGAGTCGAGCAAGTCGCCGAGTTTATCCAAATCACGCACGGTTACATTGACGGTGTTATCTACCACATACACAACACGTCCGCTTAATTGACCAAACTCATCATATTGTGGGTTTGACCAAATGCTAAAGTTGTTGGTGCGAATATCTTTTTCTTCTACACCAGCATCGCGAATGGCTTGAATGACCGCACTGGTTTGTGCTTTGTTTTCTTCCACTGCTTCAGCGGCATTATCACGTTGGGTGTTTACACCAATGGTAATGTAAGCAATGTCGGGGGTCAGGTACACAACACCAACACCACTTACGTTTAATGTGCGCAGTGCTTCAGGCGCGGCATAGTTATTATTTACAGTGCTAGGTCCACAAGCACTGACCATCAACGCAAATACTGCCACAATTGCAAAAACTAAATATTTCTTATTCATTTTATCTCCTTTAGATATTGTAATGCACAGATAAGACGATACCATCCCCTAAAAGTTCCCGTGAAAATGCTTGAATTTATCAGGTTTTGAGGCTAAAATTGCACAAATGTTCTATGCCGATTGATTATCAACAAATTTACACTCGCATTAAAGAAATAGGCGTGGCTTCAAAAGAAAGAAAAAAGAAGAAAGAAGAAGCGCGTGCCTTAGCCCGAAAATTATTTACTCAATATTCGAGTGAGTTAAATTTGCTTCGCTCCAAAGTGGATTCTGCCAAACAAGCAGACTCTAACATTCGTTGTGCAGTTCCACTTGATGAAAACCTCGCCTCTTCCTACGGGATAACTGATTCTGTTATTCAAGCGACTTTAATCGCCGCTGATGGTTCGCAGATTAACCCCGACAGACATGCTTCTATTCAATTTGGTTTGATTAACGTCGGTGCCATCACCATGAAATTAAATTCAGGTGAAACACCACAAATCGTCACTGACACAGAATTATTATTCGGTGATGACTTATTACCAAATGGCATTCCCATGTCTGAAGGTTTGGTCGCCTTAAAACGTGACCTCGCCGAGCGTTCTGTTTTAGATAAGTTATCCAAAGATATTAAAGGGGATGTTGTTACTTTTACAGATGGACCTATTGAGTTGTGGGGCGCAAAAGGTGAGGATGTACATTCATTTACAGATTACATTCAAAAATATTTAGGTGTGTTATCTCGTTTGCAAACTCGCGGAATTATCACAGCAGGCTATGTAGATAAACCTTCAGCCGATTTAGTCATCCGTTTACTTGAAATTATGATGGCAGATAATGAACAAATTCAAAAACTACGAGACTTTCATCCATTAAGAAACGTGAGTGATCGTTGGCTATTTGGTGAAAAAGAAAATCCATTGATCAAACCAGGTCATCGTTCAGCAATTTTCAAAATCCAATCTAGTTCAGAGAAAAATTATACAGGTGTGTTGGAACTGCATTTCTTTTATTTGAATGTAGGAACTGAAGGAAAACCATATCCTGTAAGAGTCGAAGTTCCAAAATGGGTTGTAGATGATAAAGCAAAATTAAATTTACTTCATGCAGTTTTGGTGCAACAATGTCGAATGATGGGAAGCCGACCATATCCTTATCTTTTACATCGTGCCCATGAGTCAGCAGTTGTGAAGCAAGAAGAAAAACATCAAATTGAACAAATGCTATTGAACGAATTATTGAAGAATAATGAAGAAAATGATGTGAGCTCAAATAAACAATCGGCGAAGAATTTGAAAGGAAGAAGCAAATTTGTTTAAGAAAAGAATAAAAGTTAATACTTCTTTATTAATAGGTATTGCTATTTATGTAGCTTTTATTAGCATCTTATATTTCCGTATGAAAATTATGGAGAATATGTTTACAGATTACTCCAATGCACAATTATGTAAAGTATCTTTTGATTGCCGAGAAATCTATTTTGTTAAAGTTTTAGACTATGGTTCGAGCAGAATTTCTTTTCAGAATTATGGTTCAAAAGGTATCCCTTTAGATAGTGGCACTTTTGAAGAATATGTTTTCGTGATTTCTGGAGAAGTAATGGACAAAACAAATGTGAAAATTTTGCCAGAAATACGAGTTGATATGAATAAATTTGATGTTGAGAATGTATATCTTCCATCAAGTTTTGATAAAACAATTACAAGTGATGACTTTTTAGACGGGAAAAATGTTAGTGTTGAAATTTGGCGTAACGACATAACTTTTATCTTTATTAATCCAATATCAGATAATAATGAACCTATATCTGAAACAATATCAATAGTGCCATCAAAACAGGTTGAATACGAAATGGTTTTACCAACAGAAAAGCATCCTCTTATTCGTTTCGAACTTGCTAAAAGAGATTTTAATGGTTGGGGAGTTGGTGTTTTGTTTATGATATTGTCAGTTATTATTTTTGGAGGAACGGTAAGCGGATTATTTTTAGGATTAAGTTGGCTAATCCAAAGAATTAGAAGTTTGTGGAGGAAAAAATGACAAATCAAATTGAAATCGGAAGATTATTACGGGCAGGGACAACTGGATTTATAGCAGGTTGTCGTGTCAATCAATTGGATGTACCTTCCTTTGGTGCATTGGTTCGTGCGCCATTAGGCGATGGCTACAATGTCTATGGAATCATCCACGATATTCACATTGATGATGATGGCTTGGTTCGTCAGTTGGTGACTGCGAGTAATGTCAGTGAAGATGTGTTGCGTGACAACCGCGAAAACAGAATCGTACCAGTAGAAATGTCGGTGTTGGCAATTGGATATGAACAAGATAAAAAGATTTTTCATCTTCTGCCACCACGTCCACCGTTGAGTTTGGATGTAATTTATTTGTGCAATGAGGATGAAATCAATCAATTTGTATCGGCTGGCAGGTTTGGATATTTTCGTCACATCTTGCGGGCAAAAGAATTGCCGATTGGTGAATTGTTTGCCACTCATTTCAAGCAAGTGAAGTCTGTGAATAAAGACAGTGCTTGGTCAAAGAATGCAGTGCAAGAATTGATGACATTGTTACGTGACGATTACCCAACGTTGATGTCAATACTTGGCGCGTTACGTGACATTGTGGAAGGCTAATGTCGTTGCGAGGAGGGGTGCACTTCCCCGACGAAGCAATCTCCTTATTAAGTTGGGGATTGCTTCGGGCGAAAACCATCGCCCTCGCAAAGACATCTGAAAATAGGAGAATGTTTTAATGGCTGTTGGTAGAGAATATTGTGTTTACATAATGACAAATGCGCATAATACAGTACTTTACACAGGTGTGACAAATAATCTTGCTCGCAGAGTTTACGAACATAAAAACGGATTAGGTGGTATTTTTACGAAGAAATATAACATTGTGAAATTGGTGTATTACGAAATTACTGATGATGTAAATAGTGCACTTGCAAGAGAAAAGCAAATCAAAGGTGGCTCGCGTAAGAAGAAAGAGAATTTAATTAAGAGTCTAAATTCTGAATGGAAAGATTTGTTTGATGAAATAATATAACTACTCCAATGTCGTTGCGAGGAGGGCGATAGCCCGACGAAGCAACCTCCTGATAATTGGGAGACTGCTTCGGATGAAGAACAAGAGCATCCTCGCAGCGACATATCAAACGGGAGATTGCTTCGGACAAAGAGCAAGAACGTCCTCGCAACGACATAGAAAAAAGGTAAATTATGAAAATACAACGAACACAAATTGGTTATCTCATCGGCGGTGGATTGAAAGAAAATTTCTTAGTCCGCCTGACGATTTCATCACAAGAGATTCAAGAAGGCGCATTCGTCGTCATTGAAAGCGGATATTGGAATTACTACGGCATCGTCACCGATATTCGACTCGGCTCAACCGACGAACGCTTTGCAGATGAACGTGTGGATTTACGTTTCCCTGCCGATTTAGCCAGTGCATTACAAGGACAAGCTTTGTATGCAAATATCGAAGTGTTACCTAACTTAATGCTTGAGGTGGGACCTGATGAATCCACACCTGAATATAAAACTTGGCGCGGAAAAATTGATGCAGGCTTAGCAGATGCACCACGCATATTGCCTGTCAAAAATGTGCCACCACATCACTCAATTGTGTCACTTGCCAATGAAGGTGACATTGCAGAAATTTTCGGCAAACCAGAAGAAGAGAAAAATTTCATCATCGGTTATACACGCGAACAAAATCATCCTGTCTGTATTGACTTGGATAAATTTGTGCAAAGGTCATCAGGTGTGTTTGGAGCAACGGGAACTGGTAAATCATTTTTAACTCGTTTGGTATTGGCTGGATTGATGAATCACAACAAGGCTTCTGTTTTAGTTTTAGATATGCATAACGAATACGGCTTTGACGATATCGCTTCTGACACCAAGAAAAATGTTCAAGGTTTAAAAACCATGTTCAAATCAGGTGTGCGATGCGTTGGTTTGGGAGCAGGGTCAACTATAAGGGGCAATCAAGTTGATTTCAATTTAGAAGTCGCAATGGATGATATATCCACTGCTGATATTGAAACTTTATCGCGCGAATTAAATTTGCGAGAAACGACTCCAACGACATTGAATGCGTTGTACACATCGTTTGGTGATAAGTGGTTTGCAAGTTTCAAAGAAATGAATCAAGAAGAGATTGAACAGGAAGATGATAAAGGGCGTGTGAAAAAAGTTCCGCATCCTGATAGTGTGGCGGCGTGGGCGATGCAAAATGGTGTGAACGTGGCGGCGGCGGTTGGCTTGCAAGATAAATTGCGACGCCTCTTTAACAAGCCTTATATTGTTTCTAAACCCGCAGCGGACTCTGTGCTACAAATGATTCAATCGTTAGAAGCGGGCAAGCATGTGGTCTTGTCTTTTGGTGAACATGAAGGTGACTTGGATTATTTACTCGTTTCCAATTTGTTGACTCGCAAGATTCGCTCAGCATGGGAAAAGAAGACCAACGAATTCCGTTCGCATGGCAAAGCGGAGCCGCGACCTTTAATCATAGTTGTGGAAGAAGCACATAAGTTATTGAATCGTGAAATGGCATCTCAAACCACATTTGCAACCATTGCACGTGAGTTGAGAAAATATTATGTGACCTTGTTAATCGTGGACCAACGTCCATCCCAAATTTATGATGAAGTCATGTCACAACTTGGGACAAGAATCTCTGGCTGGCTAGGTGATGACTTGGATATTCAAGCCGTGTTATCGGGCTTATCAGGTCGAGAAGCGTTGCGCGGCATGTTAGCCCGTTTGCAACCCAAAGAAGAAGTGTTGCTATTAGGTTGGGGCGTACCCATGCCATTGCCTGTGAAGTCCAGAAGATATGATGAAGCTTTTTGGAAGGAAATGGGGAAGGGAAAACAGAAGCGTAGTAAAAACGAAATATTGAGTGAATTAAACCCAGATTGGGGTAAAGATTGAAAGGAGATGAAATATGGATGTATCAGATATTATTGCAATTGTAGCGATTATTGCTTCTGCAATTGTTTCTATTATTGCTGCAATTACTTCATATAGAAATACAAAATTAAGCATTCAAGCAAGGCGCTCAGAAATGGCATTTGAAAAACAAATAGAAGCATTCAGAGAACTTGCTGAAAAATTAGGTGGCATTAGAAAATCATTTGCTATGTTTTCTATACCTGTGAGTGAAAGAGAGCAAGAAACCTTTTTCGCACGAGTTGAAAAGGCTATTCTTGATTATCATTTTACGTATCAGAAATTTAGATTATATCTACCCTCAGATTTAGATTCTGCACTGCGTGAATTTACTCAGAAAGCAGTTATTTATTATTCCGATGCAGATTATAGTAAACATAAAGAATTTTTAGACGAATTTAATAAGATAGAACCTAAAATTATAAAAATTATGAACAAATATATGGGAATAAATTAATTCTGATAAAAGTTAGTTTACAAAACTATCATCATTTGACCTCTCCCCAACCCCTCTCCAAATGGAGAGGGGCTTTGTTGTGTGAAAAATAAGGCGATATGCAGTTGACAACCTCCCTATAAAAGTGTATTTTTGATTAGTTGGTCAGTTAACTAATCAAGAGGAAGCCATGCTTAAGACTATCAGTGCTACTAAAGCCCGTATCCATTTTGGTGATTTGATGAAGCAAGCACAATTTGCGCCTATTATTGTTGAACGTAACGGAAAGGCTGAGGTTGTTGTGATTTCTAAAAAAATGTATGACCAACTTGTTGCGAAACGCCAGGCAAATTTACAAAAACGACTTGATATCTTACATGCTCAAATTCGTGCTGAATTAAAGGGAAAAAAGTTACCCAATATATCTAAAATAATTCGTCAAGGGAGAGAAGAACGCGATATACCTCGCTTTAGCCGATTGGATGAAAATTGATTTTTATACTGCCGATATAAAATTAGTAAATTCATTAAAACTATTCAAATTGAAATGGGTAAAGGGTGTTGAATAAAAATGACTCTCCCCAACCCCTCTCCTACTAGGAGAGGGGTTTTTGTTGTGCAAATAGGCTTGCAATAAAATTGTCGCTCCTACAACATTAATTTATAATTCCATTATGACTATTAAAAAAATCTTCCCTTTTTTTATCCTTATCGTTGCATCCATCGCAGCCATGATTTTCGCACTAGCCTTCCTCTGGTCATTGGATGTGGATTCACCTACTCTTGAAAAACAGGTTGCATCCACTTTACAACTTGGAATCCCTTCTGGCATTGCATTAATTGTATTGGTCTGGTTTGGCGCAGGAATCGATGGTTTGCTGTCACGCATCCAGAAAAAATCCACTCGTTTGCTTACTGCTTTGGGAGTCTATCTCGTATTACCGACAACATTGTGCATCGTGTTACCTGCTTTGCTTATTATCTTGATCTCAAGTTTAATGTTTCCTGATAACGAAACTAACAGAGGCTTTGGCACAGGTCTCTTTTTAACAATTACTGCCATCCCTGCTATTGTAGGCTTTTTCTTTATTTATATCGGTGCTGGAGTCAATGCTCTTTCTCGCTGGCTGTCAGGGCGTATTTGGCGAAATACGGAATGATTTAGATGCCTCTGATTATTTCGGCGGAACAGGACGATGAAAATTACTCAACTACAAAACTAACCTTATGCCAAGCATTATTCATATAACCTTTGAAGTTCCACACTTGTTCCACATCTTTTGGTTGTGTATTAGCAGATGAATCCACTGCTCGCACAATCAAAAGATGTTTTCCTTTTTCAAGATTCAAATTTGCTTTCCATAACGTCCATGCAAAACAATTTGTCTTATCTAATTCTGCTTGAGTCCACGTCTTACCATCATCAGCAGAAATTTCAACACGGGCAATATGTCTGTTACCACCCGTTGTTGCATAACCACAAACATTTACAGCTCCAGAAGTGAGGCGTCCATTTTCTTCAGGTGAGCAAATCACCGAAGTAATATTCATCTCACCCAACATCAAGCCATCATCCCATTTCACATTCTCCGCATTCACTTGTGGCGAAAACAAACGATAAGCAATCCGTTGAAAATAATTTTGTGAAGGTTCATCTGCAATCGTAATCTGATTAAGCCACTTCACACTTCGCGCGCCAATAAAACCAGGCACAATAACACGCAAAGGAAATCCATGCACAGGCGATAAAGGTTTGCCATTCATTTCATAAGCAAGGATAACTTCATCATTCATTGCTTTTTCAAACGGAATCGAACCGCCGAAGTTAAATCTTTTTCCGAGACGTTCTGTTTCATCCAAACCTTGAAATTGCACATGCAGATGTTTCGCTTCATTTTTTTTGATGACAGTTGCCAGCACATCTTTTAGTTTTATTCCCGCCCACACCGCGTGACTAATCGCCTCTACATTCCACGGCAATTCATGTGGAATTTCTTTAATCGCCATCAACTCCTGACGGCGATTGCCTGCACACTGCAACGTCGCTGAGACTTCAACTTTCTCAAAATTATTTTTAATTTCATCTAACGTGAAAGAAGCCGTTTTATTTTCATATTGAATATTCAAACGAAATGAATGGACATCAACCTGTGGCACATCCCCATGATTGCGAACAAAAAATAAATTCGTCGGTGTAATATGGTTTTGAGTTAAGAGATTTAATGGCGCGCCACCGTTGAATGGACTTTCACATCGCACCACAAAATTTTCGTGTTTATCAAACTGAGTTTTATTCAACGTCTACTACCTCAATCTCGTCTGTAATTTCAATCACATCTCTTAAAGTTGCATACACTGAACAGTATTTTTCTTCACTTAATTTTATGGCTTTGTGGGCTTTTTCAACATCAATATTTTTCCCGATGATTTGATATTTCAAATGAATCTTACGAAATTTCCAGGGCGGTGTATCATCTTGTGTATGTTCTGAAACAATTTTTATTTCGTGAACATCTTGCCGTTGCTTAATTAAAATTTCAATCACATCATGGGCAGTACATCCCATCAGCGACATTGGCAATAAATCCGATGCACTGACATTGCGAATTTGATTTCCACTGCTATCTTCGAACGTTCTCTTGTCTTGCGGATTCCAATATAAGTGTGTTTGTTTAGTTGCCATATTTTTAGTATAGCATTGAAATTAAGATAAGATAGATTACAAATCTTATTTACAAGGAAAACACATGCAACAATCTATTTTATTCATCTTATTCGTTGGTCTTATTGGCGGAATTGCCATTGGCTTTCAAAGCCCAATGGCGAGCATGATTAGTCAGAGGATGGGTGTGTTGGAAAGTGTATTCATCATCCATGCAGGTGGAGCGGTTGGGGCGTTAATTCCCATGCTGATATTTGGAAACAGGTTGACCGAGTGGCGAAGCGTTCCATCCTATACATTGTTCGCAGGTTTATTTGGTCTCGTCGTGATTTATGCCATGAGTTTTATGATTCCCCGTATCGGAATTGCAGGTGCATTGATTACGTTATTAGCAGGTCAATTGTTGATTGGTTCGCTTCTTGACCATTTCGGCTTGCTCGGTGCAATGCACAGACCTTTTGATTTCACCCGCGCTTTTGGACTTTCGATTGTGATGCTTGGCGTTTGGCTGACAGTTAAATAAAATTTATTCTTTTGTCACAATATATTGATGAATTAAATGGGCATAGCGATTTTGCAAACGGATGAAATGATTTTGAATCGCATCCGCTTCTGAACCTTCTAGCACAAGGTATCGTCCTTTTTCTACACCTTCGCGTGCAATTTCACGACAGACTGCTTCGGTGATTAATTCTGCCAACAATACTTGACCTTGCACCGTTGTATCGAGGCGATTGTTGTCATCCAAATAAATTTTGACAGATGGCGCGGCAGTGGCAATGACAATACTGGAATTGACGCGGTCATAATACACACGTTGACGTGGGTCGGTTCTATCATCAAAACGAATATCGTTAAACAAAGCACTGCTTCCACGCGTGGGGGGTGAAATTAAATTTTCTTTTTTAGAATGAACTTGCACATTGGCTTGCGCGCGATTTTTTCCAAGATAAGCAACGATAGTGGCTTCACTACCAACTTGCCTGCCTTCTAATTTAATGCGCGCTTCTAAAATTGAAGCATCGTTTTTATTTGGTTTGAATGTCACTTGCGGAGTTAATACGGCAACTTCTGCATTGGTTGAAATAATACTGGCGGTTGCGTTTTGATTTTGGTTAGCCGCAATTCGCAAAGTTAAAGCCGCTTCTTGACCTGTTTGCACAAACAATTTTTCGGGGAAGAATCCCATGCCTGATTCTGGCAATTCAATTTTCTTTTTTGATTCGCCATCGCGGGCATCACGTAATTCGGTGCTGGCAATTGTATTTAACTCATGCAAAGCACGGTTAATTTTTTGGCGTAATTTTTTATCTAATTTTGTTTGCTCATCGTGCATGGCATGTTCACGCTCAGCACTGATGAGTGGCTCCAGTTTTTCTTCTACGGCAAGTTTCAATGCTTTTGCAAACGGATGAGTCCAATTGATGCCATCGCGTGTAGCCGTTAACACAGGTTCATCATTTTTCAACAACTCATGTAAATAATCACATTGCATGGTGCCATAAAAATAACCAGCATACGGGTCATTTTCATATTTGAGCATGGTTAATGAAATCACAGTCGCATGGCTAATGACTAATAAGCCACCATCGGCATAATCGCCTTCTTCGCCTCTGGTAGAAAGTTGCATGGCGGACCGAAACACTTTCAATTTAACCGAAGCAGGAAAACCCGAAATTTTGATGCGTTCATTCAAAACTTCTTCACCCATTGGAGCTTTGTAACTCAATACATGTTCTTGTTTAATTTTTCCATCGGTGGCTAATTCACGCAAAATGATTTTACGTTTTGGGTTGCTCATAATCGGACGCAACTCAAAATGCCTTTGCAAATAATTTCGCAAATTATTAAATTGTGGCATCTTTACATCACTGCGCGAGACGATGATTTCAAGAATCGTGCCATTGCCTTGCATCACTTCATACTTTTGACGTAAATCTACGGTGGCACGAATTGGGTCGTCTAAATCAAAAGTTGGGATTCCTTTTTTCAACAACAAAGAGCATGAATAAAAATTTGCGCCTTTGAACGAACGCACATATCCATACCCCAAACCGAAAATAGAATCTTTCAAACCGCGTCCCCACATACCGCGCACATGTTTATCTTCTTTGATTCCGCTGGTTGCTTCGCCATACGTTCCCACCACTTTATCCATACGCGAATCGGTCATACCTTCTGCAAAATCGCGCACAACAATTTTTGAGTTGCTATGTTTTCGCAAAACATCAATCACAATTTCACCACTTGATGAACTGCCAGCATCTTCTAAACGCGAATAACTATCATTTGCGTTTGTAATAATTTCAACTAGGGCACGCATCACATCTTTGCGAATCGCTTGATCTGCTTGTTGAATCGCAACGCGGTCTGCGTACTGTAACTTTCTACTGCTTACCATATCATCTCTTCTTTTTTAATATCCATGCAAAATGTTCTTCGCAATAATCAAAAAACTTAATCAAATCATTACGCTTATGAATATTTGCATAACGTTTGAATAAGCCAACATTTCTCGTCAACGTATCTGATGAAGATTCCATCGTGGCGAACAACATATTTCTAAAATCAAATTCACTAATCTTGGCATGTTTGCCATTCTTGGCATACAAACGATAGGCATCCGATTTCTCAACCATCTTAATCACTTTACCTGCTTTGATTTTTTCTTCTTTTGATACAACTGGCGCGGGGATAGTTTTAACAACTTCAACAGGTTTCGGCTTGGCAACAAGCGCTTCTTTCTTAACTTGAACCTGTTTCTGTTTAACTTCAACTTTTTTCTTCGCTTGCACAGGCGGTAAAGCCAACGTCAATTGCTTGGGTTGAGGTTTCTTTACCGATACTTTTTTCTTTGCAGTTTTAACTTGCTTTGGTTTTACTTTTGCAACAACATGCTTTTTGATAACTGCTTTTTGAATTGGTTTTTTCTTTACAACTTTTTTCTTGCTTGGTTTCTGTTTCGTAACCTTTTTCTTAACAGGTTTGGATTGAATCGGTTTACGTACTCTGCGGCGTAAAGTTTTCTTCGTCAGAACCAACGCGGCAGGTTTTTGCTTTGGTGTAGGTTTCGCCTTCTTTTTTGGAAGAATACCCAACGCCTTTGTGACTCGTTTCGCAACTTGTTTGCCTTTGAAAGTCAAAGCAAAACCATCGTTCGGGTTGCCTTTGATTAGTTTCTTTTCACGCGCATCATTCAAACGCCGAATCACCAAAGCCGAATCGGGCCAGCGCGGAAATTGTTTCATTCTAAATTTTTGTGGAAACAGTCGAAAACAAATTGAAACAATTTCTTCAGTGTTTACTTCAATTTCTTTTTCTTCTAAATACGACAAAGCAAACACCACCAAATCCCCGAATGAGAGATTGGCATACACATCTGCTTCAAACTTTGGCAGTTTCTTAATCAAAATCTTTTTTGCATTGGGCATAATGTCTGCGTTTGCCTTTGTGTGAGATGCTTCTATTTTAATGGATATTTTCTTTTTTATAAAAAATAAATTTTATTTTGCAATACTTATTCAAAAAGTACCGCGACACATCGTACCCTTGTGGTATTTATGTCGCCTGTAACGCGCAAGATAAATCTTGCGATACATTCCATTTCTTCGTGACTGAAAATTATTTTGTATATTGAAATACTTTTACATTATATTCATCATTTTTATACACAAGAATAAATAAATCAGGAGATGATTCCAGCAAAGGCAAAATTTGATTTTCGATAACAGGGTCAAGGTCAAGTGAGCGAGGCGATTGTAACAAAGGTGAGATGATGATGTAATCAATTCCTTGATTATCTACATATTTAATTAAATCTTGATTTTGTTTTGGAAAGTTAATCGTTTTCCTTTGCACATGCGGATAGACAGGCACAGGTTCATTGACCATCACAATTGAATCGGCTGGAGCATTTTCCGCCACCCAACTTGTGCCGATAGATAAATCTGTAATTTGATTTTTTATAGGGTTAAGAACATCTTGAATGTTTCGCGCTAAAAGTGGCATGGAAAGCAAAACTGCAAGCGTTATTGCAATGCGGTTTGATTGCGGGAATTTTTCTATAAAAAATTTTACACCTGTCAAAAAATAAAAATACAAAAATGGAAGAATTGGAATTAAGAATCTTGCTTTAACACTACCCACATCAGGATTCCAAAATGCAAGAATTCCCACAACATAAACCACAAAATAAATGTGCATCCATACTAGTTTTGGATTTGTCCTAAACATGCCCCATGCAATAATAAACAAAATAATAATGTTGAAAATAAATGGAATAAATCCGAGACCATAACTTTCTAAAATCGAATCAAACCGTGAACCGAAAACAGGAATTAATGAACTTGATAGCATCTCATTAAAGTAGCCAATCATGTTTGACCATACTTGACTAACTTTTTCTAAAATAGAGCCACTAAAAACTTGCGATTGATAGCCTGTGGAAATTAACTCACCTATAATAAAACCTTGAAAGGTGATACCAATGAAGAACACAATCAATAAAATCAGCAATTCTCGAAAACGGCGTGTGAATAAAAGATAGATAACAAATGAGATAAACAACGAAATACCAATTGTCCTAATTTGTTGTGTGTAAAAAATCAATATCGATATGAAAATGATTTGTAGGTCAGGCTTCCAACCTATCTTGTTCTTTTGTGTGTTTGTCACACTAAAAGCGAGACTTACAAAGGCTAATAATGAAAAAAATAAATACGCTGACTCGGACATCACAGTTACTGATGTTCCAATCAATAATGGATTTAATGCAACCAAAGCGATTAAGATTTCAAGATAAGGTGAGGAAAGTCTTTTTGAAAAAAGTTTATAAATCAAATAAATAGAAGCAAGCCATAAAACTAGCGAAAATAATTTAAGTATTGAATAATTACTCGGAAATAAAAACGTAAATGGCGTTAATAAAATCGGAAAACCTGGCGGAAACGCTCGCTCTAGTTGTGGGCGTGGAAAGTTAATTAATTTGTAGCCTTCTCCATCGGATAAGCTTTCAGCGAGGATGATGTAATGGGCATCATCATACGATGTTCCGATTTGGAGAGAGTCGAATCGTAATAGAGCAAGAATTGCACTGAGACAAATGATGATGGGGAGAAAATATTTTTTTAGATAATTCATTTTGCAAATGTCATTGCAGAGTAAAAACCGTTCAAAAAACTGGAAGAGTGAGTGGCGAGTAGTTTTGCTTGGTCAAAACCTGATTCTTTGCACATGCTTTCAAATGTGGGAAATGAAAATGGATAGGGAACCCAAAGATTGCCTTTATCTACATTGTATTCAATCATAATCAATTTACCATTTGGTTTAAGAAAAGTTTTGATGTGTCTTAGTACTTTGATTTTATCTTTGAAAAAATGCAGAGAGTTTGCCATTAAGATTCCATCAAGTGGTGGGAGGCTTAATGATTTTGAAAAATCAGCCTGTAGCACAATTAAGTTAGTTGTTGAATTGAAGCGAGCAACAAAAGAATTCTCTAATTCTCTTAATCCCGATTTATCTTTGTCTATGGCATAAATGCTGGCAGATGAGTCAAGCACTTCACGTAAGGCTAATGTAAACGCGCCAGAACCAGACCCAAAGTCCGCAAAAGAGGCGTTTGGGTTTTCATCTAAAAAAGCAGGTTTGATTAAGTTGACATGGTCGTTATGATTCATATCGTGCGGAGTATAATCGTAATTAGAGGTATCTATGAACAACAAACAACTTGCAGACACATTTACGTTGATTGCAGATTTATTGGAAATCAGAGGCGAAATTATTTTTAAGACGATTGCCTATCGCAAAGCCGCAGAAAGTTTAATTGGCTTGAGCCGCGATGCGAGTGAGTATGCCAAAGAAGGCACGTTGCAGGAAATTCCTGGCGTGGGTAAAGCGATTGCAGAAAAAATTGATGAATTGCTTGCAACAGGAAAATTAGAATTTTTAGAAAAATTAAAAAAAGAAGTTCATCCTGATTTGGCGACATGGATGAAAGTGCCAAGTTTGGGACCGAAAAAAATTGCCATGATTTCAAAGGAATTAAAAATTACATCGCTGGCAGATTTGGAAAAAGCCGCGAAGGCTGGCAAGTTGAAAAATTTGCCAGGCATGGGTGCAAAATCTGAAACTGCAATTTTGGAAGGACTTGCATCCTTAAGCAGAAGGACTGGAAGAATTTCAGTTGGCAAAGCACTTCCACTTGCAAGTGAAATTATTGCGGCGTTGAAAAAAGTGAAAGGGGTAGTGGATGCGCAACCCGCTGGAAGTTTAAGAAGAATGCGCTCGACTGTGGGGGATTTAGATATTTTAGTCGCCGCAAAAGATTCGGCGGCTGTGATGGATGCGTTTACAACTTTGCCGCGTATAAGCCGTGTGTTGGGGAAAGGTGATATTAAATCGAGTGTTGAATTTTCGGATGGCATTCGTGCTCAAGTGTGGGTTCATCTGCCAGAAAAATTTGGCACAGCGCTTCAATATGCAACGGGTTCAAAAGACCATAATGTGCAATTGCGTCAACTTGCCTTGGATAAAGGTTTATCTTTATCTGACCATTCTTTTTTGAATGTAAAAACGAAGAAAGAAATTTTTTGTGCAACCGAAGAAGAAGTGTATAAAACACTTGGCTTGCAATGGATTCCGCCAGAGTTGCGAGAAGGTCGTGATGAAATTGCACTTGCGAAAGCAAACAAACTTCCTAAGTTGATTGAAGTGAAAGATATAAAATCAAATCTTCACATGCACTCCACTTATAGTGATGGCGCATTATCCATGTTGGATATGACCAAAGCCGCTATTAAACGCAGATTGAAACTCATTGCATTTACAGACCATTCGGTAAGTTTGGGCGTTACAAATGGTTTGTCTATTGAACGACACAAACAGCAAGCGGCTGAAATTAAAAAACTTCAAAAACAATTCGGTGATGAAATCACGATTCTCCATTCAAGCGAGGTGGAAATTAAAGCCGATGGTTCATTGGATTATCCTGATGATTTTCTCGCCTCACTCGACCTTGTAGTTGCTTCTCTCCATTCGAGTTTGCGTCAGCCCCGAGAAAAAATCACCGAGCGTTTGTTGAATGCAGTGAATAATCCGCATGTGGATATTATCGGTCATCCAACTGGACGTGAAATCCCAGACCGTGAAGGTGCAGATTTAGATATGGAAGTGATTCTCAAAGCCGCCGCGAAGTCTGGCGTGGCAATGGAAATGAGTGCTAGCCCGTACCGCCTCGACCTTGACGACCATCATGCTCGCCGCGCGAAAGAATTGGGTGTACTCCTCAGCATCAACACCGATGCACATTCTGAAGAAGATTACGACATGCTTCCTTATGGAGTTGCCATTGCTCGCCGTGCAGGTTTGACAAAAGATGATGTGATTAATACTTGGACTCCTAAGAAGTTATTGGATTGGTTGAAGAAGCGAGGGTAACGCAAGATGGCGTAGCGCAAGATGCCATCTTGCGTTACAACAAAGGAGACATATATGAAAAACCCTTTTGGTGACCAACAAATTCCACGTTCGTATTATGACTTAACAGAACGTTTGTATAAAAATGTTTCAGCAAATGTCAAAGACCAAATGCTTGAAATGATGATAAAGGCTTATGAAAACGCATTACATCAAGAAAATGTCGTTTTATCTCGTCCTGAAAGAAAGCGATTGCTTGCTCAGATTATGAAAATGGTCATGGACGATATGATTAAAAAGATTGGTTGAAAAAGATTTGAGGTGACAAATGGATAATCCAAATACCAAACGAACTATCTTTATGATTTCAGGTGGGATGGATGCATTGCTCGGTGCCGTCGCATTATTAATTTACTTTGGCGTGTTACCCATTGATTTAGGAATCTCACGCAATATCATCGGCATCATCGGCGGAATTTTATTTGTCAGTGGTGTGGCTATGTTTACATATTTTTTTACAAAATCAGAAACGTAGGGGCGAGGTTCTCTCGCCCTAATTTTGGGCGGGGAGACCCCGCCCCTACAAAACATGAACACAATCAAAACCATTCTCTACATGGGATTCATGCACGGATTTTTTACTTACTACGTCCCTTATCAAATCGCATCAAGGGATTTTTTGATTTTTAACACAGGATTCTTTGCTTACTTTTCTATTCCATTTTTTATAATTGGAACAGGAATTATCATTTGGTGTTCAGTAGATATGATTCAAAAAGGTAAAGGCACACCTGCACATCTCGACCCGCCCAAGAAGTTAATTGTCAATGGGTTGTATCATTACACACGAAATCCAATTTATGTCGGGGCGATGTGTGTGTTATTGGGTCATATCTTATTTTTTGGTTCGGGATTGGTCATCATTTACTTTTTCTTATTTCTTCTCGCGTATCAAATCTTAATTACATTAATTGAAGAACCAATTTTGAGAAACACATTTGGTCAAGAATATGAAGAATATTGTAAAAAAGTTCCGCGTTGGATTCCGAGATTATTTTAAGAAATGCTTAGCCACAGAGCGCACAGAGTCAACAGAGATTTTTTATTGCACTTCTCATTTTTCTCTGTGACCTCTGTGGCAAATCACTTGTTTTGGAGCAGGTATGCAAATTGAAATACGAAAAGTAACCAGTGCGGAAAAAGATGCTTGGTTTCAAATGCGAAAAGGCGTATGGCCCGAAGCAACAGATGATTATTTGTTGTTTGATATGGATGAAGTGCTTGCCAGTGATATTGACTTAATTTTTATGGCATTTGTCAATGACCAGCCAGCAGGTATGTTAGAAGCCAGCATCCGAGAATATGCAGAAGGTTGTGAGACGAGTCCAGTGGGATATATAGAGGCGTGGTTTGTAGATGGTGAGTTTCGGAAAACTGGTGTAGCAGGCGAGTTGGTTAAGGCGGCTGAAAATTGGGCGAGAGAAAAAGGCTGTACTGAGATGGGGTCTGATACTTGGCTGGATAATGAAGCCAGTATTCGCGCGCATGAAAAGCTAGGTTATAAAGAGGTGGATAGACTCGTCCATTTTGTGAAGCAGTTGCAGGGGTAGAAAAGGCTGACGCAGGAAGGGCAGGTGTAGGCTAGGAAAAGAGGCGGGAAATTCGTCAAAAAGCGGGGTTAATTTATCTCATTCTCACATTATAATTAAGTTGCATTTCTGGTGGCATTGTTTTTCGTCTTTATAATGGCATAGCCAGTGATTGTGCCTAAAGGCGCGAGTTGGTGTTATGAGTCTTCGTCTCAAAGTTGCTTTGCCGTTTGTAATTTTGACCATGATCGTTTCTGTGATCGGGGTCTATGTAGTAACGCGCCTTGTGACTGGCACGTTAAGTGAACGTTTGACGAATCAATTACTTGAATCGGGCAGGGTGGTTTCGGATAGTTTTATTCGACAAGAAAGTGCGCATGTGGGGGCGGCTCAAATTATCGCTTATACCGATGGTGTAGCAATTGCATTAAGAAATGAAGACCGCGAAACTTTGATTCGTTTGGCTCGCCCAGCCTTTAGTGCCGCCGCAATTGAAAATTTAATTTTGATTTCTCCACAAGGAAATGAGATTGCGCATTTTCTGATAAATAGTGAAGGCGATTTTATTCAAGTAGATGTGGATACGGGCGCGGCAAGGTCGCCTATGGTTTCTCAATTTTTAGCGAATCGAAATCCAGAGGAAGCACCGCGTCGCTTCTTAGGGGCCAACTTGGTCAATGAAGAGACATATTATTTTACGGCTCTACCTGTGACTGTAGATGGAGAGTTTGATGGCGTCATTGTGGTTGGCACTTCAATACGTACGATTTTGCCTGCTTTCAAAAATGTTGCCCTTGCAGATATTGTGCTGTATGGGGCGAATGGTCAACCCCTTGCCACTACGCTTGGCACTATGGATGAAGAAATATTCAGCGTGCTTACTATCACTGAAGCACAATACATAGAAGCCATTCAAGCAGAAAAAGTTGTATATGGTGATAATTTTGAATATGCTGAGCGTGGTTATACTTTGGCACGTTCGCCATTGCAAATTGGCAACGACCGTATCGGTGTATTCGCTGTCATTTTGCCTTTAGATTTTGTCGTAAATTTTGCATCTGATAATCGTAATACTTATATTCTTGTATTTACTTTACTTACCTTAGTAGTCATTGTGATTGGTTACTTTGTCTCTCGCATGATTATTGTGCCATTATATAAATTAGTGTACACGTCACAAGCCATTGCACAAGGCGATTTAGATAGCCGCACAGGGATTAATAGCAAAGATGAAATTGGTACGCTTGCTAGCACATTTGATGACATGACTGCTAAGTTAAAAGAACGTACGCAACAACTAGAAGAAGCGAATGCAACCCTAAAACAAATTGATAAGACCAAAACAAATTTTATTCAAATCTCTGCCCATGAATTAAGAACACCTTTGACATTAATCATGGGGTATTCACAAATGTTAGAGCAAGATACTGAAAAAGACCCTGAATTAAAAAAGTTAGCCACAGGTATTCTTGAAGGCGCAGAAAGAATGTCTGACGTTGTAGATAGTATGTTAGATGTTTCTCGTATTGATAGTGATGCCTTGTTCTTAAGAAAAACTAGTATGCAAATTGAACCAGTGATTAAGAAAATTCAGAAAGGGTTTGAAAGTGCATTTGAAGAAAGAAAATTAAAATTCAAAACCGAAGGATTAGAAAAACTACCAGCCTTTTCGGCTGACCCAGATATGCTTCAAAAAGTTTTTTATCATTTGATAATGAACGCTATCAAATACACACCGGATGGCGGTGAGGTTAAAGTGGTCGGCAAATATCGCAATGGCAAAAACCCTCCAGAGGTTGAAGTAGCAGTTGTGGATACGGGCATCGGTGTTGACCCATCCAAAAAAGATGCGATTTTTGAAAAGTTCCATCAAACGGGCGAAGTCTTATTACATTCTTCTGGCAAAACAAAATTTAAGGGTGGAGGTCCGGGCTTGGGGTTAGCCATTGCGCGAGGAATCGTGCAAGCGCATGGCGGAAAAATTTGGGTAGAAAGTAAGGGGTATAATGAAGAGAAGTTACCCGGTAGTAAGTTTATTGTTTCGTTTCCGCTTCAAAAGGAAAGTAAGAAAGAAAGCGAGCAAGAAGTATGACAGTTCCAAGCCGTGAACGCGAGCGCCGTGATTGGACTCTGATTATTTTTCTTATCCCACTTGGTATTATCTTAATCATCATAGTTGGGCAACTTGCGATTCGCATGTTCCCGAATTGGGTCATTAACGCGGATATGCGCTCTAACCTTGACCCTAACTCTGCACCCGGACAACCCGCTTCTTTACTACAACCCCTCCTGCCTCAAATTCTGACGCCGATGGCTTGGGCTGAAAGTTACTTAACGCCCGGTGCTGGTGGAGATGTTTCCTTTCCACCCTTTATTGTATTAGAACCAACCAATACACCTACTGCTACACCATCACCAACTATACCTTCACCAACTGCTACAACTCCATCACCAACATCTACTTTTACTCCCACGCCTACTTCCACATCTGGTGGCGGAGGAACAGGTACGCCAACTACACCACCTCCACCCACTATATGTGAAGACCCTGCCGCTACAAATTATTTAGGTCCATTGCCTTGTACTTACCCAACCCCACCCACTATATGTGAAGACCCTGCCGCTACAAATTATTTAGGTCCATTGCCTTGCGTTTACCCAACCCCACCCACTATATGCGAAGACCCTGCCGCTACAAATTATTTAGGTCCATTGCCTTGCGTTTACCCAACCCCAACAGGTTATCCATCTACCCCAGACCCTACATGGACTTTAATATCTCCTGTCCCTCCTGAAGTCAATACTGATGTCCCTGATAATAACCCTGTAGATTTAGATAACGGAAATTTCTTTGTGCTAGATGTTAGTAGCAACCCCGTAGTGGTTTCTCTTACGCCCGATAACTATTATGACTTAGTTTTTTACGAGTATAACTCTTGGGGTGTTATCTATATGGACCATATTATTATTGGAGTTTCTCAAAATTCTGATGGCAGTATTTATTATGAAGTTTTCAATTGGGGAGATGATATTCCTGATACAAATACGAATGCTGATGTGACCACATTACCGCCATCACCTCTGTGTGTACCTAACCAAGAGTGCGATAATTATGAGATTGACCCTGCTAATCTATACCCTAACCCAGGTACAGGAATTCTAATTGATGTAGATACTGCTACAAGTCAACCGCCTCCTGGAACCTATAATTATGTTGTGGTTATCTCCCCAGCCACTGGAACGGGAGACCCATCTCAGATTGATGCCATCATCGTCACAGAAGTTCCTCTCCCAACGCCCACTCCATAACATCCTGAAGAGACTGAGCAATCAGTCTCTTTTGTTTTATCAGCAACATGGCTGGACTGAACCAAACGCCAAACCCACCTACCGAATTGCAGATTTGAAAGAAGCAGACTGCCTGCCTGAACGGCTGGAGACATTAGGTCCTCAGGCGTTGACGAATGCTGAATTAATAGCAATCCTGTTGCGCGTCGGGGTGAGAGGCGAAAATGTAGTAGAGGTAGGTAAAGGTTGCTCCCACATCAACTCCTTGACGATAAAAAAGAGACTGTAAGAACGTGGCATAAGTCTCGTTTTACTTTGCCCTCAAAAACTCCCTTATCGAAATTGAAGCCGCCGCACCCTCACCCACTGCCGAAGCGACTTGTTTTGTACTGCCATGACGTGTATCTCCAGCCGCAAAAATTCCAGAGATGTTCGTTTCAAATGGAAGTACTTGTTTGGCTTCTTCTTTATGCGTCAAATCGTGACCCGTCAACACAAATCCGTATTTATCTAAATCAACATAATTTTTCAAAAATTCTGTATTTGGAGTTTGACCAATAAATATAAACGCCGCGGCTGGGTGAACTTCTTCTGTTTTATCTGAATCTTTATAGTGATATTTAATTGTCTTGAGTTTTGAATCTTGTCCTTCAAACGCATCAACTAACACATTGTATTTCACTTCAACTTTTGAATTCGGCTCATTGACTTTATCAATGGCAATTTGGCTGGCTGTTAATTTATCTCCTCGAACTAGCAAAGTTACTTTTTCAGCAAAGTTTGTTAAGTGTAAGCCTTCTTCCACAGCAGAGTTTCCACCACCAACTACCACAATTTCTTTTGCACCTTTATAAAATGGACCATCACAAGTTGCACAGAAATGAATGCCAGCACCAATATAATCATCTTCGCCTGGGACTTCCAAACGACGATATGATGCGCCCGTAGTAATCAACAATGCCGAAGAATGATAATGTTTCCCATCAGATGTATAAACTTCATGGTAGCCATTTTCTGCTTCAAGTTTTTCTACATCTACTGCTTGCAAAATTTCTACATTGAAGCGGCGGGCTTGTTGAGTCACACGTTCAGAAAATTCTTGTCCGCTGATGCCTTCTGGGAAGCCGGGGAAATTATCAAGCCCGACCGTGATTCCTGCTTGCCCACCCAAGCCTGATCGTTCAATAAGAAGCGTATCTGCACCTTCGCGGGCAGCATAAATTGCGGCAGTTAATCCTGCTGGTCCGCCACCGATGATAATCAAATCATAATACGTTTTCTTTGCTTCGGTTTTGAGACCCAATTTTTTCGCAAGTTCGGCATTGGATGGTTCCACTAAAAACGAATCATCTTCAAACACAATGGTTGGGATAATGCGTTTGCCATTATTTTTTTGCAAAACATAACCCTCAGCTTCTTTATCTTGCTCAATATCAATCCATTTGAATGGCACAAATTGTTCACCTAAAAATTTTTTTGCACGTCGGCAATCTGGGCACCAATACGCCCCATAGACAGTAATTTTTGATTCGGACATTATATTCTCCAATTTGTGTCACTCTGAGCGATAGCGAAGAGTCTCTAACATTGCCGTAGAGATTCTTCGCCACAAAGAACAAGAGCGTGGCTCAGAATGACATATCTAAAACTATGACAACGCAATTGACAGCAAACATACGTTTACAAAATGGTATATTTGTCTATAGAAACGAAGGTAAGAAAAATCATGCCCGCAAAAAACGCGAAATCTACTAAAGCTAAAAAAACAAAACAAGAAAAAATTGAAGACCCCGTCTGGACGTATCGTGGATATAAAATAACCAGTAGCGAATTTGTAACGGCCATGGTGCATTTCTTCCGCGCTGAAATTCAACGTGCCAATGTGTGGCGACAAAGATTAGACACCACCACAAATTGGGCAGTGGTTGCAACAGGTGCAACATTATCCATTGCATTTAGTCAATCCAATGTGCATCACGGAATCATTTTATTAAACACACTGCTCGTTTTATGGTTTTTATTTATTGAAGCCCGCCGTTATCGTTATTATGAATTGTGGAGTTATCGCGTGCGGTTAATGGAAACCGATTTTTATGCGGCTATGTTGGTTCCTCCATTTCATCCATCACCAGAGTGGGCAGAAAACTTAGCCGAAAATTTATTAACACCGAGTTTTCCGATTTCATTATCCGAAGCGTTTGGTCGTCGCCTGCGCCGAAATTATTTATGGATATTTTTAATTTTATACGCTTCATGGGTTGCAAAAATTTGGCTCTTCCCCACACCAGCAAGTAGCTTGCAAGAATTTATTGAAAGAAGTGCTGTCGGTCCAGTTTCAGGTGAAATGATGATTGGGCTTGGCATTGTGCTTTATGTATCTTTAGGTTTGTTTGCTGTAATTACAATTAATTTGACTCGCGCTACTGGTGAAGTGCTTCCAAGATTTGGTGATGAATCTGCGACTGCCGCGCCAAGTGAACAAGGCAAACCAAAAGGATTACGTGCCTTACTCGCGCCTCGTTCTCGACGCCGACAATTGCTTGCCCTTATCATCACTGACCAACCCGACGCAGTTTCGAATCGCATCCTCACAGACTTAAAGCGTGGAGTCACTGCCTTATCAGGCAAAGGCATGTACACAGGTAAAGACCGTTCTATCTTATTGTGTGCATTGACTGTGACAGAAGCCCATAATCTTAAGTCTGCTGTTGCAAAAGAAGACCCAAAGGCTGTGGTGATTGTGTCTCCTGCACAAGAGATTCTCGGTGGTGGCTTTGCTCCGTTGACGGAAAAGTAGGGTGCGATGCACTCTCGGGTTAAGACAAATTTGATAGAGCAAAACCAAATACAAGTTAAGAAAAGAAGCGATGGTAATCTTTGCAATTTGAATTTACCAATATCAGTGTAATTTTGTTTGTTACTACAGCAATAAATATTGTTGTGACTTATGTTGTCTGGAAACGGAGGGAGGCACCTCACGGAAATTATTTTGCATTAGGAATGGTCAGCGTCACCGTGTGGACGTTTGCTGTGGCACTCGGTTATGCGGCTGTTCCACTTCCACTAAAAATCATCTTTGCCAAAATTGATGCCGCAGGTTATTTGATTGCTCTTGTTTCATTTTTATATTTTGGGATGTATTTCACAGGGCTGGATGAGTGGGCAAATAAAAACTGGTTGAAGGTTTGCCTCTATTCTGTTGCTATTTCAAATATTATATTAATTGCTACAAATGAATATCACAATTTGATATGGGCAAGTTTTAGAAGCGTTGGAAATAATGTTGTGGTCTTTGAACGTGGGAGAGGTTTTTTTTGGTTGCTCCTTACGGGCTATCCTATGTACCTTGCCATGATTATGATGCTTTGGTTTGCATCACGCAAAGGTTCAAATATTCAACGTCGTCAAACACGTTTGCTCTTTTATGCTAGTTTATTTCCAATTATTTCAAATATTGTTTATTTGTATGGAATCAAAGGTTCAGAAGGGGTAGATTGGTCATCCCTCACATTTTCAATTACTGGGGTTTTGTTCTTATGGGCTTTGTATGGAACGAAATTTATGGATTTGGTGCCCATTGCGCGTGACCAGTTGGTGAATAGTTTGAGTGACGGTATGGTGGTTGTGGATATTAAACAACGCATCATTGATGTTAATCCGACGGCTGAGTATATGTTGCAACAGACAAGCGGCTCACTGATTGGAAAGAATTTACAAGAGGTGATGCCTCTCACCTATTCACGTTTGATAGAAACTCTGAACCAAGAAATTAGAACCGAGTTTGAGATTGGTGATAACTTATTTTTTGATGTGCTTATCTCTCCTGTTTATGATAAGGAAAAGACACAAGTGGGAAATTTGATTATCTTTCGCAATATCACAGAACGTAAACGCAAAGAATTACAATTTCAACAACTTAGCAGTGCAGTGGAACAAAGCCCAACCTCCGTCATCATTACAGATACAAAAGGACTGATTACTTTTGTAAATCCATTTTTTATTATGCTAACGGGATACTCCTCGTCTGAAGTTATTGGAAAGAATCCTAATTTTTTACAATCGAGGCAAACGCCAAAAGAAATATATCAAGACTTATGGCAAACTATTTTGTCTGGTAGAAGTTGGGATGGTGAATTCATAAACAAAAAGAAAAATGGAGAATTGTATTGGGTACATTCTGTCATTTCACCTGTGGTGGATACGGGTGGAGTTATCCAAAGTTTTATTGCTGTACAAGAAGATATTAGCGAAAGAAAGTTAGCAGAACAAGCATTAGAAAATCGCTTTTTGGAAATTCAAAATTTGAATAAAGAATTACGAGAGGCTCAAACTCAAATTGTAGAACAACAACGTGAACTGGCTACTACACAAGAAAGACAAAGATTAGGGAGAAACTTGCACGACTCTGTGAATCAATCTATTCATAGTTTGATGTTGTTCTCTGAAACATTGGTTGCCCTATTACAAAATGGAGAAATACAGCAAGCCATTCGTGCGGCAGAGAGAATTCACGAAAGTGGTGAACAAGCCCTTAAAGAAGTTCGTTTGTTGGTACATGAAGGACAAGCCCATTTTATTGAAAATTATGCAGACCTGATTCAAGCCATTGAAAATCGGTTTGATATGGTGGAACGCCGCACAGGGGTGCAAGCCGATTTTTCGTATGACCTTTCTGCATTGGAATCACTTCCGACACAATGGATGGAAAACATTTTTTGGATTATTTTAGAAGGATTAAATAATTCATTGAAGCACGCCAAAGCCAGTCGAATTCACGTTAGCATTGTAGATGAAGGGCATCAAATCACGATAGAAATAAAAGATGACGGAGCAGGATTCAATTCAAATCAGGTACGAGGCGGTGGGGTTGGAATGAAATCTATGAATGAACGAGCAGAAATGTTGGGTGGAAAGTTATCTATTGAATCTGCTCTCGGAATTGGCACAAAGGTAAAATGTACGCTGGAGATTCCTAAAAAATGAAACTTATCAAAATTCTAATTGTAGATGACCACCCCATGATGCGTGATGCGTTGAAAATGTCTTTGGCAAGTGAAAAAGATATAAAGATTATTGGGGAGGGAAGTAATGGCAAAGAGGCTCTGAAACTTTTAGAGGCAATTGAACCAGATGTTATCTTGATGGATTTGATGATGCCTGAAATGAATGGGTTAGAAACAATTACAGAAATTTTCAAAACCAATCCGCACATGCGAATCCTTGTGTTGTCAAGTATGGAAGATGAAGAGCATGTGCTGACAGCTATTCAAGCAGGTGCTTTAGGATATTTTCCTAAAACTGCACCTCGCCAATATTTGCTGGAAGCGATTCATAAAATTGCAGATGGCGTGCCTTACATGCCAGCAGGAATTACGATGAAGTTATTTGAAGGACTTAGAAAAACAAAAACCGTTTCGCAAAGCGACTCGCAAATTACAATCACAGCGCGTCAACGTGAAATTATGATGTTAATGGCAGAGGGAAAAACAGACGAACAGATTGCCAATATTTTGCACTTGCAAGAATCAACCGTGCGAGCGCATGTGCATCAAATTGGTCAGCGGCTTGGTACAGAAAATCGTTCACAGATTGTGGCGTATGTGCATAATCAATTGAAATCTTAATACAAAGGGTGCGTCGCGCCTTCGTAATGTATAGAATTTTAGAAGTAGATTCATTTGCTTTTGGAAGTATGTTCTTGCAGAAAGCGCGACGCACTACATAAACAAGAACCAGCCCACGTCTCTGGGCTTTTTTGTTTAAGTTTTGCTTAAACATTTTTTACACAAAACTTCAACAAGGCGTGGATGCGTTAAACGGGGCAAATCTATACAATACGAAGCATGAAATCAGAACCTATCTCCATTTTAATTGTTGAACAACAACCGATGATGCGTACCGCCTTGAGTGCCACTCTTGCCTCAGCAGGATTAAACATCCTGGATGAAGTAACAGATGGGAAACAAGCCTTGACTCTCGCTTCAAAACGCACCCCAAACTTGATTCTGTATTCGATACGAGTGCCTAGCCTCGACGACCTTAAGTGCATTTCTACCTTACGCCAAGAACACCCTAACACCCGCATCCTTGCTTTGGTGACAGGTGAATTTAACGGGCAAATTAATGCCGCACTTTCTTATGGGGCTCACAAAGTTCTGACCAAAACTGCTCATCGTACTGAAATCCTCAGCATGGTGCAAGCAATGACTCAATGAAAATTTTATCAACCTTGCATTCCTGAAAGTTTTTGTTTAAGAAAAAATTAAACAAAAGATAAACCAAACTTACACGCTACGCCGATGCGTTAAACAGGCGAAATCCATACAATACAAACATAAATTCAAAAATCTTATTCGTTTTTTTCAAAGGAGTAAAAATGTTCAATCGTTCAAAAAGTAATAAGAAAGAAAAAGGGCAAGGCTTAGTGGAATATTCACTGACCCTTGTATTGGTAGGTATTGTGGTCATTGCCGCTTTGATGGTATTGGGACCTGAAATTTCATGTATATTTACAGAAATTAATAACTCATTATCAGGTAGCACAACCAGTTGTTCTGCATTACCAGCAAATGGTGGTGCTTATGGTCACTGGCCCAATTCTTCTTATGGTTATTGTGCAGGGGCTGCCGCTGATACGCCACATCAGTTGTACTACAACAATAGTACAGGAGATTGGATTTCTGGCGCACCAGGACAAACCCCACCAACTGGATATATTGCACATTCTATGCAGCCTAACTATCCAACTACTTGTGGAGCATTTACAGCACAGGGGCATGCAGATACTCGCTAATCCATTTGCTTAGTCAAAAAAGCCACCTAATTAGGTGGCTTTTTTTTGACTGTATGAATAAATTATCTTGCTCTCAAAAATTCTCTAATCGAAATCGAAGCCGCCGCGCCGGGAGTGTCCATTATAGAGGAGAGAGGAAATCAATAAGAGCAAAAGAGTAATGAGGATACTTGCGTTTCATGAGTTGACGATGGTTGTAACAAAAAGCGAACAAATGTAATTGATTGCGA
>Ga0224723_1000041_pt1 | contig 76535 bp, 64 predicted proteins | sample Balambano_FR2_Me_FD_161647 | JGI IMG/M metagenome (GOLD analysis project Ga0224723, IMG submission 161647) | Freshwater sediment microbial communities from Lake Towuti, South Sulawesi, Indonesia - Balambano_FR2_MetaG | ecosystem: Environmental > Aquatic > Freshwater > Lake > Sediment | place... | reverse complement strand
CCGCAAGGGTCGCCTGCCTCACGTTTTGCCGGAAGTCGTTGCTGTAGGGTTTAGCCATAGAGATAGTAAAGACAAGGGAACTCTTCTAATCTACGTCCTAAGCTCAACGAATACAGCTATATGTGTTGAAATCGCGGCGATCGCTAGTTAAAATTCGCCCGTGTTGCAGATGTTCTGCTAGCACAACCAGGGAAGCATCAGCCATGTCCATCGGTAGGTCTGAATAGCGTTCTACCAGTTGGATCATCCGCTTAACTTGTGTTGCTTGAAGCTCAAAAACTTGAAAGCCACCTGAGATCAGGTTTTGCATGAATAGAACCTGAGCATGATTCCCCAATCTTGTTAGCAACAAATAACAAGTTTCCGTGATAACAAACCAGGTGGTAATCAATGGCTCCCTCAAATTCTCTATCACAAGCTGTGCCTGAGCATGGTGTGTATCTGCTTCATTTGCTAAAGCTAACCAAAAACCAGTGTCAGCAATCACCATGTTTTGCATTCCAATCGGTCTTCAAGATTAATTTATAGTCTTTGGATAAGTTAGGGTCAGCTTTGCCGCAACCAATAAAACCGCTAGTTTTGAGTACAGACAAAGGATCGGTAGGGTGTTGCTGCAACTGGTTGTAGTAGAGATCAATCGCTTGTCTAATAATTTCTGGTGTCGTTTGATTGATCTGCTGTTGAATGTAGGAAAGTTGATTGGCACTAGTTTCATCTAGTTGAATAGTAAGATCCATGACGGAACGCTCCTGTCTTGTTTAACCGCAGTTCGTAGTATATTTTAAGATGCTAGCAATGCAGTCACCGTTTCATCTGACATAAAACGTCGAAAGTCCAGAATTTCAACTAAAACAAGTTTGGCATCCTGCGAATAATGCAAAATCACCTGTCCTTCATCTTCAGCATAGGCGATAGGGTCAGTGGACAGTTCAATTAAAAGCGCATCAACGTCTTTGCTATAGCTAATCTTTTTCATACCTAGATCTCCTACTCGGATACAGTGTGATGATCAAAATGAAAGCGTTAAATTCTCGGTAAACGACTCGAAGTACTAAATTTTCATCCAAACGCTTTTGTGCAATCAGTTTGTTCTCTTCTCCAGTTTCTAGTTTGTCTGGCGATCGCACTGTCTCTATGACAAACTCTGGAGCGATCGCTAATAAGTGATTGGCTAAAACCTCCATTTTTAATTGAGCATGGTTACTAAAGCGAACTTCTTTCATCAACCGTGTACTGTTCTGACAGATCTACTTTCAATGCTTCCAATTCTAATAATTGCTGCTTGGCAGACTCTCGTACTTGCTCATTGGGATCATTAGTGGCGCGATCGCATAGTAGTTCAAGAGTCTTGGGATATGTGGGGTATCCCTTAACAATAGCTTCCAATGCTGTAAATCTAGGAATACGTTTAGCCTTAAATTTTAGAGGAAGTACAAAAGAATTGTCGCAGGCACATTCGCAAAGGAAGTCATAAACATCATCACTTTTCTGCCAACTTTGCAAGAGTTCTTGCATCAGGGCATCTTTAGTAGGGCTAAGAGTAAGTGCAGTACAACTTCTTAAGAAACTTAGTATCTCAGATCTATTTTCCCATTCCATTGATATCTCTTGTACCGCCAACCACATGTAATTTATCCCATTTAATTGGATCAAATTCTTTAGAAGAGGTAACGTATTAGGATCGTCTTTCCAACCCTTGACTAACTCCTTTAATGCCATTGCTTGTAGATATCCATATTCTTTAGAGCTAGCGAATTTTTGAATTGTTTTGAGAGTTTCTGGATCATTCTTCCAATTTTGAGCTAGTTCTTGTATGGCTGCTACTTGAACTTCTCCTGCATTACCAAATTCATCGACCCAAATTTCAGAAGCTAATAGCTTAATCAGTTTGTAAGTTTCTGGGTCACCATTCCACTCACGAGCTAGTTCATGAATTGCTGTTGCTTGGGCTGTTCCATCGTCTCCTGAAAAACCAAATTGAGCAAGACTCCTCAACCAGGCAAGTGTTTCATGATGGCATCTCCATGTAGTTGCAACTGCTTTAACAGCTTGACCACGAACTTTTACAATCAAATTCGCCAACTCTGTTTGACAATCTATTGGGCTATTGGGAGCGAAATGTTCTGCTAAATCTTTGATAAGCTTTAGCAATCTGTTGTCTACTTCATTAATGCCTCTACGATTTTTAACTCCTGATAGGCATTTAGTAGCTAAGAACAAGCCAATAAAATCATCAGTCCAGGGACAAAAATCTTCATAATTAATGTTGCAGTCTATTATGTAATTAATAATTTTTCCTGCACTGTTTGTCCCAAGCATACTTGTAATTAGCTGAAGTACTTCGTGCCATCTCTCATCATGCCAGTGAGACCCAAACACATGCTCCTGCAATTGTTCAAATGTTAGTGACTGCTGTTTCTCAAACTGATAAACAAATTCAGTTGCACAGAAGTATTCCAAAAAGGTGCGGTGAACAAAACCATAAGAATCTGCACCCAAATCACAGAGGATAAAGTTACGGGTGCGGAGATGTTCAATCATCAAGCGGGCAATAGGTCTCGGCGGTTCTATCTCAATCGTTCTTAGATAGTCCATCAGAATGTTTTCTAGATCGGTCGCGCTAATGATGTTGCCTGCTAATCCTTCTTCGCTAGATTGCATATGATAGGCAACCTTCCGCAGCATGGCTTGCTTATCTCGGTAGTCAATTGTCAGCGGGTCAAGCCGATGTTCAATCAGGTTGCGCTCTACATCCCACTGGTGCAGCAATACCCGTGATGCCTGGTTGTACAGTTCTGGGCGATCTCTGGGAAGCTCCTGATTGCGGTTGAGAATCGCCATCATCGTCAGCAGCAAAGGATTGCCCGCCAATTCCCGAATGGCTTGAGACTCCTGAATCGCTTTGTGTAGCCGTTCCTGTTTGCGGGTCTTGTCGAGTCCTGCTAGAAAGGTTAGGTCGTGCCAGCGTTGAATGAAATCCTCGATTTGCTCCGCTTCCAGGTCTTGCAGCATGAAGTGACGGAATCCTGCACTTCGCAGTTGGTGCGCTTTGTAGCCGAGCCAGCGAGAGGTGGCGATCGCCTGCACCTCCGGATACTCATTCGTAAAGCGATGAATATCCATCACCACCTCATCCCGCAATGCCGGATCGAATACCTCATCCACGTCATCAAACAGAGCAACGGCATGACCCGCTTTCAGCTTTTCGTAGAGGTGCTGCTGATTCAGCCGACCGACGATATTTCCAGAATGAATAAAGGAAAGGATATCGCTGCATTTCTTCTCCCGCTTGTCACGGGCATAAGTGCGAAGCTCAATCAGTAATGGAATGGGGTACAGCGGCAACTCGCTCAGGGGACGTTCTGCCCAAATCAGAGCAATGTATTGCAACAGTGACGATTTCCCTGAACCCGGATCGCCTACAATGACAACGTGCGGTAAGGGCGAACGGCCGTTCGCCCCTACAGAAATCGTCGGATCACCCACGACTTCTAAGACTGAACGAATGGGTTGTTCCACGTATACTCGGCGATGTTTTTCTAGTTCTGCTTCAGCTAGCTCTGCCTCGCTCAGTTCTCCCCGTTCGCGCAGCCGCCGCAAATGATCCTTGGGAATTTCGTAGACTTGGGGCAAAAATTCCTGGCACTCTCGCACATTCTGCAGCACAAAGACTTTCCACAGTTTTAGCTCGTTGTAATAAACCCCGGTAGTATCCAGCGATTCCAGTTTCAGATTGCCATACTGCTCCCTCAGTCCTTCCGCATAGCAACCCAAATCAAACGCTGGAGCAATGCCGACCAATTCCTGTAGGCTCTCTGCGGTAGCTGATCGAGCCTCTGCCGTAAAAATGGGACGCAACACATCCGAATTCTGGACGATCGCCTTCACCTTCCTGACATAAAGCTTGCTCACCAGCTCCCAGTCAAAGTCATCCGGCAAATACGGCAAATTCAAATCTCGCCAGGTTTGAGCCAGCATTCTGGTATCTATCATCCGACACTCTGACTCAAACGCCTGTCCTAAAAGCGCAGAAACTTGCCCGTTGCCAACAAATTGTTTGAATGGCTGGATGTACTGCTTAACTTGCGCCTCTTGATACCCTGCGTTCTCTAGCTCCTGCTGCACCAATTCCAGGAATTCTTTCAGGGCTTTGCCATACGCCTCTTTTTGCACATCCTTTTCGGGTAGGCGGATGACCTTTTTGAGACAATCCTTGAAAAAATCTTTGGCGTAATCTTTAGCTGAGTCTTTAGCTAAATCTTCTAGCACTGGCTTAATCAGGATTCCAGCAGCCTCTACAGCGCCCCAAACGATTAGCCAGTCCACCATAACCCTAACCCTTCCAGTCGCCATTGGTTATCACTACTATGGCATCTGGATCGGTTGATCTGGATCGTCAAGTCGCTTTTGTTCTACTGCTAGGGGATATCTACAGGAGTGTGAAAAAATATCACCTAATTTGAGGGCGATCGCAGTAATTTCTGCTCCAGCAACAAGCACTGCCTTTGTTTCTATTTTGAATACCGCTGATTCGGTTTTGATATGCGCCAACGGGGTCAAAAATAGAAACGACGCATATCAAAATAGAAACGACGCAGTTAAAAATAGAAACGACGCACTTAAAAATAGAAACGATGCATATCAAAACGGAAACGACGCACTTAAAAATAGAAACGGCGCATATCAAAATAGAAATGACGCACTCAAAAACTGCATTTCTGGCATCAAGTCCTGAATTGTCCTGACTCTAAATATCTACCGCAGGAAATCTCCCAGTGTCGCTAAGGGATGGGAAACGCCTCAATACTAAACCTTGATAGATTGGAGCATCCGCCTGATGTATCCGTGCAGTTCAAACGGGAGCTGCGTAGGGTGCTGTTAGCGTCAGCGTAACGCACCACATATTTAGGCTAAAACAGCGGCACATTCACATCAATAGAAGCACCAAAAATTGCGCTGTTGAAATCAACATCTGAGTCGGATGAGTCGCCAAAGCTAAATCCGCCAAAGAGAATGATGCGGCTGTTGCGGGAAAGGTCATAGCTTAACTGCGCCACGACCTGGTTATAAAGATCGTCTCGATCTTGTTGGGTGAAGTCAGTCAGGGTGAGTTGATAATCTAGCCCCACACTCAAGTCAGGCTGAAGGTTGTAGTTGAGTCCAACGCCTAAAGTGTTGATGATGCGATTGCGATCGCTCGGATCAGCAAAACTTAGCCGCAGTTGATAGAAACTATCTAATCTTAGGTTAGAGACTAGTGGGTCGCGTCGGGCCAGGGTGAGGCGTAGGGAGTGATCATTGAAAAAGCGATCGCCATCATCAAAAAGCTGCTGATTGCTCCAGCCGATTTCACCATAGGTACGAGCCGAGAAAAACTGGCGAAGACTAGCTCTAAACTCTAGTTCTCGATAATCCAGTTCTGACAACTCGTTATAGTGAATTAGCCCACCTTCCACAGAAGCAATTAAAAGTGTATCTGGACCAAGACTGGGAGCCGCCAAAACACTGGTACTGAGGCTAATTAGCTGATCATCAATAGGGTCAAGTCGATCCAATAAAATGTTGTCACTTTTAAAGAAACTCAACCGACCGATAAAGTAAACCGTCTCACGCGCAGAAGCCGACTGGGACTCAATTCGCTCTAATTCTTGTTCTCGTAAACGCAAAATTCCCAACTCCGAATCTTCTGCTTGATCATCCGCTTGTTCCCCAGTGAGGTCATCCGTTGAGGCATCAGATTGTGAAGCATCAGTTTCCGTTGAGTCAGTTTCCGTTGAGTCAGTTTCCGTTGAGTCAGATGTGGAAGGCTCAGTTACAGGAGATGCTTGCTGCAATTCTTGTTCTCGCAGTCGCAAAATCCCTAACTCTGCATCACCAGTTTCAGTGGGCGCACCTTCAGAATCTTCTGCTGAAGCAGGAGCATTGGTTTCAGGGAATGTCTCTGCTCTTGGTTGAATCATTTCTGGCGGTGCCATCTGACTCACAAATGGCATCGTTGAGCCACCGACAACCGACCTGTCAATAGAAGGCGACAACCGTTGACCTTCAGCCTGGTTTAAGGGCTTATCCCCGAGCTGAAGGTTAACGAGTGGGGCAGATAGATCGGCTTTAGAAGCGGCGTAAGCAGCACTATTGCAAAAGAAAGCAATCCAGAAAACTGGCAGCTTTAGAAGCTTAAAGTTTAAGCACACAGATCGCCTGCACTGCTGGTGGGTAGCTTCCCTGTCTGCCGAGATAGAGGTTTGAGGAGTTCTAGACTCTCTCTGAATTCGGCTAAGTTTTGAAAACACCAGTTAATCATTCCATTTCAAGGGTCACGTCTGGGAATCGTAATGCGGTTACGCGGATTTCCCTCTGCACCACTGGGGATGTCTAAATCAACTCCTGCACCGGGACGATCGCTTCCATCCTCAGAAATACCTGGCTCAAGGTTGATACCAGTCTGTCTATTACTACCCCTATCATTGTTGTTCGCAGGAGAATCGAGATCTTCGGGACGGTTATTGCCCTGATCGTCTCCGCGTCTAGGAATAGTGATTTCAGGTGCAGGGCGCTCTGGTCTTTCAGGACGCTCTGGACGCTCTGGTCTTTCAGGACGCTCTGGGCGCTCTGGACGCTCATTGGAAGGTTCGGGACGTTCTGGTATTTCGGGCGGTTCAAGCTGTTCGGGACGTTCAATGGAGGGTTCAGGTTGTTCGGGAAGATCCGGTCGCTCCGGTCTTTCGGGAAGATCTGGGCGCTCTGGTCTTTCAGGACGCTCGTTGGAAGGTTCAGGCTGTTCTGGTCGTTCGGGTCGTTCGGGTCGTTCGGGTCGTTCGGGTCGTTCGGGTCGTTCTGGGCGTTCTGGGCGTTCGGGTCGTTCGGGTCGTTCGGGTCGCTCCGGTCGCTCCGGTCGTTCGGGTCGTTCGGGTCGTTCTGGTCGTTCGGGTCGCTCACGAGGAGACTCAGGATTTTCTGGAGGTTCAGGGTTCTCTGGACGGTCATCATCCCGATCGTTTCTGGGACTAGGAATGTTAATGACAGGACGATTAGGATTGTTAGGACGATTAGGATTGTTAGGACGATTAGGATTGTTAGGACGACTATTTTCTCGATCGCTGCGATTTGGAATGTTAATAATGGGACGGCCGCCACTATTATTACCACCGCGAATAGGGCGACCGTTGTTGTCACTGCCGCCGCTATCACCGCCAGTGTTATCACTGCCAGGGGGAGATTCACCTTGCTCTGGAGGAGTGTTGTCAGGGCGATCGCCCCGACCGTTAATTTGACGACGAGGAATTACATCTCGAACCGTTTGATTTCGACCGGGAAGCCTGTCCACAACTGGGTTCGTAATAATTTCACGTGGACTGTTGTCAGCGTTGCTTCCAGGGATAATTTCTATGTCCTGTCTGCCCACAGGCTGTCTGACTGAAGAGTCTTGCAGCGCTGGGTCAGGACGGTCAGTGGGTTCAGGCGAGGAACCCACCGGAGTCTCAGTTATAGAATCAGCCGGAATCTCAGTTATAGAATCAGCCGGAGTCTCAGTTATAGAATCAGCCGGAATTTCAGTGGCTTCAGTCGGAGTCTCAGTTGCAGAATCAGTCGGAGTCTCGGTAGTTTCAGTCGGAGTCTCAGTTGCAGAATCGGTCGGGGTCTCGGTAGTTTCAGTCGGAGTCTCAGTTTGTCCTGGCGATCGCACAAACTCAGGATTTTCTATTACCTCTTCTTCTGGAATGGGTGGCTGGGCATCAACTGCATCTCGCATCTCTTCCTGAACCGGGGCGATCGCCTCATCAGGAGCTTCCAACACCTCAGTTGGAGACAATCCGCGCACTAGCTCACTCGACTCATAGAAAGTGGTGAGGTCAAAATCATAGATCCCTTCCAGGCGATCGCCAACGGCTACTGCAAGTTGACCACCCCGGAGTTCTTGAGTTTGAGAACCATCCTGATTAGAGACTTCGATGCCGCTGTCGGTCAAAGCTCCCACAATAGTCGTATCTGTTTCAGGAATGTAGCGAACAAACAGAGCAGAGCCTTGAATTCCAGCCGCCGCATTGGGAGTGCGAATATTAGTTCTCCCCTGACCTGGTGGGATCAGCAGCAAAACCGTTCCGTTGGAAAGCTCAAAATTGCGAGTTCCAGATGAAAACCGGAACACGACCTGTTGCCCCAACCGCCCCAGAGAACCATCGTTAAACCGTATCTCCGCTGAGGACGAGCGGGCAGTCGAAAGCCCATCTCCAGGCGCAAGTACATCAGAAATCCGAGCAGCACGAGAGGACTGGCTCTGAGGCAGCAGTTGAACCCGATTGCGAACCGATTCAACCACTGCCCGTGTCAAAGCCGTCTGAGCATAAGCTTCTGTAGGTAAAAGCACTAGGCCGCACACGACCGCAGCAATTACAGGAGTAATACGACGGAACATCAGCAGTCTCCATTCCCTGAAGCGCAAAGCATTTCCATGCTTTGCAAAACACTTGAACCCCTTAGATGAACCCTTCAAACCCTTTTCCATTACCTAAAGCGCACTTCCGGAGAAAAGCACCCACCCTGCTATTTCTTTTCGGTAGAAATACAGAAATTTTCTGTAAACCTTTATTTTTTAAGATTCAATGCAAACACGACTCAAAATATCTACAGCGTAGGGAATCAGATCGTAATTTCCAGAATAACAAAACTCTCGTTCAAACGTTCAAACCTCCTCAGTGATTATGCGGAAGCTTTATGTTTGAAGCAGTGGTCAACTCCCTCCTTCACCAAAAACATACAAAGACCCCACAAAGTAGGCCTAATTTTTCTCAGGTAGTATAAAATCCTTTCTTCGGTGTTACTTTTTTGTTCCTAACTTACAGCAATTTTCACTTGGATAAACCACAAATCTTGGTAAGGGCGGTTCGCGAACCGCCCCTAGCGTTATGGCTTACCCATCTGAAAATGGCTATAAGTGACTAGCACTATATATCTCGACTGCCAAGAAACTAAACACACTGCTAATAGGTTTGATTCTCAGGCAGCAGCGCTGTGTTTTCGGTTTGAGTCACATCCGTTGAAGCACTTCGCTGCAAATCTTCTGGCAATATTGCCGTGCCTCCCTGATCGAAAACGGCGGTATCTTCCTGTTCAAAAATAGCGGTTTCCTCTTGTTCAAATGCGGCGGTGGGGCTGTCTCCTATCTGAGCCGTAACCACAATCGAGTTCAAGACAATCGGTAATTGTTCTAATGCTTCGCGCACTTGCTGGACTGAAGCATACCGCTGGGTGAAGTCATAGCAGACCATTTTGGTCAATACATCGGCAAACTCAGAACTGACCTGCGGTGCCTGGTTACGCCAAATTACCTCTCCTGTTATGCCATTGTGGTTAAGCAAATGAGGAGGCTGGCCAGATAGCGCTTCGATCGCCATCATTCCTAAGGCATAAATATCGCTATTGAAGTGGGGCCGACCCGCAGATTGCTCGTTTGGCATATAGCCAGGAGTGCCTACGGCTACAGTAAACTTGGTGTTACGCTCAACGTCAGCCATTTGAGTTGTAATTTTTTTAGCAACTCCAAAATCGATCAGAACTAACCTATTATCTGTCTTTCGGCGAATGACATTAGAGGGTTTTAAGTCACGATGAATTACTCCCTGACTATGAACAAACTCCAACACCCGCAGCAGATCGTGCAGCATTACAACTACTTTTGATTCGGGTAAAGGGATGCGAGAAGTGAGTTCATTAGACAGCGGATGTCCTGCAACAAATTCTTGAACCAGATAGAACTCCTGATCTTCCTCAAATGAGTCCAGGAAGGAAGGAATCTGATCGTGTCTTCCCAGACGTTCTAGGGTTTCAGCTTCAGTAGCAAATAGTCTTCGAGCTAGCTTCAAGGTATCTAAATTATCGCTAGCAATTCTTAACTGTTTTACCACGCAGGGCGCACTGCCCGATCGCTTCATATCTTCAGCAATATAAGTTTCGCTAAAACCACCAGAGCCAAGCACTTTAACAATTTTGTAGCGACCGTTTAACACTTTGCCAAAGAGGGCCTCTTGCCGCTCTTGCAGCAGATCTTGCAGGTCGTCCTGCTGGCTAATAATTTCTTGGACAATTGGAGAAGTGGCGTATTGTTTTAGCGTGTCTCGCAGGTGTTGTTTTCGCTGCTGTTCCTTCACTGAGCTTGCCATGAGCTGAGAGAAGCCGCTCAGGGCGATCGCCCCCACCGGGATAGCCGTTGGCAGAATCAGTTGCCCATAGGTAAAGGTGACATAGCTCACGCTTCCCCAAGCGACCGCCAGCCCCATCGCCCACACCCAACGCATTGCAGGCTGATGAGGACGGCTCAGCAGCCAGCCAGAGCCAGCCAGCCCCACCAACAGGATCAGCCCTCGTAATGGAGCCTGGGGCAATGCCTCAGATAGCGATCGCCCCTGGAGTAGAGAAGCGATCGCATTTGCGTGGATCTCCACTCCAGCCATCGGCTGTGCATAGAGCCAGCTTTTAGAAAAAGGAGCCGCATGAAAATCCTGATGTACCGCTGCGGTTGACCCAATCAAAACAATTTTGTCTCTGAAATATTCACCTGATTGCAGAGTCGTTTCCCAGTTCGCTGGGTCTAGTACATACCAAAACGGGATATGCTCAAACGTTTGACTTGGTCCATAAAAAAAGATGTTATTTCCTTCAGGTGGAAGATATTCAACCCCAGCCGCCTGAAGGGTTGCATCGGCAAACGTAGGTGTCGTAGCAGCCCATTCTCGGTAGATCTCTGCCTCGTCCGCTGGAGAATTTTGAATCAGCTCGGTTGAAAACTGGTTGCCAAATCGGTGAATTTTGCCGTCAGGCTCCACCAGAAAATTGATCGAGCCAACCTGATCGGCACCCGTCTGAAGCAGCGGCAGGGGTAAGGTCAACTGAGTGGTAAACCCCTGAGGTGTTTCCACTTCGCTGTATTCGGCTGCTAGCACGACCCGTTCGGCGTATTGCTGAAGCGACTGGGCAAATCGCTGGTCGTCTGCCTCGCCATAGCTACTGGGCGCGGAGAAAATAATATCCAGCGAGACCGAGCGGGCACCCGCCGCCATCAGTTTGTCAATTACTTGGGCATAGGCTGAGCGCTGCCACGGCCAGCTTTGAATTGGCTCCAGGTAAGGGTAGCGATCTGGGTCGTTCCGATAAAACTCCTGCTGTGCTAGAGATGTTTCATCGATCGCCAGAATCACAACCTCTGAGGGGGGAGCGATCGCCCCTCTGATCTCAAAGAAAAGTGCCTGTACCTGCCGCTCTAAGAGGCTAACAATTCCTAAATCTAGAGCGGTCGCTACGGCCGCCACTAGTACCCATGCTCCGGTTAATCCGTGTCCCCAGTTGCTACGAAACCGCTGGGGCATTTTTGTTGGCTTTTCTGATCGGGTGCGATCGCGGGGTGCGGTTGCAGCGTCTGAAACAGGTGCTTTTTTTCTGCCCATTGCCCTACCCACTTCATACTTGCTTCATCCTGCTGTTTCACCAATACGCACCCATAGCCACTCTACCGGATAATCCCCTGCAACTTAATTCAGGAAAACTGATCCCGTCTCCTGAATCACCAGAGCAGTTTCGTCTTCACCTAAATCTGTGGTTTCATCTAACGTGACTTCCAGTACCCCAGGCTCGGCAGTTGCTACAGGAGTTACCGCTAGCAATCCTCTATCTTCCCGGTAGAACGTGATTGTGACTGGCGTAGCCAACCCTTGCAAGGTTACTTCCGACTCACCTGCAAGCGATCGCAACTCCGTGTCTTCAATTACCTGATACCGGATTACAGCAGCGGTTGAATTGATCAGCCTGACGCTCACCGTCCCATTCACCGGAGTAACCGTTGCCACAGGATCTTCAAGCTGCTCTGGCGTAGGTGGAAAACTTGCAGGGGCACCAGGCAATGGAGCAGGCTGGGTCGGGCTTACGGGAGTGGAAGGAGTCTCCGTTACCTGGCTACTGGCAGCATTTGGAGGGCAGCCCTGAGGGGGCGCAACTGAACTGTTAAACGGCTCCTCATAAAAGATACCGGGACAATTGTTAACTTGAGCAACCAGTTCAACTGCTAGAGCCGGAGTACCCAACAGAACTCCAGATAATACTGTACTCACGGCTCCAAATAGGTTGAAATGAGCATTATGGCGATCGCACGACATTGAAATTTCCTCCAAAATGGTAAATATTTCTCGGCTACGCTGACTAACGAAAGCTTCATCAGTCTCACGTATCAATAGGGATAGATTTTAATGTACCTACAGTAAGAAATTGGATTGGCAGCCGAAACTATCTCAGGAAATAACCTTCAAAAAACAAAGTGCAAAGAACAAAACTTTGGATGATTCCTGACTTGGGTGACTTACAGCTGTTTCGAGCAACAGCAATCTGCTACAGCTATGCCCGTCACTCTCATGCGAATTACTCGATCGGGCTAATTGAGGCTGGAGTCGGCGGAAACTACTATCGCGGCTCTAACTATCTTGCGCCCCCTGAAAGCATCGTTTTAATGAATCCAGAAGAAGTACACACTGGCTACTCTGCTGAGGGACAACCACTTTCCTACCGAATGCTGTACGTCAGCATTAATGCTGTGCATCAAACTGCCAAAGACCTTCAGATTAAAGAGTCTCCCTACTTCAAGGATGCTGTTGTTCAGGACAGACCTTTAGCTAAACACCTCCTTTCGCTGCATAAAGAACTGGAGCGATCGCTGAACCAACTAGAATACCAATCCCGATTCGTAAACGTTCTATCGGAAATTCTGACGCACTACGCTGACGTTAAAGTTCCATCCTTTCGACCTCAAAAAGAGCATCGGGCCGTTCAGTTGATTAAGACATATCTACAAGACAACTTCAGTTCCAACATTTCACTAGAACAACTGGCAAATTTGACAAGCTTAAACCGCTCCTATCTAGTCCGTGTTTTTTGCCAATCTGTAGGAATGCCGCCCTACACCTATCTCAATCAAGTTCGCGTAGAAAAAGCAAAACAACTCTTGACTCAGGGAGTGTCTGTTGCAGAGGTGGCGATCGCCGTTGGAATGTCTGATCAAAGCCATCTCACCCGTCACTTCAAGCGCATCGTAGGAATTACTCCCGGACAATATCGCCAGATGTCAACATCATTCAAGACAGACTAACCTTAACTTTGAATACTTACGGTCAGGTGTTTGCGAGGCGATAAACCATGACCCCAACAGAATCTAATGCATCTCAACAGTATCTTGCTCAAATCAACATCGCTTTAATGAAAGCGCCCCTAGACGATCCGATTATGGCTGAGTTTGCAGAAGCCCTGGATCAGGTGAATGCGATCGCCGATCAATCCCCAGGCTTCATCTGGCGGTTAAAAGCTGAATCGGGCAACGCAACTCAAATTCGAGCCTACTCCGACCCCCAAATATTGGTTAATCTATCCGTTTGGCAGAGTGTAGACCAGCTAAAAACCTACGTCTATAAAAGCCTGCATAGTGAGTTTTTTGTGCGTCGTCGGCAATGGTTTGAGAAATATCAGGGAGAGCATTTCGCTATGTGGTGGCTTCCTGTAGGACACTTACCAGCAGTCGAAGAAGGCAAAGCAAAGCTAGAACATCTTTCCTTACACGGAGATTCACCTAAAGCATTCACCTTTGCAAAACCTTTCCCACCTGAAGTTGCTCTGCTAAATCTGTCTGAGTTTGAGAGTTGACAGAACTAATAACCTTCGTTATCCTAAGTAAGGTTCACTTGAGGAAGTACGCCCCCATCGTCTAGAGGCCTAGGACACCTCCCTTTCACGGAGGCGACGGGGATTCGAATTCCCCTGGGGGTATTTTTCAAGTAAATTTAGCGAAGATGGCAGGTATACAGTGTAAGATCTTGACTCTTGCGCCGTATACTTTTTTAGTTCTTCTGCTACTTCAAGGAACTGTGATGGCATGGGACGAAATCATTCTCAACCAAACGCCTGCATGGGTTACGCCAAATAGAAACCGTCACATTATCTTTGTCTCACCTTCGGCTCAGTTTACTTCCATCACAAGACCAGAGATGCACTTCCGCAGGTAAGGGGATATCCCTGGTCTTTGTAATACACATCTCTAATTGGAAAGAGAGTAAACATATCAAGGGCAATCGAGCAGAGAAATATCGCCCTGTTTGAGCGAGTTGGCTTTCAAGAGATTCGCGGGAATACTGAAGAGTGTAGGTGTCACTTTAACAGGCTGCTCTAGAAACAGGGCTAATGTCTTCAATTTTTTTGGGTTTGACAGGGCTGTAGGCGCTAAGCTCTTAATGGGCTGTGCGATTGTGTACCGCTGAAAAACTTTGCTAAAGGCTCACCTCACTGTTGTATTTCTCCTAGATCTGAGTAGGAATTTATGAGTACAGTCCTGATCGTGGACGATAGCCAAACCCTGCGCCATATGCTCTCAGAAATCCTTACCGATAGTGGAATGAGTGTGCTTGAAGCAACCAACGGGGTAGAGGCAAAAGAGCAAATTCAGGCAAAGTTTCCTGATCTGGTAATCACAGATCTGATTATGCCGGAGATGAACGGCTATGAGCTTTGCCGCTGGATTAAGAGTGAACCCAAAACGCAGAGCATTCCCGTATTAATTTGCTCCACCAAAAGTGAAGAGTTTGACCGCTATTGGGGGATGAAGCAGGGCGCAGATGCTTACATCACTAAACCGTTTCATCCGCCGGAGATGGTACAAACGGTAAGGCGACTGTTGCGCGGCGATCGCTAAGCAAAAGGCAACAACTGTGGCGCACAGAAATCCGACTCCCACTGTTGACATCATTATCGAGATGCACGATCGCCCCCATCGCCCCATCGTATTGATCGAGCGACTCAATCCACCTCACGGATGGGCGATTCCGGGTGGGTTTGTAGATTATGGAGAGTCCGTCGAGTCAGCCGCCCAGCGCGAAGCACTAGAAGAAACAGGTTTAACCGTAGAGCTAGTCGAGCAGTTTCAGGTATATTCTGATCCAGGACGCGATCCGCGTCAACATACGCTGAGTGTGGTGTTTATCGCCACTGCCAGCGGTGAGGCTGAAGCTCAGGATGATGCCAAGAGCCTCAAGCTTTTTTTACCCTGGGAAGTTCCCCAAAATCTTTGCTTTGACCACGATCGCATCCTGAAGGATTATTGGAATTACCGTTTTTATCAGATACGTCCTCGACTCCAGCTTGGCAACTGACTCCAACGGTTAACTCTCAACTATTTTTGGACCTATGACACGAAAAATTATTCAAACGGATCAGGCTCCCGCTCCCGTTGGCCCTTACAATCAGGCGATCGCCGCGACAGGTCCACTAGTCTTTGTGGCAGGGCAAATTCCGATTGACCCGGCGACGGGGCAAATTGTAGGTGAAGCGGTGGCTGAACAGACCGAGCAGGCGATCGCCAACCTCAAAGCCATCCTCGAAGCCGCTGAGACAACTCTCCAGAATGTAGTCAAAACCACCGTATTTCTGGCAGATATGAACGATTTTGGCGCAATGAATGCCGTCTATGCTCAATACTTTGATGAAGCGATTGCTCCTGCTCGTGCCTGCGTTGAGGTGTCCCGTTTGCCTAAAGACGTGCGGGTAGAAATTGAATGCATTGCTGTTGTGCCATAGTCTCTTAAACGTGTGTCGAAAAGACGGGCGCAGACACCTTAGGATTTTGCTCCAGGCTAGCTCTCAACTCTGACGGAAAGAAGCGTCCCCTTAACCCATAGGTGACAAGCCCTGCATATTCTCGTAAGACCAGCGTTGCTTTACTGCGCCGCCCAATTTCTTTGGGTAGCGGACTGGGAATTGGAGTCACGTCAAATCCGACGCTTTGAAAGGTGAGGAGCGATCGCAGCATATGAGGTGAATCTGTGACCAGCAGAATCCGCTTGACTCCTTTAGGCTGAAGCGCTTCTACCGTGAATAGCGCATTCTCCTGCGTCGTCTGAGAACAGCCTTCCCCATCCAGCACTGCCTCTGGAATTCCCTGTTCTTCTAACATTTTCAGCATTACGGGAGAGTCACCCATGCCGCTTGTGAAAATCAACGGCGCTCGGTCAGTTTGCCAAAGTTGGGTGGCTAGCTCAACTCGGCTTGGATTAAACACCGATCCTCTGCCTAAAATGACGATGGCATCAGCCCTAACGCCAGAATCTTTGGGTAGCAGACTCACTAAAGCTTTTTCTGCCAGGTTTACAGAAGGTGGAGCGATCGCCAAACCATAGATCAGCAATAGGGAGGCGATCGTCAGGTTGAAAACACGCCGCTGGCGACGACGCAACAGGAGTTGAGCAGCCCCCAACAGAATGGCTAACCCCAGGATAATCCAGAGGGGATGCATCAGCCATTGCGAAACGAGTTTGGTGAAGGCTGTCCACGAACTAGTCGGAAGCGCAGAGCAAACAGCTAAGTTCGACATGGTAGATCGGCTCCTTTCAGGAAAAGTTTTAGATCAGCAAGCAGTTAGCGACGGGTTTAGCAAACCCGCGACAAACCCTACAGGCAGTCCACTCAAGCTATGAGAGTCTAGAGAATTTTGAGTACTGTTCGAGTTGAGTTTAGCAAGACAGGTGGTTGTGTAGCCAGGTTCGCTACATTGCCCAATTCACAAGGCTTTTCAGTGTTGCAAGCGAACCCAGAACGGTATCAAAAATGTGCTAGAATTGTATAGTTAAGCAACAAAAATTGGCGTTTATTTAGCACATAGGCAGCCTTATCTTCACTTTTTCAGTCATTAGCTGCCGAAAGCTTACGTTTTTGGAGTTTTTTACCGTATGACCTTCTCCCAGGAGCCGACTCAGGAGCGGATTATTCCCACGGATCTGCGGAGCGAGATGTCCCGATCCTATTTGGAATACGCCATGAGCGTAATCGTAGGACGGGCGCTGCCAGATGCTAGGGATGGTCTAAAGCCTGTTCACCGTCGAATTCTCTATGCCATGCACGAGTTGGGCTTGACACCCGACCGACCATTTCGGAAATGCGCTCGTGTGGTTGGGGAAGTTTTGGGTAAATATCACCCGCATGGCGATACGGCAGTTTACGATGCGCTGGTGCGAATGGCGCAAAGCTTTTCGATGCGATCGCCCCTAATCAACGGGCACGGTAACTTTGGCTCTATCGACAACGACCCGCCAGCAGCAATGCGATATACCGAGTGTCGCTTACAGACGCTTACCACCAACGCGCTGCTGAGAGATATTGAGTCGGAAACGGTCGATTTTATCGACAACTTTGATGGCTCTCAGCAAGAGCCGATTGTTCTGCCTGCAAGGATTCCGCAGCTTTTGCTTAACGGCTCCTCTGGAATCGCAGTGGGCATGGCAACCAACATCCCGCCCCACAACCTGAGCGAACTGATTGATGGCGTAATTGCACTGGTGCAAAACCCCGACATTACTGATGCGGGGCTGATGCAGTACATTCCTGGCCCTGATTTTCCAACGGGTGGGCAAATTCTCGGTACGACGGGTATTCGAGAAGCCTACACCACTGGACGCGGCTCCATCACCATGCGTGGCGTAGCGTCGATTGAAACGCTGGAGCAGCGGGGCCGTCCTGACCGGGAAGCAATCATCATTACGGAACTGCCCTTCCAGACCAATAAAGCGGCGCTGATCGAAAAAATCGCTGAGATGGTGAACGAGCGGCGGTTAGAGGGTATTTCTGATATTCGAGATGAGAGCGATCGCGACGGCATGAGAATCGTCATTGAGCTAAAGCGAGATGCCTACCCTCGCGTCGTTCTCAATAACCTCTACAAGCAAACCCCGATCCAGGCAAATTTTGGGGTGAATATGCTGGCGCTGGTCAACGGCGAACCGCAGTTGCTCAGCCTCAAACAGTTCCTTCAGGTCTTCCTAGACTTCCGAATTGAGACGATTACTCGCCGCACTCAGTATGAACTACGCAAGGCAGAAGAGCGAGATCACCTGCTGCAAGGCTTGCTGATTGCCCTGGAAAACCTAGATGCGATCATTTACCTAATTCGTCATGCGGCTGATGCTCCAACCGCAAAGCAGGAATTGATCGAATCTTACAGGCTCTCAGAAGCACAGGCAGACGAAATTTTGCGGATGCAGTTGCGCCGACTGACTGCTCTAGAAGCCGAGAAGATTCAGCAGGAACACGACGATTTGCAAATCCGAATTGCTGACCTTCAGGATATCCTGGCGCGACGCGAACGCATTCTGCAAATCGTTGAGACGGAAGTGAACGAGCTAAAAGGCACCTATTCTTCGCCTCGCCGCACCGTAATTGAGCGGGCAGATGGTGAGATCGGCGACATTGACCTGATCGCAAATGAGCAGGCGATTATTCTACTCACCGAACAGGGCTACATCAAGCGGATGCCTGTAAACACGTTTGAGGCGCAAAGTCGGGCAACTCGCGGTAAGTCGGGCACGCGGATGAAGGAAGATGACGGAGTAGAGCATTTCCTCACCTGTTGTGACCATGACAGCGTTTTGTTCTTTAGCGATCGCGGGGTTGCCTACTGCCTCAAAGCCTACCAAATCCCGACTGCATCCCGGACTGCACGAGGCGTTCCGATTGTTCAAATGCTGCCGATTCCGCGTGACGAAAAGGTTACTTCGATCGTCCCTGTTACCGAGTTTAGTGATGACAATTACTTGGTGATGCTGACGCAGAATGGCTACATCAAAAAAACGCAGCTATCGGCATTCAGCAACATTCGAGCAAACGGTCTGATTGCGATTTCGTTGGAGGAAGGCGACCAGTTGCGTTGGGTGCGCCGCGCCTGTGCCCAGGACAGCATCATCATTGGCTCTCGTCAGGGAATGGCAATTCATTTCCGCTCAGACCATGAGCAGTTGCGCCCCCTGGGTAGACCGACGCGAGGCGTGAGGGCAATGTCGCTAAAGAATGGTGATGAGTTAATTAGCATGGACATTCTGCCCAGCCAGGTAGTAGACAGCCTGATTGAAACGGTTGCTGAATCTGCTGAGGCGATTGAGATTGAAGCAGAGTCGGAAACAGAAGAACTGGACGTAGAATCTCCCCGTAACCAGGGCCCCTGGGCGCTGGTAATCACAATGGGTGGGTTGGGCAAACGGGTTCCGGTTTCCCAATTCCGTCTACAGAACCGGGCTGGAATGGGCTTACGGGCAATCAAATTCCGCAAGGCAGACGATCGCCTGGCTGCACTGCAAGTGGTGGGGGAAGACGATGAGCTGATGATGGTGACAAGCCGGGGCATCATTATCCGTCAGGCGGTGAGTGCGATTCCGCGTCAGTCTCGGATGGCAACCGGAGTGCGGGTGCAGCGGTTAGATGAGGACGATGCGATCGCCGCTGTAGCGCTAGTGCCGCCTGTGAATGAAGCGGATCTGGAAGAAGGAGAATAGGAAGGGACTAGGGAACATAATTGCGGTTAAAGTTGGGAAGTGGTTAGATCTGGGACGCGGCATTTGAAGTCAAATTTTCAATTTCTGATCCCCAAATCTCCCAAACACGGCCAGCTTGCCTTTGCGTTTGCAGGCGGCGTTTTGATGGGGATGACCCCTGCCCCGGTTAACGCCTGGTTTCTGGCCTGGGTTGCTCTAGTTCCTCTGTGGATTCTGGCTGCCACTTCTAGCCTTAAGTCTAAGCTTGCTCTTGGCTTTGCCTGGGGGCTTGGTTTTCATGGGCTGGCTTTGTTCTGGATTACAGGATTGCACCCATTGACCTGGATGGGTATTCCCTGGTTGACGAGTTTGGCGATCGCCCTCTCCTGCTGGCTTTTCATCACTATTTGGGGAGCATTACTGGTTGCACTGTGGGCAGGAAGCTTCAAATTTCTAGAGAAAACTAGCAGTTTGCGATCGCTAAAACATCTATTCTGGACACTTGCCCGTGTTCTAGTTGGAACTGCTATCTGGTGTGGTTTAGAAGGAATTTGGAGTTCTGGCTCGCTCTGGTGGACTTCCCTTTCCTACACCCAAAGCCCACATAACCTGCTGATTCTGCACTTAGGACAACTTACAGGACCCTCAGCTACAACTGCTGCCATTGTTGCGGTCAACGGATTACTAGCTGAATCTTGGCTGCAAAAACAACTTCCCGCGACTCCGCTCCTCCTTCGCCCCTCTACTCGCCCCCTTACTGCTTCATGCCTCTCTCCCGCCAAAATCTATCTGGCGATCGCTACCACTTTACTCCTCAGCCTGCACCTGATTGGATTCAACCTTTACAGCTATTCCCTGACCCAACCTCCCGAAGCGGCGGTGAGAGTTGGGCTGATTCAAGGTAACATTCCCACACGCATCAAGCTCTACGAAGAAGGGGTGCGCCGTGCCCTCAATGCTTACGTCACAGGATATAACATTCTGGCAGACCAGGATGTCGATATTGTCTTGACCCCGGAAGGCGCTCTGCCGATTTACTGGGTGCCGTCAGATTACTCAAGTAACCCTGTTTACCAGTCCGTGCTAAATCGAGAAGTGCCGCTAGTTTTGGGTAGTTTTGGTAGCCAGAACCAGCAGATTACCCAAAACCTATTTGCGATTGCGGGTAACGGTGAAATAGTTGGGCGCTACAGTAAGATCAAACTCGTGCCACTAGGCGAATATATTCCCTTTCAGCGGTTTTTGGGCGGCTTGATCAATCGCCTCTCGCCGGTAGAAGCCAGCATGGTATCTGGAGAATTTGACCAAGAATTCAATACGCCTGTAGGGAGGGCGATCGCAGGCATTTGCTACGAATCTGCCTTTTCCAGACTGTTTCGAGTACAGGCAGCAAACGGCGGCGAGTTCATCTTAACGGCATCGAACAACGATCCCTACAGTTCAACAATGATGTTTCAGCATCACGCACAGGACGTGATGCGGGCCATTGAAACCGATCGCTGGGCAGCACGAGTGACTAACACAGGCTATTCTGGCATCGTTGATCCGCACGGTAGAACGCTGTGGCTTTCAAACAACAACATCTACGAAATTCATGCTGAAAATATCTATCGTCGCCAAACGCGAACTCTTTATGTGCAGTGGGGAGACTGGCTAACTCCACTTCTACTAGTGTCAGCTTTGGCTGTAGGACTGGGTATAAAGAGTGATTAGGCTACGCAAAAGTCAGGAATGTCCGCTACTTTGCTTCCTAACGCACACGAGATGTCTATATCGTTAGATAAAAAAAGCACCCCCATAAGCGGAGTGCTTAATCAGCTTGTTGTTTGAGAGAATCTGCCAGCGCTTAGCTGAGCGCTACATGGCTACGATCGTAGGTTGCGGAGAAGCCAGGGTGTACCTTTCCTTGAATGTGATTCCAGTAGTGGGATGCATCAGCCGCAGTCAGGCCCACCTCAGCTGCGAGACGGCTCAGCATCACTTGCTGCCGCTGCTTGATTAAACGGTGGTGGCCCATCATCAAAGAACGAGCGCGGTCTTCAGTAGAAGTAACCGTAGCAGGAACTAACTTAGAATCAGCAGCAACTGGCGCTCCAACGGGAGCAACTGCCCGCTCTTCAACATGGTCAACTACGGTGGTAGATGGATTGGCTTGGTATGCAACGCCGCGATAGAGCAAATCTAGTGTGGGTTGCAGAACCGGAACTTTTTTGGGGTTGCGGAACCGAACGTCTAGTCCGCGATACTTGCCAACTGTGTCGCTATGGCTAAACTCCACTGCGGGTGGGTTGTAGTCGTAGCTGACACCGCGATAGGTAAGTTTCATATAAGTCGCCTCCGAGTAGTTGTGGGGATGAGGCGCGTTCCTTCGGGATAGTTCCCTACTTCCGTCTCCCTAACTCAGCGTTATCGACAAGCTTCGAGAGAGATGAACGATTTATTTCTGTATTCATTGTTACCGTTTTTTATCGGAATGTCAACCTCTCTGGACAAAAAATCTCAGAATTTACTGACACAACGCAAATTCTGATTGAACTTGCCAGCACTGACCGTCGTGAATTAAAAGGGTGAGGCGATCGCCCAACTCCTGAATCACCTGCTCAGCGTACTCCTGAACTTCCAACGACGGCAGCAGCGCCACAAAAAACCGAGTTTTACCCTCATCCCTTATCCCTCATCCCTTTCCCTACCACCTCTTCTTCCACTGAGAGGTTGATTCTAACAAGCAAGTTTGCTGTTCGATTTGGCGCTGTTGCAGAATTTCTGAAGCGGTGGCGGCGAGGGTCGGATCTCGATAGGGAACAGCGGCTCGTGTTAGCAGATGTTCCTGGTCTTGAACAGATAGGGGCGGCATAGCGGTAAAACTAGCGAGAGTCCCGGGCGATCGCCTTCCCACTCCTGGAGTTGAGCTAATTTGCAGACCTGCCTCTATCAGTGCAGTTCGCACAGCGGCTGCACAGGAATAAGTAGCTAATTTTCCATCGGGTTTGAGACAGTCTGCGACATAGGTCAAAAACTCTACCGTCCAAAGCTGCGGACAACGAGGTGGAGAAAAGGGATCAAGGAAAATCGCGTCGGCGCGGAAGCCAGATTGGTAAATTTGCTGAATCGTTTGGCGAGCATCACCCAGCAGCAGTTGGGCGTACAGGCGATCGCCCTTCCACTCACGCTCAGCGGCAAGTTTGCCCAACAGTTGCGGAATCGGATCAGCCCAACCCGCCAGCAGATTGTGGGCGATCGCCGCTCTAGGAACCTCCGGGTCTAGTTCTAACCCAACCCATTTCACCTGACAAGCCGGATTGATTGCCCAGATTGTCTCTAGTGCAGCGGCTGTGTTGTAGCCCAAGCCATAACAAATATCAAGAATACTAACGGTTGGTTGCTGTGCCTTCAGTGGTAACTGAGTTGGTTGGATAAACTTTAACTCAGCTTCCAGTCTTGCTCCCTGGCTGCTGTGAAAAGCTTCGTCAAAGTCAGACGAGAAGAAGGTAAATGAACCGTCAGCCGTCAGTTGAGGCTGAAACTTGCCATTTTTCATCGCTGTTGTAATCGCGGTCATGCAGTTCAGAATATCAGCTTGGGTTCAACCGTCTGTGAATATGGATATTGGTCAAATCAAAGCGCAAGCAGCGAATCTGGTTGTTTCTGCGGAATGGCTATTTCAGCATTTGGACGACCCGCAGGTGGCGATTGCCAATTGCCGATTTTCCCTGGCTGATTCAAACTTGGGGCAACGTCAATATTGGGAAAGCCATATTCCGGGTGCATTCTATTTTGACCTAAATCGAGATTTGTCTAGCCCGGTTAAACCGCACGGCGGACGGCATCCCCTGCCCGATGTCAACACTCTGACTGAGAAGCCGTCAACTATCCCTGGACAACCGTAACAACGCCTGATGGACGAGTCCGTTCTATGGCTGAGCAACAGCACCGCTGGGCAGAGCTAACATCCGCAGAAGAAATTGTTGTCTACTGCGGGTCAGGAGTTACTGCCTGTGTCAACTTATTCTCGTTAGAAATAATCGGGATTAAACACGCAAAACTCTATCCTGACAGTTGTAGCGATTGGTGTTCTTATCTATAGCTCGTCTGTAGCATGGCACTTCTAGTCTGCAAGCAGCGTTTGCACTTTGGTTGCATGAATGAACCTGTGGTGCGATCGCTCATTCACACTGTTTGGGAACTAGAAGCTAAATTTCCGCATCTAAAAACAACTCAGTTTCATGACTAACTAACTCTGATCCAAAAAAGTCTTGATTTTGAAGGAAGCAAGATAAAATACCTATAATAAAGGTGCGCTATAGCTACTTTTCTAGTAGTGGAATTCCTAGACCAATCTACTAACCTACCGCTTACAGATACTACGGATGAATATGAAAAATATCAGCAAACTTGCGTTTGTATTAGCGATCGCGAACGACGGTGGCACCCTTCGTACATAGCATGAGAAGTTCCACTGTCTAAATCTAGATAGATTTATTTGTCAATCAAGACTCATAAATGACTCATCGCTACAGTTAGCTAAATCAGCAAGAGCAAAGCAAAATCAGCTTCTAGTTAGATGCATCAAAAGGCTCAGTTGTCTTCAATCTTGATTGACTAGAACACTCTGGTCATAGCTTAGTTATTTAAGTTACATAGTCGAAAGTATTAGATTTAGCAGATTTCTAACAGCGAACTGCTAGGGCTGAACATTCTAGCTCAACTCCCCGCTATAAAATTTTAGGTCTAAGTTTCTATGTCTATTTCTATGAACCGTCTTTCGATCTTTGTGGACGGGAACAATATGTTCTACGCTCAGCAAAAAAATGGTTGGTTTTTTGATCCCAGGAGAGTATTGTCTTACTTTACAAACGAACCGGATGTAATGTTAGTCAATGCCTTCTGGTATACAGGGCTAAAAGATCCGCAAGATCAGCGCGGCTTTCGAGATGCTTTAATCAGCCTGGGGTATACTGTCCGCTACAAAATTCTCAAAGAATACTACGACGACAACTCAGGACGCTATTCGCAAAAAGCAAATTTAGATATTGAAATTGTTGTAGATATGTTTAATACCGTCGATCAATACGATCGAGTTATTTTATTTAGCGGAGACGGTGATTTTGAGCGGGCAATTGAGCTATTGCGTTCTAAAAATACGCACATAACTGTGGTGTCAACGGAAGGAATGATTGCCAGAGAACTCCGCAATGCTACGGATCGCTACATTGATCTGAACGATATTCGTAAGTACATTGAAAAGGCTGATAGCTAAGCAATTCAAATTGTCATGAGTTACGGGTCATTCGTTAAATTGCTGCTGGAGAGAACAGCGCCGCTTCAAGTCGAGCTAACGCTTTCTCTAGATTGTCGTTGACAACCTGGAAGTCAAACTCGTCGGCTGCTTCAAGTTCTGCTTCGGCTCGCTTTAGCCGTCGCAAAATTGCTTGCTCTGAATCGGTTGCGCGATCGCGCAACCGATTTTCTAACTCCTGCAAGGAAGGCGGCAAAATAAAAATTCGCAGCGCATCCGGGAAGGTTTGGCGAATTTGCCTGGCTCCTTCTATCTCAATTTCCAGCACCACCCAGTGCCCCCGTTGAATCTGTTGCTCTACAGGACGGCGAGGAGTGCCGTAATAGTTGCCTGCAAACTCAGCCCATTCCAGCAATTCACCCGCCGCGACCATCTGCTCAAACTGGGGGCGGGTGACAAAGTAATAGTGCTGTCCATCCACCTCACCGGGACGCGGAGCGCGAGTGGTGACTGAGATGGAGAAGTAAAGTTCTGGGTGACGACGCAAGAGCGATCGCAGCAGTGTGCCTTTGCCTACGCCACTTGGGCCGGTGAAAACAATCAGTTTGCCTAGTCTCATGCTTTACCTATCCACTCGATCGCCGTTCTAATATTTATCCATGTTCATGTAACTTTGCATAGTCTGACAACTCTACAATGCAATCTTTGCCTAAATTTGTTCTTACTCAATTTCTGTCCCTGAAAGATTATGATCACAGCTAGCCGTTTTAGGATTTGGTGAATGTCTTTTGGTGCAAGTCTGGCTCAACTGGTTGAAGTTTTGGATGCAGAGCCGCTCAATCTGACGGAGCTTGAACTGGCAAAAAATGCGACAGGAATCACGACTGACAGTCGCCATGTTGCATCGGGAGAGCTATTTTTGGCACTACGAGGCGAACAGTTTGACGGACATACGTTCGTTAAAGAAGCAACTCAGCAGGGGGCAATCGCCGCAGTCGTCGATCGCCATCCTTCAGAGTTTGGATTAGAAGCCAACCCAAAGCCCTCACTACTGCGGGTCAAAAATACGCTGGCAGCTTATCAGGCGATCGCCCGCTGGTGGCGCGATCAGTTCACAATTCCGGTAATTGCTGTCACTGGCTCTGTCGGCAAAACCACAACCAAAGAATTGATAGCGGCTGTCTTGGCTACTCAAGGGCGCGTGCTAAAAACTCAGGCAAACTACAACAACGAAATTGGCGTGCCTAAAACACTGCTCCAGCTTGGGACAGAACATGATTATGCGGTGGTTGAAATGGGCATGAGAGGCAGCGGTGAAATTGCCCTGCTCACCCAGATTGCCCGTCCCGATATTGCCGTAATTACTAACGTCGGCACGGCTCACATTGAGCGACTTGGTTCTGAACAGGCGATCGCCAACGCCAAATGTGAACTGCTAGCAGAGATGCCCTCAACCGGAATTGCTATTCTCAATCACGACAGCGCCCATTTACTTGAAACGGCAACTCAAGTTTGGCAAGGCGAAACCGTTACTTTTGGGCTGGAGGGAGGAGATGTGCAAGGGAAATTGCTTGATTCGCAAACCCTTCAGGTTGGTGAATCAAATTTTCCTCTGCCATTGCCCGGTCGCCACAATGCGTTGAACTATCTGGCGGCACTGGCTGTTGCTCAGGTGCTCCAGGTTGACTGGACACGGCTAACTCAAGGGTTGATCCTGAAATTACCGAAAGGACGGGCACAGCGCTATAACTTGCCCAACGACATTGTGATTCTAGATGAAACTTACAATGCAGGCTTGGAGTCGATGACAGCGGCACTAGATCTGCTAGCTCAAACGCCAGGACAGCGACATATTGCGGTTTTAGGCACAATGAAGGAACTGGGCGATCGCTCCGTTGAACTGCATCATCAGGTCGGCACTGTTGTCCAACAGCTTCATCTGGATCATCTGCTAATTTTGGCAGAAGCAGACGAAACGGAGGCGTTGGCAACAGGCGCAAAACCAGTGCCAGTAAAGAAATTTCTCAGTCACGCTGCACTTTTAGAGAGTTTGAAGAGTTTGGTGAAACCGGGCGATCGCCTACTCTTCAAAGCATCCCGCGCCGTAGCGCTAGACCAAGTAGTAGATCAGCTTGTAGACCATCTCAACTCATCTCGTAGATTGGGCGAGGTATAGCGGAATCCAATCCAAATCATCGGGCTTCAGTGCAGCCGCAGTCGAATTAGGCAAGTTAACAACTGGCTTACCCACCAACGGGGTTGGTTCAGAATTAGAAGAACTTGATTTCATCGATTGCATAAACTCTACGCTGCTTCCATGCTTTGATTATCTGTATCAATGGAGAACTTCCAAATCTGCCATAGGTTTCAAACGGTGATATATTCTCTAGAGCATTGGACAAAAGAAAGCCTGCAACTACAAGTCTTTTAAGTTCAATACCGCAATATTCAACACCCTTTATGAATGTCTGGCAACAGATCACGCTAACCAATTTATCGCCCGCTCGTTGGGGTGACGCAAGCTATGTCCATCGCCTGGTTGGGCTGCTAAGGAAGTGGCGACAAAGTAGCTGGCTGATGCAGCAGGCAGACTTGATTGGGACACTGCTGGCGATCGCCGTTTTTGCCTTCGCGCCCTTTGTTTCAACCACGCTGATCGGAGTTTTGTTAGTCGCCTGTGCTGGATTTTGGGTGCTGCTAACCCTTTCCGATGAATCGGGAACGGGGCTGACCCCCATTCATCTCCTGGTGCTGCTGTATTGGGGAATTGCGGTAATTGCCACAGCCGCTTCACCCGTTCGCATGGATGCTCTGTCAGGACTGATCAAGCTAACGCTCTATCTGCTGCTGTTTGTGCTGCTGGCAAAGGTGCTGCGATCGCCCCGTCTTCGTTCTCTACTAATTACGGGCTACCTGTTAACCGCTCTAGTTGTGAGTGTTGGCGGCATCCGTCAGTGGTTTTTTGGAGCCGCTGCTCTGGCAACCTGGGTTGATGCAGAATCGACACTAGCTGGTACAACTCGCGTCTATAGCTATCTGGGAAATCCCAACCTGCTAGCCGCCTACCTGGTGCCAGCTTCAATGCTGAGTGCAGCCGCAACTTTTGCCTGGAAAGGGTGGCTCCCTAAAGCGCTGGCAGTCGTGATGACACTGGTTAATTCTGCCTGTTTGGTTCTGACCTTCAGTCGGGGCGGGTGGATTGCCTTTGTTGTCGCAGGATTTGTGCTGATGATCCTGCTAGTTTACTGGTACAGCGTCTATCTGCCACGATTTTGGCGACCTTTAGCCATTCCAATTGTGTTAGGGGTTTCGACTGCGTTTGTGGTAGTGGCGGTATTTTCAGTTGATCAACTGCGCGATCGCTTCCTCAGCATCTTTGCCGGACGAGAAGACAGCAGCAACAACTTTCGCCTTAACGTTTGGGCAGCGGTTCAGAATATGATCCGCGATCGCCCCATTCTAGGAATTGGCCCCGGCAACGAAGCCTTCAACCGAGTTTATCCGCGCTATCAGCGAGCAGGCTACACCGCCTTGAGTGCCTACTCTGTCTTCTTAGAAATCCTGGTCGAAACGGGCTTTGTTGGACTGAGCTGTTTCATCTGGCTGCTGTTGGTCACGCTCAATCAGGGCTTGCTTCAGCTTCGACGACTCCGCAAGTTTGCTAGCCCAGAAGGGTTTTGGCTGATGGCGGCGATCGCTACCGTCTGCGGAATGCTGGCACACGGACTAGTCGATACGGTATGGTATCGTCCCCAAGTCAGTACTCTCTGGTGGCTAATGGTGGCGCTGATTGCTAGCTACTATATGCCATCAAGGGCGATCGCCGAAGACAAAATCTTTGAAGATGCCGAAGCAGCCTAAGCAGATTCCTCGTTCCCAAACATTCTCTCGTTCCCAAGCTCCTGCTTGGGAATGCCCTACTGGAAGCTCCTGCTTCCAATAACAACAAACATTCGCGTCAACTATGGCAGTAAGGATGAAGGATGAGAGATGAAGCCGAGCCTTGTTTATTCAAGCTTTGCTGCTTATCGCCTGTCCTAACCAATCTTCGTACTGCTATATAGCTGTAGTCAGCTAGGTTGGGACAAGGACATTTTGGCGGCGCGGCTCAGCCGCGCCGCCAAAATGTCCTAATCAATATGGCTAACGCTATACCTCCTGAAACTTCACCGCAATGACTGGAGAAAGCAGGAGCTTCCCTAATTGCATTGCCAAGCGAGAGCTTGGCAACGAGTGCAGGTGCAGCTTAACGCCTAATAATTCTTCACTGCCCGTTCAATCTCGCGCTTCTCCTGCTTGCGTTTCAGGTCTTCGCGCTTGTCGTGCAGTTTCTTACCTTTAGCCAAGCCGATCGTCACTTTCAGCCAGCCTCGTTTGAGATAGACTTTCAGCGGCACCAGGGTTAAGCCTTTTTGCTCAACCTGCCCAATCAGCTTACGGATTTCCTGCCCGTGCAGCAGCAGCTTACGAGTGCGGCGCGGATCATGATTGAATATTTGGCTGGCGCTCTGGTGCGGCGAAATATGCACGTTATATAGCCACGCTTCACCATTACGAATCAGAGCATAACCATCTCGCAGGTTAATCTTGCCCTGGCGAATTGACTTAACCTCCGTTCCCCGTAGCTCAATCCCCGCTTCATAAGTCTCTAAAATCTCATAGAGAAATCGGGCCTGGCGATTATCGCTAACAATCTTGTAACCGTCGCTGTCGCTCATTTCACACGCTGTGGAGAGATTACTCAACTACAATGCGCCACTCGTGCAATTCATAAGCGACGCAACCATTTTTAACTAGGGGATCTTGGGCAACGATCGCCTTTGCCTGTTCTAGCGAATCTGCCTTAAATAACAGCATTCCACCGCCAAACTCCCCCCAGTAGCCCGTCCGTGCTTCGTGTCCTCTGGCAATCAGATCTTTAACATAGGCTTTGTGAGCGGGAACAGAGCAGTCAAAAGTGGATTTGTCTACAATCCCCTTTTCAATTTTGACAAACCAGGGCATAAGATAGCTTTTTTCTACCGAAATCCAGGATAACCTGAACGCGACTCAGAAGCAGCAAGAGACAAAAATCGGCAATGAATTTTGAGCAGAAGAATTTACTAATGCCGACGCTAACCTATACAGCCGCTTTTACATGAATGAGCGCAAGTTGTAGGGCGAGCATCGCTCACCAAGCTTTACAGTTAGGGCTTTTGAAAATGTGGGCAGTGCCCACCCGACCAGGAGTCGCTACCAGGAGTTGCTATAAGTCAGAAAACTTTGTTTGTAGAGTTGAATCCTTTAGTGTGATGGCTCAATCCTTTAGTGTGATGGCTCAATTCTTTAGTGTGATGGCTCAATGTGTCATTGCGATCGCTGAATACCTTGATGTGACCATTCAATCCTTTTGCTTGCCCATCCTACATTGGTATTTTGTTGTCTGAAAATTCCCCTCAATGTTGCTCAACTGACCTAACGATGCTGGCAACGCTAGCCATTCTTCGTTTTAGGGCAAGCAATCCTCCTAACATTGCCAGTCCTGCCAATGGTGTTGGCTCTGGTACAGCGGTGGGTGCGATCGCTATCTGTCCCTGAATCGGCTCAATCGGCTCAATCACGCCAAGCTGAACCGGATTATCTCCCGATAGGTTGAGCAACACTGGAGTATCTGCAATGTAAGTAGAATAGGCTGGATACTCACGGGTTGTACCTGACAACGTGTAATCCAGGAAGTTACCCGTTCCAGCTAACAAAATTTGGTAATCATACTGCGCGGGGGGAACTGGCGGAGCATCGGGCGGTAAAAACAACTCAATTAGAGGGTTACGAGCTTCCGCAAACACGTTGAGCAGAATTTCATCTCCACTCCGCGTAGCTGTAATTACACTGGTTGACGCAGACTTAAGAGTATCGCTAACTTCTTCACCATTCTCAATCCGAAATCCAACGCTTGGCGATGTGTCTGTAAAAGACTCAATCAAAGGTTTATCCGCCTCTAAATCAAGTACAACCCGGCTAAACAAGCGGGCTTGCCCTGACTGTGTTGCTTCCAGATCAAATCCCCGATTGTCCCCGATAAACGAAGTATAAAACGGTGGTAAAACCTCTGAAGCTGGGTTTGGAGCGCGTTCCTCAGGAATAAAAGCATCGAAATACAGAGCAAGGGTGGCTGCGGGTGTTGGAGTTGCTTCAATCATCACAATGGTAACTGTGGTAGCACTCGCAGTCGTGAGCAGCAGCGGTTTCCAACTGTTGAAGAAGCGCATTGTTATGTCAATAAGAGTCAGGACTTCAACCAGAGCTTACTTCAACCACAAATGGTTGTCCATGTCATTCCTGATACGAAATCCATTTGAAACCGCGCAAACCAGTCGCCGCTCACTATCGTAATCTACTAAAGCTGACAAACCTCCTGCGGTTTGAGATAGCCCGCCGCAACGCAGTCATCCAACAGCTTTTGCACGAATGGCCATAGCTCAGGTGCGCCTGTTTTAATGGGTTCAACCCGCCGCTCGACCTGCCTACGATTGATATTATGAAGTCGCCAAGTGCCGCCTTTAGTTTGCTGATTATGCAAAACGGGCTGTAAGCGATCCAAAGCTGCTGCAAATTTTGCCGTAACCGTTTCTTGCGCTTCAAATTCTTGCCAGATTGCCTTCAGTTCAGTGCCCTGCTCCGGTGGCAATAACCCAAACAATCGAGTTGCCGCCTGCGTCTCCCGCTCTGCTTTCGTTTCATTTCCCTGTAAGTCGTAGCAAAACGTATCTCCCGCGTCAATTTCAACCAGGTCATGAATTAGCAGCATTTTGATCGCAGAGAGCAGGTCAACGCCGACAGGCGCATACTCAATCAGCAAAACCGCCATCAGTGCCAGATGCCAGGAATGTTCCGCACTATTTTCTCGCCGTGATTCATCGATCAACAAAGTCTGGCGCAAAATTCCCTTCAGTTTGTCAATTTCAATAATGAATTGGATTTGCTGAGCAAGGCGATCGGTTTGCACACTAGACCTCTAGATTCAACGCCATTAGAATATAGAGCGGATGGAGAGGTTGAGGAAGGGGCGATCGCTACTTGTTTCTAAACAGAAAAATGGGTTACGGCGATCGCACTTCTGCTATCTGTGTAGAAGCCAGTGTTAATATTTCTGTAAACAGATTCTGCAAGGAGAAGTAGTTGATAGTGAAACTGTTTTTCCAGCAGCAAAAAAGCTAGATAAAGTAATAAAGCTAAGTTTGAGCTAAGAGACTGTTTGTAAATAAATTTGAAGAAGCTGAAACAGGCTTCAAGACTTGATCCTCCCTAACCCTCCTTTTTAAGGAGGGAACCGAACCAAAAGCTTGAAGTCCCCCTTTTGAAGGGGGATTTAGGGGGATCTAAATCTTTGTTTACAAACAGTTTCTCAAGAACAGTTGAGTCAGATCCTTACTGCTGTTGAAGAACAAGGAATTGTTCCATTCTCCGACCTTGATATTAAGAGGCTAAGAGGAGAGTGGGAAGGATCCTACCGGCTTCGAGTTGGCAAAGTTCGGGTTGTCTTTACAGTAAATTTTGACTCTACGGATATTGAAATTTATGCAGTTGGTTTTAGAGAAGATATTTACAAACAAAAGCTGAGATGATCACGAGATATAGTCCGATCGCCTATGAAGTCTTACAATTCGTTACAGTGTTAGAAGAAAACTAAGTCCCGACTTCACACTTGCCCCCTCAACGATGAATCGAACGGTTGTCTGGTTTCGTCGAGATTTGCGAATTGCAGACCATGCGCCGCTTTACCGGGCTGCGCTGCGAGGAGAAGTCATTCCAGTCTTTGTGTTCGATCGCGCTCTGCTGCATCATCCCGAAACTGGTTCAGCCCGTGTCGCGTTCATGTTGGACTGTCTGCACTGCCTCGACCAGGATTTGCGAGAGCGGAGTGGCAGGTTAATCTTACGGTTTGGCGATCCGGTTGAAGTGCTGCCGCAACTGGTACGCGAAACGCAGGCAGAAGGGATTTACGCCTACATCGACTTCGAGCGAATTTATGGACGGGTGCGAGATGCCCGACTGAACCGAGCGTTGGCTGATCAGCAAATGAAAATTCGCTGGTTTGAGCCATTGGGCAGCATTCCAGACCTGATTCCCTATCCTGATTACCGCGATCGCTGGTTTGCAGATATGCAGGCAGATGTCATTCCGGTGCCGAGTCGCATTCGCGTTCCTGAGGAAGTCACTAGCGAAACGGTGCCTACGCTCCAAACCTTAGGGCTCATTCCCGATAACAAGCCCATTCCGCCGGGTGGCATTGCGGCGGCAAGACAACTGCTGCAAGAGTTCTTGGCAGAAAAGGTCGATCGCTATTACTGGCAGTTGTCCTATCCCGGTGCAGAAGCAACAACGGGTCTAAGCCCCTACATCAAATTTGGCGTGATTTCAGTGAGGGAATGCTACCAGACTGCCCAGCGATTGAAATCTCATAATCCTAAAGTGCAGCGAAGTAAGCAGCAGCTAATTTCTCGGCTGCGCTGGGGCAGCGGGTTCGCTCAACGGTTTCGCTATCTGCCGCAGTTGGAGTTGCGATCGCTCTACAGCATCTTCGACCAGGAGGGCTGGGAGTTTGACGAAGACCTCTACCAGGCATGGCAACAGGGACAAACCGGATTCCCGATTGTCGATGCAGCGGCACGGTGTCTCCAGGCAACAGGCGGCTGGAAACAGCTAAACTTTCGCGTCCGCGCCATCTACTCCAGTTTCCTCAGCAACCTGCTGGGAATGGACTGGCGATTCGGCGCACTCCACTTCATGCGTCACCTGATTGACGGTGATTGCCCCATTGATCATTACCAATGGGCTATGCAGGCAGGCGTAACTCACTGTGTCGATAAAACCTGGACAAGAATTTATAACCCGGAGCAAGTCGCGGTCGATCGCTGCGATCCCGAAGGTGCGTTCATCAAGCAGTGGGTTCCAGAACTGGCAAATTTACCACCTGAAGCGCTGGGTTCACCCCAGGGGATCAAGGGCTATCCCGCTCCTATCTTGAAATACAAGGCAGCCCGTCAGCGACGAGTGCAGCAGCTTCAGCAGCAGCGCCAAAACTTTCTGAATCAGGAAAATGTGATTCCCCATTTAGCACGACTGCCTGAATCAGTGACCCCATTTGGGGCAGAGCGATTTAACAGCGAGATCGGCTGGGCAAAATCGCCAGATGTCGATATGTTTCCGTCGCCGCTAGATTTAGAGGGGCTGGATATGGAGGGGGCGATCGCCCTTCGCACCTGGTTTGTGGCTCACGTGGAAATTAAGCCACACCGACCTAAAGGGCGATCGAAGAAAAAAGCTTCTGATGGTGTAATCCAACTCAGCATACTTTAAAGCTAAGCTTTTCCTGGTTTCAGCCTTGTTACCAAGCTCTAGCGATCGCCAAGAGGCAAGATCTGCGACTTCTTCGAGAAGTCGCAGATCTGAACCCTGCATTTTGCCTTAATTCTGTTGTGATAGTTTAGGAGCGATCGCCTACATCATCGACAACTGGCTATCACCTTGCTGATCGTAAAAAAACTGCTCGACCTCACCGCGCTGATACATCATCGTTACATCTCTGCCACGCCCAACTTTACGAGAACGCACCCCGGCAGCTTCGAGACGAGATTGGGCAGTTTTTGAGGAACAACCTAACAGCTTGGCGGCATATTTCAAAGGAATTTTTTGTTTGGCAAAACGGGCTAACAAAACCTCATCAGCTTCGTTCATAGTTTCGGTGAGCAGCCGCTCAGCCAATAGCCAGCAGGCAAACGTATCTGCCTCTGCTCGATGAGACTTACCGACCTGAAACCGAAAATATTTAACCAGGTTGGGCAAGCTACGCGATGGCAAATCGGGCAGCATCAGGCGCGAGAGCTGCACCGTGCAAAGCTGCTGATCTTCGGGGCGAGTAAAGGCTTTTCCCATCCGAGCAAACTCTGCTCGTAAGAAGGGATAGTCAAATTCTAAATTGTGCGCTGTCAGAATTCCTTCACTCAAAAGCGGCAGGTAAGACGGCAACACATCGGCTGCTACAGGTGCAGTCTCTACCATTGCTTGAGTGATCCCCGTAACCTGAACAATCTTATCGGGGATCGCAGTTTTAGGATTGATTAAATCCGTTTGCTGATGCTGAACCCCTGCCGCTAACGTCGCCTGAAGAACTGATATTTCAGTCACTCGATTTGCGGTGGCAATGCTTCCTGTTGTCTCTACGTCAACTACTGTTAGTACTTGCTGGCTAACCTGACGATAGTAGTGAAGCAGTTCCTTTGAAAGCACTTGATCCCCGTCTCCTTATTCCTGAAAGTTGCTCAATCCGGTGGGCAATGCAAGACTCAATGTTTTCGCCAATTATAGGGAATGGGTAACGAGTCACAACAACCCGTTACCCATTCTTCACCACCTATTTCCGCTTATCCACCTATTTCTGAGGTGAAGCAGAGGTTTGCTGCGATCGCTTAATCGGCTTTGACTTGTTAGGCTGCTCTCTATCCCTATCTCTATCTCTATCTCTCGAACCGCGTCTTGGCTCATCGCTGACTGCATCTTCAGAGAAGCCTTGATCGACGCGCATCCAGGCGGGGCGAGTCTGGTCGTAGGCCATTTGCAGGGCAGCAGCGGCGATCGTGTGGGGATCATACTCCTCACTTAGTTTTGCCACGATTGGCAGGAAGGATGCCATCCGTTCACCCGCAAGAGCATCTTTAACTTGAGTTTGCAATTTTTCCAGGTGTTGCGCTTCAATCTGAGCGCGGGTGGGGATCGTACCAATTTCAAGGCGTTGGCGAATGTGCCGCTCAATGTCCTTAAGTTTGCGCTTGTCAAGCGGTTGAATGATGGAAATTGCAGTTCCCTCTTTGCCAGCGCGTCCGGTGCGTCCAATGCGATGAACGTAGTTTTCGACGCTATCGGGCAGGTCGTAGTTGACCACATGGGTCAGGTCTTCGACGTGCAAGCCTCGTGCAGCGATGTCTGTTGCCACCACCCAGCGCACCTGACGCTGACGGAAGCGCAGCAGCAAACGCTCTCGCTGAGACTGGCTGAGGTCGCCGTGATATTCATCCACGCTGTGACCAGCAGCCTGTAGCTGACGGGTCAGTTCGGCAGCGGCGCGACGGGTGCGGACAAAGATTAGCGCTGATTCGGGATCTTCTAATTCCAGGATGGGCTGTAAGGCTCTGGCTTTTGTCCAGCCGCGCGGCACCATGTAGGCTATTTGGTTAATTCGGGTGGGGGCGGCTTTGGGCTGCTCGACGGTGACGGTGACGGGCGATCGCAAAAACTTGGTCGCCAATTCCCGAATCGAAGGCTCCATCGTAGCTGAGAAGAAAGCCGTCTGCCGCTCTGCGGGAGCCTGACTGAGAATTTTCTCAACGTCTTGAATAAAGCCCATGTTGAGCATTTCGTCGGCTTCGTCCAGCACCAACCAGTTTAACTGGTTAAGCTTTAGGTCGCCTCGGCTGAGCAGGTCAAGTACCCGTCCAGGTGTACCCACGACGATTTGCACCCCGCGATGGAGCCGTTGAATTTGGCGATCGATGGCTTGACCACCATAAACTGCCATGATGTGCAGCCTGCGCTCTTCTGAAAAACTGCGAATCGATTGACAAACCTGAACCGCTAGCTCACGAGTTGGAGTTAAAATCAGCGCTTGAGTTGCTGGGTTGCTCACGTCAATCTGCTCGAGCAGGGGCAGAGAGAAGGCGGCGGTTTTACCTGTGCCTGTCTGCGCCTGACCGACCACATCTCGACCTGAGAGAAGGTGGGGGATCGCCTGTGCCTGAATGGTAGTTGGGGCTGTGAAACCCAGCTTTTCGAGAAGACGCACACGCGCCTCAGACAGACCTAAGCTTTTGAAGGAAAGGGTCATCGAGTCTCCTTAGAGTGTACTTGTAGAGACACGGCTGAGCGCGCCTCTCAATTGCGTTTTGGTGTCAGCGACGTAACCGTAAAGGTCGTAGATATCAGCAGCATTAATTGCCACTGGCACGATTGATCCCAACCGCGCTTCTCCCTGAACATAGACCAGTCCATCTACCTCTGGGGCAAATCGGGCAGACCGACCAATGAGTTCTCCGGTTTGCGGATTTTCTTGTTCAATCAGGACATCAACAACTTTGCCGATCTCAGCCTGATTTCGCTGAAGAGAAATCGGCTGCTGAGTTTGCATCAGCGCATCTCGCCTTGCCTCCATTACGGCTTGGGGCAGCTGATTAGGCAGAGAGTGTGCAGGCGTACCTTCTTCGGGAGAGAAGGTAAACACGCCAACATGGTCAAACTGATGCTTTTGGACGAACTGCATCAGATGTTCAAAATGCAGTTCGGTTTCGCCAGGGAAGCCCACAATGAAGGTTGTTCGCAAAACAGCCTGGGGCAATGCTGCTTTGATCCGTTCAATGATGGCATCATTGACCTGTCCTTGCCAGGGGCGATTCATGGTTCGCAGCACTTCTGGGTGAGAGTGCTGAAGCGGCAAGTCCAAATACGGAAGAACGTTGGGTGTTTCCTGGATTGCTTCAATCACTTTGGGGGTTAATCCGGTCGGATAGGCATAGTGCATCCGAATCCAGGGAACATCGACCTCGCCCAGGGCAAGCAGCAGTTCGGCAAGCCTGGGTTCACCATAGAGGTCTAAACCGTAGTTGGTGGTAATTTGAGAAATCAGAATGATTTCTTGCACCCCTTCTGCGGCAAGCTGCTTTGCTTCTGCGACGATGGACTCAATGGAGCGCGATCGCTGCTTTCCTCTCAAGTGAGGAATAATGCAAAACGCGCATCGATAGTCGCATCCTTCGGCCACGCGCAAATAGGCAACTCCTTCCGTAGTCGTGCGATAGCGAGGAGTTGTTTCATCAGCGATGTAAACTGGCTCAGCAGAAACCTCTCTGACGCGCTCTCCGGCTTCAGCCCGCTGGAGAACTTCAACGATTTTGTGATAATCACCCGTACCAACTACCGCAACGGCTTCAGGCAATTCGTCCAACAGTTCTTGCTGGAAATGCTGGGCCATGCAGCCCGTGATCACAATTTTTTTGTCTGCCTCCGCCAACTCTACCAGAGTGCGAACGGATTCTTCCCGTGCAGACTGGATGAAACTACAGGTGTTGACGATGACAAAATCAGCCAGTTCCTCATCACTGTCTACCTGGTAGCCTGCTCCAACTAGCAGCCCCAGCATATGCTCAGTATCGATCCTATTTTTTTCGCAGCCCAAATGGGATACGGCGACGATTGGCTTGTTGCCCATGCAGTTAACGCTTAGCGATTAGGGGTGAGTAAGAGTTTCAGGTGCGAATATGTGGCGATCGCTCAATCTATAAATCAGCCCCTACATCGGGATACCTACGTTTCTCAGTGCTTAGACGCTCAATGTTAAACGCTCTTTGAAACACTTAGGACTAAAAAGATATCACTAAATAGCAATCGCATCTATCGAGGCTGCTCTTGCCATCTTAACGCAGATTGCACAACATAACTACACAATTCTCAAATTGCTCAACTCTTGATTCAACCTCGAACCTGCAAGGTCAGTTCTCAACCGGAAGTTGATTATTTGTGCGGGTGCATTCACTGTTAGAGTAGGTTGTAAGCACAAACAATTAGGACTACTTTAATGTGTTTGTGTGTCCTTTGTTACTTTATCAACCATTCAATAGCACTGAGTCCGAATTCTAGAAACGTGGACTTAAATCAGATTTTCAAGACCGCAAATCCTATCATTGGTGTTGTTCACCTTCTGCCTCTACCTACTTCTCCTCGTTGGGGAGGCAGTCTCAAAGCCATTATTGACCGGGCTGAGCAAGAAGCGACTGCGCTTGCATCAGGCGGGGTAAATGGGATTATTGTAGAAAATTTCTTTGATGCGCCGTTTGCAAAGGACTGTGTTGATCCCGCTGTGGTCAGCGCTATGAGTCTGGTCGTACAGCGACTCAAGCAGATGGTGACGTTGCCGATTGGCATCAATGTGTTGCGAAACGATGGCCGGAGTGCGCTGGCGATCGCCACCTGCGTCAATGCCCAGTTTATTCGCGTCAATGTCCTGACGGGTGTAATGGCAACCGACCAGGGCTTGATCGAAGGGCAAGCCCACCAACTGCTGCGCTATCGGCGGGAGTTAGGCAGTGATGTCAAAATTTTGGCAGATGTGCTGGTCAAACACGCTCGCCCACTCGGTTCACCGAACCTGACGACAGCGGTGCAGGAAACCATTGAACGCGGTTTAGCGGATGGCGTAATCCTTTCAGGTTGGGCAACGGGTAGCCCACCTAGCCTAGAAGATCTGGAGTTAGCCAGCGCCGCCGCCAACAGAACGCCCGTGTTCATCGGCAGCGGCGCAACCTGGGAGAATATTCCACGACTGATTCAGGCGGCTAATGGCGTGATTGTCTCCAGTTCGCTGAAGCGTCGGGGTAAAATTGAGCAGCCGATTGACCCAATTCGCGTTAGCCAATTTGTAGAAGCAATGCAGCGCAGCCTTACCGCAAAAGCTCAAACTCAGTCGATTTCATCGGTGGCAGTTCCGTCCTATTCAGAATAGGGTGTGAATTTTAGAATAGACTCAGCAAGTCTGACCTACTTAGGCAGTTTGAGACAGAATAGAACAGTCAGACTGGTTCAAATTGTGGTTTTTGAGACAACCTTGACGCAAGTTTAGAGTGAAATCTTATGAGTCGTACAAGCCGCCGACGTGAAACTCCCTGGATTCAGCGCAATTCTCGGTACCTGATTGCGGCGATCGCTTCAGTAGGTGCGTTGGGAACAGCTTACCTCACCGCCCTGAGGCTGTTAGGCGATTCTGCTGCCTGTGCTGCTGGATGTGGTCGTGTGCTGTCTAGCCCTTATGCAACCGTTTTTGGACTACCTTTAACCCTGTTTGGCTTTTTGGCATATGCAGGTATGGGCATCATGGCCCTAGCGCCCCTTGCCATCAATTCAGATACAAGTCGCGAATTTCGCCAAGATCTGGAGAATTGGACCTGGCAACTGCTGCTTGTAGGTTCAGCCGCCATGACAGTCTTCAGTGGCTATCTGATGTATCTGTTGGCGTTCGAGATTCAGGCAGTCTGCCTATACTGCATTACTTCTGCCATTCTCAGTGTGAGCCTGCTGACGCTGACCCTGTTAGGGCGTTCCTGGGATGATTTGGGGCAGGTGATGTTTACTGGAGTTCTGGTCAGCATGGTGACTCTAGTGGGAACGCTGGGAATTTATTCCGGCATTAACGACCCAGTAACGGCAGAAACCTCCTCCATTCCTGGGGAGCCTGGAGAGCCGATTACCGCTACTTCTAGTCAATCTGAAATCGCTCTGGCTCAGCATCTCACCGACGTTGGAGCCAAGATGTATGGAGCGTGGTGGTGTCCCCACTGCCATGATCAGAAGCAACTGTTTGGCAAAGAGGCCGCCGCGCAGATTACCTACATTGAGTGCGATCCGGATGGTCAAAATCCGCAGACTGCTTTGTGTCAAGCCAATTCTGATAAGGTGACAGGCTATCCCACTTGGGAAATTAACGGGGAGTACTACGGAGGCACCCAAAGTCTGGAACAGTTGGCTAATGCGTCTGGGTATCAAGGGCCGCGCGATTTTAAGAACTAGCGTTGAGTTAGAGGAAATGCTTTTGTAGAAGGGCGAACGCCGTTCGCCCCTACTCTGCTTGATAACTTGATGCCTGTAGGCGGAACATTTGCTCATAAAGTCCGCCCTGCTCCATCAGTTCATCGTGACTGCCCATTTCGACAATCCGCCCGTGTTGCAGGACGACGATGCGATCGGCCATGCGAACGGTGGAGAAGCGGTGACTAACTAGAAAGGTCATTTTGCCTTGAGTCAGTTGGCGAAAGCGCTGGAATAGGTCATATTCGGCGATCGCATCCAACGCCGCTGTCGGTTCATCCAAAATCAAAATCTGCGCCGGGGTCATGAACGCCCGCGCCAGTCCCACCTTTTGCCACTGACCGCCAGAGAGATCGGTTCCATTAGGAAAGATTTTGCCCAGCATCGTCTGGTAGCCATAGTCCAGCTTATCAATGATTTCGGCGGCTCCAGCGTCCTTAGCGGCTTGCTGAATGCGCGGCTGATTGGTGTATTCGCGCAGGTCGCCAAAGCCGATATTTTCTTGTACGCTCAGGTCGTAGCGGGCAAAATCTTGAAAGATCACGCCAATATTGCGCCGCAGGTCGGTCAGGTCAAATCTGGGGAGCGGAATGCCATCAACGGTAATCTCGCCGGAATCCAGGTCATAAAATCGGGTTAGAAGTTTGAGCAGCGTGGTTTTGCCTGCGCCATTCACCCCAACCACAGCAATGCTTTCCCCCGGACTGACGGTCAGATTCAGGTTGCGTAAGGTCGGTTCGCTTGCACCTGGATAGGTAAAAGTGACGTTTCGTAATTGCAACCCCTTCCGCATTGGGTTAGGAAACGCGAAAGAATTTGGCAGACTGACAATTTCGGGCTTGAGGTTGAGAAATTCAAAGAACTGCGAAACGTAAAGGTTGTACTCGTAGGTCAACGCCAGGTTTTCTAAGATGCCCTGAAGTAAAGTTTGTGCCTGTTGAAATGCGCCAGAATACATAGTCAGATCGCCGACGGTGATTACTCCTCGCACCGTTTGAATAATTGCCCAGGCGTAGGCGGCGTAAAATCCTAGACTGGCGATCGCCCCAATGCCAAAGCGCACTGAGTTTTGCTTTGCCGCCAGCGCCCGCGACTCTTCGTTAAAGCCCGCCCGAATTGTCTGCCACTGGTCGAGCAAATGCTGACTCAGGTTAAACAAGCGCACCTCTTTCACATATTTTTGGTTGAGCAGCACCGTTTGCAGATAGTCTGCCAGTCTGCCGCTCTGGGTCTGATGGCGCAGCATCCAAAACCGCCGCCCCGAAAAACTCACCCCAACCCAAAAGGCAGGCACGGAGGTGAGCAATAGCAGCAGCATAATCACCGGACTGAAGCTTAGCAGCAAGGTCAGCAGTCCGGCGAAGCTCACGACTTGCCCGACGAGCGAATTCAACGTGCCTAGAACGCGAACGGGGTAGGTACTGCCGCTCTGCTGGGCGCGACTGAGCGTGTCATAAAAGTCGGGCAGTTCATAGTGTGCCAGGTCGAGCCGCACCGCCTGCTGGAGCAGCACATGGTTAGCATGAAGCGTGAATTCGTCATTGAGGATGCGAGATACATATTCTTTTGACTTGCTCAGTCCCCCTTGCAGGCAGGCTAACCCCAAGCCCAGACCGACCAATCCGGATAAGGGCATCCAGTCTGTGTCAGGTTGTCCCAGACTGCTAATCACCCGATCGACAATCAGCTTGCTGACGTAGAGTTGAGCAACGGGGATCAGGGCACCGAGTATCGTAATGGTTAAATTGAGCAGCAGCCAGCGGGGAGCGGCATCCCAAACGAGGCGAACCAGGCGGGGCGTGTTGGCTACCATTTCCCAGAAGCGAGTCTGGGGATCAGGTCTAGAGTCAGGCATTCAGGGGAAGAGGGGCGATCGCACAGTCCTTTGTCTAGGATAGACCCTTGAATAAAGGAGCATTCATTTTAGGAAGAAGCGGGTTATACCGTTTCTATATGAGCTTGCGCCAAATGAAACGATGCGGAACAAGGGGCTTAAGCCCCTTGTTCGGTGCAGCCTCATATTTAATTGGTATTAGTTGCTTTCTGTTAGCAGCCGTAAGGATGGGTAAGAGGATGTTTGAAAAGTCTAATCTGTTACCCACGAATTTGTAGGGTGCCGTTAGCGATAGCGTAACGCGCCGAGATCAATGGGTCACGCGCTAACCTGTAGAGTAGATCTCACCTGCTTGGACGGGCAAGATGCCCATCCCACACGTAGCTTGAAGAAGTTGCCCATCACGTCAGTGTGGAATGGTTAATCTCAGGTCTTGCACCAAGCTAGTCTGTTGCCCAATGACCTGCCCTGGAATCAATTCCGGGCTAATAGCCTAAGTCAGTTGAAACTGACTAGAACGTCGAGCAGCAACTCGTTTTAACGAGTTTTAGCTTTGAGCCTGAGATATCAAGGCTCCAGTGCAATGACTCCTGCCACTGGTGCAAGATCTCAGCTATCTTACTCGTTTGAATCGCTGATGGAGTCTATCACTGTTTCCGCTAAGCCAAAGGAAAGGGTCATACCTGCGCCACTCAAGGCATTAACAACTGTGACACCGGATTCTGGCTGGGCGACGAATTCTGTCTTTCCGGGAAGTTTGGCATAGACCCCGTGCCATTTTTCGGCGATCGCCCATGAGGGCACCTGAGCAAAACCTTTCAGATAATTCAGAATATAGTCGTTGATGTCTTCTCGGTCGAAGGGTTCTGGATTCAAGCCGTACTCGTGAGAATCACCGATGACCAGCTCACCAGACGCATTTTGAGACATCATTACGTGAATTCCCCACTGGGGGAAATGGGGCGTTTCTGCTTCGATTCGGGCTTTGAGGGCAGCCAGCGATCGGCAGTGGGAAAAGGCGGCGTAGTGCGTTAAGGTCAGTCCGCCACAGAGCGAAGCCCCTAACCTCCAGTGATTAGGCTGCGGTGCCGTTCGCATCATCTGAAGCTTGACTTTGGTGATGCCGCTGGCTGCATAAAGTGAGGGATACAGCGTCTCAAAATCAGAGCCGCTACAGACCAAAATGTGATCTGCCTGCCATTGGGTTTCGCCTGCGATGAAATGAGGGGGGGCGATCGCCGTCACAACCTGCCCAAAGCAAAACTTTACGCCATACACTTCTGCTAAAAAAGCAGGCAGTTTGCGAATCGCTTCTCTGGGGTCAACCGTCATTTCAGTTGCGCTCCACAGTGCGCCCAGCAGTCCTTTTGTGACAACCGCCGGACTTTTCTCAGCCGCTTCAGCCACATCCAGCAATCGGACAGAATCACTGCTTCGAGTCTCAACAAACTCTTGCAGTACGTCCATCTCATCCGCTCGGTAAGCTAGATGTAGAGAACCGCAGGGATCTAGGGCAATGCCTGCTTGGGGCGCAACTTCTGTCCAAATTTCTCTTGCCCTGAGAGCGCGTTCATACAGAATTCCAGCGGGCTGACCGACGGGCCAGATCATGCCAAAATTGCGAATCGATGCCCCAACTGCGTAAGGATTTCGTTCAAAAACGACGACCTTTAAGCCTTGTTTTGCAGCCGCTAAAGCATGGGCTAAACCAACAATTCCAGCACCCGCGATCGCCACATCCGCATAATTTGTTGAATTCATATTCGTCCTCTACGGGGTATAAGATCTGCGACTTCTCAAAGAAGTCGCAGATCTTGGCAGTCACAATCTACTTCTTAGCTACACAGGTCTTGAATTTTTTCAGGTAATTCCTGGAGTGAACTCAGCAATCCATGATTGGGGAACTGAGCCAATTCTGCTTCGGTATGCGTCCCGTTGGTTACGCCAAAAGAACGGAGACAGTTTGCATAAATTCCGGCGGCTAAATCAGCGGGGGTATCGCCAATGTGAATCACTGTTTGAGGGTCAAAAATCTGAAGCCGATACATTGCTTTTTGAATCATGAAAGGAGCCGGACGACCCTCATTCTCAAAGATCTCTGAAGGCGTGACAGAGGCTTGAATGATTGAATCTTTTCCGCCTATATATTGTTCGTTGAAATCTTTGCTCCAACCTAAGCGATGTAAAATAATATTGGTGACTTCTCGATAGAATCCGGTGTTAAGCGCAATTTTAATTTGCTTGGATTTCAGCCAGTCAAAGACTTCTAAGCAGCCTTCAGTCGGTTTGACCGATGCAGTGTGATAGTGGTGTTCTAAAACTTGTTTGAATTTGGCGAAACTGGCTTCAACTTTCTCGCTGTAGTCGGGGTGATCTTCACCTAGATGCTCTTTCCATAGTGTTTGAAAGACTCGCTTTTTGGCCCAGCCCATCATGACGTTGATTTGTTCAGTTTCTACCTTTAAGCCAGTGTTGGCGATCGCCTCAAAAAAACAATCCTGAACCTCATTTTCATCCTTGACGGTTGTGCCAGCCATGTCAAAGACGACCAATTGAATTTTAGGCATTTGAGTATTGCAAATTAGGTGGGCAGTTTGTCAGGCGATCGCTCACTTTTGACGGTTAACTCAGTTGCCAACACGCGACACTGCTCTGGGGCAAAACAAAGCTGCACCACTTCCCCCGACTGAAACTGTTGGGCGCGATCGGTCGGCACATCGACTTTCAGGTAAAAATCGCCAATTAGCACCGACAGCCGCACCGCAGATCCTAAAAATACCCGACTGGCGACTAGCCCGCTGAGCAAATTGGAGTTGGGCGGAGCCGTTCCTTCTGGTGGCAAAACCGTAATGCTTTCAGGGCGCACCAGCACCAGCACGGAAGCGTCTTCTGGCAGGTCGGCGGCTTGAGTCTGCAAAAACTCATCGGGAATTTTGGGGTCAGGGTGCGCCGAAATTCGCACCTTCTGATCTTCCCAAAAGCCAGGAATCTGATTCATCGCGCCGATGAAGGAAGCGGTAAACGGCGTGTTGGGCGTGAGGTAAATTTCCTCTGGCGTGCCTTTTTGCTCAATTCGCCCCTGAGACATGACGATCACCCGGTCAGAAATAGACAGCGCTTCTTCCTGGTCGTGGGTGACAAACAGCGTGGTAATTCCCAACTGCTGCTGAATGCGGCGAATTTCATTTCGCAACTGCAAGCGCACTTTGGCATCCAGGGCAGAGAGCGGTTCGTCGAGCAGCAACATCCGGGGAGCGATCGCCAGTGCCCGCGCCAGTGCCACCCGCTGCTGCTGTCCACCGGAGAGCTGATGGGGGTAGCGATCGCCCATATTTCCCAGCCCAACCAATTCCAGCATTTCTGACACTCGCTGCCGCTGCTTAGGTTTAGGCAGTCGCTTTACCCGCAGCCCAAAGGCAATGTTCTGACTCGCCGTCATGTGTGGAAACAGGCTGTAAGACTGAAACACCATGCCCATATCGCGCTGACTTGCAGGTATCTGAGTGATATCCTGGCTCTCCAGCCAAATCGCGCCCCCCGTGGGTCGCTCAAAGCCAGCAATCATCCGTAAAATCGTCGTCTTGCCGCAGCCAGACGGTCCCAGCAGAGAAATAAATTCCCCTGACTTCACCTGCAAGTTGACATCTTGCACTGCCATCGTCTGACCGTAGGCTTTGAAGAGGTGGTTGAGTTGGAGGTAGGACATGGGAGGGGAGGTAGGGAGGTGGGGAGTGGGGAGGTGGAACCGCCTCGTTACCAAGCTCCAGCTTGGTAATGGTGGACTGGAAGCTCCTGCTTCCTGCGCTAGAGCCGCTCAATTGCAGCAGCTCATGGGACTCGTCCCTTCATCTAGAGAAGCCGGAGCTTCCCGATGGCATTGCCAAGCTGGAGCTTGACAACGAGTTTAAATTGTTCTTCAGAACATCTCCTAAGTTTGGCTAGGTGCCTTCTGAGTGAACAGGACGAGCAACCAGGCAACGAGCCAGGTGCTTACGAAAGAGAGAAGAGACATCACAACGGAGTATTGCGGCTGGTAGGAATAAAGCTGGTTGATGTAGAGCGGGAAGGTTTGGAAAGAGGAACCAACCAGGAATAGAGCCAGCGTAAACTCGCCCAATACATAAGACAAAACCAGTAAGCCGCCGCTAATCACGCCCGACCAGACGCAAGGCAAGATAATTTCAACAAAAATTTGCCACCAGCTTGCACCCAGGCTTTCAGCTGCTTCGGTGAGGGTGAGGACGTTTGCCCCTTGCAGGCTGTTTTCGATCGCCCGATACGCAAACGGCAGCGTCACAACGGCGTATGCCCCAATCAACAGGTAGGGAGTTCCGGTGAGCCTGAGTGGGGGAGTGCTAAAAATTTGAATCAATCCCACCCCTAAAGTGACGGCAGGCACAACAAAGGGCAGCAGGGAAATAAACTCCAGCAGCGGCAGCAGCCATCTGGCTTTGAGGTATGCCCAGTAGAGGGTGAATGTAGTTAAAACCAGCGTTACGGCGATCGTCCAAAAACCAGCCAGCAGTGAGTTTCCCAGGAATTTGTAGAAGGCTGGGTCAGCAAAGGCATTCAGGTAGTACTGGAAAGTGATGCCATCAGCGGCTCTGGTGCTAAATCGCAGCAGTCCGACGATGGGCATCAGCAGGTAAAATACTAACCCCGCCAGCAGCACAACTTGCCAGACCCAGGTGCGAGGTTTGGCTTCAGGGAGAGCGGTTCCGATTTGAGGGGGTTGGGCGACTAGAGACATGGCTTATTGCATTCCTGATGGGGTCGTTTACTGCATCCAACGACGGGCGCGTTGGTTTGCAATGAGGTAGATGGTGACAGCGATCGCCAGCACCACCGTCATCTCAACCGAGAGGGCATTCGCCAACCCTGGATTAAAGCTGGTTTGTCCTTTAATCAAAAAGGTGATTTTGATTGTGATCAGGTTCAAAGCGCCACCCGCCAGGGCAAAGGCAGTCGCTTGTGCGCCAAAGGCATTGGCAAACAGCAGCGCCACTCCGCCAATCATCGAGGGCAATAAAATGGGAATTCCTACCCAGCGCCAAAACTGCGATCGCGTCGCGCCCAAACTCTCTGCTGCCTCCCGCCATGCCGAGCGAAACCGCTGCACCGCAGGCAGCATCAACAGCAGCATCAGTGGCCACTGAAAGTAGGTGTAGGTGAGAATTAGCCCGACGTTGCCGTAGACCGTAAACCCATTCTGGTAAGCATCCCAGCCCACCAGACGCAGCAGTTCCGTGACCCAGCCAGAGTTGCCAATGGTGGCGATCATGGCAAACGCCAAAGGCACACCGCCCCAGTTTGCCGCAACGCTAGCCAGGGTCAGCAGCGGACTGGAGTTGAACGGACCCCAGGCAAGGGCGATCGCCGTCACCGTTCCCAACACGCCACCCAACACCGCTGTAAACAGAGAGATCATCAGCGTGTTAATAAACGCTCTCAGATATTCACCGCGAATGGTCGCTAAATAGTTTGCCAACGACCAGCCCTGATCTGCCTTAAATGACCCGACCACCATGATCACGATGGGCAGCACCAGTAGACCGGAGAGGGCGATCGCCATCGGAGCCAACCCCAGAGCCGTAGACACCCAGGGATAGCGCAGCCAAAAAGAAGATTGCTTGAAAGTCGTTATAGCGCTGCTCATAAAGAAAAGGAATTATCTACTTAAAGGGAACCAGATCTGCGACTTCTCTGAGAAGTCGCAGATCTCAGCGCTCAGATCCTGCTTATCTACTGCCCCAGCACCTTCGGCCCCCACTGCTCCTCAACGATCGCCTTCGCCGCATCAATCTTGGCCGTCTCTGTCGTCGCCGGAATCACGCTCTGATACTGAGCCGGGTCAGGCAGCTTCGCCTGAAGGTCAGCCGGAATCGTCAGCAAATCAATCAAAGTCGGGCGAACATAGCCCTTCAGCATTTCCAACTGTCCCTCGTCTGAGAAAATAAACTCCTGGAACAGTCGAGCCGCATAGGGATGAGGTGCAACCTTGTTAATGATTTGAGCGTAGTTAGTAGCAGCCGCACCATCCGCTGGAATGACCACATCGATCGCAGGATTTCCGGCAAAGGTGTCCCGATCCGTCAGGGCGAGAAAATCAGGCTTAATTGCAATTCCAACCTCACCCGACTGCAATCCTGCCGTATCAGCTTTAGCAGGTGTAAAGCTACCTTTCTGCTTTAGCTGAGCAAACAGATCAATTCCCTTTTCAATATCGTCAATGCCGCCGCCATTTGCATACGCCGCGCCAATTACCGCCAGCAAAGCGCTATTGGACTGACGCGGATCGCCGTTAATCGCCACCATGTTAGAGAAACTGCCCGATACCAGTTCATCCCAAGTCTTGGGCACCGAACCCGCCTTAGTTGGATTTACCGCAAACGCCAGCACACCGCCATAGTTAGAAGCCCAGTGCCCATCCGGATCTTTCAGGTTCTCAGGAATGTCATCCCAGCGTGAAACCTTGAAAGCAGCCGTTGCGCCCTGAGCCTTTGCCTCTGGCCCGTAGACAATTCCCACGTCTGCAATGTCACCGACGGGCGCATTTACTTCTGCCAAAAACTTTTGAATTTCTTCCGCAGAGGACAGCCCGCCTTCCGGCTCGTAGGTGCTGACGATGCCATACTCCTGCTCTAGCAGGGCAAAGCAGCCCTGCCAGTTTGCCCAGTCGGGCGGCATTCCGTATGCCCGCAGTTCCCCTTCTGCTCTAGCGTTTTCAATAATTTCTTCTAGCGGAATGGTTACAGGCAGTTCTTCCCCTGCCGCTGTCTCGTTTGAACCCGAAGAGCAGGACGTGACCTGTGCAATCAGCGTACCCGTGCCAAACGCCGCACACCATTTCAGGAAACGTCGCCGCCTGAGCAGAGAAGCATTTAACCTGACGAGATACTGCTGAGCATCATCCCGATAGTTCACCATAAAAGCTCCGTAATAATACTGTTCGATTAAACTGGAAGTATCTTAAGGCGACGCTTTAGTAAAAGATGTTAAGTCGTGAATAAGAGGGTATTATCACTGACTTAAGAAGTATCAGTTTTATAAAGAATTAATCTTTATTGAAGCAATTCCAATTGGCTTGATACAAGAAAACGTTGAAATTTGTGGGCTTCAAGTTCCTCCGAGCAAAACTTTAATTAATTATTCTGATTGTTTCGGTATAGGTTTTGACCTTGTTTGCCGCGATGCATCAAAGGAGAAAATGTGCCAGGAATGTGTAAACAAATTAACAATGATTGCAGATCAACGGGAATCGCTAAATACCGAATCTATAACGGTCTTGGAAAAGTAGCGCATAGCCTCTATAAGGGCGTAGCATTCGGCAGGTAGGCCCTGGAATAAACCGAAGATTCTTGCCCGAATGCCACGCTCCTACAGTCTTTGGGGTTACAGAACAGATTCTCTAAACGTTCTTCTATGACAAAAATAATTTTGGTCGTGCTGGATGGGCTGCGGTTTGATGTGGCTCAAGCGTCAATGGGCTTTCTGGGACATCTCGTTGAAACGAATCAGGCTAGCTTTTACCGCGTTCAAGCAGAACTACCCACCCTGTCGCGCCCCCTCTATGAAGTCTTGCTGACTGGCACTTCTGTTTCGGTGAACGGAATTACGGCAAACGAGGTGACTCGGCTTTCCAATCAAGTCAGTTTGTTTCACCTGGCAACTGATCAGGGACTCATAACCGCAGCGGCAGCCTATCACTGGTTTAGCGAACTCTATAATCGCACTCCATTTAATTGGTTTGACGATCGTGAACAGCACAACGATTCCCTGCCCATTCAGCACGGCAAATTCTACTTTGACGACGCTTATCCCGACTCGCACCTATTCGCCGATGCGGAAGTGCTGCGCCAGTGGCAACCAGACTTTATGCTCGTTCACCCGATGGGACTTGACTACACCGGACACTGCTTTGGCTCAGACTCCAAGCAATATCGTGGCAAGGCGATCGCCACCGATAGTCTTCTCGCCCAATGTCTGCCCCGCTGGATCGCCGCAGGCTACCAAATTTTGATTACTGCTGATCACGGCATGAACACCGACGGACAGCATGGCGGCATTACAGCAGATGTCCGCGATGTGCCCCTGTTTTGCGTGGGCGATCGCTTTCTTCCGGGCATTTACCTGGATGGATTGTCACAGTTGGCGATCGCCCCTCTGATCTGTAAACTGCTTGCCCTGCCCTACGGGAAATATATGCAGAAGGTAGAATTGCCAGAGTTGAACGCATTTTCTTAAAGAGATTTGTTAAAAAGGAGCGATCGGTTCTACACTTCTCGTGTGCTACCCTAGAGAAGTTGTCTAAATTCGCACATCTGGGGTTTCGGGTGTTTCTGACACGCAGCAGCTTGCAGAAATGCTCCCAGATGGAGGAATAACCCGAAAGGAGTTCGGAAAATTTATGCCAGTTGTTTCTTTGGCTCAGCTATTGGAGTCTGGAGTTCACTTTGGGCACCAGACTCGTCGTTGGAATCCTAAGATGTCGCCCTTCATCTACACGGCTCGAAATGGGGTTCACATCATTGACTTGGTACAAACAGCCCAGCTGATGGAAGAGGCTTATGGGTATATGCGCTCTGCTTCTGAGCAGGGTAAAAAGGTTTTATTTGTCGGGACAAAGCGTCAGGCTGCCGGAATCGTTGCTCAAGAGGCTGCTCGTTGCGGTTCCTACTACGTTAACCAGCGCTGGCTGGGCGGGATGCTTACCAACTGGGCAACGATCAAGACCCGCGTTGATCGGCTCAAAGATTTAGAGCGTCGCCAAGAAACTGGAGCGCTCGATTTATTACCAAAGAAAGAAGCCTCTGTCTTGCGTCGAGAACTGGAGAAACTGCAAAAATATCTAGGCGGCATCAAGGCGATGCGAAAAGTTCCTGACATCGTGCTGATTGTTGACCAAAAGCGGGAATACAACGCCGTTCAGGAATGCGAAAAGCTGGGAATTCCTATCGTCTCGCTGTTAGACACCAACTGCGACCCCGATGTGGTAGATATTCCAATTCCCGCTAACGATGATGCGATCCGGTCGATTAAGCTAATAGTGGGTCGATTAGCCGATGCAATCTACGAAGGTCGTCACGGTCAGCTAGAAACCGAAGAAGACTTTGAAGATTACGAAGGTGCCGAGGGAGACTACGAATACGACGATAGTGACTTCCCTGACGACGACGAGGACGAAGAATCGGAAGACTAGCGCTAGCTAATGTAACTAGAGGGATCTAAGCACAATGGCGGAGATATCTGCAAAAATCGTCAAAGAACTGCGCGAAAAGACGGGCGCAGGCATGATGGACTGCAAAAAAGCCCTCCAGGAATCCGGGGGCGACATGACCAAAGCAGCGGAATGGCTCCGACAAAAGGGCATCACTTCTGCTGAGAAAAAAGCTGGAAAAGTTGCAGCAGAAGGTCTGGTTGGCAGCTACATTCACACAGGCGGACGAGTCGGCGTTTTGGTAGAAGTTAACTGCCAGACTGACTTTGTGGCTCGAAACCAGGCTTTCAAAGAGCTGGTACAAAACATCGCAATGCAGATTGCCGCGACTCCTAACGTCGAGTACGTCAAAGTCAGCGACATTCCGTTTGAAATTGCGGAAAAGGAAAAAGAAATTGAGATGGGCAGAGATGACCTATCCAACAAGCCAGTCAATATTCGCGAGAAGATTGTTCAAGGGCGGATTGAGAAGCGCCTGAAGGAGCTATCTCTACTAGATCAGCCCTACATCAAAGACCAGAGCATCACGGTGGAAGAGCTAGTTAAGCAAAACGTTGCTCAGCTAGGTGAAAACATCCAGGTGCGCCGTTTTTCTCGCTTTGTCTTGGGCGAAGGGATTGACAAAGAAGAGAGCGATTTTGCGGCTGAAGTTGCTGCCCAAACGGGTACTGCTTAATGCAAAAATGCAGCGCTCAGATCTGCGATTTCTTTAAGAAATCGCAGATCTCGCCTCCTTAAGTATGAGTAATTTTGGGTTGGGGATTAAGTTTGTATCCCTGGCTTCAATTGACAAAAAGGCAGGTCTAGCAACATCAGCGACCTGTCTTTTTTGTAGTCTTGATCAGAAGCGGTTTAAGAGCTTAGGGCTATGGCAGGAGCAGTTGAACGGATTGAACAAGATATTGCTGCGTTGGAGGAGATGGTAAGGGCACTTGCCCAAGAATTTGACGACACCTACCACCAATATCTCACCAACCTGGGGCAATCTGTACGCCAGCAGTTGATTCTGGCTAGCTATCACATTTGCACGAAGGGCTACCCTGAGCGTTTTTTGGAATTGTCTTTTAGCCAGCGGCAAAACCTTCAGCAATCGCTGCAAAAGCTCGTTCAGCAAGCCCAAGTTCAACTCGTTGAACTAATTGAGGTTGCCTATCTGGAAGTTGCTTCCGTAAATGACGAGGATGAAGATGAGGTGGAATCGGATGCTGTGGACTCTTCTAAGACAGAAGCAATAGATACACCTGACAGTGAAGCGTCAGCTTCAGAATTCCAAACTTCAGAATTCCAAACTTCAGAATTCCAAACTTCAGAATCTCAGTCTTCAGGGTTTGAAACGTCAGAATCACTCTTAGAGGAAAACTCAGCGGAGCAGCCCGAATTTCAGATTTACGTGCCGCCCGACTCGCCTGCTTCTAATTCTAAAGAGGAATCACCGATTGCTGAAGAGAAAAAACCGACTGCAACAATTGAGCTTTTGGATAGCCCGGAGGCCGTCGCTTACTGGGAAGAGCGGATCGAAGAGGGCATCGAAGAAATGCTGCAAACCCTTTCTCATGCCGCCAATCGTCTGCTTCAGAGAGCCTCCATTTTGCCTGACAAATTGCCTGAACCCGTTTTGGAAGTGGCTGCTAAGTCAGGATTGGCGACGGAACCCGTTTCTGGTCCGCCCAACTTGCTGAATCTGCTAGTGGAGACGGAGGATGAGGATGAGGATGAATCTGCGGTTACTCACATCATTGCAATTCAACTGCGGCTGTCAGAGATTGAATTTAGCGATGCCACCCTTTCAACCTGGCGCAGCAAAATTCGTAGCCTTCTAGCTCGGCTGGTGCAATTAGGGCGACAATATCAAAAAAAACAGCAAGAATTGGCTATCGCCGAAGCTGAAGATGCCTGGAGATCAAGCTGGTTTGAGGAATAACTGCATTTGAGGAAGCATTGCATACATGGATTGGCTGCGATTGCAAAAGGCTTTATCCGTTGAGGCTGAACGAGGCTTCAATGACCTGATGGGCAATCAGTACCGCTTTAGCGAATTTCTCAGTCTCAGCTTGAACCAGCTACCCGCAGAGTTGCCCCTTTCCGAACAGGAAAAGTTGCAGGCGATCGCCACCCGCTTTGCCAGCTATTCAGAACTCTCCTTTGCTCAGCGCCAGCACTTAGTCGCAGACACAAGACGAACGCTGTATCAGGTGCGGCGGGAGTTGGAATCGGGGAGTGGGGAAGAGGGAAGAGGGAGGACGGAAGGCGGAAGAGGGAAGAGGGAAGAGGATTTAGAGGGAAGTCCTCAAACCTCAAAATCTTCTGGTTCAGGGAGTTCTCAGGCAACTAAGACGAAAACTAAGCTGCCTCGCACGGCTCCGCTGGTTGAGGCCAGGACAAAGATTGAGCTTGACCAGGCGATTACTTACCTGCCAGGAATTGGCGCAAAAAATAGTGAGCGGTTGGCAAAGCTGGGGATCTTTACGGTACGGGATTTGCTCTACTACTACCCGCGTGACCACATCGACTATGCCCGCCAGGTGAATATCCGAGACGCGGCAGAGGGTGAAACGGTAACGCTGGTTGGCACGGTGCAGCGCTGTACCTGTTTTAACAGCCCGCGCAATGTCAAACTGACAATTTTTGAGCTAATCGTGCGCGACCACACGGGACAGATTAAGCTCAGCAAATTTTTTGCCGGAACTCGTTACCGCAATCGCGGCTGGCAAGAACAGCAAAAGCGAATGTATCCGCCAGGTGCGGTGGTTGCTGCATCTGGGCTGGTGAAGAAAAGTAAGTATGGAGTAACGCTGGACGATCCGCAGATTGAGGTAATCGACCATGCAGGCAGTTCGATCGAGTCGATGAAGGTGGGGCGGGTGGTTCCCGTTTATACTTTGACCGAAGGAGTCGCGGCAGATCTGGTGAGACGAGCGGTAGTTGCAGCGATTCCAGCGGCGGCAAACCTTCAAGATCCTTTACCAGAGGCACTGCGCGACAAGTATGGGCTGATTGGGGTGCAGGAGGCGATCGCCCACATCCATTTCCCCCCCAGCGGCGAGGCTTTAGACGCTGCCCGTCGCCGCCTGGTCTTTGACGAGTTCTTTTACCTGCAACTGGGACTGCTCAAACGTCGAATGAATCAGCGCCAGGAGCAAACCAGCGCCATTCTTGCACCAACGGGTGAGCTAATTGACAGCTTCCACCAGGTTTTGCCCTTCACGTTCACCGATGCTCAACAGCGCGTCGTCAATGACATTCTCAACGATCTGCAAAAATCCGCCCCAATGAATCGTCTGGTTCAAGGGGATGTCGGCTCCGGTAAAACGGTGGTAGCAGTGGTGGCAATTTTGGCGGCAATTCAGTCAGGCTTTCAGGCAGCATTGATGGCTCCTACGGAAGTTTTAGCAGAGCAGCACTACCGCAAGTTAGTCAGTTGGTTTAACCTGCTGCACCTGCCCGTAGAATTGCTCACTGGCTCCACTAAAATCGCCAAACGCAAACAAATTCACGCCGATCTAGAAACTGGAGCCTTGCCGCTATTGGTTGGCACTCATGCGCTAATTGAAGATCCGGTACAGTTTCAGCGGTTGGGTTTAGTCGTAATTGATGAGCAGCATCGGTTTGGCGTGCAGCAGCGGGCAAGGCTTCAGCAGAAAGGCGACCATCCGCACGTGTTGACGATGACAGCGACTCCCATTCCCCGCACGCTGGCGCTGACGATGCATGGCGACCTGGATGTGAGTCAGATTGATGAACTGCCGCCCGGACGCAAAGCAATTCAGACGACGGTGTTGGGAGGGGGCGATCGCTCCCATGCCTACGACCTGATCCGCCGCGAAATTGCTCAGGGCAGACAGGTTTACATCGTGCTGCCGCTGGTCGAAGAATCCGAAAAGCTAGACCTGCGCTCTGCCATCGACGAACATCAACACCTCCAGGAAAACATCTTCCCTGAATTCCAGGTCGGTCTGCTGCACGGGCGCATGACCTCGGCTGAAAAAGACGAAGCGATCAACCAGTTTCGTGACAACCAGAGCCAAATCCTGGTTTCTACTACCGTCGTAGAAGTTGGCGTAGACGTTCCCAACGCTACCGTGATGCTAATCGAACACGCCGAGCGGTTTGGGCTTTCTCAACTGCATCAACTGCGAGGGCGAGTTGGACGAGGAGCCGCACAATCCTTTTGCCTGCTAATGAGCAGCTCTAAAAACGAAACGGCTCGTCAGCGGCTAAAAGTGCTGGAGCAATCCCAGGATGGCTTCTTTATCTCTGAAATGGATATGCGCTTTCGCGGCCCCGGTGAAGTGTTGGGCACCCGCCAATCTGGTTTACCCGATTTTGCCCTGGCTAGCCTCGTCGAAGATCAGGAAGTGCTAGAACTTGCCAGAGAAGCCGCAGAAAAAGTGATTGAAAAAGATCCTACTTTGGATCGCTGGTCACTCATGAAAGCCGAACTCACCTATCGCTATCGCCGCCTCATGGGTGGCGCAATTTTGACCTAAGCTGAAACTTCCAGTCAACTGGTACGATCGCACCATGTTTGACAATGTTTCCAAGTTTCTCATCGAGCAGTATTCACCTGACTTTGCCAGTTGGCTGATTGGCGAACCGATCGCTCTCACCGAACTCAGTCCGTCCGAACTATTGTCCGGGCTAGTATTAGACAAACAGGTGATTCGATGAGTATTGCAGAGGGAACTGATGCAAGAATCTGTCATTTATCAGGAACTACGGGAAGAAGCACGCGAGGAAGTGCGTCAGGAAGAACGGTTGGAAGAAGCACGATCGCTCATCTTGCGCCAATTAGCTCGAAAGGTAGGTGAGGTTCCGACTACAGCAAAATTGCAAATTGAAGCGCTTAGCCTGGCTCAACTCGAAGAATTAGGAGAGGCATTGTTGAACTTTACAACGTTGGTTGATCTAAGTGGGTGGTTAGAGCGATCGCCAAAGTAGGAGCGAGTTAGCATCTCCTAATTTTCAGGAAGCAAAAATGGATTCGTCATGCTGAAAGGCTTTGAACTCCAGCGCATTGCCGCTGGGGTCAAGGAAAAATAGGGTAGCTTGCTCGCCCACTTCTCCCTTAAAGCGAATGTAGGGTTCAATCACGAACTGAATGTTTTGCTGCTTCAGCCGTTCAGCCAACTCCTGCCACTGCTCCATCTCCAGAATCACACCCCAGTGACGCACCGGCACATTCTTGTTATCAACCTGATTTGCCTGAGCGTCCCTCACTTCATCCGGACTGAGGTGAGCCGTTACCTGATGACCAAACAGATTGAAGTCAATCCATTTGTCGGAAGTCCTGCCAATTGTGCAGCCTAAAACCTGCTCATAAAAGGTTCTAGTTGCTTCTAAATCTTTAACGGGAAAAGCAAGATGGAAAGGTCGAATGGTCATTCTTTAAAGCTTTCTAGAGTTTGATGTTCCTCGTTTCCTCGTTCCCAAGCTCCCGCTTGGGAATGGTTTCCTGGAAGCTCCTGCTTCCCAGAACAGAGGTGTATTCAGATAGGACTGTTCTAAAACCTAACTGCGATCGCCAGAGGAAGCGTAAGCTTCCCTAACTGCATTGCCAAGCAGGAGCTTGGCAACGAGTGCAAAGACTATTTAGTATCTGACTACGCAATGTCAGGAGGTACTTGAGGAGCAGCTTTGGACTGCTGCAACTGTAGTTGAATCACATTTTGCAGGTCTGTCCGCTTGACCTCAACACCGCTAGCAAGATTGCCAGGCGTGTCAAAAAAGACGATGCTATCTGCCGACTTCATCGCGATCATTTGAAACAAGATGTGTGTGACGGGAACGGGAATCACAATCACTTCTGGATTCTTGGGTGAGTTGGGGCCAGAAGCCGCATCTTTAAGAGTTGGAAAAGCGTAAATGACATTTTTTTCAACATCGGGCTGGTTGCGGTTGCTCAGCGTCGTCATCACCCAGCCCTGATCAAGCGTTTGCAGAACGTAATATTCCAGGTGCTTGAGCTGGGCTGCAATTAGCTTGAGTGCAGGTGCAATGGTGTGAACGATGCCCGGAGTTGTGCCATCGGGGGGCGCATGGTCAATTAGTTCTTGAAGCTGCTGGTCTAAGTCCATGATGACGGTGGCAAAAGGCTCCTGCATCCCCAGTCTAGACCGATTCAGCCAGAAGCGATCGCTTTTCTGCAAAGGCACTCCGTCTGCCCAAAGCTACTCCTCTGCTTAACGTTAATTTGACGAATCTGCAAAATTGAGTTCATCCTGCTTGCAGTCCCCATCAAAAAAACTTGGGATGTTCTATACTTGCAACGGTTCGTTAATTCCTTAACTATCGCGCTTAGGCAGGACTAAGTTCAAAAAGTGCTCTATTTAGTCCGGATTCTAGTGAATGAGGGGGATCAGATATAGTGGCGATCGCGTTCGATTGTGTTAGCTTCTTTGTAGCAATTTACCGTCAGGGGGAGAACGTCTAGAGCGTGGAGGCGATTTTTAACCTACTGTTTGAAGAATTAAAACAGTCCACACAAGCATCTGAGCAAAACTGTCGAGATGTTGCCACCCGGCTGACGGGGGAAGTCACCCGCATTTGTTCAGAAAGTAGGCGCATTCAAGCCTCTGGAGAAGTAGAAACCTGGTCAGTCACATTAGCTCGACATCGCTCAAAGCAATGTCTGAAGTATTATCAGCTAAGCTCCCAACGGGGAAGGGTAGAACTGCACAGCACCCTGAGCGCAGTAATTTATCGCTACATCACCCCACCCCAGGTGCAGTCCAGCTATCAGGCACGGCTGACGCTGATTGAAGACTTTCTCCAGGGTTTCTACATCGAGGCGCTGAATGCGTTTCGGCGAGAAAACCAGATGCCCGCGACCTATCGGCCGCGATCGCTCCTGGAACTGGCTGAATACATGGCCTTCACTGAGCGCTATGGCAAACGCCGCATTCCTTTACCGGGCCGTCGCAGTCAGCAGCTGATCATTCTGCGGGCCCAGACCTTCTCCCAGCAGCAGCCCCCCGAAACCTCGGTGGATATGGAGCAAGCCGCCGAGGGAATGTCTGGCGAAAACGAGCGCGGTTGGGGAACGGCTTCCGTGCAGCAGGTGCGAGAACAAATGGTGGCTCAAGAACCTGAACCTGCGGAAGATGTGCTGCGTCATGCGGTCATTGCAGAATTGATGAATTACCTGGAAGAGCGGCAGCAGACCGACTGTGCAGACTACTTTGCGCTGAGACTACAAGATTTGCCCGCGAATGAAATTGAGGCAATTCTTAAGCTCACGCCCCGCCAGCGAGACTATCTTCAGCAGCGGTTTAAGTATCACCTGATTCGGTTTGCGCTGTCGCATCACTGGGAACTGGTGCATCAATGGCTAGAGGCCGACCTGGAACGTAACTTTGGTTTAACGCCACAGCAGTGGCAATTGCTCCAGGATAGAATTACATCACAGCAGCTTGAGCTTTTGCGCTTAAAGCAGAAGAGGTTGGCTGATGGGGCGATCGCTCAAGCTTTGGGCTGCACTGCCACACAGGTTCAGAAACAATGGTCAAAACTATTAGAGCAAGCTTGGGAAATACGAAATAATTTAGTATCCGGAGCAGGTGCATCAACCGATGAATAGTGAGACAGAAGCCATAAAAAACTTGCTGGCTTGGCTGCTACAGGAACCTAATCCAAACTTTTCAAAGCCATCAGGGGGTTCTAGTCAAGAGACTGGTTTAGATGAGTTTGGGGCAGCCGAGCAGCAATTAAATGACTCAGATCCACTCGATTCGGAAGAGGTTAGCATCCCGCCAAGCCAATTCAACGGATCGAATCGTTTTTTCTTTTCAGGGCACCCATTTTCCCCTGGAGAGAGTCAATTATTTGAATCGGGAGATAGACCTGCCGTGCAAGATCGTTTTCATGCTTTGATTCAGCGCCGTTTGCGGGCTGAAATCGAACACAAGCCTCCTCTATTCCCCTGGGAGACAGAGGTTTGCGAGTACTTCGACTCAGCGACACCTGACGTAGTTCCGGCGTATTTTTGGACAACTCAGCTACAAAATCTCAGCCTTCCTATTCCCATGCCCGAAACCATTCTGGCAAACTTGCTAGAGCAGTGTCAGGAAGTGGTGCAAACCTCACTGCGGGAAGGCGCAAAGTTAGTCCAGGCGGTAGAATCCCTGTTTCCAGGGCAGTCTAACGCGCTTAACCAATTAGCCGGATTGGTACTCGCCTCGCCTAGCCGTTCTGCGGCTGTAGCCTCCCAACCGTCTCACCTCCAGGAAGGGTTTCCCAGCGACTATGATGTGGCAACTCCAGCCCAGCGCATGGCGTTGTCGCTGATCGCCGCTCGTGAAATTATCGAGTCTCTGACACTAACCGTGTCGCCCAGCCAAACCCAGGCAGAGCGCCAGTGGCAAACCGCCGCCGGGATATTGACCCTAACGGCTGATTACCAAATTGCTACAGGAAGACTGCGGGTTCAAGGTGAGTTACCTTGCCCGGGCAATCTCCAGTTTCAAGGTGCAGATGCCGAGGCGATCGCCCAGCGGTCCAACCCTGGCAGTCTCAGCGTTGAAATTCCTGACCCAGAACCCGGACAAACCAACCGTCTAGAAGTTCGCCTGGAAGGGGCAAATTTGTCTCCGCTGGTCTTTGCCATTCGATTTGTCACCGAAGCGGAGTAATGCAAGTGAGGGTTGCAGGATATAGGGTGTAGGGTATAGAAGAGTTTTCTACTCACAACCCCTCACACCCAATCCCTAATTCCCTCCATGCCTGCTACCGCTACTCGTAAGCGATCGCCCCAAAAGCTGATTCGCGCTCAATGGCAACGGCTTCAAGATTTGCCTCTGCCAGAGCCAGAAGACTCAATCCCGCTGCGTGTGTTGGTGCAGCTTTTAGTGACGGTTGGCATCATCGCTACAGATGTTGCCTCGCTGGATGTCGCAAACTGGTCGGGGTTGAGTCTCTGGGCTGTGCCGCTGAGCATGGTGGGCGCAACCTGGAGTTACTATCGTCGCCGCAGCCGCAACGTTCCGGTCAAGTTTTGTATTGCGATCGCCATGTTGGTTGCCCTAGCAGCCTTCTTTGTGCAGTTGTTGAGTGCGCCGAACGATACCCGGCTGGCGCTGGCTGAGCTACTGATTCAACTTCAGGTATTTCACAGTTTTGACTTGCCCCGGCGTAAAGACCTGGGCTATTCGATGATGATCGGGCTGATTTTGATTGGGGTTGGCGGTACGCTCAGCCAAACCCTTGCCTTTGCGCCGCTGCTGCTGCTGTTTTTGGCGATCGCCCTCCCCACGCTCATTCTCGACTACCGCTCCCGCTTAGGATTGCAGCCTTCCCGCAGCTTTCGCCGCATTGGAATTGACCTTTCACTCAAGCGTCTCAGCCTATTTTTGCTGGTGACAGTGGCGCTGGGGTTAACGATTTTTACGTTTCTGCCTCGGCTTCCGGGTTATCAACTGCGAACGTTTCCCGTCAGTTCCTTGATCGAATTTGATGGCGAATTTGACCCTAGTAACGTCATTAACCCTGGCTATGTCCGAGGTGGTAGGGATGGGGAAGGTACGGGCGGCGGAACCGAACAAGGCACTGAACGCGGCCCTGGAGAAATCGACGATAACCTGTACTACGGCTTTAACAGCCAAATTAACCAAAACCTGCGTGGACAGCTAGAGCCTCAAGTCGTGATGCGAATTCGCTCTCAGGCAGAGGGGTTTTGGCGGGTGCTTGCCTTCGACCGCTACACCGGACAGGGCTGGGAAGTTTCTCGTAACAGCGAAGACCAAATCGAAACGCTCGACCGACCCAGTTGGGCTTTACAGTTTTTTGTTCCCTGGTCTGTTGCGCCCTGGTTGACGACAAACAGCCGCACCCGCGAGGTTATCCAAACCTATACGATCATTTCTGACCTGACGAATCTGGTTCCAGCCTTGCATGAACCTAGACAGATTTACTTTCCAACAGAAGAGTTGGCGATCGATTCAGAAGGTGGACTGCGATCGCCCGTTCAGCTCGTGGAAGGTATGACTTACACGGTAGTTTCAGAAGTGCCCTACCGCGATCGCACCCTCCTGCAACAAGCATCAACGGACTACTCCAGGACAATCCGCGACTATTATCTAGAAGTGCCAGAGGCGATCGCCGACCGGGTTCGTCAGCGCACCCAAGAAATTCTAGCAACCGCCCCAAACCCCATCACTGCTCCCTCTGAGCAAGCGCTTTACTTAACTCAATACCTCAAGCAAAACTACACCCTCCAGCCAGAATTGCCGTTTCTGGAAGAGGATGAGGATTTGGTAGAGGCTTTCCTGTTTCGTTATCAGGGAGGCTACCCCGACCACTTCTCGACGACTTTAACAATGATGCTGCGGTCAATTGGCATTCCAGCACGACTAGCAGCCGGATTTGGTCCGGGAGAATACAACCCCTTTACAGGGTTCTACGTCGTTCGCAACACCGATGCTTATGCGGTTACAGAAGTTTTGTTTCCAGGCTATGGCTGGTTTGCCTTTGACCCAATCCCTGGGCACGAAGTGATACCACCTTCAATCGAAGATTATCAGGTGTTTAGCGTCTTGCGGCAATTTTGGAACTGGGTTGCCGGATGGCTACCCTCCCCCGTTGCAGGACTGACCAACCAACTGTTTGGCTGGATTGCTGGCGGACTAGGTGCGCTAATTCGCTGGATTGTTTCCCTCTTTTCTAGGGGGTGGGTAGGTTTGCTGCTAGGGTTAGCAGTAGCGACAGGACTCAGCTTCTTGGGCTGGCTCAGTTGGAATGGTTGGCGAACGTTGCGCTATCGCTATTGGCTGACCCAACTTCCGCCAATGGAAGCTATCTACCAACAGATGCTGCGCTGGTTGGCGATTCAGGGTTCTCGTAAAACGTCGGCTCAAACTCCTCTGGAGTATGCTCGTCAGATCCAATTCCACCATTCGCTCGATCGCGCTACCGCAATTAGGGAAATTTCAGATGCCTATGTGGGCTGGCGCTATGGGGGGCGATCGCCCAACCTAACGCGATTACGTCAGCAACTCAGAAACTTAAGACGAAGGGCACCAAAGAAGAAGTAGTTTACTCGAATAGCCGCTTTAATTACCAATTTCCTGCTCTATTGCCTCTCTTAAATGCATTAGATTGAGGGGTTTGATAAAGTACTTTCGCGCTCCTAGTTCCAGAGCGCGACTTTGCTCTGCTCGAAACGCAAAAGCTGATATAACAATTACTGGAATTTGAGAAAAAGTTGGGCTTTCCTTAAGTTGCTCCAATAGCGTATAGCCGCTGATGTCAGGAAGCTTTAAATCTAGCAGAATTAGATCAGGCCGAAAATCTATCACGATCTGCAAGAAGTCAAGACCTGTAGCAATGCCATTCACAATGTAATTATGGTGATTCAAATAGTCTTCCATCAGTTGCCGATTTGTGTCATCGTCCTCAACCAACAGGATGCGTTTGCCCTCGGCTTTTGGCATTTGAGGATTTGTCATTTTATCTGAAATAGGTGGCAGCTTTTTCCTTAATTTTTTTGTCAGTAATGTCCTACAGTCTCAAAATTTTGAGAAATAGCATTGGAGCTATCTTAAAAGATAGCTCTTAACTTGGAAAACAGAAGCTTAACCCACAACCTCAATTTAAGCCTTAATTTAAGTAGAACGATTTACTTAGTGTTAGACACTTTACTTCGTTAGCTAAAAAAATCTGTTAAGCAATGTTTGGAAGGTATCAGATATCCCCTACCAGGGCATGACATTTGGTTGGCTTTAACTTTTGAATAGACCGAAAGTCTTTACCTGCCCCTCATCTTGCAGACCAACGTTGAAGAAGAACAAACCTTGCCTGTAGTTCGACATAATGAAAGTTATTCACTTCCATCTCGGTCATGATGACTCAACCTAAAGTAATTTCTAGACGGGTAGTTGGGTTTGCGATCGCCCTCTTGACAACCGCCAGTTCAGTCAGTCTGTTTGCTCTAATGCCTGCACTCAAGTTTGATGCTCAATCACAACGGCAGTGGGCAGCACAATGGAGTGGACAGCCTGCGATCGCCCAGCAAATCCCGGAGGGATTACCTGGTGCAACTGAACCCTGGCAGCAGGTTTATCAACTCATCCCAGAGTTACCTCTAGAAAACCACTACATCAATGCTCGCACAGGAGAAGCCAGCCCTAACAACACCTTAGCCAGTCGGTTAATTCGCTATCACCTTTACACCAAGAGCCGCCCACCTAACTATCGGCTTGACTGGAAACTGACAGTAGCAGACTACCTGGGTGCAAATGATTGGATACGGGCAGAACTTTATCCCAGTGGAGACACTCTAACCGTTAACCCAATGGAGGGCGACGTGGCTGTGATTCGCAGCCTCAATCGCGCTCAGAGAGAGGCTCTGGTCAATGCAATGGTAACTATCTTTAACGGTCAGGCTGGTACAGTGACTGATCCTGAGCCTCCTGCTAGTTCAGAAGAAGCTAGCCCAACGCCTCCCAGTTCAGGCAACAGTCCAACAATCCTTCAACCCCGTCCAGGAGATGCCCAGCTATTACTGCCCTAACCGATGGGTCGTCTAACGCTGTTTTTATATAAAGCTGCATCTTTTAGAACGGGATACGCTTCAAAAAATATAGCCTTGAAGAGAATTGGCACAACACAGCGCTGTAACTATGGCACGTCAAGTAAAAAGCGGTTCTGGGTGGCGGTTAGGCTGGGACGCGGAAGCATCGGAATTTCGAGGTCTAGTTGGAGGAGATAATTGGGCAATTGAGTTGACTGAGGCAGAGTTAGATGATTTCTGTCGGCTTGCGGCAAAAATGGCAGAAGCAGTGAACCGCATTGCAGAAGAACTGATGGATGAGGAGAAAATTACCTGTGAGGTTGAAAGTGACCTGCTGTGGCTGGAGGCAGAAGGTTATCCAAAAGCTTACGGATTGCGTCTAATGCTGCTTTCGGGTCGTCGGGCAGAAGGCTATTGGTCAGAGCAGGCTGTACCCGCACTGCTTCAGTCCACGCAGGTCTTAAAAGTCTTTTGAAGCTATCTCTTGGCGCTGCTCAATGCTCATCGTTATGATATGCTTGTTAAGCGGCTTCGGGGCGTAGCGCAGCTTGGTAGCGCACTACTTTGGGGTAGTAGGGGTCGTGGGTTCAAATCCCGCCGCTCCGATCGCATAAAGCCCGTTCAGTGAGCGGGCTTTCGCTTTTCAAGCACCGACCGCAGACAAGACCTGTTCCAGGCTGAGTTGCAGCTCAGGAAAAATGGCTGATTCAATCGGATGCGAATCTCGAAATAGCTTTACCTGATAGTCTCCCGTCTCACTCAGTTGGTAAACAGAGAAAGTTGGCTGTTTGGGAGAGCCAATATAGCGCCTTCCGCCTAGATCCAGGTGGTCAACAATCCAGTACTCCAGAATGCCAAGTGCTTCATAGTCCTGCGGCTTCATGGCGTAATCGTCGCTCCAGTGGGTGCTGACCACTTCAATGACCAGCTTTGCTGATGCTCCTCGTGTGATGGTAGATTCCTTCTCCCAACGAGGATCAGCACCAATAGTTTTGCTGTCTAACACAATTACATCTGGCTTATAACCAGATTCTCCTGGCTTGACGATACACTCTCCAGGAATGAAGTAAGGCAATTTCAACCGTGTAATTTCAAGAAAGAGACTGCCGTCGAGAAAGCCAGTGACCTCTGAGTGTTTGCCTGAGGGTTTTGGCGTTTCAACGATGACTCCATCGTGCAGTTCATAGCGATGCTCCGAATTTTCCGGATACCAGGTGATGAATTCATCAAAGGTGACTTGCTTTGGAATAGATTGAATCATTGACCCCTGTGCTTTTTAGAAAAAGTCGCGCAGCCAGGGGTGGGAGCCTGAAAAGAGTTGAGTTGCAGTGGCGATCGCCCCCTCAGTTGCTTCTAGCTGTCCCAAAAGCCGTAGCTGATGCGGTGAAAACAAGCCTGTATAGAGAGGTGCTAAGCCACGAATATCCAACCGCAACTCACCTTTGCCCCCTTTCGTGACGATGCCTCGTCCACTCGTGACTGAGAGAACGAATTTGCCGTTATTTTCGGGTAGCAGGTCGTCTTGAATGTCCAGATGCAGTTCTGCTTCAGCAGCATGAGGATAGCCCCGCTTTTCCAGGGCGTTGGTGACGTTAACGATTCGCAGCAGCCAATAATCTGTCTCGTGCAGGTTAGCGGACTGTTCCGGCAGTAGCAAAGTGAGCGGATCAATGGCAGCACTGCGCCATCGCACCTTTTTAACTTGGGAACGATGATTTGCCAGGAATTTCCAAAAGCTATGCCCAGCAGCAGGAGTAAGAACTGCCCAATCTAGCACCACAAGAGTGGCACAGTTGTTAATCTGCTTTAGGCTATAGATAATGTAGCCCTGAGGCTGAGCGTCCCCAAACAGATAGGCGTAAACGACTTCTGGTGCGTCTGGTTTGAAAATTTCTTCCCAAATGGCGGAATGCCGATCGAGGTTGCCATTGTTTGGCTGCGCTTGCTGCTGGCTGAGCGCTTGAAACGCCTCGGCAGTTGGGGAATGAATAGGTTGAATCGGTAGCGATCGCTCCTTCACCTGAATAGACTTAGCCGCAATCTCCCAGGTACAAAAGCTGCCGCCCTGCTCGTAGCCTGCCTTGCGATAAAGCTGCTGAGTTGCCGGATACAGCGTAGAAAGAGCCGTCCCGTTGGCGTGAAGGTCTTGCAGAGTTTGCTGCATCAGGGCGATCGCCCCACCAGAACCGCGATATTCCGGGGCAATGCCGACGGCTGCAATTCCCGTCATCGGTACTCGCTGATTGCCAAACCACTGACCCATCGGCAAAGTCGCCAAGCCGCCCGCTAACTGCCCCGATGCCCGCAAAACGCGAAAGTTTTCTAGACCGATGCGCTTAAAGTAAGCCTCACTGCTGCCCGGTGGACTGTTAAAGCACTGTTCTAAAATGGCTCCCAACCGCTGAGCATCTTTAGAGTCAGCCAGAGTCCCGTATTCAAACTGCGATCGCATTGAAATGCCCCTGGTTATCTTACAGCCATACCTATGTTCTCACGGCTGCGCTCTAGCGACAGACACTGCTCCATTAGCTAGGGGATCAACCGCAACCCAACCATTTGCCGTGAGGTGTTGCGCCTCAAAGTGTAGGTGTGGGCCGGTGGAGTTGCCTGTGCTGCCGACCCAGCCAATGACGCTGCCTTTCTCAACCCAGGTTCCAGGCTGTACGGCAATGCCAGACAGGTGAGCATACAGGTTGCGGAGCGCTACACTTTGATTTTCCAATACGACAGTTAAACCATATCCGCCCAGGTTGTTGGCTACGACAACCTGACCGGATACAGCCGCGACTACCGGAGTACCTTGCGGTGCGCCCAGGTCAATTCCTGCGTGGAAGCGGCGGTCGCCAAAAATGGGATGAATCCGCCAGCCAAAGGCAGAAGTCAGCGCCGCCGGAATCGGTAACGGAAATGCCATGCCGATTCTGCTGAACTGTTGACTCAGGGCTGTGGTGACGGAGTAGCCCGTAAAGCGACCTGGCGCGGTTGCACAGTTGATACTGCCTGTGGATTGCACAAGTACTGCAAATGGGTTTTCAATTTCAGCTTTTTGCCAGCTTAAGGATTGCTGTGGGAGAGCGCTTGCCTTACCAAATCCTTTATCGATTTCCTCTAGGGGTGAAGGCAGTCCGGTAGCGATCGCCAATGCCGGATCAGTCACAGCCAGACGAGGAAGGGTGAGATCGGGCAACGCTGAGCTAATTTCAGAATTGCGATCGCTCATCTGGGTTTCCAGTTCTCCGGTTGAAGCCTCTGCCAAAGGTACGTCTGGCGAAACTGGCTGTTCGGTTTGCTCAAATTCGCTAATAGTTGGGTAGGTCTGCCCTAGAAATAGAGAGTCGAAAACGGCGGGAATAGTTGTAATTCCAACCTTGTTTAGCAAGCTGTCTAAGGTCGAGCCAACAACATGGTCGAGTTTAACCTCACCCCAACGGTTGGCGCTTGGCTGGTGTTGACCTGACTCCTCAGATGCCGCTGCTTCAGATTCCATTCCCTGGGTCAGTTTGTTGGCTTCTGATACGGCAATGGGTTGCTGAGCAAGCTGGCTGATTTGCACCTTTTCCGACTTTGAAGTTTGAATCAGGTTGATGGTTTCATTCGCCGCGTTAGAGATGGTCAGCAGGGAAGCAAGCTGCCGTTCTGGCGTGAGCGTAGCAGGAGTAGCCGCAAGCTGAATTCCGCTCAGGTTGACCGCAATTTCGCCTGAGTTGCCTGCTGATGGAGCCACAGGAGCTAGACAGCGATCGCCCTGATACCCAACTAGTCCAGGAGGCAGCGTTCGAGCGCCAATATTGGAATAGCCTGCGGTAGGATAGCTTAACGGTGTAGCGGGGTTCTCAGCGATCGCCACACTTTCCTCTGCTTCTGGCTGTGGCTGCTGAGCCACCTCTATTTCATCGATTTTGGTCAGTAGTTCTGTTTGAATCTCCGTCGGTAAAGCAGGATGTTGAGAGACCTGACGCGCCTGATCAAACTCACCCACTTCAGCGTAGTGAAGTGCCGAAGCGACCAGATTTTGGTGGAATTCTGCCTCGCGTCCGGGTTTATCTTGCTCTACAATCGCGGCTAGCTTTTCTGCCAGTTCTTGTCTTGCAGTCTCCAGAGTAGCGGAATTGGCGATCGCCTCCCCATCTGGGCTAGCGGTCTGCGTTGTCTCTGCTGGTGAAGAACCAGGGGTTGTTGCCGCCTCGGAACCTTCAGCATTGGGTCTGTGGTTGCTTGGTACCTGCTCTGAGTCGCCAGCAGTGCTGTTCTGGCTGGCAGACGGTTCAGCTACAGGAGCTACATCTGCCGCATTGGTTGGGATCGGTTCAACTCTAATTTCTGTCAGGGCCGGTGGAGCGCTGATGGTTTCTGACACCGTTTCGGGTGGAGCAACGGCTTCCGGCTGAATCAGGGATGTGGCATTGGTCTGAATCGTTGAATCGCTACTTTCTGTAGGTTGAGAGGGAGAAGGATTAGCAGTCGGGGTAGCTAGAAGGGGCAACGCATAGCTTTCAAGCATCGCAGAAGTTACAACAGCCGTTGTAAGGCACTGCCCGATGGGTCTAAGAACTTGCTTCATCAAGAACAAAAAGTAACGCCGCACAGCAATACAAGGGGGGTGAGGGTTTGACTTGCTGACCCAAAGCAATTGCTCAAAGTTGCACAAGTCCCCAGAATGTCATTTCGGGGCTGAATGACCTACATCCGGTTAATGTCAGCAGTCAATTCTGAAAACTGTTGAGCAAAGAATTTGAATCGCAACGATACCATAACTCTTCCGCCGCCCGATAGAGTTTGAAGTTTAAGTGAAGACGTTACGGTATAGAGCGATCGCGTCTTTTAAGACTTCTAAAAATCCTATACGTTTCGCCTTTTATCCTGCCTCTTCATCACCTATGTCTAGCCACGCCCTTCAAACTAACCTGCACGATGTCTGGCTTCCCGATGAACCAGATGCCGTTTTTTCGGCTTTGCTGCCTGCACTGGGAAAGATCCTCCAGTGCGATCGCTGCTTCCTCTACCTCCGCAACCCCGAAACCAAGATGGGAATCGTGCCTTACTGCTGGACTCGCAGCGACGAAATTCCTACTGTGCTGGACTCAGACTGGAAAGCCGAGCCGGAGGCTTTACCTGAAGAAGATCCGCTGTTTGCAGCCGCCCTCCGCACTGAGGCTTCTATTTTTGTCGAAGACGTAGAAACTGCTGACCCTCAAGTAGTTAATTCTGCATTTGAGCGGCGTGAATTTGGTCATCGTGCCCTGGTTCACGCGCATCTTTGTCAAGATGGTCAGCTATGGGGCGTTTTGCAGCCCTGTGTGTTTGGGCAGTCGAGAGAGTGGACAGACCTCGACCACACGGTGATCGACCAGGTTGTGCAAAAAATTACGCCTCTGGCGATCGCCTTTGTCAAAGCTGCAACTGCCTCTAGCTAGTACAAACGGCTAAGTACATAATCTGCGAGCTTGATCAACGTCTGGCGAGACTCTGTAGGAGGTAAATCGTTCAAGTGCTGAACGGCCGTCCGAGCGTGCTGGGCGGCCAGTTCACGAGAACGTTCGATTCCTTGACTGTCTTTGATCAGGGCGATCGCCTGTTCCAAATCTCCATCTTGAGCAAACTCCCGCTCAATCAGCGCTTCCAAATAAGGTTTTTCCTCTAGAGCGTAGAGAGCAGGTGCGGTCAAATTGCCGCTCTTTAAATCAGACCCAGCAGGCTTACCTAAAGACTCGATTGAACCTGTGAAATCCAAAATATCATCGACAATTTGAAACGCCAGACCAATATGACGACCATAGCCATAGAGATGCATTGCCACTTCAGCCGACACACCACTCAGCAACCCTGCCGCCTTCGAGCTATTGGCAATCAAAGAAGCCGTTTTGTAATAGCTTTTCTCTAAATACGCTTCAATGGATAGGCTCGTCTCAAAACAGCTTAACCCTTGAAGGATCTCGCCTTCTGCCAAATCCATAATCACTTCTGACAGCAACTTCACGACTGCCAGATTGTCTAAATTCGCCAAATACCAGGAAGACTGAGCAAACAAAAAATCTCCTGCCAAAACTGCAACCCGATTGCCAAAACTGCTGTGAACCGTTGGCACACCCCGCCGCATATCAGATTCGTCTACCACATCATCATGTACCAGACTGGCAGTGTGAATCATTTCAGTAATTTCAGCTAGCCGACGATGCTTGGAAGAAATATCTTGTCCGGGCATCGTAGCGCGAGAAATCAGCAAAACGATAGCGGGTCTAAGGCGCTTTCCTCCTGCCCCAAACAGGTGTTCTGCGGCAGCATACAAAATGGGATGACGTTCACCAACCAGATTTTTTAAATTTTCTGTGAGCAGGCGCAGATCCGCTTCAACTGGGGAAAAGAGAGAGGTCGCTGAGGTCATGAATGAGCCGCTTCAGGCGTTAGATTACAAAATTTTACATATCTTAGCTCTATTCTAAGGCAAGCCTTCTGTATCTGAACGAGAATCAGGGTTGATATAGGGTTTTCTTCTCGTCCGCGACTACTTAAAACAGAGTTAGCGGTCAGCATCCACCTTGAAATAGTGGATCTAGACTGGGCACTCACCTTTCATTCGCATCTGTTGCATCTGATCAAGTCTAAATCAGCCGCCAGTCTTACATAAGTGTTAATTATAGTCAGAGCAGTTTGGGATAGGTCGATTACGTCCTCAATTTCGGGTTAGGACTTGTCTTTGAAACCGAACTTGCACCTTCTCAAAGTATCCCTTTTGGGTGAGTGAGAATACTCAGTAAAAGTGTCTTTACAATCCTACCTGCTCCAGCCTTGTTTTGATCGCCAGGTGCCGTGAGAAGCCTATTTCAAGCTCATGTAGATTTGTTAAGTCTATGAAAGAATGCCCTATAAAAAACCAAAATCCTGTGCTAGAGTTTTTATAGAGATTTAAAAGTTTTCGGACTTAACGCGAATAGGGCTACAGCAGTCGTAAAGGAGCAGCAAAGGTATAAGGAGTTCTAATTTTTGCACTCCTTTTCTGCGCCAGTTTTCTTTCCGTCTGGAGCTAGTCAGGTTAGTTCGTCGATTACCCAGGTTCAGGATGCTTTCTGCATCTCTGGAGATGGTTATTCCTTCGGAATGAGTCTCCTGTACTGGATGTTTCCTAAAGGATTCATCCTGCAAGGCATGGCTTTGGGGAATAGGATCGCCGTCTAGCTGAAGGTTGAAGGCTTTCGCCTCGGCTTATTTTTATTTGGTTTGAACCCCAACTTCTATCGGTTTTATTGCTATGACGTACAACGGTATTCCACTCATCATTCCAATTCTGGCGGCAGGCTACCTTCTGGCGGTCTACTTGCTGCTGATGCTTGTACAGCGCTTACAGGCTTAAGACCTATGCCTCTTCAGGCTTGTTGTTAGGGTAAAGGGCAAAGTTAAAGAGGCACGTTCAGGAATGCTGAGCGATCGCACACTCTTATCCTTCCGCTAACATCTACCCAAAGAATGATCATACATTGAATCTCTTCTCTCGTACATCTGCAAGAAGCGATCGCCCCAGAATACGGCATTCAAGGATAGGAAATTAGATAGGCTGTGCATTTTGTGGGACGGGCAAGATGCCCGTCCCACAGGTTGTTTAATCCGCAATTCTGAGCGGCAATCACTTTAGCAGTGACTACACGCTGACTGCTTCAGTTAGATTAATCTGCTCAACAAGTGGGGTACATCCTAGCCATTGAACTGAGACTTGCTGGAAATGCTCAGGGTTGCCAGTCACACAAAAGCGGGTGGGCAAAGGCGGGCGGGTGCTTTTTAGCCCCAAAAGATCTAGCTCCCGGGCAGCAGCAGCTACTACATGGACGGCTGGGTCAACTAGCTGAACGGAGGCAGGCAGGATAGCTCTTAGTATCGGCGACAAGTGGGGATAGTGAGTACAGCCGTACACCAGTGCATCAATGTTTTGATCAAGCAAGGGGGTGAGATATTCCAGTGCGATCGCCTTCGTGTAAGGAGTATAAATCTGATTTTGCTCAATCAGCGGCACAAACTCTGGGCATCCAACTTGCCACACTTCGACAGTACTGTCTGCTTCTAAAATGGCTTGACGATAAGCATTGCTAGCTGTGGTTGCAGGCGTTGCAATCACCCCGATGCGTTTGCCCTGCTGGACAGCAGCCCGTGCCCCAGACAGGATCAGGCGCAGAATTGGGATTTCAATTTCAGAGCAGAGTTGATCAATGGCGATCGCATCACTGGTGTTGCAAGCGACGACAATCATCTTCACGCCCTGCTGACACAACCAAGTTAAAATTTCTCGCGCAAACTGAAGAATTTCTGACACAGAGCGGGTGCCATAGGGCAATCGAGCCGTGTCGCCTACATACAAAATCGATTCGTTGGGCAATTGCCGATACAGCTCTCTCAAGACGGTCAGCCCACCTACCCCACTGTCAAATATACCGATTCTGGCTCTTTGGGGGTTGTCTGGATGGGCTAAAGGGTCAGGTAGCAATGGTCGGGGATGAGTCAGAGCATGAATACCGAGATGGAGGTTTGCTCCAGGATAAAGATGAGCCTTAGAAGAGTTAGACACAGGGAATTTCAACACAGTAAGCTGATGACCACAGTAAGCTGATGACCACAGTAAAGCTTACCGTTAAAAGTTGTAAAGCTTTAGCTAAAAGTTTTGCTGAACATAGAGAAGAATGCCACGAGCGATCGCCCCTGCTATTTGGCTACGGTAAGCCGGGTCGGCTAAGCGTGGCGCATCATCCCGCCCCGTCACAAACCCAGTTTCTACCAAAACCGCTGGCATAGAGGTATTTCGGATGACATAAAACCTTGCCTGACGCACACCCCGGTCGGCTGAACCTGTACTTTGCACAACGCTAGCGTGAATCACCTGCGCTAGCCGCAAGCCGTCGTTCGAGTAATAGTAAGTTTCTATCCCATTTACATCTGGGCGACTCAGGCTAATGGCATTGGCATGAATGCTGACAAACAAGTTTGCATTGGCGCGTTCAGCAATTTGGACGCGGGGTTCTAGATCTAGGTCACGGTCATCCTGTCGGGTCAGGACAACTTGAACGCCCTGTTGTTCTAGCAGCGAGGCGACTTCTAGCGAAATTGGCAACACAATATCTTTCTCGCGGATGCCGTTAATTCCGATCGCACCTGGATCAGGGCCACCATGTCCCGGATCGATCACCACTACAACGCGACTGTTGGGCACAACCGGTAAATTAGCAGGGGGATAGCCAGCACTGGGTGGCGCAACAGGAATGGGATTGCCACCAGAAGGGCGCTGACCTGCTTGTTGAAATTGCAGTGAAAGCAGTTGTTGACTGGGTTGATTGACTCCACTAATGTTTACCCCAGCGGCAGGCTGCACCAAAATCACAACCGTGTCATTATCTTCCTGGCGTAACCGAACTCGCCGCAGCGGACTGTTTGTACCTAATTGAGGACTTGTAACGTTATTAGCAAGCCGTGCATTTGGAATCGTGATTTGATAATCGGCAGTTGTTCGATCCCATCCAGAGGTGTAGGTTATTGGCTGATTCGACTGGATCAACAGTTGTGCGCTATCGCTTCCCAGTTCAATCCCTTCGATGGTGGCGGGTTCGGCGGGTGGGGCTTGGGCAGTGGGGGGAGCAACGCTGACTGGCGGTTCGTCTTCCCTGGCAAATCCGCTAGTGGGAACCAGCACCACTCCGCCAAATTCGCTAGCGGTTGCTTCCCAATCAATATCCGGATCGGACAGTTCAAGCGTAACTCTGGCGATCGGCGGATCAGACTCAAGCTGGCTAATTTGAACCCGCTCTACTCCAAAGCGCTCCACCGGGATTTCTGATGCCAGTTGCGGTGAAATAGCAGTATTTTCTAAGTCAAAATAAATTTCACGACGGTTGCGGCTGCGATCGACCTCAATTTCTGGAGTTGCGCCGCTAGTGCGAATGAAAAAGCCATCGGGGGTGACGCGCACATTTTCCAGCTGAGTGGCGGCTCCTGAGATAGGCGGAGAATCCGCTTGGGGAGCAGGTTCGCTGGGCGATGGCGTTGTCGCTGAAGGAGGAGATTCTACACGTTCTGGGGTCGGCAACTGGACAGTCCATTGGGTTGGCGTAGCCCCCCGCACCTGTACCTGCTGCGGGTCAAGCGTGTATCCGGGGTCAAGCTCAATCACGATACGGGCGGTCTGTGCATCAAACTGTCCAACACGCACCTCGCGCACTCCACCCCCCACAAGCTGACTCAAGTTTGCGTTGCCTAGCGTCGTACCCGGTAGGTCGATTACCAATCGGGTTGGGTTAGCAATCAGTTGCGCTCTCGGCTGTACGCCGCTGTCGGTGGTGAAAACAAGCTGGTTTTGACTCGGATTAAAGCGCCAAAATTGCAGTCGGGCCGCCTCTGCTGGAGAAGCGATCATCAAAGCGCCTACGATACCCAGAAAACTGGGAATTAGTCGTTCAAATCTCACGGTCTCAGGTTCTCCTCGTTGCTTTAGTCTCATCGCATGGAAAGAGACATTCGATATCGGACAGGTGACAATGGTTGCTGAATTTTTACTGCGTTATTGTTGTTACGTTGTACGTTGCGTTGCTGTTGCGATCGCCACATAGCCCACAGAGGTAGCCAAAGAATTTAGGTTGGGCGTTGCATTGAGGCGTTGTATCGGGGCGTTGCGTTGGAACATTAAAGTGGGCGATCGCTTTACCTTAGCAACTTCACAATCAGGTTTTAGCTTTCGGGTTGGCCAGTTCTTCTAATCGGCATAAGCGACCGCTTCGGTACTCACGCCACTATTTAAGCACCAATTTTCGAGTACCAATTTTTGATAGGGCTACTAATGTAAATACGGATTTGGACTTAACGGGTTTGACTAACCGACGGGTAAACGATCGATTCAGGTTGTAGCTGAATATACAGCATGGAAATCGAGTTGGAAAACCGAATTCCTGAGTTTGGTCATCTTAAGAGTTCAAGAGAGGGCTGGCAAGCCTGCAATAGTCTTGCTGTTAGCGGCAAGTGAGTCAAGGAAGTCAATAGTATTCCCAAACCAATTTCTGCTCAATCCGGAAAAAAGGTTGCAACCCTTGTAGGATTACAACCTCTAAAAATCAGATACAGCACTTGAAGAGTTGATTAGGACAACATTGGACTCGCCAAAGCGTTGTATAGCCGAGGTTGCGATTCATCCCTCATCCTTCATCCTTCATCCTTTTGCTATATAGCTGTGGTCAGCTAGGTTAGGACATGGCTACCGCTATATTTTCAGATTTCGGCGCTACTGCCTTATCCCCAGCAATTCCTGTGGCGATGCTAGAAGCTTGATTTTGACTGAAAGAATTTTAGACTGAGCGTCTAACACAAATAGCCAGTTCACGTTGACGCTGAATGCAGATGTTTGCACTTTGCCTGTAACTTTGTAGTGAGTTTCGTTCTCCACGGCCTCAAAAAGGCCCTGACGGGGATGAAACTTCATTCCTTTTGCTTCAGTTTGCAGGTACGTGGCGATCGCCTCTTCACCGACCTGGTCTTCATCAAACGGAGGGTGCATCACACCCTCTGCGGCAAATAGAGTGGCCGTTGCCTGAAACTCTGCTAAGTTTAGCGTTTCAAAATAACGATAAATGACTGGCTCTGAGATTCCTGCGATGGTTAACTCATTATTAGGTGAAGTTGTCTCAGGTGCAACCGTCATTGTCGAATTCCTCAAAATGTCCTGATCAGTACTTAGGATTTGGTGCTTAAGGCAAAAATAGCTGATGGAGTGGGCGATCGCCTGCTCCACCGGAGAGATTTTGCCAGTTACAACGGTGCGTTAGTGTTGAACCCGCAATCGCATTTCAATTGCATTAAAAGAGTTTATGAATTCAAATCCCATTACTCCGATCGCTCCGGCTGTCCTTGACCGTACTCATATCCAACAAAAAGCTCTAGATTTAGGCTTTCACAAGGTAGGGATTGCTGCTGTAGAAATGCCAGCCTCCCAAGAAATAGTCACCAGTCACCCAACAAAGACTCTAAATGCTTCGGGTGATACCGCTTTGGCTCGTTGGCTAGCTCAGGGTTACCAGGCAGAAATGTCCTGGATGGAAAATCCTAAACGGCAGAACATTCACCAGGTCATGCCAACCGCGAAGTCGGTGATCTGCGTAGCGCTGAATTATTACACCCCCCACGCCCGACCCGACAGCAAAGAATACGCCAAAATTTCTCGCTATGGCTGGGGGAGGGACTATCACAAGGTTTTACACAAAAAGCTGAAGGCACTGGCTAACTGGTTAGAAGCCCAAGCTGAAGGCATTCAGGCTCGACCCTATGCCGATACAGGTCCCGTTCAGGATAAAGTCTGGGCAGAGAGAGCGGGAATCGGTTGGATTGCTAAGAACAGCAATGTGATCACACGAGAATACGGCTCCTGGGTATTTTTGGGAGAAGTGCCGACCAATTTAGCGCTGGAGAGCGATCGCCCACACACTCAGCACTGCGGCACCTGTACCCGTTGTATCGAAGCTTGTCCTACTGGGGCGATTGCCCAACCCTTTGTGGTTGATGCTAACCGCTGCATTGCTTATCACACCATTGAAAATCGGGCTGAAGAACTGCCAGAGGCGATCGCCCCTCACCTCCAGGGCTGGGTTGCTGGTTGTGATATCTGTCAAGACGTTTGCCCCTGGAATCAACGCTTCGCCCAGGAAACAGACGTAGCTGACTTTCAGCCTTACCCCTGGAACGTATCTCCAAAACTGGCTGACCTGGCTGAGATTTCTGACGAGGAATGGAATAATCGCTTTCCCGCTTCTGCCCTTCGCCGGATCAAGCCCGCAATGCTGAGGCGAAATGCAAGAGCGAGTTGGGGG
>Ga0224723_1000040_pt1 | contig 77496 bp, 71 predicted proteins | sample Balambano_FR2_Me_FD_161647 | JGI IMG/M metagenome (GOLD analysis project Ga0224723, IMG submission 161647) | Freshwater sediment microbial communities from Lake Towuti, South Sulawesi, Indonesia - Balambano_FR2_MetaG | ecosystem: Environmental > Aquatic > Freshwater > Lake > Sediment | place... | reverse complement strand
ACATTTACTTCAACGCCATCACGCACGCCGACATTTACTTTGACTCCATCACGCACACCGACTTTTACTTCGACACCATCCAACACACCGACATTTACTTTGACTCCATCACGCACACCGACATTTACTTCAACGCCATCACGCACACCGACATTTACTTCAACTCCATCCAACACACCGACATTCACTTCAACTCCATCCAACACACCGACATTTACTTCAACTCCATCCAACACACCGACATTCACTTCCACTCCATCACGCACACCCACTTTCACTTCAACACCTTCAAACACACCGACTCAAACTTTTACTTCGACTCCATCCAACACGCCGACATTCACTTCTACGCCTTCACGCACACCAACTTTTACTTCAACGCCATCCAACACACCGACTTTTACTTCGACGCCATCCAGCACGCCAACATTTACTTCGACTCCATCACGCACACCGACTTTTACTTCAACTCCTTCACGAACTCCAACATTTACCTCCACTCCATCCAGCACACCGACATTTACTTCGACTCCATCACGCACACCGACTTTTACTTCAACTCCTTCACGAACTCCAACATTTACCTCCACTCCATCCAGCACACCGACATTTACTTCAACGCCATCACGCACACCGACATTCACTTCGACGCCTTCACGCACACCAACATTTACTTCGACTCCATCACGCACACCGACTTTTACTTCAACTCCTTCACGCACACCAACATTTACCTCCACTCCATCCAGCACACCGACATTTACTTCGACTCCATCACGCACACCGACTTTTACTTCAACTCCTTCACGAACTCCAACATTTACCTCCACTCCATCCAGCACACCGACATTTACTTCAACGCCATCACGCACACCGACATTCACTTCGACGCCTTCACGCACACCAACATTTACTTCGACTCCATCACGCACACCGACATTTACTTCGACACCATCACGCACACCGACATTTACTTCGACTCCATCGCGCACGCCGACATTTACTTCAACACCTTCACGCACACCAACTTTCACATCAACACCATCTAGCACACCAACATTTACTGCAACGCCATCTAGCACATCGACTTTCACTTCAACACCATCAAACACGCCAACATTTACTGCAACACCGTCCAGCACGCCAACGTTTACTTCTACACCTTCAAGCACACCGACTCAAACTTTTACTTCAACACCATCCAACACGCCAACATTTACTTCAACACCTTCACGCACACCGACATTTACTTCGACACCTTCACGCACACCAACTTTCACTTCCACTCCATCACGCACACCAACATTTACTTCAACACCATCCAACACGCCAACATTTACCTCAACGCCATCACGCACACCGACTCAAACTTTTACAATTACGCCATCAAGAACTCCATTACCTACAGCGACTTTAACATTTACTTCAACACCATCGCGCACACCAACATTTACCTCGACACCATCCAACACGCCAACATTTACTTCGACACCATCTAACACACCAACATTTACTTCGACACCATCACGCACACCGACATTTACTTCGACTCCATCACGCACACCGACATTTACTTTCACGCCGTCCAACACACCGACTCAAACTTTTACTATTACACCTTCACGAACTTCAACTTTCACTTCAACTCCATCACGCACACCAACTCAAACTTTTACTATTACGCCATCAAGAACTCCATTACCAACAGCGACTTTAACCTTTACAGCAACACATACTGTTACACCTTCTAACACACCTACTTTCACAAATACCTCGTCACGAACACCCACATTTACCTCAACACCAACACTAACTATCACACCAACCGTATGCACAAACCGATACGACTTTATATCAGACATCACATTGCCTGATGGCTCCAGCGTCAGCGCAGGTGAACAACTCATCAAAACATGGCGCATTCGCAACATCGGAACTTGTGCATGGACAACCGACTACAAACTCGTGTACAACAATGGCAATATTGTCAGTGAAGAAAGCATCAACCCATTCACGCAACCCATCGAACCAAGCCAAACAGCAGAAATCTCTATCCCCGTCAGCATCCCTCTCACGGCGGGAAGAAGCGAAACATTCTGGTATCTAGTTTCAGGGTCAGATGAAATCGTCGGCACAAATAGTCAAGGGAATCCTTATCTATGGTTAAAAGTAGATGTACAACCCGCCTCTCTCTTGACGCCAACATTGGTCGGCACACCTCAAACATTATCACCACTTGAAACACCCACACTAGCAGTTTTCACCACATTGGCTGAAGGAACCTTTGACCTTTATAACAACGCCTGCTTCGCCACATGGACAAACAACACCAACCCAATCCCATGCCCCGAATTTGAGACAGACCCATTCGGCTCAGTTCAGTTGGTCAAAAATAGAATTTTTGAAAATGGAGAAACATCTTCAAACGCTTTGTTATTTGCATTACCCGAATCACAAAGCGAAGTGATTGTCACAGGAACGTACCCACAATTTACAGTGCAACCCAATAGCAAACTGACTTTCAAAACAGGCTGTTTGCAAAATGCTACACAATGCTCTACAAATGTATTTTTCTATTACATCCATGCTTCTGGTTCGCGTGAAATTCTTTGGGCAGTGACCGAATTGCAAGATGGCATCACATCGAATGTATCTATTGATTTGAGTTTCTTGCAAGGTCAAACCATTAGCATTCAAATTGAAGTTTCTTCACTTCGAGAATCACGTGACGATTCAATCCTGATTGATTCCCCACAGATTTTGATTTCTGAAATTGAAATATCTCCAACCGAAACAGCAACCCTACAACCAACTTCTACACTTACGCCAACTGCCACAGCCACACATACACCTATTGCAACTGCTACCCTAGAGCCAAGCACAAAAGAAGAACCTCAAACTCTGTTTGAAAGTATTATTCAGTTCTTCAAAGATTTGTTTGGGATTGAATAAATCATGTCATTGCAAGGAGGGTGTTCTTCCCGACGAAGCAATCTTATGATTATCTTGGAGATTGCTTCGCCGCAAACCCAAGAGCGCGGCTCGCAATGACATGATTAATCAAAACATTTCTTCAATCGTAAAACACCTTCTTCGAGTTTATCTTCTGCATAATATGAAATACACAAACGCATATATTCTTTCAAGCCATTTTGGCTTGAAAACAACGCGCCTTGACGAATGTCTGTTAAATTTTCTTTGGCTTTCTTTCTTAATTCGGTTGTATCTACATTCGGAATTTTGACCCAGAAAAAATATCCGCCATGTGGCGTTGCAAATTCTGCTTGTGGCAGATGTTTGCGTAAGACTTCATCTAAAGTTTTTACACGCTTTTCATAAACCCGATTCAAGTCTGCGATATTTTTTTCCAAGTTACCAACTTCAATAACATTTCTGATAATTGTTGAAGTAAACGGATTCATTCCGCCGCCACTATCTAACACACCAGCAGATGCGATTCTTTTCATAAGGGATACATGAGTCTGCAACCAACCCAGCCTCAAGCCTGGAGCCAAAATCTTTGAGAATGACCCAAGTGAAATGACATGTTCCGAATGGACAAATGATGCTAAAGAATTCGGCGGCGTTTGGGTGTAATTCAGAAATTGATAGACTTCATCAGCAAGAATTAGAAAATCATGTTCTTTTGCTAATGCAACTAATTGCTCACGGCGTTCTTGACTCAACGTTCGCCCACCTGGGTTTTGAAAAGTGGGAATCACATAAACAAACTTTGGTTTTGATTCTTTCAAGGCTTGGGATAATGCGTCCACGACCAAACCATGTTCATCGGTAGGAATCGAAGCGACTTTTAATCCATGGTCTGCAAAAATTTTCAAGGCAAGGAAATACGATGGCTCTTCGACAAAAATCGTATCGCCTGGTTTGGTGAGCAAGGTACAAATTAAATCCAGTCCACCAGAAATACCTGAAGTGACAAATAAAGTTTCAATATCCACATTGAAGTTATATTTTTGCGACAAAAACTTTGCCAATGCCGTGCGAAAATATCCATCGCCTTGCTCGGTGCCGTATTGCAAAAATTCGTTATCTCCTTGGCTCAAACGATTCTGCGCGGCAGAATGAAGCAAATTCAATGGAAGTAAATTTAATCCTGGATCACCTCTGCCGAGGTCAATAAAATTTTCTGGAACTTGGATTTGTGCGGTTTGGAGATTCATGTTCATGTCAGGTTTTATAACCGATGTGAGTGATTTTTTCAACAAAATTAAGAAAACTGGAATAAGCAAGTGAGGTAAAATTACAATATGGACTCTAAAATCCCTGAAAATATTCAAGGTATCTTGAAAGAATTAAAAGATGGGCTTACCCAAATGTATGGGGATAAACTCAAGGGCGTTTATTTGTATGGGTCTTATGCAAGAGGTGATTATCGCCAAGGCTCAGATGTAGATGTAATGATTCTTTTGGCAGATTTCAAAAATTATTGGGAAGAACTAGAACGCTCAACAGAATTGGCTAGTGATTTATCTTTGAAATATGATGTTACTCTCAGCCGCTTAATCATGAAAGAAATTCAATGGCAACAATCTGATATGCCTGTGCTTCGCAATATTCGCAAAGATGGAGTACTGGCATGAAAGACTACACCAAAAAATTGTTAGATAAAGCCATTGAAACCATTGAAGGCAGTGAGTTGTTATTAGATAATAAAATGGTTGATTTGGCGGCTGGTCGTGCTTACTATGCTTTGTTTTATATTGCAGAAGCCTTACTTAATGAAAAAGGTTTGCAATTTAGCCAACATGGGGATGTCATTGGAGCGTATGGAAAAGAATATTCAAAAACAAAATTGCTTGACCAAAAATTTCATCGCTGGCTAATCAAAGGGTTTGATACACGCTTGATTGGTGATTACCATGTTGACACTCAAATTGAATCTGATTTAGTAGCAAATATGATTAATCAAGCGCGAGAATTTCTTGAAGCGGCACAAAAATATTTAGAAGACAAAGAAAAAAAATAAACTCAGGAGAGATACATGCCCAAGAAAAAGGGTTCTGTTGCACTTCCCCTCGAGAAAGAAGAAATACTGAAAGATTATCGCCTGGCGTATCAATCTCGTCAGGCATCACTCATAGGGCGCAGAGAAGTTTTAAGCGGCAAAGCAAAATTTGGAATTTTCGGCGATGGAAAAGAAATCGTCCAACTCGCCATAGCACGAGCCTTTAAAAAAGGGGATTGGCGTTCGGGATATTATCGTGACCAAACTTGGATGTTTATGTTGGAATCAATGAGTATTCAAGAATTTTTTGCACAGCTTTATGCACATGGGGATGTCACGTATGACCCAGCCAGTGCAGGCAGACAAATGAATGCCCACTTTGGCACGCGCCTTTTATATCCAAATGGCTCGTGGCGACCTCAAACTCAAATGTACAACACCACATCAGATATTTCTCCAACCGCCGCACAAATGCCGCGCAGTGTTGGGCTTGCTTATGCTTCGGTGTTGTATCGTAATCTCAAAGAATTACAAAACGAAAAAGATTTTTCAAATAACGGTGATGAAGTTACATTTGTCAGCATTGGCAATGCATCTACTGCTGAAGGTTTGTTTTGGGAATCGGTCAATGCAATTGGTGTGTTGAAAGCACCTGCTGTTATATCAATTTATGATGATGGTTATGGCATTTCTGTTGCCAATGAATTTCAAATGACCAAAGGAAACATCGGTTCATTGCTCAAAGGTTTTGAACGCGAAAATGATTCGGGCTTCAATCTTTATACTGTGCCTGCATGGGATTACACCGCACTCATTGAAACATATCAAAACGCAACTGATGCCGCGCGCGAAAATCATATCCCTGCGTTGGTACATGTGATTGATGTGACTCAACCGCAAGGTCATAGCACCAGTGGTTCACATGAAAGATATAAATCTCCGCAACGACTCAAGTGGGAAGAAGAATTTGATGGACTCAAAAAGATGCGTGAGTGGATGATAAAAGAACGCTTCATCACTTCGGGTGAGCTTGATTCTGCAGAAAAAGCAGATTACGAACTTGTAGAAGGATTCCGCAAAGCGGCCTGGGATGCCTATCTCTCTCCCATTAGTGAAGAGCGCAATCAACTCATGGACATGATAGATGAAATTGCGCCATCATCCAAACATGCGTCAGAGTTGCGAATGTTGAAGGACAGGCTCTCAAATCTCCCGTCATATACGAGGCGTGATGTTCACATCTTTGCACACGAAGCATTAAGAATCCTGCATGATGAATCACATCCAAGTAAACAAGTTTTATCTGCATGGAAGTTTGATTATGACACAATTAATGTCGAAAGATATGGTTCGCATTTGTATTCTGGCACAGCGTTGAAAGTGGAAGAATGCAAACCTGTTTATTCAGAAAATTCGCCAACCATGTTTGGCTTTGAAGTAGTCAATGCCGCGTTTGATTTGATGTTGGCACGTGAACCGCGTTTGATTGCGTTTGGTGAAGATGTTGGAAAGTTAGGCGATGTGAATCAAGGCTTCAAAGGCATGCAAGAAAAATATGGCGAGTTGCGCGTGAGTGATACGGGCATTCGTGAAGCAACAATTTTGGGTCAAGCAATTGGTATGGCATTGCGCGGACTTCGCCCCATCGCTGAGATTCAATATCTTGATTACATTTTGTATGCGATTCAAACCATGAGTGATGATTTGGCATCATTGCATTGGCGCACGGCTGGCGGACAAAAATCTCCAGTGATTGTGCGAACACGCGGACACAGACTCGAAGGTGTTTGGCACGCTGGCTCACCGATGGCTGGCATTATTCATTTGGTAAGAGGAATACATGTTTTGGTTCCTCGTGATATGACTCGTGCCGCTGGTTTTTATAATACTTTGTTACAAGCCGATGAACCTGCAATTGTGGTTGAAGTATTAAATGGTTATCGTGTTAAAGAACGTTTGCCCGATAACATTGGTGAAGTGACTGTGCCATTGGGCGTGCCAGAAGTGATTCGTGAAGGAAAAGATGTAACAGTTGTCACTTATGGTGCATGTTGCAGAATTGTTTTAGACGCGGCAGATAAATTATTAAAAGTTGGAATTGACATTGAAGTCATTGATGTGCAATCACTAATGCCATTTGATATTCACGGAAAAATTGTAGAGTCACTCAAAAAAACAAATCGCGTTTTATTTGTTGACGAAGATGTACCCGGTGGAACAACTGCTTATATGATGCAAGAAGTTATCGAAAAACAAGGTGGTTATTTTCATTTGGATTCACCAGCAAGAACATTATCAGGCAAAGCGCATCGTCCCGCTTATGGGTCAGATGGAGATTATTGGAGTAAACCAAATGCGGAGACTGTGCTTGATGCTGTTTATGAAATGATGAATGAAGTTGATCCGAATCAGTATCCGAGTATTCAGTGAACAGTAATCAGTATTCGGTAATCGGTATTCAGTGGTCAGTAATTGGTAAAGGAGATTGAGATGAGAGAAACAAGATACGCAAAAAGTTTTCGGGATTTGGTTGTGTATCAAAAATCTCGTGAATTACAACAAGAGATTTTCAAACTCACTCGTTCTTTTCCAAAAGATGAAACCTTTTCATTAACTGACCAAATTCGTCGTTCCTCTCGTTCAATTGGTGCAAATCTTGCAGAAGCTTGGGCAAAGAGAAGATATGAAAAACATTTTATTAGCAAGCTAACAGACTCAGATGGCGAACAAATGGAAACACAACATTGGGTTGAAACCGCATTCGATTGTGAATATATCAATCAAAATATCAAAAATCAATTACTTGAAAAGTGTTTAGAAATCGGACGCATGATAGGCAAAATGATTGAAAAAGCTGAATTATTTTGTGGCGAACCAACATCATATTCTTTTCGTGAAGAAGCCGCTGAGTACATTGTAAGCACTGATAACTGATTACCGATTACTGAATACTGTTTTACCGAATACTGGAAACTGGAGCAAAAATGGCGACAAAAGTATTTGTACCAAGATTAGGCGAAGGCGTAGATGAAGTCACTGTGACCAAGTGGCTTAAGCAAGAAGGTGACTCAATTAAAGAACTTGAGCCTTTGCTTGAAGTGAACACAGATAAAGTGGATACAGAAATCCCTGCGCCTGCAACGGGAATTGTTTTGAAAATCATTGCGCAAGAAGGTCAAGTTGGGAAGGTTGGGGAACTGCTTGCAATTATTGGTCAGCCTGGGGAATCAGTGGACAGTAGTGAGTTGGCGGCTGGTAGCGTTACAGAAAAGTCACAAGTCATAGGTCAAAAGTCAGTTGAATCAAAACCTGCGACCTTAGACTTACGACCTGCAACCGAACTTGGTTTTATCTCCCCTGTTGTTGCAAAAATTGCAGCTGAACATGGAATCAATTTAAATCAGGTGCAAGGCACAGGTTTGAATGGCAGAATCACGAAAAATGATGTTTTGAATTATGTTGAAGGTCACAAGTCACAAGTTACAAGTCACAAGTCTCCAGTCTCTAATCTCCAATCTCCAATCTCTGGAACTTTAATTAAACATACAGTCATTCGCAAATCCATTGCAGAACACATGGTCATGTCAAAACATACATCTCCACATGTGTTGACAGTGATGGAAGCGGACATGAGTAAAGTTGCCAAACATCGTTCTGCACACAAAGCACAATTTGAACGAGACGGAATCAATCTCACCTTCACTGCATATTTTATGTCTGCGATTGTGGCGGGGTTGAAAGCATACCCAATTGTCAATTCATCATGGAGCGATGAAGGAATCATTGTTCATAAAAACATCAATCTTGGCATGGCGGTTTCATTAGGCGAAGAAGGCTTGATTGTCCCAGTCATTAAAGATGCAGATAATTTATCATTGTTGGCAATGGCACGCGCTGTGAATGATTTAGCAAATCGCGCCCGCAGTAAAAAACTACAACCTGATGATGTCAAAGGTGGTACATTCACCTTAACAAATCACGGCACCAGCGGTTCACTGCTTGCATTTCCTGTCATTAATCAACCGCAAAGCGGAATTCTTGGCGTGGGCGCAATGCAAAAAAGAGTCATTGTCATAGACGATGCCATTGCGATTCGCCCGATGGTGTATTTATCTTTTGTGTTTGACCATCGTATTTTGGATGGTGCATCTGCGGATTGGTTCTTAGCAAAGGTGAAGGAAACATTGGAGAATTGGAGTTAACGAGATACGGGATACGAGTTACGAGTTACAACTTCTTGTCTACTTGTTTACTTGTCTACAAATTACGCATCACGCATTACGAATTAGGATAAAACTATGTCAGTTAAAAAAGATTCACCTCAAATTAACAAATATATTCACCCACCTGTTGTGGCGATGTTTTACATCATCGTCGCAATCATGTTAGGAATATTTATTCCACTGGTTTCAGAATTATCAAGACCCATTCGCAACATCGGGTTTGGATTTGTGGTCGTCGGGTTTTTATTGGGTCTGGCGGCATTGATTGAATTTAGAAAAGCAAAAACAACCGTTTTGCCGCATGGTTCGGTGAGCAATATTATTTCATCAGGAATTTTTCGTTTCACACGCAACCCAATTTATTTAGGGTTTTTATTGATGGTGATTGGTTTCCCATTAAACTATGGCTCTGTTTGGGGTATCATCGCCGCGCCGTTTTTTATCACCACTATGAATCGGCTGGTGATAGAAAAAGAAGAAGCCTACTTGGAGAAAAAGTTCGGGGAACAATACACCAGTTACAAGTCACGAGTGAGGCGGTGGGTATAATAGTATGTCATTGCTAACACTTAAGTACATCGCTTCTAGCAAAGAACATCATCGCATTGACATAAAACACACGAGGAATACATGCAGAAAAAAGTAAACGATTTTTCAATTACCGTTGGCACAAAAAATGGTTCGGGTAGTTCTACTGCCAACAACACTATTTTGAGAGCAATTTTCAAAATGGGCATTCCTGTTTCGGGAAAAAATTTATTCCCATCGAACATTCAAGGCTTGCCCACTTGGTACACGATTCGAGTCAATAAAGATGGATTTATTGCGCGACAAGAATCCAGCGATATTGTGATTGCGATTAACCCCGATTCATTCACCAAAGACTTGGCATCTGTTTCTGCGGGTGGAGCATTTTTCTACGCCGATGATATTAAATTTGGAATCAACCGCACAGATATTGCCGTGTATCCTTTACCAATTAAAAATCTCGTGCGGGCTGATACGAGCATTCCAAGCGATTTTCGTGATTTGGTCGGAAACATGATTTATGTAGGCGCACTGGCTCACATGATTAATATGGATTTGGAAACCATTCATACGGCGTTAAGTTTTCACTTCAAAGGCAAACAAAAACCGATTGACATGAACTTCAACATGGTGAAAGTGGGTGTTGAATATGCCAAAAATAATTTTGAAAAGAAAGACCCATTTTATTTGGAAGCTATGGATGCCACAAAAGATTTAATCATGACCGATGGCAACACCGCTGCGGCAATTGGTTCAATTTTTGGCGGTATGCAATTTGCGGCATGGTATCCGATTACACCTGCTTCATCCCTAGCCGAAGCCGTCATTGATTATTTGCCCATGCTCCGCAAGCGCGAAGACGGCAAGAAAACTTATGCCGTTATGCAAGCGGAAGATGAACTTGCCGCGTTAGGTATGGCAATTGGCGCAGGCTGGGCTGGCTTACGCGCTATGACTTCCTCTTCGGGACCTGGCATTTCTTTGATGACCGAATTTGCAGGTTTGGCGTATTATGCCGAAGTGCCAGTGGTCATTTGGGATATTCAACGCATCGGACCTAGCACCGGCTTGCCGACTCGTACCTCACAAGCAGACTTAACGTTTGTTTATTCAATCGGGCATGGTGATACGCAATCCATTATTCTTTTGCCCGGCACATTAGATGAGTGTTTTGAATTTGGTTGGAAATCCTTTGATATTGCCGAACGTTTGCAAACGCCCGTTTTTGTATTAAGCGATTTAGATATTGGCATGAATCAATGGATGAGCAAGCCATTTCAATATCCTAATGTTCCGATGGATAGAGGCAAAGTACTTTGGGAAAAAGATTTAGAAGAACTGAAAGGCAATTGGGGTCGTTACCTTGATAAAGACGGCGATGGGATTCCTTACCGAACAATTCCCGGTAACAAACATCCATCTAGTGCTTACTTTACTCGCGGAACAGGCCACGATGAATATGCAAAATACACAGAAGATTCAGAAGTGTATATGCGGAACATGGAGCGTTTGAAGAAAAAATTTGAAAGTGCCAAAAACTTTATGCCGAAGCCTATCTTGAGAGAGGTTAAAGGTGCTGAGGTTGGTATTCTTGCCTTCGGTTCAACGGAAAACGCAATCCTCGAAGCACAACATTTGTTAGACAAAGAGCGTGGAATCAAATCTGATTTCTTGCGTTTGCGTGCGCTTCCATTTACAGATGAAATGACCAAGTTTATTGAAATACATGAGCAAATTATGGTTGTGGAACAAAATCGTGATGGTCAGATGTATAAAATTTTATTAATGGAATATCCGCAGTTTGCGATGAAGTTTAAGTCTGTGGCGTATCACGATGGTTTGCCTGCTTCTGCAACTTGGGTGCGGGATGGAATTTTGACAAAGTATTCAGTGAACAGTAAAAAGAAAGCGTCGGTTAAGAAAACTGCTAAAGTTGCAAAACCAAAAACAATGTCAAGTAAAGAAGCGGCGAAAAAAAAGAAATAAATATCATGTCGTTGCGAGCGTAGCGAAGCAATCTCATGTAATTAGAAGATTGCTTCGGGCAAAGAACAAGATGCCCTCGCAATGACATATTAAAGGAGAAAATTATGGTAACTGAAGCTCTTCCTATGGCTGGTGCGCCTTCCAATTTGAATCGCGCTGGCTTAGCAAAAAATGATTATCGTGGCAATCCCACGACGTTGTGTCAGGGTTGTGGACATAACTCGATTTCAAATCAAATCATCACGGCCTTATACGAAATGGATATTGTGCCTGAAGATGTGTTGAAATTTAGTGGTATCGGCTGTTCATCCAAATCGCCAACCTATTTTTTGAATCGCACGTTTGGATTTAATAGTTTACATGGTCGTATGCCTTCGATTGCAACAGGGGCGTTGTTTGCCACACCAAATATGCGTGGTATTGCTGTTTCTGGTGATGGCGATACAGCCAGCATTGGCATGGGACAATTCAAACACGTCATGCGCCGCAATGTGAACATGGTTTATATTATTGAAAATAATGGCGTGTACGGTCTTACCAAAGGACAATTTTCTGCTACGGCTGAAAAGGGTTTGCAATTAAAAAAGCAAGGCGAAAACCCATACATGCCTGTTGATATTTGTATGGAAGCGATTATTTCCAATGCAAGTTTTGTGGCGCGTTCTTTTGCGGGCAACCCAAAACAAGTGAAAGAATTAATTAAAGCCGCGCTTTCGCACAAAGGCATCGCTATTTTGGATATCATCAGCCCGTGCGTTACGTTCAATGACGGAGCCAGCGCGTATCACTCATACGCCTGGGGCAAAGAACACGAACAACCGTTGCATGAAATTTCTTACATTCCGCCACGCAATGAAATTATGCTGGAACGTGAAATGGAAGCAGGCGAAATTCGTGAAGTGACATTGCATGATGGTTCACATGTCATTTTGAAAAACCTAGAAAAAAATTACGACCCAACCAATAAAGAAGAAGCCTTGCGTATTTCAAACGAAGCGGCGCAAAACAATTGGTTGCTCACTGGTCTAATTTACGTCAACCCTAAAAAGCCCACGCTCACCGAAACCTATAACTTGCTCAATACGATTCCACTCAACCGCTTAACCGAAGCCGATTTACGACCCGATAAAGCCATGCTTGAAAAAGTTAATGCGTTGATGTTTTGACCTTTTGACCCTCTCCCCAATTGGGAGAGGGTTTTTGTTTTGCTCACGCCGCCGTCCTCGGCGAGCGGATATAATTTGACAAATGAAAAACCTTGATTCAGAAATTCAATTGGAATATATGCGCGCTTCGGGACCAGGCGGGCAGAATGTGAATAAAGTGGCGACTGCCGCGCAACTGCGCTTCGACATTTTCCATTCTCCCAGCCTCGCTTCAGAGACAAAGGGACGGCTGATTCTGCTGGCGGGAAAGAGAGTCAATCGGGAAGGCGTTTTGATTCTCGAATCTAAACGCTTCCGTACCCAAGAACAAAATCGTGAGGATGTGATTGCAAAATTTTATGAGTTGATTCAAAAGGCAAATGTGAAGCCGAAAATTCGCAAGAAGACAAAAGCCTCAAAGGCTTCGAAAGAGAAACGGTTGAAATCTAAAAAGAGAGATAGTGAAATTAAAAAGTTGAGAGGTAAAGTAAGTAGTAATTGGTAAAAAAACAATTGAGGATTACTCATTGAAATTTTAGACGTATAATTTGTTATATTCTATTTTAGCTAAGGAGCAAGAATGTCAAATTTAACTCAACCTGTTCTATTGAGACAATCTCAACTTCTGCAAGCAATTGAGGTGATGGGGAAAGCTTTTTTCAACGACCCTTTTCTTAAGTATTTAGCGCCAGATGACTCACGACGCAAACGGCTCACACCTGAATTTGTAAGTATTGTTGTTAAGTATTGCTTTTTGTATGGGGAAGTTTGGACACTTCCATCTCTTGATGCTGTGGCTTGTTGGTTACAACCCGGTAAAACATCACCCACGTTTATTGGTGTATTACGAACCGGTATGTTAACCATGCCTCTCAAATTCGGCTGGGCTGGATTTCAGCGTTTTAACCAAGCTGTTACCTATACAGATAGTCTACACAAAAAATTTGCAAATGAACCACATTGGTATTTATGGGGATTAGGTGTTGAACCATCTCAGCAAGGGAAAGGATTTGGAGGGAGTTTACTTCAACCTGTGTTTTCACAAGCCGATAAAGCAGGTCAAATTTGCTATTTAGAAACACAAAACGAAACAAATTTATCGTTTTATCAAAAACATGGGTTTGAGGTAGCAGATAACGGATTTGTGCCAAAAAGCTCTTTACAGGTATGGTCAATGGTTCGTAAGCCAAAATAACTTAGATCGTGTTGCTCATAAATTATTTTAGTTATAATCGGGGACTTATGCATAAACACAATTCATTCGCTGGTTTAATTTCAGGTCTCACTGCTGCCGCTATTTGGGGCGGCATGTACGTCATCAGCAAAGTTGTTTTGGAGGTGATTCCGCCATTTTCGCTGTTGACCTTGCGTTTACTCATGGGGGCTTTGGCGTTATGGATTGTGATTTATTGCGAGATTAAGAAGTCGAGAGGGAAAGTAAGCGGTGATTGGTAATTCTTGAAACTTTTTGTTAAATACATCGTAAAAGAAGCATTATCTTAACAAGGAGATTTTTTCAATGAAGGCGTTTGTGTATCGTGAATATGGGGCACCAGATGTTCTAAAGTTTGAAGATGTAACAAAACCAACCGTGAAAGATGATGAAATTTTAGTCAAGGTTCGCGCGGTTTCGCTTAACAAAGCGGATTTGTATTTGCTCAAAGGCGAGCCGTTCATGCTCCGCTTTGAAGCAGGGCTACAAAAACCACGAAAAACAATTTTAGGCGCAGATATTTCGGGCATTGTCGAGGCACTTGGCAAAGATGTAAAAGGATTCAAAGTTGGGGATGAAGTGTTTGGGGATTTATCTTCAAACGGTTGGGGCGGGTTGGCGGAATATGTGTCAGCCAAAGAAAATGTTTTTGTGCATAGACCAAGCAACATGTCACATGAAGAGGCGGCGGCAGTTCCAATGGCGGCAGTTACGGCGTTGCAAAGTCTAAAAAAGGGGAATATCAAAGCGGGTCAAAAAGTTTTAATCAATGGTGCTTCGGGCGGAGTGGGGACGTTTGCCCTGCAAATCGCAAAATCATTTGGAACAGAAGTGACTGCGGTTTGTAGTACAAAAAATTTGGACATGGTGCGTGGGCTTGGTGCAGACCATGTGATTGATTACAGCAAAGAAAATTTCACAAAAAGTGGAAAGCAATATGATTTGATTCTTGCCGCGAACGGCTATCATCCCATTGCAGATTATAAGCGCGCGTTAAATCCAAATGGAATTTATGTTTGCAGTGGCGGCACGATGAAGCAAATTTTCGAGTCTATGCTTTTGGGGAGCATCATGGCATTAGGCACTGAAAAGAAAATGGGCAATCTGCTGGCAAAGCCAAATCAAGATGACCTGACATTTGTTGGGAGTTTGATGGAAAATGGAAAAGTAAAATCTGTCATTGATAAGCGCTATTCATTCAATCAAGTGCCCGATGCGTTTCGGTATCTGGAAGCAGGTCATGTGCAAGGAAAAGTAGTGATTACAATAGAATAGGATTATCAGCGATGGAAGAGATACAAATTAAACTTTCGGCATTATGGATTGCCACTATGCTCATTTATTTGTTGGGCGATGTGCTAAGAATTTTTAGCGGAGATGCAAAACCAGGTGAGATGAACGGACAACCTGCCGCTTCATGGATGTGGATGGTAGCGGCAATTTTAATGTTGATACCAATTCTTATGGTTGTGTTTTCTATATTTTTAGATTACCCCGTCAATCGCTGGGCAAACATAATTGTGGCGGCTTTCTTTTTACTATTCAACTTAGTAAGCATACCATCTTATCCATCTATGTATGATAAGTTTTTATTAGCAGTTAGTTTGGTGTTTAATGGAATGGTGATTTGGTTAGCGTGGAATTGGGTTAATCCGTCAGTTTAAAATTTTTACATAAAACATGACATGTTTGAGAACATTATTCCTTGTTATGCGCCTGTGCCATTTCTATTAAACTATTAAATCGAAAATCATAATGTGGCATGTCACCGGGGTGCATGGTTGCGCCAAAACCTTCTTGCTCGTATCTTCGATAAATCCAGCAGGATTTTAATCCGTGATGGTTAGCGGGAGCATGGTCATGGAACATACTTTCCGCAGTGTGTAAAATATCTGATTTTTCATAGCCCAAAGTTTTCAGCATGGCAAGCATGTAGTTAAAATTATTGTCGGACGGTTTGTAACTTCCGATATCTTCGGCGGTATAAATCGCATCAAATTCTATATTCAGTTTTTTATTACTTTCGGAAAAACTTTGATTATCTACGTTGGATAAAATCACCAATTTGAAATGCTGTTTTAGATATTTCAATGCTTCAACCGTGTCAGGAAATGGATTCCAATCTTTTACAGAATTTCCGTAGCGCACACATTCGTCCCAACTGACGGGTATGCCCCACTCTTCTGCCAAACGCTTGTAAACGATGGCTAACAATTCGCTATATTTTTTATTAGGTGTTTGTATTTGTTGATATGATTCATGCCGAGCATGGGCTTCGAGAATTTCATTGCGAGTTAATTTCTGGTCAAGTTTTTGAGTCAATGGCTTGAGCGCATTGACCATGCCACTTTCCCAATCTATCAGTGTTCCGTAGCAATCAAATGTTAATACTTTGAAATCACTTAATTTCATGTTTATCGTCCATGCTGAGGAGGTTTAAGTAAAATAATACTTGATGAAACACATCGTCCTTGTAGAGGAGAATCAATTATCCGTTAAGAAAGAAGCGGAGATTGCTTCGGCATTCGCCTCACAATCACATATCACTTCCCAACATTATTTTCTGCTAATTTGCGAACGAGCTTTACAGAGGGTTCGCTTCCAACGGTATGTAATAATGCCATGTTTGGCGGGCGTTGGTCACCGATGGGATATCCGCACACCAACACAACTTGGCTTCCTTTTTGAATGCCTGATTTCAATAAAACAGAATCAACATCGGCAATCATGTCATCTAACGAGCCTGCATAACGGACGAGATGTGGTTCAACACCCCATAAAAACGCGAGTTGATTTAAGGTGGCTTTTTCAGGCGTAAAGCCAAGAATTTGTTTCGGTGGACGTGCTTTTGACATAAGCCAAGCAGAACGACCTTGCATAGTAAAGACGGCGATGCCTTTGACATCTTGATCACTGGCGAGGGCATTTGCCGCGCGTGCCATCGAAGCCGCATCACTCTTGCCCAAGCCTGCTCTGCCATCCTGACGACTGCCCCACTCTTTGAAATGTGACTCTGCTTCAATGACAATGCGTGACATCATCTCAATTGCCAAACTTGGGTATTCACCCGAAGCAGTTTCAGCCGAAAGCATGACTGCATCCGTTCCGTCAAAAATCGCATTTGCCACGTCGGATGCTTCAGCACGAGTCGGAAGCGGATTTTGAATCATAGATTCAAGCATTTGTGTGGCAGTAATCACTAATTTTGCTTTTGCATTGGCGGCATGAATAATTGTCTTTTGTAAAGAAGGCACACGCTCTGGCGGAAGTTCTACACCTAAATCACCACGTGCTACCATAACACCATCTACCACATCTAAGATTGCTTCTAATTCATCCATGGCTTCGGGTTTTTCTAATTTGGCAATTAACATCGGTTCACGTTTGCCGTTGGAGTATTCTTTTATAGCGGCACGCACGGTGCGAACATCCTCAGCACTGCGTACAAACGAAATCGCAACTGCATCTACGCCTTGTGAAATACCAAAAGCCAAGTCGGCTTTATCTTTTTCAGTGAAGCCTGCAATGCGAAGTTTTACGCCTGGCAAGTTAATGCCTTTGTGTGAAAATAATTCACCGCCCACCAGCACTTTAGCATGAACAGTTTTATTGTCAGAAGCGAGGACTTCTAAAGCAAGCCGCCCATCATCGAGTAAAAGTTTATCTTTCACTTGAACAGAATCAAATAACTCACGAAAATCTACAGGGATTAATTGACATTCTGTATTGGGCTTTTCTTCTTTGGTGGGATATAGATACACCTCTTCACCAATCGAAAGTTGAAGCGGCGCCTCTAACCTGCCCACACGGATTTTTGGTCCTTGTAAATCTTGCAACACCCCAAGCGGAGTTTCTAACTCTTCAGCCACTTTTCGGATTCGCTTTATTCTTTCGGCATGTTGTTCGTGTGTGCCGTGTGAAAAATTCAAGCGAGCCACATTCATGCCTGCTTGAATTAATTTTTCTAATACTGCTTCTGAATCTGAAGCAGGTCCAATCGTTGCCACAATTTTGGCGTGCCTAATCATATCAATGTCCTTTTTAAATTTTATTATCACCCTGCCTGCACCATGCGCACGCACACGTCGCTCTGCTCAGTGTGATGTGTGCTAAAACGCCGTGATGATAGGTAAAAAGCCTGTAACTGTCAAGGCACAAGAGTTATTATCAGGTTAACAACAAAACAATGACGAAGTTGCGGGTGATTTTTGCTATTTCTTAAGAGCCTGCTTAATGGTTTGAAAAATAATTTGCGGAGCAGTTTCAAACGAATAGGGCATATACACTCGCTCGTACAAGCCATGAGCATCTCTGCCAAATGGACCGATATTAATCACGGGGCAATTCAAAGATTTGATTTCGTTTAATTTATTTGAATCAAGAGAATAGATTTTGTTTTCCAAATCAAATAAAGGCATAAACTTTTTCAAACTTTCTACACCGTCAGCATGGTCAAGGCGCAGATAACTTAAATCAGAAATATAGGGGTAAAAAGCACAGAATTGAATCTCTTCATCAAATTCACTTAAAACAGAAGCGACTGCTTGAGTCAACTCATTATCTTGCGGAAGCACAGATGGATAATATGGTGGCGAAAAAAAGGTCACAATCGCAGGTCCGTTTAATTTTGATAATTTTGATAATTCAGCAATCAACAAACAACTCAACTCACGGCTGTCTTTGGTTTTGATAGAAAGAGTATCAACTTTATTTTTTATCCAATTTTCTAGGTTTTCGTTTTTTAACTGAGCAGATGACTTTTCACATAACTCATCATACGTGATTACAGATTCATACCATTCAGGCGGAGTTTGTGATTGACCACCCAGCCGATTAAATTCCGTATAACTTTTTTCTATCCGCTTCACTACCTGACCTAAAGCCTGTTTCGCGGCATCCGTCATTATTTTCGTGGCTTCAAGCGGAGTGATTTGCAACGTCAGCCAGTTGACATACACAAAAGCATCTCCAGCCGTTTCTACGTTATACGAAGGTTTCAAATCTCGCATTTGCAAAGCCACAGGCGGAACTGCAATTTCAGTTAATCGTTCATCTCCTAATGAACCAGTCCATGTATCTATCCACACTGGGTTGAGATTAATTTCGCGCACCAACTCCGCCGCAATTTGAGAAGCATCTACACCACGAAAAATTTCGCCTACATGCGTGCGAACTCCCAAAATATAAAACGAAGGTAACAACTTCCCTACTGTGCCTGAATAAATAAAACGGATATTTTCATTTTCATCACGTGGTGCTGTGTAATCGGTATTAATCACGCCAATGTATTCCAAATTTTCTTTTTCTCGTAATTTCAATAAATTAGGCACAGCCGATAACACACCGACAGATTCTGTCTCTTCATCTGGACAAGCGAGCAATAATAAATTTCCATCCAATTCATCAATCAAACGGTTTCCATTTTCATCAGGTTTAGCAAAAGCACGCATCAAAGCAATGTTTATCGCCACACCTGATTTCATATCCACACAGCCGCGCCCAAAAAGCCACAAGCCAGTTTGTAAATGATTCCATGCGGATTGTTCTGAAATACTTAATGCATCGTCGCCGCCGAGGACGGTGGCTGGAGCAGGATTAGATTTTGATTCAAAATATTTTTTCATTGCTTCAGCCAATTTATCAGGTTGAAAAGCAATTTCAGGATTTCCGTATCTGGCGAAGTCATCTATTCCCACTGTATCAAAATGTGCCATCAAAATAATTGTCTTGTTAGGCTTTTTTTTACTTCTCAATAAACATGCAAAATTTTTTCTGCCATCTTCCGCAAACCAAAATTCAGAAAAAACATCGGGTTGCTTTCCATTTTGGTATGGTGCTAACGTCAAATCACGAATCACGTCAGCACATTTATTTTCATCTTCTATATTTGGGCTAACGCTTACAATCCCCATCAAAGTTTTTGTTAAGTTTAATATTTCATCGAACCAAATTTTATTTTGCATTTTCTAAACACCTAAGTACTGCAAGACATCGTACCCTTGTGGTATTTATGTCGTCAGTGAAATATTAAAATAAAAGTAAGATAAATCTTGCTCTACTTAATTTTGGTTTTTATATTTGTTCCAATAACGCAACAAACCATCAGCACTCATGCCAATAGGATTGGAAAGGGTATAAACCTGAATCACTTCTTCGCTCAAGCCTTGTTCACGGCTTTGTCCTTCCATCCACTTTGTAAATTGTTCGCGTAATTCTTCCAATGCAGGTTGGCTTGGCATTACTTGGTCAAGCCATGTTTCTGTTGCATCTAAATTTTGTCTCAATGTATTCAAATGCCAATCTACATCATCATACATCCCAAAATGTGTTGGGGCAATTTGTTTAAGGTTTAATTTTTTTAATTTCGCAAGGCTTTCACGCCATTTTTCAAAATGAAATTCAGGTGGCGGCATTGGAATCCGCAAATAGGGATAGCCTGGAATTCGCACGCCGCCTACATCACCAGAAAAACATACATCTTCAAAGATGTAAGCAAAATGATGTTCGGCATGTCCTGGCGTATTGACTGGAAAAAATTTCAAGTTGCCGATTGTAAATTCTTCCGCATCGTTCGGGATGTGAATTTGATTCTGCGCCACCGGCAGAATCTCACCCCATAGTTGATTCATTCTATCGCCATAAATACGTGAGGCACTGGCAATTAATTTTTCAGGTCGAATCAAATGTGGTGCACCCAATGGATGTACATAAATCTGTGCGCCGAGTTGAGCAAGTTGACCCGCCGCGCCAGCATGGTCAAGATGAATGTGAGTCAATAACACGTGAGTGACGTCCGCTAAAGATAAACCTTCCGCTGTAAGAGCAGTTTGCAACGTAGAAAGAGTCGAGGCGGGTCCGCTTTCTATCAAAACCATGGCATCATCTTTTTTTATCAAGTAAGAGGCTATGGCTTGTTTTTTGTTTTGGAAATGTAAATCTATTGTGATAATTCGGGGGTTTGCCATGAATGAAAATCCTGTATGGTTGCGGTGGTTGCACTTAGTACGGTGGAAAGGTCATCATCGTCAGCGACAACGCAAATATAAATGCGCCTTTCACGCAAAGAATTGATGAGTACGTCTGTGCCTGTTGTGCCACCAAAGGTGTGCGCTTTGAGCAAAACAACAACTGGATATAAAGAACGCAAAAGTAAATCATCTACTGCTTGCAATAGTTCTTCTCGGACAGTGGGCGTAATTAAAATAACAGTGGAGCGGCGAGGTAGTTGCATGGCTTGGGTGGAGACCAAACCAGCGATAGAAACAGCACCATCGGCTTGGACGAATGCCAGTGTTTCTAAAATTTTTGCTTCTTGCCGTTCGCCTCTGTCGGCTGGGAGGATGTTATACGTTTGACCAATGCTTGCATATCCTACCGCACGGCGTTGGCGGATAAAATAGTGCGCCAGCGATGCGGCAATGCTGACAGCATATTCAAGTGTGGAGGGCGGTAGTTTTAACTTGGGGCGTTTGATGAATAAGATATTGTGTAAAGGCAATTCGTCATATGTATAAGGTTTTTGGTAATGAACATTTTTTTGCGAATCAAGATAAATCCACACTTCGGCTTGTGGGTCTTGTTCAAATTCTTTGACCATTAATTTGTTTCTGCGGATGCTGGTACGCCAGTGGATTCGTTTCATGGCGTCGCCATGCACATATTCTCGCACACCTGCGGCGTGAGGCGTAATATCTTGTGATTTTCGTTGAATGACATGCCCGCCCGGTAGTAAGCCAGGTGATGCTGGAAAATATTGGATTTCGTGAATCATGGGCAAGACAACCAATGTACTTTGTGCTGGAATGGTTTTTGAGGTTGTGGAAATCCCAAATGGGTCAGCGATATTGATGAGCGTAGGTCCAAGTTGAAACTTGCCACGTTGGGTAAGCCAAGAATACGCGTTATAAGTTCTTTTTTGCTTTCCCATGATTAAGGTGAATAAACGCGAGCCAGCGGCGTAGGGAATTTTCGATTGGTTGATAATTTCTATCCATGCGGCTGGGAGGCGGCTGTTGTTGGCAAGTTTGTAGCGTTCTTCAAAAATATCACCGACGTTTGCGCGAAGTTCGCGGGTGGTGCGTTCGACCCATATTTTGTTTATAAGCCAGCGCGTCCAAACCCAGGTAAGTATAAATAATGAAACGCTGACGTAAACAAAACGTGAATATAGTGATGAATCGCTGATGAATATCCCCAGCACGCCTATTACAAACAAAACGGCGAGTAGTATTCGCCCTGCTGGCATAATTAGTTCTTCCTTGCAGAATCAGCAGTGAACGAGCCGCCGGGTGAAGGGGTGGCAGATATAATTTCTTGCACAATTTTGTCTGAGCTTAAATCTCTTAATCTAGCCGCTGGGCTGACGATGATACGATGTGCCAAGACTGGCACAGCCAATGCTTTAATATCATCAGGCAGTACATAATCACGCCCTTGTAATGCCGCCATTGCCTGCCCCGCCCGCGCTAAAGATAAACTTCCTCTTGGGCTGGCACCTAAATATACATCTTGGCTTTGGCGTGTACGCACGCTAAGCTCAACCACATATCTCTTAATCGTATTAGAAACATATACTTTCTTAACTGCATTTACTGCTTGTAATAGTTCTTTCACTTTTACAACCGGCTTCAGGCTCTCAATGGGATGAGCCAATTTTTGGTCATCAATGATGCGAATTTCATCCAAAATATTTGGGTAGCCAAGTCTCATGCGTAATAAGAAGCGGTCCAGTTGTGCTTCTGGCAACGGAAACGTGCCTTCATATTCAATTGGGTTTTGAGTTGCTAATACCATAAAGGGTTGCGGTAGTGGATGTGTGATTCCATCTACAGTAATTTGACGTTCTTCCATCGCTTCTAATAACGCCGCTTGAGTCTTGGGTGTGGCGCGGTTGATTTCATCTGCCAAAATAATTTGTCCCACAATCGGGCCTGCCCGAAATTCAAATTTCTTTTTTTGCTGGTTATAAATGGAGATGCCCGTTACGTCACTGGGGAGCATGTCTGGCGTGAATTGAATGCGATTAAATACACAATCTAACGAGCGGGCTAAACTGCGTGCCAACATGGTTTTTCCTACGCCTGGCACGTCTTCAATTAATATATGCCCTTGGCACAACAAACCAATCAAAACAAATTCAAGCGATTGATTTTTTCCAACAATTACCTTTTGTAAACTTTCCCTCACACGCTCACCAAACAATTTGACATCTACCATTCAGCATCATCCTTCATAACAAGATGCGCCGATTCTATCATGGCTTAGGCTTGGGTTAAATCGTGTATAATTTTGGTTACGCCTCAGTAGCTCAATGGATAGAGCGCCTGACTTCGGATCAGTAGGTTGTGGGTTCGACTCCTGCCTGAGGCGCCTTTTTATTTAACAACTTATCAGCGGTTGCCCCCATTGAGGGGATGGTATGGGTTCGACTCCTGCCTGAGGCACCTTTTTATTTAACAACTTATCAGCGGTTGCCCCCATTGAGGGGATGGTATGGGTTCGACTCCTGCCTGAGGCGCCTTTTTATTTAATAGTCTGAACAAAAGGGGATAATATGGTTTTGACTCTTGCCAAATCTTTTGATAAGTGAAGGCTTTTATTTTTCAACAAGCACAAATTGACCTATGAAATTTACTTCTGCTTGAAAGTAACTTCCATTGGGTGAGAAACCTATATTCCTAATGATTCTTCCATTCCCTAAATGCTCGCCTTGAATTAGTTCAATCCATTCCGTATTATTCCAGTATAAAATTGCTAGGTCTTTGTCTTTCATATCTTCAGGTAATAAGAAAAACATTGTCATAAAAGGCGTAATTTGATATGTAATGTCAACCCAATTTGAGCCGTCATAATAGGCTGCTTCGTAACCGGCTGTTTCAGAGTTTTCAAGATTTCTATACCAAATAACATTGTCTTGTTCAATTGAACTAAGCGGTCTTCCATTTTGCGTGATATATATATCTATTCCAGAAATATAAGTGTGGTTGTAAATAGGGAAAGGCAAATTTAAACCATTCAATGTAGAAAGACTCACTGAGTCACTGATGGGGCATGGGACCAAAAGAGCATCTCCATTTATTAACTGCAAATATGTACCAACATAAAATTTACAATCTAACTGAATGGTACGTCCATCTGCTTGGTAAACATATTTGACACCTAATTCTGGGGGTCCTTCAATAAGCCCTCCACCAGTTGGTTCAGGGTAAGTAAAACACCCATTTGAAACTAGGTATAATTGGTCTTCGTCTATACCACCGATGTTATAGCTAGGGTTACCGCCAAAATCTACGCCAAAGAGGGTTAAGGAGCCATTTGGTAATATTGCATTGATTTCATAGGAGGCATTTCCAGTGAAGACCCCACACACCATAACGGCACTTCCATTTGTGCTTAGGTAAGCGCCATCTGTACCATTATTTTCGGCACTTGCAGTGTTCACAAAAATATCATTAAGGGCTTCTATATAAAAACCACTTAAGTAATTATTAGTAAATACATTGACTCCTGTTAATGTGACCACATCTTGCGAGTAGAATTCTCCGCCATGCCCATACGCACCACCGGCGCCATTGGCATTGGCAGTGATATTTTCTACATTGATACTACCATCTGCATCAACATACAACCCAGAGTTATTATTATTTAAGAATTCGTTTGTTCCTGTAAGCGCAAAAGTTGAAATTGTATAAAACTCCGCACCATTTCCATAACCACCAGAGCCATTGTTGTTTGCAATAATGAACTCAGCCATGATTGTGCCATCAGCATCTACAAACAAGCCTGAATTATTGTTGTTTGTAAAGTTATTTGTACCTGTTAAAGTGAAGTTACCTAAAGTAAAGAATTCTGCGCCTGTACCAAATACCCCGCCAGTGCCATTAGAATTTGCTGTTAAGTTTTCAGCGGCAATTCCGCCATCAGCAAAAGCAGATAATCCATTGTTGTTATTTAAGTTAAATACGTTTGTGCCGGTGATAAAGAGAGATTGGGTTGTCGTTAAGTCAGCACCATTGATGCTGTTTGCATTCGCTGTAATCGATTCTAAGTTAATGTCTCCACCTGCATCAACATAAAGACCACTCCCTATGTTTGCGTTGAAAATATTTGACCCTGTAATACTGATAGAGTCAACAGCGACCAAAATTGCCCCATTCCCAATGTTGTTGGTTGAGGTAATATTTTCTATGTTAATAGTATCTGCTTCTATGTAGAGACCATCACCAGAATTTAGGTCAAAGATATTTGTTCCAGTTAATGTGGCATTTAATCCTGCGATTAAATCAACGCCATTGTTTCCATTCCCAATGACAGAAAGATTCTGTGCATCTATACTACCAGCAGACTCAGCGTATAAACCATTACCGGCTACATTGTAATTAAATATGTTTGTGCCAATTAATGAAATATCTCCGAGTGCAAATAAATAGCCACCCTGGTTTCCATTGCTTTCAGCAGTAATGTTTTCAATGTAAATATCTACATCCGCTTGTGCTTGAATGCCATCTATACCGTTATCGTTAAATACATTTACACCTGTTAAATTAATATTTGCGGTGCTTATTAATATGCTTCCATTGCCAGTGTTACTATTGGCGGTTAGGTTTTCTGCGTCAATGTCTCCCCCAGCTTCAATATATAAACCTGTATTTGAATTGGAATTAAATTGAGTAACTCCGGCAATTGTTACAGAGCCTGTACTTATAATTTCTAAGCCGCTTAGTCCGTTGGTGTTTGCGGTTAGGTCATTGATATTGACGTTTCCATTTGCATCTATGTAAACACCAGAGCCTGAGACATTATCTTCAAATAGATTTGTGCCATTAAATACAACATCGCCTGTGCTGTATATTTCTATTCCATTGTTATTGTTATTTGTAGAAGTTATGTTTTGTAAAGTAACCCCATTGCCAACTTCAATGTAAATGCCTGAGTTACTGTTTCCACTCGCAGAAACATCTTGTAATGAAGCATTAGCGGAAGTGATGATTTCTAATCCATTCGCGCTTGTGCTGTTTATGATAATGTTATTGACAGAAACAGATTCGAGCCAGTCGAATACAGAAATTGACTCTGTAAAAGTTGAGTTGCCAATTATTGTGCCAGCCGCACTACCATCCCAACCACCTTGTAGGGTTAATCTAAAATTTCTCCATGTTGTAAATGTGGGTCCGTCTATAAAAAGATTGATGGTGGATAAATCTGTGCCGTTCATAATCCAAACGATGCCGTGGGTGTTAGGCTCTGGAATATTAGAGCTATAAATATCATTAAGTAAGTCTTCGAAGGTGAGGTAGGAGCCAGTGCATCCTCCTGCGCCCGGAATGGGGTTAACTCCTTCTGGGCACCAAATCGGGTCACCTTGTAGGAGTGTATTTTCTGCTTGTTGAGTAACGAGTGGTTCTATTTGTCCGTCAACTAAAATTTGTACGGTTGTGTTTTCTGGGAGTTGTGCTTGTATGTCTGGTAATGTTGGTGTAGTGGGTGTGGGTGTTTGTGTAGGTAAGTAAGTAACTGTGGGACGAATCTCTTCTGGTTCAAAGGTGGAAGTAGGTGGAAAGAAGGTTGGTTCTGGTGATGGTGCAAGCGTTGAGGTTGAGGTTGATAAAGGTGTTGAGGTTGAAATCTCAGGTGTAACCGTAGGAGGAAGCGGTGTTTCGTCTACTGTGGGGGTGGGTGATTCTGGTGTTGAGGTTGCATCTTGAGATGCGTTTGTAGGCGAGGTTGATGTTTCCTCTGTTGGGGGGAGGGTATCATCTGCGATTGCGTTGGCGACCGTTGCAAATGTTAGGAAAAATGCTAAGGCAATCGCGGAAATGTAAGAATAAGTGCTTTTATAGGTTTGCATGAAATATAAAATAAGTATAAAAAGACTATTTTACTATAATACTGTTTAAGGAATTTGGCAATTGTGGTTTTATAGCAAATCATGGCTTTCTCAAAGCAAGTTGAAACATAGTAGGGAATCTATCTAAAGGCTTAAGGCGAATGTCGCAAAAGGGCAAATTATGCGGAATTCGTTTTTTCGCGCTTTTCGTGTTAAGATTTTAAGACGTTGAGAATGCCATATATAGCAAATTGGTTTGTGTGGTATGGAAGGGAATTTTTTAAATGTCTGCTATAATAATTTTGTTGGGGCAGGTATGGTGATAAAAATTTTCATTGGTTAGGTTATGAAAAATGAGTGAGCATTCAAGTAAGTCTTATGAGGAAGTTACTGAGAAGGCGGCACGTGGGATGGGGTGGCATTATCTGTCTTTTGGGGGAGCAAAGTTTTTAAGTTTAATTACTCTTTCTATTTTAGCCCGTTTGTTGTTGCCTGAAAATTTTGGGTTATTAGCTTTGGCAACATTAACCATGGATTATTTAGCGATTATTGGGGATTTGGGGTTTGGTGCGGCATTAATTCAGAAAAAAGATAAGGTGATTGAATCTGCAAATGTTGCTTTTTGGATTAATATTCTTGCGAATGTGGTTCTTTTCTTAATACTTTTTTTTATCGCGCCGTATGCCGCTTTATTTTTTCGGGAAGATGAGTTAACTTCTGTTTTAAGGTGGTTGAGTTTAACTTTTGTTATAAAATCTTTTGGCACAATTCATAATGTTTTGCTTGAGCGAGAGTTGAATTTTAAGAAGAAATTAGTGCCAGACCTTGGTAGTGCTATTATTAAGACGATTGTATCTATCACTTTGGCATGGTTAGGTTTCGGTGTGTGGGCTTTGGTGATAGGTCAATTAATAGGGGTATTTTCGACTTCTGCAATTTTATGGGTTTTGGTATCTTGGAGGCCTAAGTTCAGTTGGGATTGGGGGGTTGTAAAATCTCTTTTTGGGTATGGGTTGTCAATTATGAGTGTAAGTGCTTTAACAGCTTGGGAAGATAATTTTGATTATTTAATTATTGGAAGGGTATTTGATACCGTGGATTTAGGGGTGTATATGATAGCCTATCGGTTACCAGAAACTTTAATTTTGAATACGATGTGGGTAATGACAGGGGTGCTTTTCCCGGCATTTTCAGCATTACAGCATGATAAGGAGGCTTTAAGAAAGGGTTTTCTCTCTACTGTTCGATATGTTGAAATGTTAGTGACTCCGTTGTGCTTGGGTATGTTTGTAGTTGCAGACCCTTTAATTCGGGTGTTTTTTGGGGAACAGTGGGTAGAGGCAATTCCAATATTACGAATTATTAGTTTATATACTTTAATTATTTCAATTGGTTTTCATGCAGGTGATGTTTATAAAGCAATTGGAAGACCAGATATTCTTTTGAAAATATCTATACCTTTGTTTCCGTTGCGGTTAATATGTTTATGGGTTGGTGCACAGTATAGTTTATTAGGGGTTGCGTATGGGCATTTGGTAGCGGAGATTATTTCAACTACTGTTAATATAATTGTTGTGAGAAGAATGATTAATGTAAGTTTTTTTGAAATTATGCGAGAGTTAAAAGCATTTCTTGGAGGGGCTGTTCTTATTATGTGTACGTTGCCCGTTGTTTTATTAACCGATGGTTTTTTGCCAATTTATCAACTCATTCTTTCGGTACTAGCCGGCGGCGTTGGCTATTTGTTAACTCTTTGGTTTGTTGAGCGGAAGTCTTTTATTGGGCTTGTGGGTTTATTAGGGCTTGACCGTTTTTTTAATAGAAACGGAAATGAGTGATTAGCCCTGTTTGATTTTTATTTTGAACAAGATAAATTTTCCATCAGAATATTCTCCGTCCATTGCAAGATTAATAGGGAGACCCGTTCGGGTGTTGATAATTGCAATTGCTACAAGGTAACTGCCTTCTGATAAAGTGGCAGGTATGGGAATATCTGTTGAAATGAGGTATTCTGGAGAAGGTGAGGTGGTTAATACTTCTGCTGGCATCCATTTTGATATGTCAGTTTCAATTTTATAATCGAAATGCACAGTATAGCTTATATCATCTAAAAGATAGAGTTGGAATTCAAAATTTTGCCCTAATTTAGGGTGTACCTGTGTAGTGCCAAGATTCTGCCAAATCATATTGATGTTTAAATTCTCGCCAAGATTCGTTGCATAATTTGCAGTTGCTTCTTTAAGAAAGAAACGGTATCCGACTGGGGTCATTAACTTTTCTAAATTTTCAAGTGAGTCGCTATAGTCGTTATTATGAATTAGACTTGGATGAGTAGTGATGATAGCTTGATATGCAACTGATACATCAAATTGCGTTGGTCCGCAAAACTCGTAAATAATCGGTGCATGAAGCCAAACGTGTGAGATGACATCAGTTTGTAATTCATCTCCTCTGCCTAAACAGTCAAATCGAAAACCAATATCTTGTCTTTTTGTATGAACGTATTGGGAAGATTGTATAATGCCTGCCGATGGCATAATCAGTTGGGTTTGATGCGCCCCGCTGTAATTATAGTGAGTTGTTTGAATGTTTCCGTTAATATCACGGCATTGATGGCTTTCAAATGAACCCCCAATAAACATATCGGCTAGTCGTTTACGGGCTTGTCCATCTATGCTGGTAATGGTAAAGTTTGCTAAGTTTGGGTCAAAATAGTCGTCCCATTCCGTTTGATAATCCGTCCAGCTCCATTCATTAAAGTTTCCATATCCAGAAATATCAATATAAGCAATATTGGGGTTGCCATCATATCTAGCGATTAGGGCATTTACAAAATTACCCCATTCTTCTTGGTAAACACAGTTAGAATAGTCTGGCTCTTCCATGATGTCGTCATCTTCTTCAAAGGAAAAAATGTTTGCGCCTTTCTCTATTACCCATTGTGGAACATGATGCCCACCATAAATTTCCCCTGCCATTGTGGTAACTCGAAACGAAAACTGCTTCCCATCTGCAATTGCCTGATTAAGTTCTGCATCTAAAATTTCCCAGGCATAGCTACCTTCAGCAGGGTTGAGTTTATCCCATGTAAGATTCAGGCGATTTCCATAAGCAACAGTTTCTGGAAGGTAATCTGAATAAGGTGAAAAATCTTTTTGCCAACCGATACCAGGATTAGCAATATACTCTTGAGAAATTGTTGGGCGAATGCTGACAAATTGAGGTTGTGGAGTAGCAGTATTCAATACAGAAGTTGGTATATCAATATTGCTTTCGGTTTTGCTATTATAATTTTGAAAGCAACCTAAAAGTAGAGGTGAGATTAAAGCAACTGCTATGCTGAAGTGATTTTTGAATTTCATTTAAAGAATTCCTTTGCAATATCTGCCTAAGATTTATAAAATAATAAGATAAAGAGAAAATTAATATGAGAATTGCATATATCATGTCTCGCTTTCCGTTACTTTCAGAAACATTTATCTTACGAGAAATGATTGAGGTTGAAAAAAACGGTCATAGTATTGAGCTTTTTCCTCTCATGTGTGAAACCCACCCTGTAACACATGAACACGCAAAAGAATGGGTATGGCGTGCAAATTGCATTCCTTTTATTTCTAGTGATATTTTCGTTGAAAACTTTTTTGTATTCTTGAAGAATCCCTTTTGGTATATTTACTTAATAGCCCAAATCATTTGGGGAAATCGCTCTTCATTAGATTTTTTAATAAAAGGTTTATCTCTTTTTCCAAAAGCAGTGTTTACAGCAAAGCAAATGCAAAAAAAACAGGTGGAACATATTCATGCACATTACGCTAGTCACCCGGCTCTTGTGGCGTGGATTATTCACAAAATATCTGGGATTTCATATAGTGTGACGATTCATTCTCACGACATTTATGATTGCCACGCCATGTTAGATATTAAGCTTAGGGAGGCATTGTTTCTTGTGCCAATATCTTATTATAATATTACATATCTAGAAAATTTATTAGGCGAATGGGTGCGAGAAAAATGCCATGTGGTGCGTTGCGGAGTGGATTTAGAAAAATATAAATCGTCACAAAAAATTGTAGAGAACAAACATGAGGTGTTTAAGATTTTGCAAATTGGGAGCCTGCATTGGAAGAAGGCTCAAGTTTACCTAGTGCAGGTCATGGCGTCCCTTAGGAAAAGAGGCGTGCCTTTTCATCTAACCATTATTGGAGAAGGTAGTGAGCGGAAAAATATTGAATCTGAAATTAAGAAACATCAATTAGAAAACTATATTTCTTTAGTTGGCGCAAAAACACAAGATGAAGTTGCAACTCTTCTTCCGCTAGCAGATTGTTATGTGCAATCGAGCGTTAGCGAGGGCATTCCTGTTGCACTTATGGAAGCAATGGCGTGTGAATTGCCGGTTGTTTCTACAAAAATTACTGGAATTCCCGAGTTGGTTTTAGATGGTGAGACTGGAATACTAGTACCTACCCATGACGTTACAAATATGGCTAGCGCACTTGAAAAATTGTACAATGAACCTGCTTTGCGATTAGCGATGGGAAAGCGAGGCAGAGATTGGGTGGCAAAAGAATTTACACTAGAAAGAAATGGAAGGAAACTTGTTTCTTTGTTTGAAAGGTTAATACCAAGTAAAATGGCTTCAACAAAATCTTAGGTATAATGGTTCTCAGAATAGGTAAGTACGGTTATTCTTGTTTGTAAGGTATATGATGCTATGGCAGAAATGAAGACGAAATCTCAGATAATTTCTAAGACGGAACAAGTTGAGCCCATTTCGCAATACTTATTGGGTTTTTACCAAAGAAATATTCCTTGGTGGCCCTTTATTGTGGCTGCCTTTGTATTAGCGGTGGCTGTTGGTATTGCTGCAAGTGTGAATGTAGGCATTTCGCCTTATTACATTCCGGTGGGGGTAATTGGCATATTTATTGCGTTTATTGTTTTTCAGAAACCAGAAATTGGGGCTTATATTTTAATTATCTCTGTGTTTACAAATATTTCTGATATATTAACAGACCGCGGGTTACCTAGTATTAATAGACCACTGATTGCATTAACAATGGGAAGTGTGATTGCAAATTATTATATGAAAACTGGGAGGTATGCACGGTTTCCAAAACTTACAAATTCTGAATGGGCGTTGCTTGGTTATTATTTTGCAGTTGTAATTTCAGTTCTTATTCTTCCTGATAAAAGTTCTGCCTTTTCAATTATTTTTGATATCACAAAAGATATTCTTGTGGGAATTTCTATATTTTTTATTCTGAATACGCAAGAACGCTGGAAAAGCGGTTTGAATACCTTGGTGGTAACAGTGACTATTTTAGCCGCACTGGGTGTCTTTAAAACAGCAACAGGTTCTGAAATTACTTTTTTTGATTTGGCAAGAAATAGCCTTTTTGGTCAGGTAGGCGAAGAAAACGAATTGAGATATGGGGGACCGATTGGCGAGCCTAATCTTTGGGGGCAAGTATTAGTTTCAACGATACCTTTTATCTTTTATAAAATCCGGCAAGAGAGTTCTGTAAGAACTAAGTCTATGCTATTTATCAGTTTAGGCTTGGTTTTCTTAGCGATGATTTACACCAGTAGCCGAGGGGCAGTTGTTGCTTTTTTAGTGATGTTAATTTTAATTGCTATTGATATAAAAGCAAAGCCCTCAAATATTTTTATCGCCTGTGCTATGCTGATAGCAATTTTCATAGTGCTTCCTGAAAGTTATCAAAAACGCTTTAGTTTTCTGAACTTTTTTAGCAACAACAGTTTAGAGCAGGATTCTTCGGTGTCAAGTAGAAATACTGCCATGCAAATTGGTTTAGAAATGTTCCGTGATAACCCCGTATTGGGTGTAGGGTTTGGAAACTACCGTAACAACTATTGGGATTATGCAATTTCACTTGGGTTAGAGTCTAGTGCTACGAATATCACAAATTACAGTGAAAATGCACAATTCGTACATTCATTGTATATAGAAATTCTTTCAGAAACAGGCTTGGTTGGGTTTTTGACATTTGCTTTATTTGTCGGCGCATTGCTAAGCGGGTTGTATCAAATAAGAAATAAATTGAAAGACTCTCCGCTACATAAGGAATGGGCGGTGCTGGTGATAGCCCTCGCTATGTCAATATTCACTTTTTTAGTAAGCGGTTTTTTCTTACACGGTGTGTTCTTTAGGTATATTTGGGTGCTCATTGGCTTAGCCATGGCGGCTATCTCGATATCGAATGATATTCGTAGGATACCATTTGCACGCCAGCATTCACTTAAAGAATTGCCTTCTGAATAACTTTTATTCTGCACTGATTCAGACAGGTTTGGTATTTTGTAGCACATACCAACAAGCCAGCCAACTTTCTAAAAGTCACTGAGGAAAAATGAAACCACGCATTTTATGGGTGATTGATAGCCTTGGACATGGCGGGGCTGAAAAATTAACTCTTGAAATTTTAAAACGGCTTGATAAGAGTCAATTTGATGTACGGGTTTGTGTTCTTCAAGAAAGAAGCGGGAACCCCATCGAAAAGGAATTAAACCGCATCCAGATTCCCGTGGATAGGGTTCACATCCCCTACTTAAGCCACCCTGCAAATTTGTTCAAATTATTTCGCTATATTCGGTTACAACGTCCAGATGTGATTCATACGCAGTTGCAATTTGCCGACCTGCTTGGGAATATAGTTGCGGCGATGTTAAAAATTCCTAGCTTCTCAACTTTACACACAATAGAAGATTTGTCTCCGCAGGATGGGAAAGCCTATTGGCGCGAAAAATTAACGTGGATTTGCTTAGATATATTTTGCGAAAACATTATTGCGGTTTCAGAGAATGCACGTTTGTTTTATTCTAAAAAATGGGGCGTATCTGACAAAAAAATTATTACGGTTTATAACGGGATTGATTTATCTACTTTTAATTTGTTAAGTGAGAAGGAAAAATTAGAAAAAAGAAAGTCTCTTAATCTTCCTTCTGAGGCAATTGTATTTACGACAGTGGCTGTTTTGCGTGAGCCAAAAGGCATTCAATATATGTTGAATGCTCTGCCAGAAATTATAAAGAGATTTCAAAATTTTTGTTACTTAATTGTTGGCGATGGCGAATATGCCCAGCCGCTTAAGAATCTTTCAAATTCTTTAGGGCTAGAAAACCACGTTATATTTACGGGGCAAAGGTCAGATATTAATGATATTCTGAGTAGTAGCGATGCATTTGTGCTGCCAAGCCTAACGGAGGCATTACCAACAGTGTTGATAGAGGCGATGGCTTCTCAAAAAGCAATTATTGCATCAAACGTGGGGGGGATACCCGAAATGGTTGCCGATGGGGTAAGCGGTTTTATTGTGCCACCTGCTGATGTAGAATCCTTGACGTATGCCTGTATCAAACTTATGCAGAATCAAGAACTGCGAGAAGAAATGGGCAGGCGGGGCTATCAAATTGCAAAAGAGAAATTTGATATTAATCAGTTAATTCATACACTTAGCGATAAGTATAAAGAGGCAATTAATAATGGGTGAAGATAAAAAAATTAAGATTATATTGGTAGAGCAACGCGGGGGAGGCGGTATGATTCATTATGCGTATCAGTTATGCACGGCGTTATCGAAAGAAGGCGCAGATATAACGTTGGTAACATCTATTCATTATGAGTTAGATAATTTGCCTCATAATTTTATGGTTAACAAATTAATGCGCTTATGGCCTCAAATTGACCCACAAACATACACCCTGCCAAAAAGTGTGTTTGGTAAGTTATTAAGAAAGTTGTTTTGGAACGCTAGGCGTGTATTTCGAGGAGTCAAATTAATTATAGAATGGCTACGGCTAACTAGATTCCTTGTAAGAGCTCAACCAAATGTTGTGCAAGTAGGTGGGTTAGAAACCACTGTTGAAATTCTTTTTTTGTTATATTGGCGTTACAAAGGTTTAGTGGTTAGCCAAATATGCCATGAGTTTGAGGAGCGGGATGCAGGTAAGAATTTAATGGTTCGGCTTAATCAGGCATTAAATCAATATCTTTATAAATCTTTGCCGGTTGTTTTTTTGCATGGCGAAGTAAATAAAGAAAAATTTCTCGCTCTTTTTGATGCAAGACCAGATAGTGTGCATAGCATTGAACATGGAAATGAACAGATTTTTCATAAGGCTGGCAATGTGCAAGAAATTAAAAAAAATCTGGAAGAGAAATATAACTTACATGCTACGAGTAAGGTTATTTTGTTTTTTGGAAATTTAACGCCAAGCAAGGGGATTCCTGACTTAATACAAGCGTTTGAGTATGTTTATAAAAATAATCAAAATGCAAAGCTTGTTATTGCGGGTATGCCTTCAAAATATATTGATGTTAATGATTTTATAAACCTTGCCAACAAGTTAGGGTTAGGTGGAAGTATTATTTTTGATAATCGTTATATTCCGATGGAAGAAATTGAGCCGCTGATGGAGTTAGCGCAAGTGGTGGTTTTGCCGTACCGAACGATTTCGCAGAGTGGGGCGCTTCAGGTGGCTTATGCATTTGGGAAACCTGTGGTGGCAACAAGAACGGGTGGTTTTGTAGAAGCGGTGGAAGATGGGAAAAGTGGTTTTCTGGTGCCGGTTGAATCTCCGAAAGAATTGGGGCAGGCTATTATAAAAATTTTAGGAGATGATTCTTTGGCAAGACAAATGGGAGAGTATGCTAAATATCTTTCTGAAACACGGTTTGCGTGGGAGCCGATAGCGAGAAAAATTTTAGGGGTATATCGTTCTATGCTGTGAAAAGCATTAGGGGAAGAAAATGTTGAAGGGGGGTGTATCAGGTGTACCCGTAGGAAGATGCGGTGTTATGTCTTAAGTGATTCTATTTGCCTATTGCTTCTGCGAGTCGGGAGATGCCATTAATTTTTAGGATAAATCGTTCGAAGGTATCGGTGTGGATTAGGAAGATGCGACGTATGGAGAGCGGTTCTTTTTTTGCGGTTTGGTATGATGTTGGACCTGGGCGGAGTGAGAAGGCAATTGGAATTTGCGCTTGAGAGATGATTTGCATGATGGCGGGGGAAAAATCTGCTAGACCACCATTTGGGTAGGCGAAACAGATGACGGGGGCGCCAATTTGTTGTTCTATTTTCTTTTTTGAATTTAGAATTTCATCTTGTGCTTGGTTTAATGGGATGCGGGTGAGGATGGGATGGCTGGCGGTGTGTGCTCCAAATTCAATTCCGTTTTTGTGCATTTCGCGAACTTGTTGCCATGTGAGGTGAAGCCCTTGAAAGGCATTTGTTGGGACGGAAATTTTTAGTGTTGTAGCAATAGAATGTATGGCTGTGTTTTTTTCTTGTTCTTGTATTTTTTTTAGTGCTTCAACCCATTCGTGTAGAATAGAGTCTTTTTCTTTGGTGTTAGCCCAAGCGCGCTCGCCGATAATGGGGAAGTGGGCATGGGTTAGTTTTGTTTGTGAAAAACAATAGGCGGCGTAATCCCAGTAAAAGGGTTTGTTGTTCTCTATGTAATCGGTGGCAAGGAATATGACTGCGGGGATTTTTAAGTTTCTCAGAATGGGGTAGGCGTGAGAAAAATTATCGAGGTAGCCATCATCAAAGGTTATGATTGCAGAACGAGGTGGGAGGGGTGTATGTTTTGTTATGTAGTCAGCAAGTTGTTGGCAGGTAATGATGTTAAATATTTTTTGGACGTATTGCATTTGCTTTTCAAATTCAGATGGGGTTGCGCTTACGTTGGATTTTAGTGTATTGAAAGTAGATGCAGTGGGGTCGTCAATGCGATGGTAGTTAAGGACGGTAAGGGTGTTTTTGAGGAGGGGGGTGGCGATATTTAAGGTATTAAATTTTTTTAGCCCTTGTGCCAAAGTGTTTAAGATGAAAGAATGGGGGGAAGGCATAAAGATTTAACGGCGCACTCGCTTCCAAGCGTGCGATTGTTGGTTGGTAATAAATTTGTAAAACCCCATTAATGTTGCTATGTTTGAGTTGACAAGGAAACGGGGTAGATAAAAAAGTTTTCCCATTTGATTATTAAGTTTCAGTAAATTTCCAATTAAAGCGAGAAAATAAAAACCGATTTGTAAGCATAGAAAAAATAGAAACACGGTTGAGTATGGGTTGTGTGGTTGTAAGACAAGTAGGATGTTGGAGAGAAGTAGGAGAATAAAAGCAAACGGAACCAGTGCGCGGCAATATTTATGCGAAAAAATTTGCCAAATGAGAAGTGGGCGTTTGAAAGGAAGAATTTTGTTAGACATCCAGATTGTTTGGTATAACCCTGCGTTCATACGGGTACGTCGCTCTACTTCATCTTTTGCGGTTTGTGAAACATATTCGTATGAACGGGCTTTGGGGGTGTAAATGACGCGATAACCACGCCGTAACAGGTCAAGAATTAAGTAATGGTCGTCATTAATAATTTTTTCAACGGGGGGTATAAAAAGGGTTTTGCGGATGGAAAGAATTTCGCCGACAGAACTAACACAGGAGTCAATTTCTGATTCTTGTGTCTTAATCCATGATTCGTATTTCCAGTATAGCCCTTCTGCGGCGCTCAGTTCACGCCCATCTTCAATAATTAATTTTGCACCTGTTGTGCCTCCTACTTTAGAATCTGAAAAAGGGAGGACTAATTCTTGAATGGCTCGGTGGTCGTATATATTGTTTGCGTCAGAAAATACAACGATTTCTCCGCGGGCAAATTGCATAGCCCGAACAATAGCGGCCATTTTCCCATTTCGTTCAGGGATATAAGCAAGTTCAATGTTTTTATCTTCGTAGGTATTTACAATGTGTGGCGTTTGGTCTGATGAGCCATCTGCTACAACTAAAATTTGTAGTTTTTCTTTTGGGTAATCTAACAAAAGCGTGTTATCTAATTTTTTGGAGATATATTCCTCTTCATTGTATGCAGGAATCATAAAGGTGACGTAAGGAAATGTTTGAAAATACGGTTTGTTATTTCTCCAAAAAAAAGAAATCAGAGTAATTAATACAGGGTAGCCGATATAAGTATAAATAACAAGTAAACACGAAAGCCAAAATAAGGCAGAAGAAAACACTATGCGTTACTCCGTTGTTTGTTGCTCTTCGTCTTTAAGTACTTCTTTCTCAGTTCGTTTGGCTAATATCTGGTTACGAATTACTAAAAATGCTACTGCTAACGTCATGATTAAAATGATAATGAGTACGGGTAATATCCAGCCAGCCCGGTTTTGAATTTCTGCTGGTGGGGTAAGATTTGATGGGGTAGCATCCGCTTCATTTTGAACGGGGGTCACTGTGACGGCAATCGGAAGTTCGCCAACAATACTTTCTCTGCTTGGTCCTAACCGAGTATCGGTAGATACAATTTGGTCATTGTATATAATTGCAAAATTTCCTTGAAGTTTTGAAGACAAGTTAGGGTTTACTAGCGCTTCACCTGCCATTGGAATACCTTCATTTGTATTTCCTAAAACTGCAAGCAATGTTCTATCTCCATTCCAAGGTGATGGGATTAATTGTAAATACCCAACACTGACACCCGGTAGTAAACGATAATTAACAAGCATGGCAGGTTGAATGGCTTCGTCGCTTCCGCTTTCAAACGGAGCTGGAAGTGAATTATTAATTTCGTTTATGACAAGCAAAGAAGATGCACGCCCAACAAGTATTAAGTCTTTCGTGTTTAATATTTCTTCAGGAACTTCATCGGCATAATATGTGGATAAATCTGGAATTACTAAATTCGTGCTACCACCTAAAAAGTACGCAATCTTTGATGCTTGCAACCAAGAAATGCTATCATTTTTAGGAAGCACGAAAGCAAGTTCGCTTAGGTTATTTGAGTTTAATAGGAAAAATGGGAAGTTACTAAGGTTAATATTTTTACTCAAGTCAATTTTCTGAGTATTACTTGGCGTAAAAATATTGGAACTATCGCTAATAGTAATCCAATTGTTCTCAAAATCTCGTTCATAGCATCCATCTTTAGGTCTTAAGCTAGTTAATACCTCTAACATATTGTTCCCTCTACGAAGGATGTTAGGCAAAATGTTAATGCGTGTTGTGCTTACTTGTTCGGCTTCAGGGCTAAAACTAAGGGTGCTTATTATTTCGCCATTTAAGATTAGAGAGATTCCAGATTGTTCAAAATCTAATAAATTTGACCTTGAGGTTATTAGGTCAATATATGCACCAGTCGAAGAAGACTGTTCCGCAGAGACATAGAAAGAGTAAGCATTATATTGCCCACCATCGGTCCCAAAAGTAGTGTTGATATATCCTAAATCAGATAAAGTTCGGTTATCTGGGATAGAGGCGGTTGTGGTGTTGGTATTAACATCGCTTACCAAAACAATATCTGGTCTTCCGCTTGTAAATATACTCTCAGAGCCAATAACAGACGCGGCTTTGAGTAGCCCTTGTTCAGAATTGCCGCCAATATACATAATCACTCTGGTTGGGTTCCATGGTGATAATGCCATTTGTATAATGCCATCATTAACGTCAACGCCATTAATAGGAATCCCACTGCCAGCAGGCGGAACAGGTAAAAGTGTGTTTTGTAAGATGGGCAGACTTGCCGGAAGCCCAACAAAAATAAGATTGTTAGCAATTCTAGAATCGTTTGATAATTCTCCAATTGAGACCATATTTAAGTCAAAATCGTCAGAAGTAAGGGCTCCCAAGCCAGCAGAAACAGCGAGGGCAGATTGAAGTTCAAGGGATGAAGGCTGGTCTGGAATGATAATTGTGGCAGGTACATTCACTAAAGATGATGGTAAATATAAAGGAGCAGGAAATTTTGAAAGGTCAATTTGAGGCGGGGTATTTGTGTAGGCAAAAACAACTTCAGATGAGGCGCTTATAATCAAATTTGAATTAATATCTTGTTCAGAGCAATTAATGCTAGCGTCAAAAAACAGCCCAATATAATGCCTGCCATCTGCTGAAGAACTTGTCAGTGCAGATACTGGAATATTAATTTCTTTGGTAAATTCCCCTACTTGGTCTAAGTAGATAGTATCTACTAAGGTGTTGTTAAAATATATTAATAATGTGCCACCCAATAAAGATTGGTTAGTGCCATTAAATGAGAAACTGTATCGAAGAAAAATTTTTCCACCTTCTATCAATTGCCATGTAGGTGGAAGCCCAAATAACATTGTAGCAGAGTCGTAAGGGCTGAGCATAATTCTTTCAGAATAGCCTAGTTCACCAAAAGTAAAAACATTATCTATATTTTCTTGATTTTGGTAAGAAGGATTAAAAGATACAGAACCCGAAGCCTGAGCATTTGAAATTCCTGAAAACATTAAGGGGAAAAATATAAAAAATAACATTAAAAAATTACAAACTCTTCTCATTCATTCCATCCTTTCAAAGGGGCAATTTGTTTTTAGTTTAATTCGTTAGCATCTGTAAACACAAAAGGCTTAGCAAGGAAGATAACACTTGCTTCCTTAAGAGAGGATGCTCTATCAACTGCTGATTCTGCTCGTCGCATAAATTCATCATCAGACTCAAATTGGTCACGAGCAACTACACCAATACAAGGGTCAGGGTTTACAACCATATCACCTGCTTTATCAAGGTAAATAGGAGCGGAAAGGTAAATTTGAATTCGACGAAAAGTGGCTTCCACCGATGAATTAGGAGTATTAGGCAATAAAACCGCAAGCCGCGATTTACTCCACCTACCGACAATATCACGTCCACGCAGTTCGCCTTTCAGGGTTTGCGTTAGTTGATGGATAAGTCGGTCAATAATAGGTTGGGGTAGGATGTCTGAAACCTCTTCAAGCCCACGAAAATTAATAATACCAACTGAGATGTTAGCATCTGGATAAGTGTTCATTTCTTCACGAAGACGGCGTTCAAAATGTAGCCGTGTATATGCAGAAGAAGCAACATCAATAATGGAACGCTCGCGCAATTTTTCTATTGTGTTTTGCAGTTGCTCACGCGAAAAGGCTAAAACGACACCTACAATTGCCCCTAAAAGTGCTGCGAGGGCAGCATTTTGTGCTGGTTCAGGGCGAATTGGCTCTGTAGGAAATTCCGCAGATTCTAAAATGTTAAAGTTATAGACTGGGTAGAGTTGATTGATATACTCTAATCCTTCCCGCCCAATGGCATTAGAGATTTTTACTACAATTTCAGGGTCAGGTCCTTCAACAGTTAGGCTTAATATATTTGTGTCTGGTATAACCGTTACTGTAGTCACGTAGTCATCATTGATTACATCACTGCCTAAATTTTGAATTTCTAGGCTTCTCTCATATACTGCTTGGCTTGCTAATAATTCTTTATAGGTGTTAACTATTGAACGCCTATCAAGGGTATCTAAGCTAGAAACAATATCCCAACTGTTACTAAAAATACCTGCATTAGGGCTAATAATAAACCGTGAAACAGCTTGATAGACAGGTGGTGTGAAATATGAAATAAGTAAAGAAACAAATGTGGAAACCAGAAGCGTGAGAGCAATAATCCACCAGCCTCTGCGGAATGCCTGTAAATATAGAGTTATTTCCATTTCGGTTTTACCTCACAATAAAAACAATAATCTTTTTAATATAGGTAGAAGTTATACTATCATAATAAGTTAGCATATTTGTTAAGAAAACAGCATAATAATAGTGTAACACTTTTTCATTAAGGCGCATCACGGCTATACGAAAACCTAAGTAACGCCACTTGGCTTAAGCAAAGTTGTTATTGTTTTAATTAAGATATAAATATCTAAAGAAATGCAAGCGTGTTCAATATAAGCAATATCCATGCGGGTTCGTTCATCCATATTGACAGAACCACGTGCTGTAATTTGCCATAACCCCGTCATGCCTGGCAAAATATCAAGGCGTTGCGTTTGCCAAAGATTATAAGCCTCTGGTCCAAAATCGGTGGGGCGAGGTCCAACAAGGCTCATCTCACCTTTTAAGACGTTAAAAATTTGAGGCAACTCATCCATACTGGTCTTTCGCAATATTTTTCCAATCGTGGTTACACGTGGGTCATTCGTAATTTTGAAATCAGGCCATTCGAGTTCATTCAAGTGCATATATTTTTCTTTAAGTGCATCGGCATTCGGTACCATGGTTCTAAATTTATAAAACAAAAAAGGTTTTCCCCCACGCCCTGCACGTTTGTTTGTATAAATAATAGGTGCGCCGGGTCCGTTTAAGAATATTAATAAAGATATTAAACCAATCACCGGCAACCAGATAGGACTAGCAAGTAAAATAAGCGAAACATCCATGATACGCTTGAGAACGAGATAAGACATCCCTCTAAAAATACTTTTATTCGGGTCAAAGGAATTAATCCAAAATAATTTATCTTCTTTTGTAATTTCCATTTCAAATTCGCTTTGTTATTCCTTTGCTGAAGATTCAGGTAACTCTAACCCAGATTGACCCGAATGGGAACGCCCACGTGCAACATATATTAAATCATCAAAAGTTAATGCCTCATCCGGAAAAGCCGCACTTCCCCAATCAATTTTTGTATTTAAACCTGCCTCTACCGCCGCACTCATTCTTTCAGCAAGTGAAGTAATATTATTTAAGTTTGTTTCTGGGCATAGTAACACAAATTGACCATCACGGTCCTGCAATATCATATCGGTACTACGTGCCAAATTACTCAACATTTGACCCACCTTAGCAATCGCAAAACGGTCTATCATATCAGAAGCAAGAGAGTCCAACTCCTTCCAGCCCTCTTTCCCGGCCGGCTTTTGCAATCGAATCGTTAATACAGACAAAGGATGATGATACCGCCTGCTTCGTGTAATTTCAGCCGAAATCAAATCACGTGATGCTTGAATATCCCTAACACGACTTGGATAAGCACTGGAAGACAACCCTTCTAAGGTATTATCTAATTCACCAATCTTTCGCCCAACATCATAAGCCAGAAAAGAAGTTAGGATAATAAGCAAAACCTGAATAATATGCTCAACTAAATTAGTAGAATCAGGGAAGAAAATCGAATCAGGCAAAAAAAATGAAAGCAAAATATATACCACTACCCAAAATGCCATAAAGGCATAATTACTTAACTTTACACCAGAACGAATTAAGATACCCACCAAAATTAATTCAGAAAACACAACAATAGCAACTATAATAAAAAATGCAGGGGTAAGGTCTAAAACATCTTGCTCAAATCGCTCAATATTGGCAATACCCAAAAGAGTGATGATATAAGATACCAAAATTGTTATCGACAACTTTAATTCACTCATAAATGTATTCCTAAAATGAAAATAACACCTTCGTTAGATTAGATTTATCTATCTATTTTTATTTAACCATACCTATTATAAGACAAAAGCAATCAGTCTGCCATGCAGTCCGTTAAGTTAGTAGTGAACTATACACAAAAAAGGTCATAACATCAAACAAAACTGAAATAAGGTAAAATTCATGCGACTATAATTAAATGAAAAAGACACTTTCCATCCTTTTTCTCCTATTCCTAACTGCTTGCGACACATGGGGCGTGCCACCACAGCCTTTCCCAGTATGGACACCTGTGCCATCTTCCATACCCAATATCATCTCGCCAACTCCCCTAATCATTCCGCCACCTGGAACAATTACCCCAGCGGTGACTATTATCTCACAAGTAACAGAAACTGCTAGCCCAACCCCGCCTCCTTCTGCTACGGTGACGCCTGCCCAGCCAACCCAAACATTTACCCAATCCCCTATCCAATCTGTTGCCATTGATATTTTAGGATGCAATACTAGCATAGATATTCTTAACGGCATGGGAGAAGTGACAAATGCCTATGTCACCATCAAAAATACAGGCACTATTGACTTGCCCAATACCTGCGGATTCTTACGCGCCATAGATGAAAGCGAGCGCGCACACCCAGATAAAGAAGTGTGTGTAACGAATTTGCCAGCCCAAAATCAAGTGACTCTAAAATTGACTGTAGATTCTACCTACCAACAAGATACTATTATTCAAGTGGATGCTTTATCAAATGATGTTGTGCTGTTACGAGTAGATAGACAATCATGCCGAGATATTAGTTTGTTTGGCGGGGCGCCATCCAATGTAGGCGTCATTCAACCCATTCAACCCTAAATAAAATGTTGAGATAGAGAATCAAGTTTCCCCGTAAGAGTGAAGCGAAAGAAAAGTCCGTAACTTGTGTTACGGACTTTTTATCTTAATCTTCTTTTGTAAAGCGGTTACGCATGTCTTTGACTTTTGATTGCAAATCTTGGAAGAATTCGCTTTCGACAATTTCTGTCACCTGCTTGGTGAGTTTAGATTTATCAATCATAATTTCCAATTGTTGCACACGAGCGCGCAATGATTGTTCGCGTTGGGCAACTTTATCCACCATCACTTTGAAAACGTCAGTGAGTGTATCAATTTCATCTTGATAGTTGCCATCATTTTTGCTTAGTTCTTGTTCGTAATCGCCTTCACCAATTTTCTTAGCAACCCCTGCCAAACCAATGATTGGGCGTGTGAGAAAACCTGCCAGCCAATAAACAAGTACAAATATGATTGCGAATGTAACTGCAAATGCAATCATCCCTTGTTGTAATATTTCAGCGGCAACTTCATCAACATAACTGGCTTGAATATCAACACCGATTGCGCCAATGGGTTGACCATTCTCATCCAATATCGGTGCGTAGGAGGTAATCCATGTACCAAATCTATCTTCGTATGGTATCCAAGAATCTACTCTTTGTTCTAAGCCATCATAAATTCGAGTGGAAGGTGTGCCATCTTCATTTAATGTGGGTGTGTATCTCTGACAAAAACGAAAGCCACCGCGTGTTTCACGGAAATACCCTGTGCTTCCGATGGCAACGACTTCACCTTCATCTGGTCCTTTAATATAAGTATAAAGACGTGTTGTTTCTTTTGTTGGGTCGCCAAATGGGTCTTCTTTTAATTGGGTAAATTGCACAGCCCGCAACCAATTGACATGTTCAAGATAGAGAGGATTTTCTTCAGGGTAATAACCATTTTGTTCAGGAGGGGTATCTGCCGTTGGTTTTTCTGGCAGGCACATTGGGTTATTAGCACTTTCCTCTTCATATAACTGTACAAAGCCTTCTCTATCCATACCTGCTAAAGCGCCGTGTAAAGTTTGGCTTAAATCATCGGTGATAGTTTGGAATACTCTATCTCGTGTATAGTTGTAAAACCAAGCATAACTGCCGATAAAAATTGGAATGAAAATTAATGTAAAGCCAATCCAAATTTTTAACCGTAAACTAAAAAAACGGGATGATGATTTCGTGGGTTGTGTTTGTTCACTCATGGGTTCACCTATACTTTTATAGAATTAAGTGTCTCAAGAACTACAGGATGGGTCTCTGGCAAGCCATAATGGTCTACTAAAAATGCTAGAACAAAATCGGTAATCATTGCTTTGGTGTATTTTTCAATCATAATCTCTGGGTTTGGTAGAAAGCCCATGTGCATTGGCGAAAATTTTATCATTGCTAATTCTTCTTCACGGCTTTTACCAAGTGCTTCTGGTGAAAAAATCGGTTCTACATATTTTAACGGCAATTGTATCAGACCATTGCGCTCGTAATGCTCCATGAGGCGGCTGGTTTCTACTTCATTAACCATGCCTAAAACTGGAATGTCACCGTTTTCTTTCGCATCGCGGATGATTTGATGCAAACATTCATAAATGATAAAAACGGATAACTTTTTACCATCAACAACCTGCTCACGAAAATCAGGGTGAATGGCTAAAGCATGAGCCAGCCCACAATGGCGATGACGCACATACCGAAATGTTCTTAGCCCTACAGGTTTGCCATCCATTTCGATTAACCAATAATGAACGCTATTATTTTCTCGATGCTCATTTGGATATTGAGCCCTGCGCTTCATTCTCTCGACGTAATGCTGATACTGCGGAAACAACATTTGATACAGCCCAAGCATTGACTCTATACGCTGTTCGTCTCCTGAACCTAATAATTCGTAAATGGTTGTGTTTTCTTTTTGAATCACCAAACGAGCAGACATTATTTTCCACTATCCCCAAAATCAAGTTTGTCTAATACGCTGGCTCCGCGTGTACGACGCTTAAGTTGCCAATTTAACATACTTTGCTCATACGTTGCACGGACTTTATACGCGGCATACACAGCCACAAGTGCAATCACAATTCCTACGCCAATGTAAATCAATGAATATTGCTCACGCGGGATTCCGAGGAATAAACCAACTGCAATAATCGCAAACGTGATTAAACTGCCGATGATTGTTCCGCTAGATGGCAGATAACTATCTAAAAAGATGCTAACGCGCCCACGTTTTTCATTCGGCACCATAGCTTGAAATGCTTTGCGGGCTGATAAATCGGTTGTGTCATACGTCACACGCGAAACACCTTGAGCAATACCACTGCTCATATAACCGGGGATGAAGAAGTTTGCAATCGTTGAAAACAACATGATAAACGGCTGAATGAGAAAACTTCTTTTCAAAGAGAACCATTCAATAATGCGGTTTGAAAATCCTTGAACAAAAATAGAAACAATCGCAATTAGCAAGTTATAAGTTGCATAAAAAGATTGGAAACCTGTGCCTAAATCCAGTTTTGCATCGGAGAGGGCATCGTACAAAAGCACAGTCATTACACTGCCAGCCGCGAGCATACCCAATGCTAAATATGCAAAAGCAGGTACAGTTTTGATAAACTCCCAACCTTCGGTCAGAGTCTCTTTCATTGTATCGCCGTGTGCACCAACGGGCGGCGGGAGTTTAACTGCACGAAGCCGAAATTGTGAAATTGCAAAAGCGACAAAAAATATGGCGGCATTGAGCAATAGTAAATTCACTGTGCCAAATTGATATTGAGCATCTACAGCCGCAATGGCTAAACCGACGATGGTGCCAATAAAAGCAAAAATACCAATGACTGGCATCACACGCCGACCTGTGCCGGGGTCGTAAATGTCGTTGACAAGAATCCAAAACACGACGGGGAAGAAACGCCATTGCTGGTCGTTGAGGAGGTAAATCAATGTGTAGGAAACAGAAGCAGGTATCCACGAAGAAAGAAACGAAAACGGGAGGATGGCATATAAAATCCCAAAAACGAGTAGGACTCCGCCGATTAATTTGACTCGGTCAAATCTATCTACAATTAAGGATTGCAAGCCTGTGGCGAGAATTAATAAGACCATATCGATTGCCCAAACTAACAAAATGTAATGGTCTTTGACTTCGCTCAAAAAACCGCTGACGGACACAACTTTGGTGATGCCCATAGCGGCGTAATTTGCAAATAAAATAAAGCCAAGTGTAAGAACTAACCCGCTCTCCCCTGCTCGTAATGGAAACCATTTTCTAAATCGTTCTTGCATAAATGCGCCTCTAATTTTTTTATATCACCCTAAACATGCGAAGGGTCTCTACAATATTGGGAGATTGCTTCGTCGGACTAGGTTTCGATACGAACTTTGTTCTACTCAACCGCCGTCCTCCTCGCAATGACATGAACGCCAGTATAACCGATGAATTTGCTTTAATGACGTTACGAGATACTAACAAAAGGTATAATGAAAATATGGCAGACGAAATCAAATCCCTCTCTCGAAACAAAATTGCAATGCTGATTGACGGTGACAATGCCCAAGCCTCTTTGCTTCCGCAAATGCTAGTGGAAGCGGGTCGGCATGGACAAGTGACCGTGCGCCGCATTTATGGCGATTGGACCACCAATAGCATGAACTCATGGAAAGATATTTTGAACTTCCATGCCTTTCAACCAATTCAGCAATTTCGATATTCGGTTGGGAAAAACGCCACAGATAGTGCCATGATTATTGATGCAATGGATATTTTGCACTCGAATGTGGTGGATGGTTTTTGTTTGGTTTCCAGTGATAGCGATTACACGCGATTGGCAACCCGCATCCGTGAGACGGGGATATTTGTGATGGGTATTGGAAAGAAGAATACGCCCAAGGCATTTGTCAATGCTTGTGATGTGTTTGTTTATACTGAAAATCTTATAACTGAAAAAAAATCTGCACAGAAACATTCGCAAGCCAAGAGTGGAAAGAAGAAAGAGGAAAGAGAGGAAACTGACCCGATGCCGATTTTGACTCAAGCCTTTGAAATGGCGGTTGGTCAAGACGGTTGGGCGCCTCTGGCTGGAATGGGAAATGCACTCTACCAACTCGACCCTGGATTTGACCCACGCACGTATGGACACAAACAACTTTCGCGCATGATTACGAGTCTGAAAGATAAGTTTGAAATGCGCACTCAAAATTTGGATGGGACGAGTGTTTTGTATGTGAAAGTGAAAGAGTAGCACGCTAAGCACTAGTGCGGAGAAGCAAAATAAAATATGTGCATTTACGCGAGCTCTTTTAGTGTATCGCCGAGTCGTTCTAACATCATATTCAATTGTTCTTTTGTGACAATTAATGGCGGTTCAATGCGGATGGTTTGTGCGCTGGTGAGTGTGCCTGCAACCAAGACACCACGTTTGAACAAACCTGCCGCAACTTTATAACCAATCTCTGGATTTTTGAAGTGCATTCCAATTAACAAACCTTTTCCAGTAACACGTTCAAAAATGTGTGGGTATTGTAGGACAAAATTTTCTAAAGGCGGCATTAAATACGAACCTTTTTCTGCGGCTTGTTCCCACAACCTTTCTTTTAATATGACATGAATTGTGGAAATCGCCGCCGCACAAGCCAAAGCATTTCCTCCTGTTGTTGTGGTGTGCATAAATGGATTTGGATACATCATCGGTTGAAAAATTTCTTCCGTAGTTGTGACTGCACTCACTGGCATTACCCCACCACCTAATGATTTTGCAACTGTTAAAATATCTGGCACAACATTCCAATTTTCAACACCCCATAATTTTCCTGTACGCCCTAAACCAGTTTGTACTTCGTCAGCGATTAATAAGACTTTATATTTTTTCGTCGCTTCACGGATTCGGGGCCAGAAATCATCAGGTGGGACAATAGCTCCAGACTCACCTTGAATTGGTTCAAACATCACAGCCGCGACTCCGATACCAACCTTTTCACAGATCTCTAATTGCTTTTCTACAGCATCTGCATCTCCAAATGGAACATGATACACCTGCCCACCATACATAGCACCCATTTGAGCACGGAAATCGGATTTACCCATTAATGAAAGTGAACCCATGGTCTTGCCATGAAATGCTCGCACACCGACAATAAATGCAGTTTTACCTGTATAAAGTTTTGCGATTTTCATCGCAGCTTCGTTGGCTTCTGTTCCGCTGGCACCGAACCAACTATATTTCAAATCACCAGGCGTGATGCTTGCCAGTAATTTTGCTAAAACACCACGCAATGGGTCAAGTAATTCTTGTGATGGCATGGGTGAACGTTCTAATTGTGCTTTGACAGTTTCTATTACTGTTGGATGCCTCCACCCTAAATCCATCATGCCGAAGCCACCTAGAAAATCTAAAAAATCTCTGCCAAGCACATCTTTGATAACTGAACCCGAACCCGTCCATTCAACAGATGCCCAATCGCCAGCCTCTGTTACAGATTTGCGATATTCCAACCAATTGCGATTGTAATGCTCAGCAAAATTACTTTTTGATTCATCAATGATTTTATGCGCCAACTCTTTAGTTGGAAAATCTGTTTTTTGAATCAAATCCATCCAACGGGCAGAATAATCTAATGCGTCTTCATAATCGTTGTTCATAAAATCCTTCTTAAAAAAAACTTGAGACTAGAGATTAGAGACTTGTACAAATTGAGAATTAGGGAATTGGAGAATTAGGAATCTCCAGTCTCTAGTCTTTAATAATTCTCTACTACTCTAATTCTCAGAATTTCCTACTCCATTCCTTCGGCCACCTCTCCACGACCACTTTCTTTTGTGTAAAAAATTCAACCGCATCCATGCCCTGACCATGCATATCACCGAAGAAAGAATCTTTCCAACCACTAAATGGGAAGAATGCCATCGGCGCGGCAACACCGATATTGATTCCGATATTTCCCGCTTCGGCTTCGTATCTAAATTTTCGTGCGGCATTTCCACTGGACGTAAACAAACTCGCCTGATTTCCATATTGCCCACTGTTCACCAACTCAATCGCATCATCCACTGTATTGACATGCATCAAACTCAATACAGGTCCAAAAATTTCTGTCTTTGCGATTTCACTTCCGCGTGGCACATCTGCCAAAATTGTTGGTTTGACAAAGTAACCGTTATCATAACCTTTGATTAAAGTACCGCGTCCATCTACGGGGACAGTTGCTCCTTCTCTTTGACCGAGTCCTATCAACTGCTCGACTCTGCTCTTGCTTGCCATATTGATGACTGGTCCCATTTGCACGCCTGAGTCGAGTCCATAACCAACGACTCGAGAAGATGCGGCATCACAAATTAATTCAGTGAATTGGTTTTTAGCATCACCCACTGTCACAGCGAAAGAAACTGCCAAACAACGTTGACCAGCACACCCGAAGGCTGAATCGGCGACGATCTTTGTCGCCATATCCATATCGGCATCAGGAAGAATAATCACAGGATTCTTGGCGCCACCTTGTGCTTGGACTCGTTTGCCATGCGACGCGGCAGTTGCATAAATATATTTTGCAACATTGGTTGAGCCAACGAAAGTAATTGCGCGAATGCTTGGATGTTCGAGAATTCCATCAACAACTTCTTTTGAACCGTTGACCAAATTGATCACACCTTTTGGAAAACGGACTTGCTCGATGAGTTTCATAATGAATTGCATCGTCATCGGAACTTTTTCAGAAGGCTTGATGATGTAGGTGTTGCCCGCCGCAATTGCATATGGTAAATACCAAAATGGAATCATGCCAGGGAAATTAAACGGCGCGATGGTTGCACACACACCCACTGGCTGACGAATCATTAACTCGTCAATGCCTGAGGCAATATCTTCAACCACATCGCCTTTCATCATCATCGGCATGCCGCAAGCCACTTCGATATTTTCATAAGCACGAACCATTTCAGCTTTGGCTTCTTCAAATGTTTTGCCAGCCTCATTGGTAATCAGTTTTGCAATTTCATCGTGATTCTCACGCATGAGATTTCGCAACTTAAATAAATATTGCACACGGTCATTGACAGGTGTTCTGCGCCATTCAGGGAATGCATCACTCGCGGCTTTCGCAGCAGACTCAACATCCGCTTTTGTACCAAGCGGAGTCTTTGCAATCACTTGTCCAGTGGCAGGGTTGATTACATCCAAATATTCTTTGACGTTTGGTTTTGTCCATGAGCCGTTTATGTAGTTAAGGATTTCCATGTTTCACCTTGTTAGAGGATTAGAGATTAGAGATTAGAGACTAGAGACTAGAGAATTAGAGATTAGTAATTGGTAATTGTTTTAGATTTGATTCCCTTTGACGATATTGATTTCCTCATCAGTCAAATCATATAGTTGATAGACTTTTTCATTAATATCATCATCTGTATTTTGAATCTCACGCTCTAAGTTTCTCACCTTATCAAAATCCAATTTTGAATCTAAAGCCTGACGTTCTTTCTGAAATGCCAGCATTTTCTCGACCAATTTTACAATTTCGTCATGGGATTTCTTTTCAGTAGAATTATTAAAATCAATTTTCTTTATAGGAAGTTGCTTTACATAAATCCATTGAAGCATTAAACGTCCACCTTTATCTGCATCACCTAATACTGTGCATGTACGCTTTAAGAAAGTCCAAGCAAGTTTTGAATTAAGAACCCCAAGCAGATATAAGTCTTTTGTCGGAATTAAGAAAGTAGTTTTATTTTGATAATATTTATTTGTGTCATAAGCAAAACGAGGTTCACGCGCAATTTCTGGATAAACAATCTTATTTTTCTCAAACTCATCATAGTAACTACAAGCACGAAGTTCCCACCAATAATCGCCTTTATCTGAGCGTTTTTGTGCCATTTCTGCATGTGGCTCTAAATACGAAGTAATAGCAGGGTAGTTTTTTTGTAACCATTTCCATGCATTATTATTCTTTCCAATGTTATTATTAGTCCACCCTTTAGGTATGAGAATAATAAATCTATCTCGGAAATTTATTAAATAATTTCTTACATCGTCACCAATAATGTAAGGCTTTATAAAATCAACACTTTTTGGATCTTTGGCAATTAATTTATTTTTTGTCGGTAAATCAATAACAAAAGATTTGTCATAACCTGTTTTAATACCATAATAAACTTTACCAGCTATATATTCTTCAAGTTGTAAGCCAATTTTTCTGATTTTATTTAAAATACTTTGTTCATTCCCGCTTGAAAGAGTCCAATTATCACCTTGTAATGCTGTTTCATTTAGTTTTGTGCCAATATCTTTTATTTCGCTTATCAAAGAATCAAAATCTAGCTTTTTGATAGGTGCAAATATAAAACTTTGTTGTGTTGTTTGTTTTTTTCTTGTAATAATAATTACAGGAAAAGTTGCGGCGTTTTCAAAAACAGGCAATTCACCAAAATCAATAATTTCTAGTATTTCAGAATTTTTAACTAAATACTCTCTTAGCCCTTTACCATAACTAGAACGCATCCACTTGTTTGAAACAATCATGCCAAACAAACCATTTGGTTTAAGTAATTTATGCGCTTGTTCAATAAAGTAAATATATAAATCGGCTGTGCCCGCGAAAGTTTCAAAATTTTCTTTTGCAAAATTCTTGAATTCTTCGCCGAGTGTTTCTTGTCTTACATACGGTGGGTTGCCAATAATGATGTCAAAACCGCCATCTTTCATTATTTTTGGGAATTGTGACATGTAAGTATCACTTTGCAAGCTATCACCAGTAGCAATATTTTCAAGCATCGGCAATTTTTCGCGTGAATGTAATCCACGCAACAATAAATTTAATCTTGCAACCTCTACTGCTTGCTTGTCTTTATCTACGCCAAAAATACAATTTTGTAAAACTTCTAATTGCCTTGCGCGATCATAAAAATCAACTTCGCCTTTTTGCGCTTGTCCGCGTTGTTTGGCAACAAAATCGTCAATCACATCGAAGGCTTCAATTAAAAATGAACCTGAACCACATGCCATATCCAACACACGAGGAGGTTTTGAAGGGCTATAGCCATTTTCAGATAAGTATTTGGCAACCGTTTGCTGAACAATATATTTCGTCACAAAAGTTGGGGTGTAGTAAATACCTTCCTTCTTCCGTTTTGTCTTTTTCTCTTCTACATGAGTTTCGCCTTCCCCTTCCTTCACTACATGCCCTAAATATTGTTCATAAGCCGTACCTAATACATCAGCATCTATGGCATTAAAGTTATAACGTGTATAATTTTTCTCATACAAGCCTTCAATCACATTTTCTAAATCTGCTGATGGGATTTGCAGTTCTTCTGAAAAATGTTTTGCAAATAATTCAGAGTTGTATATCCCATCCAATTCACGAAATAAGTTTGCCAATTCACGGTCTAAATGGTTAATTTGTTTTTTATCTTTCAACTCACGAACCAAAGACTGCAATCGATTTTCTTCTACTTGGCGGTCTTCGGCAGTACGAATAAAAATCAAACGATTTAATAAACGTAGTACAGCTTCATCAACTTGTGCAGGAGAATATCCCAAATTAAAAGCCTTATAATTTTTGAATAAATTTGTACGCCATGCTTTCAAATCACCAAACAAGTTTTCGCTCACAGGCTGGCGTTTAATTTTCTTTCCAACTTTTTCAGCTTCAATATCTAAACGACGATTAATTGTTTCTTCTTTTGATAGCCACCATACTTCATCAAATTGAGTCAAATAACTATCTAGGTCAAAATCTTTGAATTTTGCTAAGAATGGATTTTCTGTTTTCCACTCAGCATTAAATATCTGCAAGCCTTCAAAATCTGACAGCAACGCCCAAGTAACCGATTTTGTCCAAGCATAGTCAATAGCTTGTTTTACCCAACGCGGGTCATTCAAATCTTCTTTTACCTTTTTTGTTTCCAAAAAAAAGCGAGTTGTATTACCAATACGAAATGAAAAATCTACCCAGCCACGAGAAACTTTGGTCTCTGGGATAACTTCATTAATATTGTTAATATCCCAACCTAATGCTTTAAAGAAAGGCAAAATAAAACCAGCCCGCGTTTTTGCCTCATCCAAATCATTACGTTGTTTGGTTGGCATCGTCTTGAATTTTGTTACCAAATTTTCAATTTCTTTGTAGGCGATTTCTTTATTTGTCATATCTTAATTTTATCCAATCCTACTAATCTCTAATCATCTACTCTCTAAATTACTTGCTTATCCATCAACTCTGCCAAACCTTCATCTAACAAATTCAAGCCTTCGTCTAATTGCTCTTCTGTAATCACCAATGGCGGGACAATAAACAAAATATTCTTGAAATTGAAAACATAGACTCCATTTGAAATCATAAAGTTTTTCAAGGCAGTAATATCCATAGGTTCTTTGGTCTCTCGATTCTTGACCAATTCAATCGCAGAGAACATGCCGATATAACGAGCGTCTCCAATCGATGGATGTTTGGATTTCAATTCTTCGAGTCGTTCCCCCAAATGCTTCCCAACCTTTTTTGCATTTTCAAAAATCTTATCTTCTTCATAGGCTTCAATCGTTGCAAGCGCGGCGGCGCAAGCGAGGGCATGTCCGTTGTAAGTGAGACCTGCAAATAAAACTTTGTCATCAAAAAACTTTGCAATCTTTTCTCGCACAATTACTGCACCCAGTGGAACATATCCCGATGTGATTCCTTTAGCAGTGGTGATAATATCTGGAGTCACTTTCCAATTGTCCACAGCAAACCATTCGCCCGTTCTGCCCCAACCGCTCATCACTTCGTCTGAGATTAACAAGATTCCATACTTGTCACAGATTTCTCTCATGCGGGGCCAGTATTCATCAGGCGGGATGATTAATCCATTTGTGCCTGTCACGCCTTCCAAGAAAATCGCCGCAATCTGGTCTGGACCTTCATGTTGAATCACCTCTTCAACATGGTCAATGCATTGACGTTTACAAGTATCTTTCGTCCAACCAAACGGACAGCGATAACAATATGGGTCAAGGAAATGAACAACTCCAGAAATTCCAGGTTCAGCAGGCAAACGACGATAATCGCCAGTTAATGTCATTGCCCCAAGAGTCGCTCCATGATATGAACGATAACGAGCCAGGATTTTATGTCTACCTGTATAAAATCTCGCAATCTTGATTGCATTCTCATTTGCTTCGGCTCCGCCCAAGGTGAAAAATGTTTTTTTCAAATCACCAGGCGTAATCTCTGAAAGTTTTTTTCCAAGCAAGCCTCTTACTTCCGTTGCCATGCTTGGCGCGGCAAAAGTCAACTTGGCAGCTTGTTCTTGAATCGCTTTAACAACTTTCGGATGTTGATGTCCCACATTTGTATTCACCAATTGGGAAGCAAAATCTAAATATCTTTTCCCATCTGCATCCCAAAAGTATGGGCCTTCCGCTCTTTCCATAGGAATAGGATTAATTTGTCCTTGATTAGACCAAGAGAAAAATGTGTATTCTTTGTTGAGGTCAATGATTTCTTGAGCAGATAATTTTGTCATAGTTATCCTCGGTGGTCGAGTAGTCGCGCTCTTGTACTTTGCGACGTATCGAGACCACAAGTTAATGAAGAGTTTACAATTAATGGGTGGTCTCGATACGCCCCTCAAAGAGCATTCGGGGCTACTCGACCACCGAGTTTACTGATTACTTGGCATTTTTTACCGAAATTTTTCTATATTTTTTTCGATATATATCAACATAAGTGAATAAATATCTTCTTCATATTTATAAAATTCATTATCTAATTCATTCCATATATCATTTGCTTGGTCTTGAATTTTCTCGACAAGTTCTTGTCTCTCATTATCATCTTTAGGAATAATAGAATTGGGAAACTGAGTCTTAGCATTTTCAACCAGACTCAAAAGTTTGACCGAGCCGATTTTCCTTAAAGATTCTATTATCTCTTCTGTATAACTTCCAGATGAATTAAAGAAAAACTGATTAAATCCACCATTGTTTATTTCTTTTTCAAGCTCTTCAATATAAACAATGTCTTTTTCTTCTTCCGAGAGTGTTTCAGGGTCAGAATAGAATATTTGCGATAACAAATCATCAATAGCCATAATGGCTTTTTGACCCGACTCTTCACTAAGTATTTGTTTGACTTTTGATACCATAATTACTTCTTCACCTCTTTCACAATCTCAGCATATACATTCAACGTTTCATCAACGTCGGCATCACTATGTGAATAACACATAAACCATGGCTCACGAGCATCATGGTCTGGCATGACTCCTTTTGCAATTGCCTTTTCTGTTAATTGAATATATAGATCGTGATCACTCTTCGCCCAGTCCCGTTGACTTTTCACCTCATTCACATTCAATGCAAACGAAAACATGGCAGGGTAACCTGTCATTACTACGGGAATATCGTTTTCTTCAAAAATATCTTTCAAGCCATCCATCAATCTTTGACCACGTTCTGCAATCGTTTTTAGAATCGGTTTTGTCTTCAATAAAGTCAATGTTGCATAAGCACCTGCGATGCCAGGTTTGTTATTTGTATAAGTCCCACCTTGTGCCACACCTTGCCCAATAATAGACATAATTTCTTTCTTGCCACCAAAGGCTGCCACTGGGTAACCATTGCCGAGGGCTTTGGCATAAGTCACAAGGTCAGGGCTGAGGCGATAGTATTCTTGTGCACCGCCGTTTGCGATTCTGAATCCAGTTTTGACTTCATCCAAAATAAACACACAGCCATATTCTTCTGTCTTTTTGCGAATCAATTGTAAGAATCCATCTTGCGGATTAATCGCCGCACAATTTCCCTGACATGGTTCTGTGATGACTGCGGCAATTTGGTCACCATAAGATTTCATCACGCGTTCAAAACCTTCTGCGTCATTGAATGGAAGTGTGATAATAAACTCACGCATAGATTTTGGAATACCCGATGATGCAGGTACAGCAATGGGACTCCGAGCATTTCCATAAGCCTCTACAGGTGCATACGTTGACCATAATGTATGATCATGAAAGCCGTGATAATTACCTTCAAACTTTAAAATTAAATCGCGCCCAGTATAGGCGCGTGCCGTGCGAATGGCGTGCATGGTAGCTTCCGTTCCCGAACAAGCCATGCGAACCATATCAATAGCAGGAGACATTTCAATAATCATCTCAGCCACATCAATTTCAAGTTCGCCCGTCATAGCAAACAAAATCCCCTTTTGAATTTCTTCAATCACTTTTGCATCTACTTCATCATACGCGTGCCCCAAAATAATCGGACCAAACGCCATGCGATAATCAATATACTTTTTTCCATCTACATCCCACAAATACGAACCTTTGGCTTTTTGAACATACGGAGTAATATCTTCCCCCCAAAAACGAAAATTAGAATTAACTCCCAAAGGTAAAATCTTTTGCGCGCGTTTTTGTAATGCTTGCGTATTTGAACCAAACATAAAATCTCCTCATCATAATGTCATTGTGAGCCACGCTCTTGCTCTTCGTGGCGAAGCAATCCCCTGTTACGATAAAGCAACCTCACTATAAATAATCTGAAATCTCATTTTTTTCTCTGAGTACTCTGTGGCAAGAAAGACTGAAAGAACACGAATCAAACTTGCGGAATATTTTCAAACTCACTTGCAATTCGCTCAGGCACACGCCATTGATACACATCCTTAATAATAATCGGCACAATCGAAGTCGTCGTCTTTCGCACACCTACAACTTTTCGTATCACCTCAGTCACAAAATAATAAATTTCAGATGTATCCTTCGCCACCACCTGAATACTAATATCATTCTGACCAATACTACAAGCCACATACGTCACATTTTCAAACGCCGCCATTTTCTTCGCAACTTCCAAAACCTTATCTGCCTCAACCTCCAGCCACACATCCGCCTTGATATTCAGCCCCAACGCCTCAGGGCTCACCACCGCACTAATCTGAATCACGCCTTCATCAATCATGCGGTCAATGCGGTAACGAATCGCCCGTTCCGAAATATCACCCATCCTACGAGACATTTCCGAAGCAGACATTCTGCCATCTTCCAAAAGCAAATTGACGATTTTTATATCCGTTTTGTCGAATTCATACATAGGGATTTTCTCTCTCTTCCGAAAGTGACGAGGAATATACCTGATAGTAGATTAACCGTCAAGTCGCTTCTTAACTACGGGGAAAATTGATTCTGCACCTTCAGCTTAGCGTGTCACCCTGAGCTGTTGGTCGAGTAGGACGAAGTCCGTATCGAGACCAAGCGAAGGGTCTCGAAAATAATCTTAGAGATTCTTCGCTACGCTCAGAATGACATGTAAACATAAGATAAAATATTTTCTTATGACAATAATCTCATCACCAGAATTAAACAAATCACAAATCATCAAAGCCAAACATATACAAGTTGAATTGCCATCACAGCCGATTAAATATTATCGGCATGGATGGCAATCATGGTCACTGGCGGCGTGGACGGATGCAAAACCGTTGCCAATTCAAAAGCCTGCAATTTTTCATCCATTGCAAATTGATGTGGAATATGCTTATGAATCAAATCCGCATGGCTCGTGGTTGGGCGCAGTGGAGTTTGTGGATGGAAAGATTCTTTTGTTGGGTGCATTGGCAACAGATACACATGTGTTTCAGGTACAGAATCAACTCGAAGGTCGCAGTGAAGCGGAAGAAGTTGAATGGTTCATCATGTTTGGGAATGAGAATCAAGTGTTTGATGAGTACATCAAGCAAGTAAAGATTCGTTTTGGTCATACTGAAAAAAATCATGTGCCGCGCGTGTGGTGTTCGTGGTATAGCCTATACACGATGATTGATGAAGAAATTTTGCACGAGACGTTTGATGCATTGGGTGATTTGCCGTTTGAGGTTTTGCAAGTGGATGATGGTTGGCAAGTTGCGATTGGTGATTGGGAAGTGAACGCGAAATTTCCATCAGGCATGAAAGCGTTGGCAAATAAAATAAAATCAACAGGAAGAAAAGCAGGTTTGTGGCTGGCGCCATTGATCGCAGCAAAATCATCAAAATTATTTAAGCAACATCCTGATTGGTTTTTGAAAAATGAAAGCGGACGATTCGTCTCTGCAGGATTTAACTGGGGTGAACGTTTATTTGCATTGGATACTACACATCCTGAAGTGAATGCGTGGTTGATTCAATTAATGAAACAAGTTCGTGAATGGGGCTTTGATTATTTCAAGTTAGATTTTTTATATGCAGGTGCGTTGAAAGGCAAACGCTATAAAGATATGCCGCGTGAAGTTGCGTATCGTGAATGTTTGAAGTATATGTATGAAGCTATGGGAGAAAACGCATTCTTCTTGACGTGTGGCACACCGATATTGCCTGCCATTGGTGTATGTGACGCGATTCGTATCGGACCAGATGTTTCACATGAATGGGAAAATTATCGCAACGAAGTTTTGTTATACAACCCTTCGACACCCGGAACAAAAAATGCAGTTAGAACTGTGGTGAATCGTTTATGGTTAAAAGATTTGGTGCACATTGACCCTGATGTGGAATACTTTGAATCGAAAGAAAATTTTTTAGCAGGAGAGCATAAAATTCAATTACAAGATTTAGCGTTGATATGTGACTTCAAAGCCACATCCGATTTGCCGCAATGGATGACTCCTGAAGAACGAGAACAAGTGAGAGCTTTTTTGCTAGCACAACCAAAAGTCAAACAATTGAGTCGTTATGTCTATCAATTAGATGATCGAGTTGTAGATTTTTCATCGGCAGTGGCATTGCCCAATGAGCCAACAGGTATAGCAAGTTTATGGGGAAACTTCCTCAGTTGGCTCGGCAATTTTCCGCTTGTGCTACGCATTTTCAAGTGGATAGATGATGGAAAGTTAAGGAAGAGAAGAAAAACTTTAGATTAGAACAGATAGTGTTCTAAATAGTTAGAGGAGGCTACGTGAATAGAAAAAGAACTAATTTTATTTTCCTAATGATTATAGTTCTATCTATAATTATCTTAGGGCTTATACAAACTGACAATTCTTTTGCGTATAATGCTTGCCGAAACGTGGCAATGAAAACAAAAGGATATGCGGTTTGGAAATATGTATCTAGTATAGAAAAGACATTTCAATCTGTCATTACTTTTTCAGATGGCTATAATAGTTTGGATTGTTATGCAATGGGATTCGGCTCGTCTTGGCGAGTGATTTATCATTCAAAAACTTATGTAGAATGTAGTCTTAGTTTGGAAGATACACATAATCCGTGCCCTGAAGATTATTTTGGTGTTGAACCATAGATGATGACAAGTTGAAAAAAACGAAGAAGAGATTTAGATAAGTAGAGTAGGTATATATGAAAAATAAAACTTTGTTGCTTATTGCCATCTTATTGTTGAGTGCTTATTCTTGTAGACTGTCTAAATCTGCTTTAGACCGAGAACTGCAAGAACAAATAACAAATGAAGAAGAACAATGGAAGGCTTTGGGAATTTCTCATTATCGGATGAAGGTAACAGAGAGCAGTGCTTGGTATCAATTTATTTCAGACATGGTTGTAAAAGACAGTGCAGTCATAAGTGCTGAATTGACTTGCGGGCAAGCTGTATTTGACCCTGATGGCAGTCATTGCAATAGTATTATTTCAAATACAGATGCGAACGGATATACGATTGAAGCATTATTCGAATCACTCAATAATTCATCCAGCAGGTTTAAGGATTTTGGAAATACAGGAGATGTTTATTGGCATGAATGTCTTTTCGTTACTTTTGACGAAACATATCATTTCCCAAAGCAGTTTTCATTTGACCATCCAGATGTGATGGATGAACAATACTCAATCGTAGTTAGTGAATTTGAGGTGGTGGAATAATGAAAATCTCTAATTCTGTAAAAGATTTAATTTCTACTGCCCCACTCGCCCACCTGACCACACTCAACGCGGACGGAAGCCCGCAAGTGACTGTCGTTTGGGTTGGGATTGAAAATGACGAATTTGTCATTGGTCACATGAGTGCCTATCAAAAAGTAAAAAACATTCGCAAAGATAATCGCGTGGTCTTATCTATGCTTGGGCATGGAAAAAATGCACTTGGCTTGCAAGAATATTTAGTGGTGTATGGAAATGCTTACCTGACCGAAGGTGGCGCGGCGGATCTATTACAACGCTTAGCACATGTATATCTCGGTCCAGATGTGGAATTCCCGCCTGCGTCTGTCAGAAATCAAACTGGTTTTATCACTCACATTGTTCCAGAAAGGTTTGCGGGGAATGGCGAGTGGAATAAGTAAATTAAATTTTCCTATTAACTGGTTCAGCATTATCCCATAAGAAATCGAACATGGGTTTATATAAATTATATAATGACTTATCTCCATTCCTAATTTCATAAATCAAGCTTTTCGTAGAGGCGGGCACAAATGAAGAAACAAAAAGTTGTTCATCATCGATAAAAGTTAACATTTCAAATACCGGTTGACGAAAAAATCTTATTGAAAGTTTTCCTTGAGTTACGTTTTCTTCTATCTCAACTAATTTGGCAAGATTTAAATTGATATCTTCTAAAAGCCTTGGAAATTCTTCAAAAAATAAATTGTCACTTTTTGGATCGAGCAACATTAAATCTACATCAACACCGTTTTTTAATAAGCTTAAAAGAATTTCATCACTCCTTAGTAAAGAAGTAGCTCCAGATAAAGTAAGAATTCTTAATTTTTTAACAGGAGAGTTTTCTCTTAAAATATGAGCAAGTGATTTGAAAGACCTTCTTTCCTCCGCACTTAGACTAATCTTCTCACTAAAATTAGTGATTGACTGAATGCCTGCCATATCCTCAAGTATTTTTGCGGTTTGTTGTTGTTTTATAAATATATCTCGGCTTAATCGCCCTACCATAATTATAAGTGGAAGAATGAAGATAATTGCCAAAAACAAATTAACAAATTCTATAAAATCCATATCAAACTCCATATTTTCTAAAAAGATAATACATAAATCATGGTTTGAGTAAAAACTATTGTGAAGCCAATAACTACAGTTATAAATACTCTATTCGGGTTTATCCTAAGCTTCTGAATAAGGCTTGGGTATTTTTTACGCTTTCCAGGAGCAATAATGGTCAGAGTAAATACATATAAAATTAAAGATACTATCAGAGCTAGTGCTGCTATAGTGGCATAACCTTCACCTATTTCACCCAGAGAAGATGAAACAGATGAAATAAAAATTGTCGTAATATTAAAGGAAACTGCAAACAAACATAGATCTGCTCCTATATCATCTACAGGAATTGAACCATAAACTTTTATTAAAGTATCAAATAACCAAAATAAAAGTGGTATTAGAATTCCCAAAATAAGTGCAAATATCATAATATCTCATCCACCTTCGCCGCCATAATGAAATCGTTTTGGTGCAAGCCTTTAATCACATGCGTCCACCATTGCACGGTCACTTTGCCCCATTCTAATACAATCAACGGATGATGGTCTTCTTTTTCGGCAATTATAGCGATTTTGTTGGTCAATGCCACAGCATCTAAATAATTTTTCAATTTGAAGATTCGCTGCAAACGCAAGACTCCGTCTTGCTCTACGATTTGCCATTCAGGGATTTGTGGAAGCGACTCTGCGATTTCGGAATCTGTCAGAGCAGGGTCACCTTTTCGGCAAGCGATACATTTTCCAGAAGCAAGTGTGTTTGTCATTTTCTCTCTTGAACCGCTAAGAGCGCGAAGAACGCAAAGACAAAAAAGATTTTCTTAGCGACCTTTGCGGATTTCGCAGTTAAAAATTTTCACAATAAATTCTTCAACTCATCCAAGCTGGATAATTTAATTCGCACGGCTTTTCTGCCTGCGGCGACTAAGGCTTCATAATCACCTAATGCTTGGGCACGAATCAATGTACCAAACGTGAGACCTTGATTTGGAATTTCAAAATCATCTTTGGCATCATACACCACTTGAATAAACAAACCTGTGTTCGGTCCGCCTTTGTGGAATTGACCCGTCGAATGTTGAAAACGCGGACCAAACCCTGCCGTCACTGCACATTTTGTTTTGGCACGAATCGCCACACGCAAATTTTGAATCGCTTCAATCATTTCTTTATTGCGCGGCACATAAGCATTGATAGAAACATAAGAATTATCTTTTGCATTCGCCAATAAATCATTCAAAACTTTTTTGGCATCTTTGGCATCGGTCAAATCTACTTCAGCCAATTTGCCAGTTGCTTGAAAATCTTTTATCTTGGCAATCGTGCGCAATTTACTATCTTGCACATCGGGCTGGTCAAAAGCATTGATTCCTAAAATATGGCACGCGGTTGCAATCGCAATTTCCCATTTGAAAAATTCACCACCTACATCATAGAGATTGGTAATTGGTAATTCGATAACTGGAAAGTTTGCATTTCGCAATTCAGTAATTTGTTTTTCTAATTCGCCATTATTTTTTAGATACACAAAAATTCTATCTTTGCCATACACATCAGGCGTGCCAATGGGTTCTAATGCAACGGGTAAAATTCCTTTTTGATTTTTTCCACTCGACTCGGCTACGACTTGTTCAATCCAATTTGCAAATGCGGATACAGGCGCATCAGCCACTACGGTCAACTTGTCTCTGCCACTTTGAGCGGATTCTGCCATTACAGCACCTAACGCAAAGCCTGCGCTATAAACTGATTGTGATGCGTTTTTAATTTTCTCAGCAGATGATAACAATTGTTCAATATCCATACCAAGCAATGCAGCAGGCACTAAACCGAAATCAGTTAATGCAGAGAATCGTCCGCCAACATTTGGGTCAGCGTTGAAAACTTTTCTAAATTTCTTTTCTTCCGCTAATTTTTGTAAAGATGTATCTTTATCTGTAATCGCAATAAAACGAGAACCATCTTCCTTACTTAGTTTCCATAAATAATCAAATGCCGCCATTAATTCAGCAGTTCCACCTGATTTGCTAGCGATGATGTATAAAGATTTATCTGGAGGGAAATGTTCAGCGGCAAGTTTCACTTGTTGAGGGTCAGTTGAATCAAGGATAGATAATGACAATTTTGCTTCATCCCCAAAACCCGCCAATACTGAACTCAACACTTCGGCAGTCAATGACGAGCCACCCATGCCGATGACTAAGACTCTATCAATTTTTTCATCGTGAATTTGTTTCGCAAAAGATGTATAACCTTCTAATCGTTTGCGAGCATCTTCAATTGAATGTAACCAACCGAGTCTGATTTTTATTTCTTCCTGCCCTGCTGAATCATTCGTCCATAAGGTAGCATCGTGTTCCCACAAACGTTTGGCGACAGAATCCATATCCAGTTGGGATAATCTCTCTGAAACAGAATCAGCTAACCCTTTAAGTGAAGAAGCGGCGTTTAATCTTCGTTCTTCAATCGCACCGATTAATGTCGCAAATGCATCAGCAAAGGCTTTGACTCCTTCATCTTCCAATTCTTGCGTAACGGTACTCATCGAAATGCCTTGTGCTTTTAAATCAGCAAACAACATTTGCGATTCTTCCAAACCTTGCGTGATGGTTAATGAAGGCTTGCCATGATCACGAAATGCATCGAGTGTAGCGGGCGGAACGGTGTTGACAGTATCAGGTCCGATTAAATTATCAACATAAAGTGTGTCTGAATATTTTGGATTCTTTGTACCAGTAGATGCCCACAACGGACGTTGCACACGCGCACGAAAACGAGCTTTGAGTGTTGCAAAACGCGGCGATGTAAAAATGGATTCAAAAGTTTCATAAGCAAGTTTTGCGTTTGCAATCGCGGCTTTCCCAGCCAACGGAGAATCAGCAGGAAGTTGTGGGTCAATTTTTGTATCGACACGCGAGACGAAAAACGAAGCCACCGAAGCAATATGTTGCACAGGCAAATCTTTTCCTACTCGTTCTTCAATGCCTGCAAGATAAGCATTCATTACATCCATATAACGTGTAAGTGAAAAAATTAAAGTGACATTGATGTTGATGCCAGACGCTATTGATTGTTGAATAGCAGGGATGCCTTCTTTGGTGGCGGGAATCTTCACCATAAGGTTTGGACGATCCACTCGTTCCCACAATTCTTTGGCTTGTTTAATTGTGCCATCCGTATCTTTTGCAAGCAACGGGCTGACTTCTAAACTGACATATCCATCACCTGCATTCGTTTCATCATACAACGGGCGGAATAAATCACAAGCACCTTGAATATCCTCAATTGCCAATTGCCAAAATATTTTTTCAGAATCCCAACCTGCCCATGCCAATGGAATTAATGCAGAGTCATAATCATTGGTTTTTGCAATTGCATTTTGAAAAATAGTCGGGTTTGATGTGACGCCACGAATATCGCCACGTTCAATCATGGCTTTCAATTCACCATTGACTAGTAATTTTCTTTGAATATTGTCATACCAAAGGGATTGTTTTAGATTTGTTAGTTTCCTAATAGAAGATGACATTTAATAATTGCTCCTGATTATTCGTAGTGCGCAAAACGTAATGCGTAAAAACCAATTTACGCATTACGCATTACGTTTTACGATTCTCGTTTTCTATTTCAATAATCTTATTCACTCGCCTTGCTAATCTCTCCCCGCCTTCATCATTGCCTAAATATCTGGCATTCAAAAAAGCAGGGACAAGTGCTTTGGCGAGTTCAGGTCCAATTACACGCCCGCCTAAACACAAAACATTCATGTTGTCGTGCAAGACACCTTGCGCGGCGGAATAGGTATCATGTGCAATAGACGCATACACACCTTTTATTTTATTGGCGGCGATACATGCCCCGATTCCAGAACCACACACTAAGATTCCGCGCTCTGCTTCACCACTTTGAACTTTTTCACCAACTTTTTTCGTAAAGTCTGGGAAGTCCACAGGTTCAGCACTGAATGTACCAACATCAATCACTTCATGTCCAAGAGATTGGACTGAATCAATGACTGTTTGTTTTAACGGAAAGCCTGCATGGTCACAACCAATTGCGATTTTCATAATTTCTCCAATTACATGTAGGGGCGAGGTAACCTCGCCCCTACGCTTCATTAAAGTTCTTTCGCCTTTGCAACTACATTTTCAACTGTAAAACCTAAATGTTCAAAGATTGTCTTATACGGAGCAGAAGCACCATATCGTTCAATTGAAATCACAGACTTGGCATATCGTTCCCAGCCCATGCCAGAACCTGCCTCCACTGCTAATCTTTTTTGAATACTTTTCGGCAAGACAGAGTCTTTATATTTTTCATCTTGTTTTTCAAACAATTCCCAACATGGGAAGGAAACGACTCTTACACCCTTGCCTTCATCCGCAAGTTTTTGAGCGGCTTCCATAATCAAACTCACTTCTGAACCAGAAGCCATCAAAATAATTTGTGGTTCGCCGAAATCTTTCAACACATAGGCACCTTTTTCAACACCAGCATAATTAGATGTTTCAAACGTTGGCACGTTTTGACGAGTCAATGCTAAAACTGTTGGCGCATGTTTATTTTCGATAGCGACTTTCCATGCTCCAGCGGTTTCATTTGCATCCGCGGGACGAACAACTGTCAAGTTAGGAATGAGGCGGAGCGACATCAAATGTTCAATCGGCTGATGAGTCGGACCATCTTCACCAAGCCCAACACTATCATGTGTAAAAATAAAAATAGATGGATAATGCGACAAAGCCGCCAAACGAATCGGCGGGCGCATGTAATCCGCAAACACTAAAAATGTTCCACCATAGGCAATCACACCACCAAAGACAGACATTCCATTCAATACTGAACCCATGGCATGTTCACGCACACCAAAATGAAAATTTCTACCAGCAAAAGAATCTTTTTGGAAGGCAGGGCTTCCATCAATTTTTGTGTTGTTCGATGGTGCTAAATCTGCCGAGCCACCAATCAATTCAGGCAAACCACTTGCTAACGCATTAATCACTTTACCAGATGCCGCGCGTGTTGCCATGCCTTTTGCATCGGCTGGGAATTTCGGCAAGGCTTCTTCCCAATCCCAACCCTTTGGAAGTTCATTATTCAAACGGCGATTTAATTCCGAACCCAATGCAGGATGAATTCTTTTATATGCTTCAAAACGCATATTCCAATCTGCTTCAAGTTCACGACCCTTTTCAACAGCATCACGATAAAATTCCAAAACATCTTCGGGGATGAAGAACTTCGCTTCTTTATCCCAGCCTAAATTTGTTTTTGCCGCGGATAGTTCATCTTCACCTAAAGGTTCGCCGTGCGCCTTTTGTGTACCTTGACGATTCGGTGCACCGAATCCAATAATTGTTTTGCACATGATTAACGATGGTCTTGAATCTGCTTTTGCTTCTTTAATCGCCTTATCAATCGCTTCAACATCATTGCCATCTTCAACTCTTAACACTTGCCAACCATAAGCACGGAAACGCACTGCTCTATCTTCTGTAAATGCTAAATTCGTGGAACCATCAATTGAAATATTATTATCATCATATAAATAAATCAATCTTCCAAGTGACATGTGCCCCGCCATCGAAGCCGCTTCGGAGGCAACACCTTCCATCAAGTCACCGTCTGTCACAATAGCATAAATGAATGGGTCAATAATATTATGCCCGCTTTGGTTAAAGGTTGCGGCGAGATGTGATGCGGCAATTGCCATGCCAACTCCATTGGCAAAGCCTTGCCCTAATGGTCCAGTTGTGACTTCAACTCCGGGCGTTAATCCATATTCAGGATGACCTGGTGTAAGACTTTCCCATTGTCTAAAATTTTTGATTTCATCTAAAGATAAATCGTAGCCTGTTAAATGAAGAAGAGAATATAGAAGCATGGAACCATGCCCGCCCGAAAGAATGAAGCGGTCTCTTCCAATCCATTTTGGGTTGCGTGGATTATGTCGAAGATGGCGAGTCCAGATTGTGTAAGCCATCGCCGCGCCACCCATCGGCAAACCAGGATGACCCGAATTTGCTTTTTGGACAGCATCGGCAGACAGAAAACGTAAGGTATTAATTGCGCGAGTTTGAAGGTCGGTAGTCATAATGTTCCTAATAAATTTAAGATGAGCCATTTTACCATTTGACAACGGGTATATAATAGATTTAACCGCGGGAGGCACTATGCCAACAAAACTGAATAAAGAATGGGCTATTTATAATTGTCATATTCATACGTTTACTAGAAAAAACGTACCGAAACATATTGCCAAAATTCAGCTGGGGGATATAGCAGGTTCATTCTTAAGCAGAATTGAAGGTTCAAAATCAATTCTAAAATTTATTATTTGGCTTCTGACCATCATCCAACCTAAAAATAAAGATATGTATTTACGCTTAAAAAGGTTTGCCAATACAGGAACATTGCCAACCCAAAAAGATGTTTTTGAAAAAATTCAGACGCAATATCCGAGTGGTACCAAGTTTATTATATTGCCCATGAATATGATGCACATGGGCAGCCTTGGCAATGTAGAAGAAGCGATTCAAATTCAACATGCTGATTTGCTTACATTAGCAAAAGAGGCGAATAAAAAAAGCAAACAGGAGGGATATGGTGAGGTTGTTTATCCGTTTTATACGGTTCATCCCGAAGAAACAAATATCGTGAAAGATGCAAAGAAATATTTAGGAAAAAATAAATTTCGTGGAATTAAGATTTATCCAAATTTAGGGTATCACCCCAACAACGAAATATTGCGTGAAATTTATAAGATTTGTGAAGATGGCGGATTCCCCGTAATGAGCCATTGCTCGCCAACTGGGGTTTGGAAATATGGTTTAACGGATAAAGACAGACGTGCCTTTGGGCAACCAGAGAATTATAGACAAGTATTAGAAGATTTTCCAAAATTACGTTTATGTTTAGCACATTTTGGAAGCGCCGATGAATGGATTTTGCATCTCAAAGGAAAAACGCCCGACAAAGGCGAAAGCCGCGCTTGGGTACGGATGATTACAGATTTAATTAATGAAAAAGATAAAAAAGGAAAACAGAAATATCCAAACTTATATACAGATATTTCTTATACGATTTTTATGCCAAGAGTGAAAGGTTTATACATAGACCTTGTAGATTATTTGAAAGTGTTGCTCTCTAAAAAAGAAATTCGAGAACATGTGCTATTCGGCAGTGATTATTACATGGTAGAGCAAGAAGAAATTACAGAAAAGGAAGCCTCTATTTTGTTGAGAAGCAGATTGGGCGAAGATTTATACAAGCAGATTGCGCATACAAATCCAAAACGATATTTAGGAATCAAATAACTAACTCATCTTACGCAACGTCCCGCAGGTTTCCTCGTAAAACCTGATTGGTACAATCAAACCTGCGGGACGGTTTATGCCTTGACTGGTAAGAAAATTTTCCCCTCTTTTTCATCACCAATAGATGTGACTTGCTCAGGTTTATTGATTAATAACCAAGCCGTATATGCCGCCACCAACGCATCCAGTTGTTCAGGGGAATATAACAACTCGTGGGGCCAAATGCCTTTTATCATTTTATGGCGAGTGATTTCTTCAAAAAAATCCATCGGGTCTTTGATTTTTACACCACGTTCATACAAAAGCAATTGACGTTGTAATTTTCCCTCCAATGTTGGTTTTGGTAATGGACTATCACCCGCCAATACACAATAACAAGCATGTGGATGTGTTTCGATGATTTGATGGGTTTGATTTTCACCACTAACATATTTTTTGAAGCCCATCTTTTCAAGTTTTCTGTATAAAGAAAAACCAACTTGCATCCATGCTGGGCAAACACCTACACTGGCGGGCGTGCCTGTAACAGCAATACCTCTTTCTCTTAATTGATATTCAGCGAGTCTATATTCTGCCGCACGGATTTTATGTGGCGTGAGCATTTCTTTTTTGATTTTTTCTCTGACCAATCCGCGATTCACATTGGCGGGTGCATTAATCGCCACTGTTGCAGATTGCTGACCTGCCACAAAAGCAGTGACATCATCCAACTCGCCATCAGACAAAGCAATGAGATTCAAATGCTTATCTAATGCCGCGTAGGTAAAAGATTTATTCGATGAGGTTGGGTCAATGCCGATGAAGAGAGTGTCAGAGAAGAGCATAATGAATTTCTGATTTTACTTCTAAAAAACAAAAATGACTGCCATTTTTGTTTAGAGGTATGATTAACTTATCCAAATTCATCTACATTTACATCCCCCTTAACTCGAAAGGACGTTATGTCTCGTAATCGCATCATCATTGTCACCATTGGTATTATGCTCAGTCTATTCCTCGCTTCTATGGAGGCGACGGTTGTTGCAACGGCTATGCCAACCATTGTCGGTCAACTAGGCGGGTTAGAACAATATTCATGGGTATTTGCCGCGTATATGTTGGCTTCAACTACCACCGTACCTTTATACGGAAAACTTTCTGATTTATACGGCAGAAGAAAAATTTATATGATTGCGATGGGTTTATTTTTAGCAGGTTCGGTTTGGTGTGGTATTGCAAACAGCATGACCGAATTAATTATCGCACGCGGCTTACAAGGCATTGGTGCAGGTGGCATTATGCCAATTGCATTTATTTTGATTGGTGAAATGTTTACACTTGAACAACGTTCACGCATGCAAGGATTCTTTTCTGGTGTGTGGGGATTCTCTTCCATTATTGGTCCGTTGTTAGGCGGGTATATCGTTCAACAACTTTCATGGCATTGGGTATTCTTAATCAACATCTTTCCCGGAATCATAGCCGCAGGGTTGGTAGTGTTTGGGTGGCGTGAACAGGCTCAAGGTCAGGAAAGACGCGCAATAGATTATGCAGGAGCCGTTTTACTTTCAGCGGCAGTCATCGCATTATTACTCGGCTTGGAATCCGAATCATCAAATGGTTTGATATTAATCGCAATCTCTATCATTTTATTCATTGCTTTGTTATGGGTTGAAATGCGAGTATCTGACCCTGTCGTGCCGATTCATCTTTTCAAAGACCGTTTATTTTTTGCGACAATTTTTCACGGCATGTTAACAGGTTGGGCATTGTATGGTTTTATTTCATTCACACCGTTATTTGTGCAATCAGTTTTAAACACAAACGCCATGCAAGCAGGTATCACCATTACGCCGTTGTTATTGGGTTGGGTGGCAGGCAGTATTTTTGGTACGCGCTTGTTATTAAAAGTTGGTTATCTCAAATTAGCATGGGTCGGCACCATTTTAGTTGTGATTGCATCATTTTGTATGGCAACCGTTTCAGCAAATACAAGCCAAACATGGATGATGATTTTCTTAGCATTGTTAGGAATTGGCATGGGCTTTTGCATTCCGCCATTTTTGATTGCAGTGCAAACAACGGTTGATAGAAAACATTTAGGCACTGCCACATCGTTTATGCAATTCAGCCGTTCGATGGGCGGAACATTAGGCGTGAGTGTGATGGGAGCCGCTTTAGGCGCGCGACTCGCATCCAACTTAACCGCTTCAGGGCTTGACCCAAACTTGGTGACTCAGCTTTTAGAGCCATCTACACCTCAACTCCTGATTGACGAAGGTGTGCGACTTGCCGTTGCAAATGCAATCAATTTAGTCTTCACCATCGGTTTCATCGCCGCCGCACTTTCATTAATTGCAGTATTCTTTGCTCCACGAATCAAATTGGAAGATAGACCACAACCAAGTCCAGTAAGTGCGGATTAAACAAAACTGTTAGGTATAATGTTGTTATAATCTATGAGTAACCAGAATACATCAAAACATCTTTTTGATCAGTTAGTAAAACAGCTTAAAAAAAGTATTGCTGGTTTATCTGTTTCAGAATCTAACAAGTGGTACAGTTTTAACCAAAAAGGTGGCAAAAAGTTTGCTTATCTCTTATTAGCGAAACAAAAAGTTAAGTTAGATATTTGGTGTTTAGGTGATCCTGAATTCATCAAGTATAAGTACGCTTCAAAAATAAATTTTAAATCACGTCAATCAACAACAGGAGGATTTGGTAAGGATTTTCAAATTACATTTGTTGTGGAAAACCAAGAAGATATCGAAAATGCTTCTTTACTTCTTGTTGAAGTTTCAAATAGTTGGTCAAAAGAAGAATTAATGTCAGCTTTTAATCTTTTTTGCAGAATCCCTATTAATCAAATAAATCAAAATAACAAAAAAATTATTGAGTTTGCAAATTTACTAGAAAAACCCCCTAAGGAAGTTGTTAAACGGTTCTCAAATTTCTCAAAATTTGACGCATCATTAAATGCAATAGATAATATAGAAAAGGAAGATAAAAAAATTTGGGAATATTTTAATAAGGACTGGGACAAATCAGTTCATGAGAGTGAAAACAAGATTATTGAACTTGAAAATAGACAAAAAGATATAAATGTTTTCCCTAAAGGAAAAGAACGTGCAAGTTTAGTTAAATTAAGGGTTAACCAAACTTTTTTCAGGGATGTGGTTTTATCTTCCTATCAAAATCAATGTTGTATTACAAGACTTCCATTCTATGAACTCTTAAATGCAAGCCACATAATACCATGGTCTATTGATCCTTCTAATCGTCTTAATCCACATAATGGTTTATGCTTAAATACATTGCATGATAGAGCTTTTGATAGAGGTCTTATTACTATAATGCCTAACTATACAATCAGGATATCATCACGCATAAATGAGTTTTTAGACCACGAATCTGTTAAGAAGTATTTTTTGTATTATCATAAAAAAAACATTGTTCTACCCAGTCGTTTTTTACCTAATAAATCATTCTTAGAATTTCATAACCAAAATATTTATAAAGAAGGATAAAAAGACATGCTTGACAGAGAAGTTATCAAAAAATTTTTAGGGGAAGAAATTCTTGACTTGAATATAACTCTTCCCCAAGATATCAGTATAGAACAATTAACTAATGCTTTTTGTTTATATGTAGAAAATGATTATTTTGAATGGCTACGTGAAAATTCAAAATCGTTTTTTGCTACTAATGCAAATGGAATTGATTGGAACTCCGTCAAGGAGCTGATAAAGGTAATAAACTAAGCAATTAGTGAAACAACAATCGAGGAAAGTGAAAAAGTAAAAACTTTCGATAAATTTATTGAAGACTTAAGAAAGCTAATAAGTTGATAGAGGAATAATGAAATCTAATAACGAACGGGTTTTTGGATATACATTTGCAAGTATATATCCACTATACATTGAAAAAGCAGAAAAGAAAAATCGTACAAAAAAAGAAGTTGACCAAGTCATTTGTTGGCTGACTGGTTATACTCCAGCGGGATTAAAGAAGCAAATCGAAAATGAAAATGATTTAGAAACTTTCTTCGCACAAGCCCCACAGATTCATCCGAATAGTTCGCTGATTACAGGTGTAGTGTGTGGTGTCCGTGTGCAAGAAATTGAAGACCCACTCATGAAAAAAATCCGCTATATGGATAAATTGGTTGATGAACTCGCCAAGGGAAAAGCAATGGAGAAGATTCTGAGGTCAGCCTAATTTTTTAGAAAATGATTACAACTGGTTTCCTTGCAGATAATCTTGATGCTATACCAACATTAATTAAATGGTTCCGTGAGCAATGGTCTGATTATTATGCGGATATGTCCGAAGCCGAAATGGAACAGGACTTTCTTGAAGACGCTTCTCGTGACCAGCTTCCAATTCGCCTCCTTGCTTTTGAGTCTAATCAACTCGTTGGCACCATTATTCTGCGTGACCAAAACGAGAATCTGAAAGAGTTTCAACCTGAATTAGGCGGTTTATATGTTGTTGAGTCTCATCGAGGTCAAGGAATTGCTACAGAACTAATCCGTGCAGGTATGCAATTAGCAAGTAATCAAGGGTATGAGACTGTTTATGCAACAACAGTCGTGGCAAGGGGAATTTTGGAAAGATTAGGTTGGGAATTTGTCAAATCCATGACATTTGAAGATGGTCAAGTAGCATTGTATCAATGTGAACTATAAACAAAGTGCAAAAAATAAAATGAAAAAAGATTTTTCAAAAATCCACCCACAACTTCAGCAATCCGCAAAAATGTTTCCAAACTTAACGTATAGCAAATCAAATGTTTGGTTGATTAATCTTTTATCACGTCTAGTACCTGCTTCAAAGCCTCCACAAGATGTCAACATTGAAAATGTTTTTATAACAAGGAATAATGGGAATCAAAAGATTCGGTTGCGAATCTACAAGCCGAAATCTAGTAATGAGGCGATGCCTGTATTAGTGTGGATGCATGGAGGCGGTTACATCGTTGGGAATCCAAATCAAGATGATGTTAGTTGTATTCATTATGCGCGTGAAGTAGGCATTACAGTTGTTTCAGTAGATTATCGCCTTGCTCCCAAATATCCTTTTCCAGCGGGCTTAGAAGATAGTTACTCAGCCTTGAAGTGGATCGTCTCTAACGCTCAGCAACTTGGTGTAGATAATAACCGCATTGCAGTTGGTGGTGGAAGTGCGGGTGCAGGTCTAGCCACTTCTCTTGCACAATTTTCATACGACCAAAACGAAATCAAAATTATTTTTCAATTGCTTGTTTACCCAATGTTAGACGATAGAACCGTTCTGCGTACTGAACTTGATGATAGCAATAACATCACCTGGAATCAAAAGAGCAATCAATTTGGTTGGGAGTCCTATCTTGGAAAAAAATGTGGCGATGAAAACATGCCAGACTATGCTGTGCCTGCTCGCCGTGAAAATTTATCTGGCTTACCTACTACTTGGATTGGCGTAGGAACATTAGATATATTTTATGATGAAGATATGGCGTATGCTCAAAGGTTGAAACAAGCGGGCGTACAATGCGAAGCGTATGTCGTCTCTGGTGCTTTTCATGGTTTCGATGTATTTGATGCGCAAATCCCCATTGTTCAAGAGTTTCGCAAGTCACAAATCACAGCACTAAAGAAATGCTTCTTTGGAAATTGATATAAACCAATTTGATATACTATCTTCATGGACATCAAATTTTCTGGCAAGATTATTTTTTGGAAGGGACCCTCTCCATTTTTCTTTGTGCAAGTTCCAAAGAAACAAAGTCAGGAGATAAAATCCGTCTCAGCACTTGTGACGTATGGCTGGGGCGTGATTCCTGTTACAGTTCGCATCGGGAAAACAGAGTTCACCACTTCATTATTCCCAAAGGATGGTTTGTATCTTGTGCCACTCAAAGTGGTTGTGCGTAAAAAAGAAAATCTTGAAGAGGGAGATACAGTCAAGATAAATCTAAAACTAAATTTTTAGATTTACATTCCCTTCTTTACTCATCAAACAAAAACGTCGCTTCAGAATATAACCGCACACCTTTTTTCTTGACGCGTTCATCTATCCAATGTTGTAGATATTCTTGTTTATATTCAATTGGTTTTCCACTCGATAATTCATGCAGTGGATAATTCAAATGTAAAGCCCGCGGCGAAACAGTGAAACGCGTAATGCCTGTTGGCAACACCACTTGTTGACCAGCCAATTTGAGCAATGTACGAATTTTGAAATGCGGGAAAATTACAAGCGCAGTTAAATCTTTGTGAATGCCACGAAACGTGTCAATTAAAGTTTGACTCGTTCTATCTAAAGAAGCGCGAGTTTTATACGCATCTACAATTGAATGTAATGTTTTGATATGACTCGGCAAATCAGCAGGGTCTTCTAATAACAAATACAGCGTCCCATCTGGCAAGCGGATGTTGACAGGCATGTATTTAGGCGCATCCATTGATTTTCTAGAATTAACTTTTACAAGTTTTGTGCCTTTAATTTTTTTCAAAGCACTCATCAATGTTTTGGGATTCATGCCCCACAAAATATGATTCCATGTTTGCAAATTCACATTTGGGTCATTGGGTTGCACTACTTGTGCCACAATGTGCGGAAATTCCATTTCTAATAATGATGTAACGCGATTCGCTCCATCCAAAACCATATAACGATTCGAACCATCTGTTAATGGCATCACAATCGGTGGGTTGCGTAAAATCCCCGCCGCACGAAGTTTTTCAATTAATGGCAAACTTCTTTGCATGTCATGGTCTTCATGCAAAATAACATTGTCAATTGGTAAAATTTTTAAGTTCGGAAGTGTTGTAATCATTAAAGGAAAAATCCATAATAAATTATTTTATAAAAATCTTAACCACTGAGACACGAAGGCACAGAGAAAACAACTAAATACTCAGTGTCTCTGAGTCTCAGTGGTTCAATTTTTTTTCTCGTTACTCATTCCTCGTTACTCATCACCTATTACTAATTACTCAATTACCTTTTATCCATTCTTACGTTGAAAATCTTTCAAGAAATTCACCAACACATCTACACTTTCAATTGTCACGGCATTATATAAAGAAGCACGCATCCCACCCACTGACCTGTGACCTTTCAAACCAATAATTCCTGCTTTCTTCGCTTCCTTTGCACACAAATCTTCTAACTCTTCACTTGGCAAACGGAAAGGAATATTCATCAAAGAACGTGCTTCAGGTTTGGCATGTCCAGTATAAAAACCACCACTCTCATCAATCGCTTTATACAACAAATCAGATTTTGCTCGATTCGTTTTTTCAATCGCAGAAAGTCCACCAACTTTCTTTGCCCATTTGAAAACCAAACCAATCATATAAATTGAAAAACAGGGTGGCGTATTGTGCATTGAGCCACTCTCTGCTTGAATTTTATAATCTAACATCACAGGCAAATTTGCAGGCACACGTTCCAACATATCTTCGCGCAAAATCACAACCGTTACACCAGCAGGTCCAGCATTTTTTTGTGCGCCTGCATACATCAAAGCATATTTTGAAATATCAACGGGATGGCTAATAAAATCAGATGAAGCATCACAAAATAATGGCATACCATCTAATGGCTTGGGTTCGTTAAAAAATTCCACACCATGAATCGTTTCGTTCGACGTGAAATGTAAATACGCGGCTTTGGGGTCAAGGTCTAAAGTTTTTGGAAAAGAATTAAAGCCATCTGCTTCACTTGTGCCTGCCACACGCACATTCCTAATTTTTTTTGCTTCTTTCAAAGCGGTCTTTCCCCATGTGCCGTTCACAATATAATCCGCCGAAGAATCCGCAGGCAATAAATTCATTGGCACCATCGTAAATTGCAACGTCGCCCCGCCTTGTAAAAATAGTATTTTATAATTCGATGGTATTCCAATCAAATCACGCAAATCGGCTTCGGCAGTTTGAATCACTTCATCAAATTCTTTTGAACGATGACTCATCTCCATCACCGACATGCCCGTACCTTTAAAATCCAATAACTCTGCTTGTGCTTGTTGCAACACTTCCAAAGGCAATGCGCCAGGTCCTGCATTCATATTATGACTTCGATTTAACATTCACTTTCTCCTATGGAAATAACCCGCTTCTTTCTACGGGGTAAATTGACTCTGCTACATCAAGCATTTACTTAACCTGATTATACACTTGCTATGCAAAGCAACTCCACCCACAAACAAAATAATCGAATCATCATGTCATCAGAGTTTCATTTGTAGAGGTGTGTCCACGTAGTTTCTCTACTCTTTATCAAGTAAAATGAGTATCTATGAAAGAATTTATTTATTCCCGCAATGCTATATACGAAGCCATCGTCGCCAAGCGTAGGCAAATTTTTTCAATTGAAATTGC
>Ga0224723_1000039_pt1 | contig 79640 bp, 77 predicted proteins | sample Balambano_FR2_Me_FD_161647 | JGI IMG/M metagenome (GOLD analysis project Ga0224723, IMG submission 161647) | Freshwater sediment microbial communities from Lake Towuti, South Sulawesi, Indonesia - Balambano_FR2_MetaG | ecosystem: Environmental > Aquatic > Freshwater > Lake > Sediment | place... | reverse complement strand
GGCATCGCGGGCGAGCGCATGTTCAAGGATGGCCGACATCGGCCGCCGTTATGGCTGAACCTCAAGATGTCGCAGCTTTCGGTGATCGAGGCGGTGACGCGCGACTGTAGCGTCAGCTTGGCTGCAGCCCGCCTTGGCAGAAGCCAGCCCGATCTCAGCCGCACACTCTCTGATTTTTCCAAACGTTTCGAGATTGGCCTGTTCCAAAGGACCGCGACGGGAATGCAGCCGCTTCGTCCGGCTCTTACGCTAACGGAGCTGGCCGGAAATCTCCGACACCAAATGACTGTTCTGCGAATGCAGCTTGGCTCGCTTGAAGGTGTCGTCCTCGGCCGCGTCAGCGTGGGGATGCTGCCCTTTTCGGGACAGGATCACATATCGGCGGCCTTCGCCCGTTTGTCGAACCTGCATCCGCATATCAGGTTGTCTTGCATCACTGGCGGTTACAGAGGTCTGGTGGAAGCGCTGCGGCGGCATGAGATCGACCGGATTGTCGGGGTTCTGCGTGGAAGCGATTGCCCAATGGGTCTAGAGGAAGAACACCTCTACGACGAGCATTACAGGGTAGTAGCTCGCCACGATCATCCGCTGCATGCCACAGACTGCAGTCCGGCGGATCTGGAGGCGACGAAGTGGGTAGTGGCCCCGCACGGAACGCCGGTCCGTACCCATTTCGAGGCAACGTTTGCCCGGCTGGGCATCACTCCGCCGACCCAGACCTGCGAGATGCTGTCCTTCACTGCCGCCGAGCAGATGCTCGTGGAAAGCCTGTCAGTCGCCATGCTGACCTACAGCGACCGAAGAATTGCCCGGCTTCGGCCTGAACTGAAGGTCGTTCAGACCGGCCTTCCCCGGGTCGCAGCGCCGGTCGGCCTGACCAGGCTGAAAAGTGCAGTCAGCGACGCGGCGATCGATGAGTTTGACCGGATCATCCGCGGACTGGTCAGGAATGTCGAAGAGTAGGGGCGACCTCGGCAGAAGGCGACGGCAGGCTCACGTTGCTTCCGCAGGAACCAGGGGGGTCCAGCGTGAATCCAGGCTGCTCGATTCGACCGCCGCCGCAATGAAGGCCATACCGTCGAGGCCATCGACGAGACCTGGCAACTCAGGGTCGCTTCGGTCCGAATTGCCCCGGATTGCCGCAGCAAAATCGTGATACAGCGTTGCGAAGGCCTCGAGGTAGCCCTCCGGGTGGCCCGGCGGCAAGCGCGCCCCTGTATTGGCCGGAGGCAGCGCTCCCGGCGCAGCGGCCCTAGTCAACAGCCGACGCGGTTGTCCATACGCGCAAAACCACATCCGGTTCGGGTCTTCCTGCTCCCACTCCAAGCCGGCATTCTCGCCATAGACGCGTAGGCGAAGACTGTTCTCGCACCCGACCGCCACCTGTGACGCCCAAAGCATCCCCTTTGCCCCACCCTCGAAGCGCAACAGGAGCTGGGCGTCGTCATCGAGACGTCGGCCCGAAACAAAGGCGGTCAGTTGCGCCGCCACTGCTTGGGCGCGTAGGCCGGTCACGAAACAGGCAAGCTGGTAAGCGTGGGTGCCGATGTCGCCGATGCAACCGCCAAGACCGGAACGCGAAGGATCGGAACGCCAATCAGCCTGGCGGTTTCCGGGCGCGGCTGGCTTTGCCAACCAGTCTTGCGCGTACTCGACCTTGACCACACGGATCGGTCCCAACTCGCCGGAACGCACGATCTCGCGCGCTTGCCGGACGAGAGGGTACGCGCTGTAGTTATGAGTCAGCAGAAAGCGGGCGCCTTTGGCCGGGCGGACAAGAGCCAGTGCCCTGGCCTCCTCAAGGGTCGCCGTCAACGGCTTGTCACAGATCACGTGGATGCCTGCTTCCAGCGCCGCCTTCGCGGGAGCGAAGTGCATGTGGTTGGGTGTCACGATGCTGACGGCGTCTATTCCGTCCGACCGAGCAGACTCGGCAGCAATCATTGCAAGAAAATCAGGGTAACATCTTTCAGGCGACAGCCCGAGAGCAACGCCGCTTTCGCGCGAGACGTCGGCGCGAGAGGAAAACGCGCCAGCCACTAGCTCGAAGGCGCCGTCAAGTCGCGCGGCCATGCGATGGACATTCCCGATGAAGGCGCCGTGGCCACCCCCAACCATTCCCAAGCGGAGCGGGACAGTCGTGCCAAGAGACGACTGCGCCATGACCTAAACCCGTGCTTCGGTTTCGGCATCGAACAAGCTGGCGGCGCTGGCGTCGATTCCGATCCTCACCGTCTCACCTGCCGCCACAGGAAGGCGTCCATCGGCCCGCACACAGAACGCCTCGCCCGCGACGCGGGTCCAGATGAGCTTGTCCGAGCCCAATGGCTCGACAAGTTCGACATGCGCCTGGAGCGAAAGCGGGGCTGCGTCGGCCTCACGCCCGATGGCCACATGTTCGGGGCGGATTCCGAAACGGACCTCGCGCTGCGAAGGCGCGGCTGCGACAAAGCGATAGCCGTCGAGGGGCACCTTCAGGTCGCCCGTGATAAAGGCGCCGTCAGCGACCAGCCCCTTCAGGATGTTCATCGATGGCGAACCAATGAATTGTGCGACATACAGTGTCGAGGGGCGACCGTAGACCTCGTCCGGTGTGCCGAGCTGCTGGATGCGACCGTCCTTCATGATCGCGATCCGGTCGGCCAGCGTCATCGCCTCGACCTGGTCGTGGGTGACGTAGATCATCGTGGTACTGCCAAGCTGCTGGTGCAGGCGCTTCAGTTCCACCCGGAGCGAACTGCGCAGCTTGGCGTCGAGGTTCGACAGCGGCTCGTCGAACAGGAACACGTCCACGTCCCGCACCAGCGCCCGTCCGATGGCCACGCGCTGTCGCTGCCCGCCGGAAAGCTGCGCGGGTTTGCGGTCGAGGAGCGGCCCGATCTGCAGGATCTCTGCGGCGCGCGCGACGCGCCGGTCGATCTCGTCTCGTGGGGTGCGGGCGTTCTTCAGCCCGAATTCCAGGTTCCCGCGCACTGTCATCTGCGGGTAGAGCGCGTAGGACTGGAAGACCATGCCGATGCCGCGCTCTGCCGGTTCCAGCCATGTGACGTTGCGGTCGCCGATGAAGACCTGACCCTCGGTCGGCTCGGCAAGCCCGGCGATGCAGTTCAGAAGCGTCGACTTCCCGCAACCGGACGAGCCGAGCAGGACGAGGAACTCACCCTTGCCGATGTCAATGCTGAGGTCGCGCAGAACGGTCACGGCGCCGTAGCCGAGCGACAGGTTGCGCGTGCTTACGGAGATGGTCTGGTCGGTCATGGTCGGATCATCCTTTCACGGCACCAGCGGCAATGCCGCGGACAAAAAGCCTACCTGAGACGAGGTACACGGTCAGAGGCACCAGCCCGGTCAGGATCGTGGCCGCCATGTTGACGTTGTATTCCTTTACCCCCTGCACGGTGTTGACGATGTTGTTCAGCTGCACCGTCATCGGGTAGTTGGAGGGCGTGGTGAAGATCACGCCGAACAGGAAATCGTTCCAGATTCCTGTGACTTGCAGGATCATCGACACGACCGCGATGGGCAGCGACAGGGGCAGCATGATCTTGAAGAATATCCTCCAGAACCCGGCCCCATCGACTCGCGCGGCCTTGAAAATCTCTTCCGGAAGGCTCGCGAAGTAGTTGCGGAACAGAAGCGTGTTCAGTGGCAGGCCGAAGAGGGTGTGGACGATGATCAGGCCCCAGAGCGACCCGTAAAGGCCGACCTGGGCCAGCAGCATGACCATCGGGTAGATCATCACCTGATGCGGAATGAAGGCGCCCACCATCAGGAGCATGAAGAACGTCTCGGACCCCTTGAAGCGCCACTGCGCAAAGACGTAACCGGACAGGCTTGCGATCGCGACCGAGGCAACCACAGAGGGTATTAAGATTATGACGGAGTTCCAGAAACCCGTGGCCAGCCCCTCGCAGGTCAGGCCGGTGCAGGCCTGCGACCAGGCCTTGACCCAGGGCTCGAACGTAACCTCGACCGGCGGGGCGAAGATCGCGCCGAGGCGGATTTCTGGCATCCCCTTCAGCGAGGTCGCAACCATCACCCAGAGCGGGATCAGGTAGTAGACCGCGATCACGAACAGGCTGGCGTAGACCATGATCCGTGTGCCGGACAGGCGCTGCGCGGGCTTCGGGCCCCAGGGGTCGGTGCCGAGGGGGCGAGCGTTGGGCATGTCAGCGGCGTGCATTGCGCTTCTCCGCATATTGCAGGTAGGCCCAGGGGATCAGGATGATGGCGACCGTCAGCAGCATCATGGTCGAGGCGGCGAAGGCCTGACCGAGGTTCTGCGAGGCGAACATCGCATCGACCACGTATTTCGCGGGCACTTCCGACGCCCCGCCCGGGCCGCCGTCCGTCATCGCAACGACCAGGTCGTACATCTTAACGATGCCGACGCCGGTCAGCACGGTTGCTGTCACGATGGTCGGGCGCATCATCGGCAGGATGACGTTCAGGTATACCTTCCAGGCGGGGATGCCCTCGATCCGCGTCGCCTTCCAGATGTCGGGGTCGATGCCCCGCAGGCCTGCGAGCATGATCACCATGATCAGGCCCGAGCCCTGCCAGAGGCCCGCGGCAACGATGCCGTAGATCACGATGTCGGCGTCGAAGAGCGGTTCGAAGACGAAGCTTTCCCACCCCCAGGACCGCACCGACGCCTGCAGCCCCATCTCGGGATTCAATATCCATTGCCAGGCGAGACCGGTGACGATGAACGACAGCGCAAAGGGATAGAGAAAGATCGTGCGGAAGACGCCTTCGCCGCGGATTTTCTGATCCATCAGGGCGGCGAGGACGAAGCCGATCACCAGCGACAGGACCATCACACAGGCACCGTAGATCGCCAGGTTCTCGATCGCGACGTGCCATTTGTGGGTGGACCAGAGGCGACGGTACTGCGCCAGCCCGACGAAGGTTTCGCGCGGCAGGAGGCCCGAGTTGGTGAAGGAATAGAACACCGTCCAGGCGGTGAACCCCACGGTGACGACCAGGGCCTTGATGATGACCGGCGTGGCGGCCAGGGCGACGGACAGGCTCCGCCGTCTTTGTCGCTGTGACATTTCGGGTGGCTCCGCGAAAGGGCGGGAAGCCTCCCTGCGGCGACCGCGGGGAGGCCCGGCTCTGTTTACTGCGCCATTTCCAGGATCGCGGCGTATTCTTCCTGCGCGGCTTCCGGCGTCATGCTGGCATCCGCGAAGAACCGCGCCGCCAGGTCGCGCAGCGAGGCGAGCGTGTCCGGCGTGATATACTGCTCGACCGCCGGAATGATCGTGCCTGTCGCGAGAATGTCGAGGCCCTTCTGCATGCAGAGATTGGTCGTCTCGACCTTCACGTCGCCGCGCACCGGCAGCGAGCCCTTGGCCAGGTTGAAGCCCACCTGCACCTCGGGGTTGATCATCACCGAGGCGAGCGCGAGTTGCGCGTCCGAGGCCGCCGCATCCTCCAGCACCGGGAAGTAGAAGGCATTTCCCCCGGTGTTGACGATGGCGTTCAGCCCGAGGCCCGGCAGACAGTCGTAATCCGTGCCGGCGGCGAGGCCCGCGGTGGCGAACTCTGCCTGCGCCCAGTCACCCATGATCTGCGCTGCGGCCACGCCGGTGATCAGCTGGTTCGAGGCCTCGTTCCAGTTGCCGACCCGACTCTGCGCCGACAGGCGGCGGAAATCGGCCATGGCCGCGAAGAGCTTCGCCACCTCCGACCCGCGGATCACGTCCATGTCGCGGTCGCCGTAGATTTTCGTGTAGAGGTCCGGGCCGCCGACCGAGGCGATGATCGTGTTGAAGGTCAGATAGCTCTGGAACCCGTCGGGGCCGAAGGCGATGGGGATGATCCCGGCCGCTTCCAGCGCCGGTGCGGCGGCGACGAACTCGTTCCAGTTCTTGGGGACCGGGACGCCCGCCTTTTCGAAGACGGGGATCGAAATCCACATCCACTGCTGCGAGTGGATGTTGGTTGGCACGCAGTAAATCTTGCCCTCGAAGGTGCAGCTGTCGAGCAGCGTGGCCGGGCGCACCACGTCCTTCCAGCCTTCCTTTTCGGCCAGTTCCGTCAGATCGCGCATCAGCCCGGCCTGCACCAATTCCTCGGCCTGGCGGCCATGCACCATGACCGTCGCTCCCATGGGGTTGCCCCCGGCGATCCGACTGACGATGGCCGGAACCGCCGCCCCGCCGCCGCCGCCGATCGCGGCATCGACCCAGGTGTTGCCGGTCTTGGCGAAGGCATCGGCAAAAACCTTCAGCGCCGCGGCCTCGCCGGCCGACGTCCACCAATGGGTTACCTCGAGTTCCGTCGCATTGGCGCTGCCGATCACCATGCTCAGGATAGCGGCACTCGTCATCAAGCGGGTCTTCATCGGGACATCTCCTCCTCTGTCGTCGGTTGACTCACGGCTGCGGGGATTTCCGGAGGCCTTTGCGGTCCAACGAGAACGTGCAGCAGGCAGTTTTCGGTTCTGCTGCTTGTCATTGTCGGCACAGCGCCGAGTCTCGACTAATGCGGGTCCTGAATGGAGGTTTCCAGAATTGTTATATGGCCGGTCCGATGCGGTCCGGAGGCCAAATTCTACAGTCGCCCGGCCTGCATCTCGCCCGAGATGAATGCCGCGGCGCGGACAGTCAGGGCCATGATTGTCAGGGTGGTTCCTGCCGTGCCACCGGTCGGAAAGGCGCTGGCGTCGGTCACGAAAAGGTTCGGCACGTCCCAGGACTGGTTATGCCCGTTCAGCACCGAGGTCTTTGGGTCATCCCCCATCCGGGCCCCGCCGCTTTCGTGGATCGCAGCACCCATGGTCATGCTCTGGCGGAAAAACAGGCGAAAGATCATCCGACTGATGGGGTCCTCGTCCGGATAGGCGCCGCGTCCGAACTCTTCCAGCCCCAGCGGGGAGCCCAGCCATTCCGGCGAAAACCCTGCAGCTTCAGCCATCGCCCGCGCCTCGCTCCGGGCGTGGTCCAGCATCCGCCGCTCACTCTCGCCGATCCAGGCCCGGACATGCGGGACAGGCATTCCCCAGCGGTCGCGGCGCGCCGACAGGGTCACGCGGTTCTCGGAGTTCGGCAGCAGTTCGCCAAAGCCCATGAAGGCAAACTGTGCCTGCCGCCCTGGCTTGACATAGAGCCGCCCTGCCGTGCCTTGGAAACCGTAGCCACGAGCGAAGTCTTCGGTGCGTCCGCCGACATTCTGCCAGCGCGGCACGTATGCGCCGCCGGTCCGGCCGTAGAACGGATCGGCGGGCCAGGTCGGGTCGTCCTCCTGTCCCTCCATCCCCGGGATGGACCCGGCGATCAGGATCGGCACCTGGTCCATGAAGTAGCGTCCGAGTGTGCCTGAGGAGTTGCCAAGGCCGTCCGGGTGCACGGTGCTTCCCGAGTTCAGCATCAGCCTGACCGTCTCGATCGGCGAGCAGCACAGCACCACGACCCGGGCCCGGACCTCCTCGACCGATTTGGTTGCGGCGCTGACGGTTTCAACTCCTGTCGCGCGCTTGCCGCTCGCGTCGGTCAGAACCTTGCGGACCACCCGATCGGTCAGCACAGTCAGCCGCCCGGTCGCCTGAGCCGCGAGAATTGGCTGCGGCACCCGTTTCGCGTTCGGCGGCATGTAGCGCCAGGGGATGACCTTGCGCCCGGGCCAGCGGCCCTCGACCGCGACCTTCATCCGCGTCTCGGGTGTCGTCAGGTGCGAGGGTTTGAGGTATTTTCCATCGGGCAGGTTCGGGATGCCTTCGGCGGTGCCGCAGAGGCCCAGGAACGTTTCAACGTGATCGTAGGACGGGGCCAGCGCCGCATAGTCGATGGGCCAGTCCGGTGACAGCCCGTCCATCGAGCCGGCGCGGAAGTCGGTGTCCGACCAGCGCATCAGCACCCGCCCATAGGTATGCAGCCGCCCGCCCAGCTGTTTGCCGCGGATCCAAAGATAGGGATTTTCGCGCGTGGTTTTGTAGGGATGCGCGAAGTCCTTAACGAAGAGATGGCGGAACTGGTGGCCGTACATCGCCACCTTGGCCTGAACCGGTCGCCCTTCCAGCGTGGCGATGGCGCGTTTGAAGAGCTGGACACCTTTCTGCACCGGGCCTTTCGGGGGATGCGCGAAGTCTTCCGGCGTGATTGCCCGCCCGGCCTCGATCAGGGCGACGTCAAGACCGCGCTCGGTTAGTTCCTTTGCGGCAAAGCTGCCGGAGGCACCGGAGCCGACGACGATAGCATCGTATTCACGGGTCATGGCAGGTCTGCGACGAGGGTGACGAAGGCGGGTTGCGGGACGTCGGACGTGGCGATCTCGGCAGGGGCGCCGGTTGCGGCGTCGATGCGGAAGACGCGGACCTTGTCGGCCGGGCGGTCGGCGAGGAGCAGGAGACTGCCGCTCGGGTCGAAGGCAAAGCTGCGGGCGGCAAGGCCGGGATGGATAGAGGGCGCGAGCGGGACATGGCCCTGCCGGGTCAAGTGGCCATCGTTGGCCACGGCGAACCAGGCCAGCGAATCCTCGCCGCGGTTGTTGAGGTAAACGAACCGACCATTCGGATGTAAACGCACCTCCGCCGGCTCGTTGACCCGCCCGACCGGACCCGCCGCCGCAGAAACCCGGTCAATGAGCGTCATCGTGCCGGTTTCGGGGTCAAAAGTCATCGCGGCTAGGTCCGAGGCCAGTTCCAGGGTCACAAAGATCCGCCTCCCGTCGCGGGAAAAGGCGACATGCCGCGGCGCGGTCTCGGGTGGAAAGCTGTAGCGCGCCGCTTCGATCAGCTGGTCGCCGATGCGGAAGGTGAGGATCGTGTCGGTTCCTTTATCGCAGACGACCAGGAACCGCCCCGAGGGATCGACGGTCGCGCAATGGGCATGCGCTGAGGCCTGGGCATGGCCGCCCGCCTGGGGCGAGCCGTTCGGGTCCTGCCCGTGGCCCAGCAACACCACGCAATCGGCCAACCCCGCCGGCGCGCTATCCGGCCCAAGCCGTACGACTGAGACGGTGGAGTGGTCGTAATGATAGGCAACCGTCCAAACCCCGTCGGCCCCGCGCTCGACCTGCTCGACATGGTCGAAACTGCCATGTGCGGCGACAAACAGGCGGTCCGAGGCAAGGTCTAGGAAGGTCGGGAAGGGGCCCGGCACCCGCAACGCTCCCTTCCATGACAGCGCCCCATTGGTCGCATCGAGACCGAAGGCATGCACCGACCCCGCCGGCCCCACCGGACCCCGGCCGTCAGTCTTGCGCTCGTCCACCGCATAGAGCGTTCCGGTCGCCGGATCATACACCAAGTGACCGGCCTGCAAGGCGCGGTCTGCCCGACCCGCGGCCGCCAACGCCCCGGTTGTGAGGTCCAAGCGGAAGACGGACAGGCCACCCTCGTCGCCGTAACTGCCGACCACTGCCCACATCTCAGGCCTCGATCAGCCGCTGCAGCATCGACTGGTGCTTGCGAACCTGGTCGACCTCGCTCATCAGATCGGCGCGGGTACGGTCCTGGTAGTAGCGCTGCCCTTCGTATTCCGAGTTCAGCCATCCGTCGAAACCACCGGCCTTCAGTGCGCCCACGGCGGCGGCGGTGTCGATCGAGGCGTCCTCGTAGACCCCGGATTGCTCCGGCATTTCGGACATTTCGTAGAACTTGGCATGCACATGTGTCACGTGCCCCGCCATCTGGCGCAGCGTCTCGGGCGAGGTACGCGAGAATGTCAGAGCCTCGCCCACCACCAGGAAATCGAGCTCGGTCGGTCGATCGATCTCAGCCTCAGCAAAGGCGCGGACGGCGCGGAAGGCCGTGGCGCAAGTCTCCGGTGCTTCACCACTGGTGATGAAGCGGCGGAAGTCGGAGCGGATGTTGCCGGCAGTGTGCAGCGAGACGTCGAAGTCAGCGCCGTTGCCCGCTCGGATCACCTCGGACAGCAGTCCGACAGCGGTGCAGGCCTCGTCCGAAGCGCCCTTACGCCGGAACCATTTCAGAAGCGCCTCCGATGGGCGGAACTGGTAGATGCCAAGGTCGGGCACGATGCCGAAGGTACGGCTGCCGCTGCGTTCGGCATACTCGACGATCTCGGTCACCTGCGGGCCTTCCAGCGCCATCGGCTGATGCACCTCCTTGCCAAGCCGGACGTCGCAGCGCTCCGCTTCTGCCTCGGCCATCTTCATCACCTCAAAAGGTGTGACCGACAGCACCCGCACGATCCCGAAACCGAGTCGCTTGGCGAGCCGGATATCCTGGCGCAGCCGTTCGGCGCATTCTTCGTGGGTCATCACATGGTCGCGGAACTGCAACACGTCCATGCCGACGTCCATGGCGACGGGCACCGTGCCGTGTCGGTCCATCATCGCGAACCAGTGCCGCACGAAGGCCTCTCCCGGGTCAGGATAGCGGAGCGACATCTCGTCGATGATCTCGATCCCGTTGCAACCGACGATCCCGCCGACCTCCGCGATCTGGTCGTCCAGCATCAGGTCCTTGAAGAACTGCGACTGCTGGAAGCTGTAGAGCGAAACGCCGCGGCGAAGGGTCATGCTATGTCCTCCCCCATCAGCGTCAGATGGAAGACCGAAATCTCGGGTGCCTTGTCCGACCCTGCGCCGCTGCCGGGAACAGGCGGCTCCTTGACCCAGGCCGCATCGGTCGGGCGATATCCGTAGGCCGCAAGGACGGACTGCTGGATCCGCACCGTATGCGCACCGGGGGCCAGCCCACCCGGTTTCAGAACGTGCAGGACCCCCTCGTCGTCATATGCCCAGTGTTCGTTCACTGCTCCAGCGATCTCGGCAAAGCTTCGCGGGCCCTGCCCGTTGATCGCGAACCGTTGGACTTCGCGCTCATAGGCGACGCCATCCACTTCAAGGAAATAGCCATTGTGTAGCGAGAGATAAACGCCGCGATAGTTCGCATTGCGCACGGCCAGCGTGAAACCGGTGATTACCCCGTCCTCCACGGTGTTGTGCAGGCTGTCCTCTCGCACGAAGAATCTGTCGAACATCGCCTCTTCTGCACCTCCGCGCCCGGCAACCTTGTCCCACCGATCTCCGACACGCGGTCCAAGCTTGCAAGTACCAAGTCCGAATATCGACCCGCGGCGCCGTTATATCGCTCCTATCGCATGCCCAAGCAGCGATATAACAACGCTGCGTACTGACATGCACCGTTTGAATATGCCGTCAGAATTGGTCGATGCTAGGTAGGCTTGACATCGCTCTGTTGGGAGGAGTGTGCCGTGACATCAGCAACATCATCGGCAGCGGCGCCGGCAAAGCTCGCCATCGCTGCGCGCAACGTTAAGAAGCAGTTCGGCCACGTGACAGCGCTGCGCGATGCCTCGATCGCCGTTCACCGGGGCGAGATCGTGGCACTTTGCGGCGACAACGGCGCCGGCAAGTCGACTTTCCTACGGGTGCTGCAGGGCATCCACAGGCCCGATGCAGGCCAGGTGTTGATCGACGGCAGCGAGGTCACTCTGAACTCGGTCCGCGATGCGCAGGCCCTCGGCGTTGACGCGGTCCACCAAGACCTGGCGCTGGCGCCAGACCTGTCGACAGTGGACAATGTTTTCCTTGGGAACGAGCGGCGGAAATCCGGTCTGCTGGGGCGCTTCGGCCTGCTCGACAAGGACAGCATGGCGGCCGAGGCGGACCAGGCGCTGCGCGCGCTGTCGATTGCTCTGCCGTCGCTGACCGTCCCGGTCAGCGAATTGTCCGGCGGCCAGCGGCAGGCTGTCGCCATTGCGCGGGCGGTGATGTGGTCGCGCGCGGCGGTTCTGATGGACGAACCGACCGCGGCGCTGGCAGCGAAGCAATCGGCCATAGTCTGCGATCTGATGCGGACTGTCGCGGCCAAGGGCCTGGGTGTGCTGGTTGTCAGCCACGACCTGCCTGCGGTGCTGGATGTCGCCGATCGCGTGGTAGTCCTGTGGCGCGGGCATACGGTGCTCGACGCGCCCGCGAAGGATCTGACTGTCCCTGAACTCGTGGCGACCATGGTCGGCCACAAATCCAGCGAGGCCGCGTGATGTCCGCTTCTGCCGCTATTGATACCCGGGCCCGGACCAAGACGCCGCTGCAGCGCCTGATGGCCTCGCGCGCGACCTGGATTTTCCTCCTCGATGTGGTGCTGGTGATCCTCTTCACCGTCCTCTCGCGAGACGGGGTGTTCTTGTCCACCCTGAACCTGAAATCCCTGCTCCTCAGCGGGACGCAAGGCCTGCTCCTTGCACTAGGCCTTGCCATGCTTTTGGGCGCAGGCAAGTTCGACTTGTCGCTAGGCGCGAACTTGGTGCTGTCTTCCGTCCTTGGCGCGCTCGCGATGGTCTGGGCGGTCGGGGCAGGCTTCGGCGTCGGCGCGACCATCGCATTGGGCTTAGCCGCTTGCTTGCTGGGCGGCATGGCCGTGGGCGTGGTCAACGGGATTCTGGTCGCTCATGTCGGGATCAACTCGCTGATCGCCACGCTCGGGGTATTGGGCGTCGGCACGGGTGTAGCACTGGTCCTGACGGGGAACGGACAGGACGTCACGGGCTTCCCGGTCGAACTGCAATCGGGGTTCGGCCTCAAGACCTTCGGGCCTTTCCCGGCGCCCTTCCTGGTGGCGCTGGTGATCGCCGTGATCCTTTGGGTAGTGATCCGCTCCACCGCCTATGGCCGCCATACACTCGCCATCGGCTCCTCTCCGCTCGCCGCCCAGAGAGTGGGCCTTCAGGTCAACCGCCATGTCTTCAGCCTCTTCGTGCTGGGCGGGGCGCTCGCCGGCTTTGCCGGTTTCGTGGACCTCGCGCACTACCAAAGCACGGTCCTTTCCGGCCACAGCAACGACGCCTTGCAGGCCGTCGCCGCAGTGGTGATTGGTGGCACGGCGCTGGAAGGTGGGCGCGTCTCGATCATCGGCACGATCTGGGGCGTCGCTCTGGCGGTGATACTTCAAAACGGCCTCGTCATCATCGGGGTGGCGAGCAGCTATCAGCTGATGGCCGTGGGCGCTGTCCTGATCCTCGCGGTGGGCCTTGACCGTCTGACCGCAGGACCCCGGAAAACCTGAGAACCCCCGCCCCGGAGTTTATCCGGGGCGGTCCCTTGACCCAACGGAGGAAGCAAAGATGATGAACCAAACCAAGCGTCGTACGGGCCTTGCCCTCGCCGCCTTCCTGACCGCCGCACCCATGGCGATGGCGCAGGATATTTCCATTGCCGGCGTGCTGTCGAACACGCAGGATCCGTTCTGGACCTCGATCGGCTGCGGGGCCAAAGCCAAAGGTGCCGAGCTGGGCGTCGCAGTCGAGATCTTCTCGTCGACCACCATGGACGCTGCGCCGATGACCGCGAACTTCAACGCGGCGCTGCTGTCGCAGCCCGATGGCTTCTTCGGTACCCCCGCCGCCTCGAACCAGTTCGTCACGCAATACGGCGATCTGATGGCCGCTGGCGTCCCGGTCGTCACCGGCAACCCGACCGATCCGGCCTCGACCTATGGCGTGGTCTGGTCTTCGGGCGACACCGAGCCGTACCTGGCGGACCTGCTGGAGCTGGCCCCGGTGAGTGAGGGCAAGGTGCTGGTGCTGGGCGGCATTCCAGGTCTGGTGCCGCTGGAAATGCGCTACGAGCCATTCGTAAAGGCGATGCTCGAGGCGCGCCCTGGCCTCAGCGAGATCGAACGGCTCTACACCACTTTCGACGTCAACAAGGCGACGAGCGGGGTGCAGGCGGCGCTGGTCGCGAACCCCGACCTGACACTGGTCATCGCCTCGAACGGCCCCGACGCCATCGGTGCGGCGGCGGCGCTGAAGGCGACCGGGATGGCCGGCAAGGTGACGCTGATCGCCTTCGACGCGGTTCCGCCGCAGGTGGCGGCGCTGAAGGAAGGCACGATCACTGCGCTCATCGCCCAGTCGCCCGCCCAGATCGGCGCCATGACGGTGCAGCGCATTGTGGACTACCTGAAGTCCGGTGCCACTGGCCCGGTCCCAGTCAGCACCGACTTCATCGGCATCCCGCAGCGCCTGCTGACGCCCGCCAATGTCGATGATCCGGCGAATGCGGACTACATCTACAAGCCGGAGTGCTAAGCCCTGCCGCGTGAAAGACAGCGCCGGGTCCCATAAAGGGGCCCGGCGTCTGCCGTTTCTGAAGGTTCAGCGTGGAAACACTTGACCGTCGAAGAGTTTCCGCGCCGTGCGGATGGTGCCTGCGCCGATGACCCGGCCATCCGGGCCGACGTCAAGGAAGACCTCTGCCGCCCCAGTCGGATGCTCGACCAAGAACCGGCCGTCCGGTGGCAGGCGGGCCAACCCGTCCGCTACGCTGCCGGGTAGAAGGGTTGCCGTCGCCACCGAGACCGCCGCCAGCACGCCGACCGAGGCATGGACTCGGTGAGGAATCAGGCTGCGGGTGGCGATGGCGCCCCCGTTCTGGGGCGGAGAGACCAGGAACATCTTCGGCACCGACGCCGTCGCTACATCCCCGAGGTTCATCATCGGCCCGGCCTGCAACCGGATTGCCTCGATCCGCGACTTCACCTCGGCCATCGCCTCCAGTGTCTCGCGGTCCTCCTGCCCGGTCAGGCCGAAATCCTGCGCCCGCATCACTACGCAGGGCATGCCGTTGTCGATCAGCGTGCAGTCGACGCCATCGATCACGTCCGCAGCGTGGCCGGTCGGCAGCAGCGCCCCACACATCGAGCCTTCGATGTTCTGGAACATCAGCGCCACTGGCGCCGCCGAGTCCGGCACACCGTCGATTGCCGTTCCACCGCGATAGCTGACCCGGCCGCCGGGTGTCGCCACCCGGGCGACCGCGATCTCGCCGGTGTTGCGCATGTGGATCCGGACCGGCGTTTCGCCGTCCTGCGCGGCGACGAGACCGCGTTCGATGGCGGCCGGGCCGACCCCGGCCAGGATGTTGCCGCAGGGCTGCGCGTCGCTGACCAGCGGCTGATCGACGAAAACCTGCAGGAACAGGTAGTCCACGTCGGCGTCGGGGCGCGTCGGCGGCGACAGGATCGCGACCTTGGAAGTCAGCGGGTCCGCCCCGCCGATCCCGTCGATCTGGCGCGGGTCCGGTGAGCCCATGATCGATAGCAGCAGAGCGTCGCGGGCCGCAGACTCGGCCGGCAGATCCCTGCCCAGGAAATAGGCCCCTTTGGATGTCCCGCCCCGCATCCAGAGGCAGGGAATGCCGTCCTGGTCCATCGCAGCACCCGCGTCAGACGTATTTCAACCCTTTGGCCGCCAAGGCCGCCCGCATGTCGTAGAGGTCGAGCCCCAAGACTCCCGAGGCGAGCTTCGCCCGCTTCGCCTCCTCGTTCGCGAGCCGCTTCTCCGCCGCGGCGAGCACCTCCGCCGCTTCTGCCCGGCGCACGACGACCACGCCGTCGTCGTCGGCCACGATCACGTCACCGGCCTCGATCAGCTGCCCGGCACAGACCACTGGAACGTTGACCGACCCCAGGGTCTCTTTCACCGTTCCCTGCGCGCTGATGGCCTTCGACCAGACCGGAAAGCCCATCGCAGTCAGGTCCCGAACGTCTCGCACGCCGGCGTCGATCACCAGACCCTTAGAGCCCCGCGCCATCGCGCTGGTCGCCAGAAGGTCGCCGAAGTAACCATTGTCGCACGGGCTCGTTGGGGCGAGGACCAGAATGTCGCCGTCACGCAGTTGCTCGATCGCCACGTGAAGCATCCAATTGTCGCCCGGCGGCGCAGAAATCGTCACCGCCGACCCGGCTACCTGCGCCCCCGGCCAGATCGGCCGCAACGAGGAAGCCAGGCACCCCCTGCGCCCCTGCGCCTCATGCACGGTCGCCACTCCGGCCCGCGCCAATCCCGCGATCATCGAATCCTCCGCGCGCGAGATGTTCTGAACGACGACGGCCATGTCAGTGCTCCTGTTTCACCGGCGGGGTGCCGTGGGTGTGGAAAGTCTCGATGGTCTTGAGGCCCCAGGCCTGACCTCTTTTTCGCTCGGTCTCGGTCCAGACCACCGGCTCCCAGTCGGGCGCGAGGATCAGCCGGGCGCCTGCGTTCGCTAGCTCCACCCGGTTCCCGGCGGGCTCCCAGACGTAAAGGAAGAATGTTCCCTGAATGGCATGCTTGTGCGGCCCGGTTTCGATATGGACACCGCTCTGCAGGAAGATGTCGGCGGCGCGGAGGATGTCTTCGCGCTGGTCAGTAGCATAGGTGACATGGTGCAACCGTCCCTTGCCGCGCCCGTGTTCCTCGGTGCAGGCAAGGTCGTAGGTCTTGTTGTTCACCGTAAACCAGCAGCCGCCGGTCCGGCCGTTGTCGAGCTGGATCAGCTCGGTCACCCGCGAACCCAGGCAGGTCTCCATGAACCGCCGAAATTCGGCAACGTCGTCCGACAGAAGGTTCACGTGGTCGATCCGCCGCGGCGCGGCGCCGGTGAAGGCGCTGGCGGTGTTCTTGAGCGCTGGTCTGGCATCTCCTTCCGGGGCGGCGCGGCGGGTGTCGTAGTAGATTTCGAAGACGTGGCCGAAAGGGTCCTCGAACCGGAACGCCCGGCCATGGCCCAGGTCCCCATCGACCCAGCCATGGACCCTGTGCCCTGAGGCCTCGATCACTGCCACGCGCCGCTCCAGGGCCTCGGGGCTCATCGCGCGATATCCGATGTGGCCGACACCGGTCCTGTCGCTGCGGGTCAGCTTGAGGCTGTGGAACTCGTAGTCGTCCCAAGCCCGCAGATAGGCGCTGGTGTCGTCCCGCCCAGACAGGCACAGACCGTAGACACGGGTGAAGAAATCCAGGCTCTCATCGAAACGATCGGTCAGCACCTCGACATGGCCGAGATGCGCAAGTTCGAAGGAAGGACTGGTGGGCAGGCCCATAGGACGCTCCTGTCAAAGGCTGTCGACCGTGCGAGGGAAGATCGACTGGAAGCCCTCGGCATACTTTGAGGCGCGGCCGCCGGATTGGCCACCGGAATTGCGCTGGAAGTGGTTGGCGCGGTTCTGGGCGACGCGGGTATAGAACTCCCACAGGTGCTCCTGTCCCTCCATGCACTCAATGGCGGCGCGCTTCTTGTCCCAGACCGGGGTGATGTCGAGGAAAGTATCGGGTTTCCAGCCCATCTGTTCGGTCTGGTGCGGCTCGAAGAGGTAAAGCTGCGGCGCTCCCAGGATTTTCTCGCCGGGATTGTGTCCCCAAGCCTGCGCGGTCGAGCGGCATTCCAGCACCACCTGGGTCGTCAGCATGTGGTCGGTGTTGTAGGGGTCGAACTGGCTGTGACTGAGCATGAAGTCAGGCTGAACCTTGCGCATCACGTCGACCAGCCGATCCTTGTGGGCGCGGGTGAATTCCAGCGGGTAGTCGCCCATATCGAACTCGATCAGGTCGTGGACGCCCAAGGCCAGGGCCGCTCTTTGCGCTTCGGCCCTGCGGACCGCCTTGACCTTTTCCAGTGTCATGCCCGGTTGCTTCCAAAGCTTGGCGCTTTCACCACGCTCGCCGTAGGACAGGCAAACGACGGTGACCTTCACACCCTGCTCGCCATGCAGCGCGATCGCGCCACCGCAGCGCCAGACGAAATCGGCGGCATGGGCTGAGATGACGAGGGCAGATCGTGTCGGGCTGGTCATGGGATGATCCTCCGTGCTTTAGAACTGTTCTGCGCCCGTCTTTCTCCCAAAGCTATTCAGAAGGTTGTTCGAATCCATAAGTTTTTGCTAGACCACATGGATCGTCCAAGGTCTTGGGTCCACAATGTGCGAAAGGTGGAGGGGCGCAATGAACGGTACGTCTAAGCTTGCTTTCGTGGGGTTCGGCGAGGCCGGCCAGGCTTTCGCGGCAGGTATCGGCTTGGCGGGTGCGGAGGCTTATGACCGGCGGCCGATTTCCGCCATGGGGCTGACCTGCCACCTCTCCCCGGCCACGGCGCTGGCCGGGGCGCAGGCCGCATTCTGCCTGGTCACCGCCGACCAGGCCTTGGAGGCCGCACTGGACTGCGCACCGCATATCGTGCCCGGTACGCTTTGGCTCGACGGAAATTCCTGCGCGCCTGGGACCAAACGCAGGGCCGAAGCTGTGATTGCTGCGGCAGGCGGGCGCTACGTGGACCTCGCGGTCATGGCGCCGGTGCATCCAAACTTGCACCGGACACCCTGTCTCGTGGCTGGACCGCATTCCGCAGCGGCGCTTGACCTTGCCGCGGCGTTGGGGATGGACTTCTCCGCCGCGGGCAGCGAAGTCGGAGACGCGTCCTCGGTGAAAATGCTGCGATCCGTGATGGTGAAGGGGTTCGAGGCGCTCACCGCCGAATGCACTTTGGCCGCCCGACGGGCTGGAGTGGAGGACGCCGTTCTCGCGTCGCTTCAGGCCTCCGATCCGGGCTTCGATTGGGTGGCGCGGTCGGCGTACAATCTCGAGCGGATGATGGTCCATGGCCTGAGGCGCGCTGCCGAAATGCGCGAGGTCGCGGCGACCCTTCGTGAGCTTGGTCTGCCTGACCGAATGGCCTGCGCCACGGCCGACTGGCAGGAACAGATCGCAGGCCTAAAGCTCGACGGGGGCGCAGATGACTTCGACGACCGCGCGGATCGCATCCTCGACCGGCTCGCCGAGTGACGGTGAACCTGCGCCACCTGCGAGTGTTCCTGGCAGCTTTCGATAGCGGCTCGGTCACGCGTGCCGCCCTCTCCACACGCGTTACCCAACCTGCCGTCACCCAGGCCATCGGAAAGCTCGAAGCCGAAGCGGGTCAGACGCTGTTCCGACGTGGCCGGGGGCTTTTCCCCACAATTGCGGGCGAGACGCTCGCCGCTCGCGTCCGGCGGGCGTTCGGGCTGCTTGATCCGGCGCTCAGCGCAGTTGCCCCGCGCCTCTTGCTGACCGCGACTGCGGCACAGCTTGCAGCCGTCATCGCAACCCGCGAGGCCGAGAACTTCACCCTCGCCGCCCGCCGGTCCGGCCGTGCCCAGCCAACAATCCATCGTGCTGTCAGCCAGTTGGAACGCGAGGCCGGCACCACGCTCTTCGAACGCACCGCAACTGGACTCAGACCCACGCGGCAGGTCGAGTCCTTGGCGCTGGCCGCCCGCCTGGCCTTTGCCGAACTTGACCAAGCATCGAGCGACCTCGCCGACCTTTCCGGGCGTGAGGTGGGCCAGATAGTGATTGGTGCGATGCCGCTGGCGCGCTCCGTTCTTGTTCCCCGCGCGATCGCACACTTCCGCACCTTGCGCCCGACCTTCCCGGTCAAGGTGCTCGATGGGCCGTACGCGGACATGATTGACGGCCTGCGGCGTGGCGAAATCGATTTCCTGATCGGCGCGCTGCGCGACCCGGTGCCGATTGCCGATGTGGTGCAGGAGCGGCTGTTTGACGACAGCTTAGTTATTGTCGCCCGACCCGGCCACCCCGTCCTACAGGGCAGGCCGCCACCGCTCTCGGAGCTTTTGGCGCATCCCTTTGTCGTCAGCGTCGCTGGTTCGCCCGGCCGGATTGCCTTCGACGCGCTTACTGCTGCGCACGGGCGTCCGGTAAGCTTGGTCGAAACCGGCTCGATGATCGTGATGCGCGAACTGTTGGCCCTCTCGGACCATCTCGGCTGCATTTCTCGCCTGCAGATCGAGGCTGAGGTCCGCCTCGGTGCAGTTCGACGCGTGGATATGGACCTGCCCAACTCGATCCGCCCCATAGGAACCACTCGGCGCATCGGATGGGTTCCGACCAGGGCGCAGGCGACATTCTTGTCCGCAGTGGAGCAGATTGGCCAAAGTTTCGGGTCAGGAGCGCCGGTGGCACCGGTCGGGAGCTAGCGCGGCGACGCTGCAGCGGAAAACTTGCCCTACGTAGTCCTGCCACCTCAGGAACAAGCGCACCACAGCCGGAAACGGCGGCCTCCCGTTACTTCGCGGATGAGCCCTTGTGCCTCCATCCAGGCGAGGTTTCGCTGGACTGCAGCGCGGCTGGCTCCGGTCAGGATCTCGGCTATGGGCGCTGAAACCAGTGGCCATTCGGCCATTGCGCTCCTTAGCGTCCTCGGTGTCCGACCCGACAGCGCCCCCATCGCAGTCGCTGCCCGCGCCGACCACGTCTCGATTCGATCAAGGTGGCCTATCGCTGTCAAACAGGCCGCCTCCATTCCGTCCAGCCATCGGCATAGCCGTTCTCCCGAACCGCCCCCGGCGCGAAGGCCCACCGCACTCTTCGCTCCACCCATTGCCAGTGGCGCAAACATCGCGCCTTTTCCCTCGCGGGCAGCGATGCGAGCCGCGGTGACCGCCGCTTCCATTGAGTCGCGCTGCTGACCGAGGCCCGCGAGGCTCCAAAGGTGAAAGCCCATGCAGGCGCGGGTGATCGGGTGAAGGTCGGTGGCTTGCGTCATCAGATCGAGCCAACCGCCCGCGCGATCCGCGAAGGGCTCGGCCCGATGCTCCATGTTCTCGGGGTCGCGGCGGTCGAGGAAGGCGGAGAGGTCCGCTTCCGGGCCCGGCCCACCCGCTAGCCGCCGCACGGCCCATCCGACACGCGCCAGCGCCGCGGTGTCGTCTTGGACACCGGAAAGGCGCAGGGAAATCCACAACGCCAGCCGGTCGGGCCCGATCCGGTCGCCGGCGAACCAGCTCAGATCGGCCGCCTCGATCAGCGCGAGCCTGTGCCGCCAGCCCTGCGGCCCGCGCTGCAACCGATCATCCAGCGCGCCAAAGCGGCCTGCGACGCGCGCCAGCCACGCGGCATGACGCGCCTCGGCCTTCCGCCAGTCGTCGAGAACCGCAGTTGCGCGAGGTTCTGCCCGCGGCCAGGGCGGCAGATCGTCGGGCTCGTTTTCAATTGGACCTGGCAGGAACCATAGATCGTTTTCGGCTCTCTCCTCGCCCTCTTCGACAACTTCGAGAGGATCGTCGAGATCATCATGCAAGACAGATGCTTGAGGCTTCATATGTGCAAAATATGACACTTCTGCACTTTACCCAAGGGTTTTGATGCGGTGCGTCTTCACACTTTACAAGGCAGCCACGCGCGCCGGCCTGCGAGACCTCTCTGACCGCGCTCAGCCTATGGAAACAAAGGGTTTTCCGCTGAGCAGCGCTACACAGAGAGCCTTGCATTCGTTTACAATCGGTCGTTTATTGACGACATATGATATTGGAAGCCGCCCTGCCCCATGCACTTGATCGGCTACGCGCGCATCTCGACCGAAGATCAGAGCACCCTGCCCCAGTCGCAGGCCCTGAAATCCGCGGGCTGCGCCGAGATTCATGAGGAGCAGGCCTCAGGCGGCGATCGCGCCAGGCCGGTGCTGGCGCGGGTGCTGGAGCGCATCGGCAAGGGTGACTCGCTCGTCGTCGTGCGGATCGACCGGCTGGCGCGGTCGCTGTCGCATCTCCTGGAGGTCATCGAGCGGCTGGAGGCGAAAGGTGCCTTCTTCCGCTCGCTCACCGATCCGATCGACACATCATCCCCGCAAGGCAAGTTCACGCTGCAGGTCCTGGGGGCTGCGGCCGAGTTCGAGCGCGCGCTGATCCGGGAACGCACCAAGGCCGGCCTAGCCGGCGCGAGAACCAGGGGGCGCGTCGGCGGTAATCCGGGCCTGCGCGCCCGCGACCCATCTGCCCTCCGCAAGGTCCGGCTGGCGCGGCAGGACGGCTACATGGAGCGGTTGAACGAGACGGCACAGGACTGGGTGCCCCATGTGCGCCGCCTGCGGCCTGACATGGCCTGGGAAGATGTCCTGCGAGTGGTCATCGCCCCCCTGCCCCGCGACCAGCAATGGACCCAGAGCCGTCTCCTGCGCGCCGTCAATGCCTATGTCCGCGACGGGTTTCTGCCCTCGACCGTCCTCGACCGTGCTCGGCGTCGCGAGACCGACGATCGCCTGCCCGCCATCGTCGCCGCCATCAAGGGTGCGGATCCCGACATTACTCTGCAGGCCATTTGCGAGCGGCTTGAAGCCATGCGCGAACGCACGCCGCGTGGGCGGACGAGCTGGCAAACATCTTCGGCGAAGCTGCTTCTGGACCGGGCGGAGAAGCTTGGGTTGCTCTGACCTCAGACGTCCGCGTGTGGCCTTCCTTGTCTTGTACACATGACGGCCAGATGCACAAAATGTAGAAAGGCCTTGCGCGAATCTGATCCCCGGGGCAATAGTCTCGAAAAATAGCGCGCGGTCACAAAAAAACCGCGCCCACGGATCGGGCGGGACATGAGCGAGTCAGAGCAGGACCTTGATCTTGCCATCGGGCACTTTGCGGAACTTCTCGCGTCCAACCTGCACGCGCAACGTGCCGTGCACTTCCCGCCGGACGCCAAGAAAGCGATGCGCCACCTCACCAGCGGCGAAGCGGCCGAATTGCTGGGCGTCGACCACACTTACCTTCGCAAACTTCACCGAGATGGGAAGATTGCCGACGTTGAGACGACGCCCGGCAGCCATCGGCGCTACACGCTCGAAGACATCTGGGAGATCCGACAGAACCTTGAGGCGACAGCGAAGAAGCCTGGAACCTACGTTCCCGGGCGCCGTGACCGCAACCGGCTGCAGGTCATTTCGGTAGTGAACTTCAAGGGTGGTTCGGGAAAAACCACAACTTCAGCCCATCTGGCGCAGCGGCTTGCCTTCAAGGGCTATCGAGTGCTGGCCATTGATCTTGATCCGCAGGCTTCGCTTTCAGCACTCCACGGCATCCAGCCCGACCTTGACCTAGTGGAAGGCGGAACGCTCTACGACGCGGTGCGTTACGATGACCCTTTGCCCATCTCAGAAGTCATCAGAAAGACCTACATCCGCGGCCTCGACCTGGTGCCGGGTGATCTCGAACTGATGGTGTTCGAGCACGAGACACCCGCAGCTATCCAGCGCGGAGGTGCCAGGGCCTTCTTTGCCCGTGTGCGCGATGCCCTAGACAGCGTCGATGCCAACTATGACGTTGTCGTCATCGACTGCCCGCCGCAACTGGGCTTCCTCACAATGTCGGCGCTTTCGGCGTCGACCGGTGTCCTGGTCACCGTCCATCCACAAATGCTCGATCTGATGTCGATGGGGCAATTTCTGCGCATGACTGCTGATCTGCTCGGGGTGATCCGCGACGCCGGTGCGAACCTGCGCTTCGACTGGCTTCGGTTTCTGCCCACCCGCTACAAGGTCGGGGACGCACCGCAGACTGAGGTCATCGCCTTCATTCGGGGTCTTTTCGGTCGGTCTGTACTGACCAACCACATGGTCGAGTCCACCGCGATTTCGGACGCGGGCCTTACCAAGCAGACGCTCTACGAAGCCGATCGGAAGGACTTCACGCGTCAGACCTTTGACCGAGCCATCGAGTCGATGAACGCGGTCAATGACGAGATCGCGGCGATCATCCAACGCACTTGGGGGCGAAATGGCAAGAAAGCCTAAGCTCGGCCTGCCGTTGCAGACCCTAAGGAACGCGCCGGACGCCTTGGAGGGTCGGCGCCTACGCGGCGGTGTTTTCGAGATTGAACCGGACCAGATCGAGACTGCCGGGCGTCTCGATGACCGCCTGCAGCTCGAAATCGAGGGGCTGAAGGCGTCTATCCAGAACAACGGCCAGCGCGTTCCGATCCTCGTGCGGCCGCTGGATGGTGATCGCTACCGGCTGATCTACGGACGGAGACGATTGGAGGCCTGCCGCGGTCTTGGCATCAGGGTCCGAGCCATTGTCACGGAAATCGATGGGGAGCAGGCGCTCAGGGATCAGCTTCTCGAAAACCAGGAACGCCGTGATCTGAGCTTCATTGAACGCTCCCTCGTCGCAGTGGCACTATTGGACGGAGATCATCTCGCGGATGGCGAGAGGACGAACAAGGGCGTCGCCGAGATCCTGAACCTGACGGAGGCGGGCGTCTCGCAGCTGCTGAATGTCGTTCGATCAGTGGGAGAGGAGGTGATCCTGTCGATCGGCGCGGCACCGGGGATCGGCCGCCCTCGGTGGGAAGAGCTGAAGAAGGTGCTCTCTTCCAGCAAGGTTTCAAAGGCCGAACTGGTAAAGGCGGCGGAACAGGCCCGCGCGCAAGAAGCTGTCGAGCCTGATGTGGGCTCGGATCGCGCATTCCTGGCGGTGTTGGCGGCAGCTAAACAAGCGGATGCGGTACCTGTCGGTGGTCGGCCCAACTACGCTTTGCAGATCGCAGGTGTCGGTACTGCGCGCATCAAGACGGGCCAGCGTGGCAAGCAGTTCAAGCTCGATCTGAAGGTCGAGAACAAAGACTTCGTCGATTGGCTCGAGGGGCACGCCCCCGAATTGATCGCCGAACTCCACGAGCGCTGGAGGCGCTCGGGAGACTGAGGAAGAGCAACAAGCAAGAAGGAGGCACGATACAGGCAGAAAAGAAAAAGGCCCCGAGAAGCAAGCTTCACGAGACCTTTCTTTGGTTTCGCACGGGAACAGCCCGCTACAAAACTCAGTTTTCGCACCTCTGAATGTAGCGATCTGGCCCATCCCCCGCAAGCGCAAAGCGATTCGCGGGCCTTGGATATTTTGCCTTCGTGAACTGACACATGGACTACAGGCCTATCTCGCCGTTTATGCGGCCGATTTCGCACGCTCATTTGCGGTTGGTCGAGACGCAAGAGCCCCCTGCGCTGTCGCGACCCGCCAACAAGTGGGAGTTGCTCCGGGAACTCGCCAAGGCGCAGGCCGCATTCGGGGTCACCGAGCGCGATCTGACCGTTCTACAGGGCCTCCTGAGCTTCTTCCCCGATGACACCCTCGGCGGGAACACAGAGATGGTCGTTTTCCCCTCGAACAAAGCCGTCTGCGAGCGGCTGAACGGTATGCCCTGCTCGACCATGCGCCGCCATCTGGCCCGGTTAGTCGAGGCTGGCCTGCTAGCACGGCGCGATAGCCCCAACGGCAAGCGGTACGTCCGGAAGGACGGGGATGATCGTGTGTCGTTCGGCCTTGATCTCACCCTGCTTTATCAGCGCGCCGCAGAGATCGGCCGAGCGGCCGAGGCAGTCCGTGAGGCCGAGATGCGCCTTCGGCGTCTGCGCGAGGTCGTGAGCCTAATGCGCAGGGACGTTGCCGCCCTGGCGGAGTTCGGAGTGGCGCTGTTCCCGGGCCTCGGGCTTTGGGATCAACTGCGCGATACGGCCGCACTGACGGCCCGAGCGCTGCGTCGGAAGCTCTCGCTCGACGACCTGACGGTCCTTTGCAGCCAACTTGGCGACCTTCTGGATCGCGCCCGTGACCGTATCGATGGGCCTGAAACAGAAGAAATGGTCACCAGTGATGCCCTCTCTGAGCGTCATCATCATAATTCAAAAATAGACTCTATCGATCTTGAACTTGCCTTAGAACAAGGCGGGGCGGCAGCCGTAGCGCTTGACGATGACCAGCCTGGCGCGGTGGAAGTTGCGGACGACGATGCCCTCCGACAAGTCCCGAAAATCCCCTTGCACCTTGTGGTCGCGGCCTGCCCATCGATCAAGACGTACTTCGATGGACCGATTCGCCACTGGCACCAGTTGTTCGATGCCGCTTGCCACGTTCGGCCGGCCATGGGGGTCAGCCCATCCGCCTGGGAGGAGGCGCAGCGTTGCATGGGTCCAGAGCAAGCCGCGATCGTCATCGTGGCCATGCTGGAGCGTTTTGCCGACATCCGCTCTCCAGGCGGCTACCTGCGGGCTCTGACGTCGAAGGCGGCGGCCGGGCAGTTTTCCTGCGGTCCGATGATCATGTCGCTGATCGGAAGAAGAGGTGCGGCATAACAGCTGTTAATTTACCGAGCGAGAGAGAGTGCTACTCCAATTAACAGCTGTTAAGGTGCTGGTCCGGGTGCATGTGCTGTCCTGCGCGCAAAGTTCGAGAGGAAGAGGACTGAGGGTTCGTTGGTGACGGGAAGTGAGATCGGGGGAGAGGCTCCCGACGCCCGTCGTGGAGAAGCCCTGATGGAAAAAGCAGTCCAGAAGATCGCCCTGTCCCCTTCGCGGGACATTCCCTTCGAGAAGATCACGCTGAGCCGGTCCAACGTCCGGCGTATCAAGGCGGGTGTCTCGGTCGAGGAGCTGGCGGAGGATATCGCCCGCCGTGGCCTGCTTCAGAGCCTCAACGTCCGGCCGATGCTGGATGCCGACGGCCGCGAAACCGGGATGTTCGAAATCCCGGCCGGTGGCCGGCGCTTCAAGGCGATTTCGGTCCTCGTGAAGCAAAGGCGGATGGCGAAAACCGCACTGGTCCCCTGCATCGTGCGGGACGCCACGTCCGGGATCCTCGCTGAGGAGGACTCGCTGGCGGAGAACATCCAGCGCGTTGCCCTCCATCCGCTCGACCAGTTCCGTGCTTTTGTCGCTCTGCGCGATAAGGGCCAGGCCGAGGAAGAGATCGCTGCCGCCTTCTTCGTGACGCCGCAGATCGTCAAGCAGCGCCTGAAACTCACCACCGTGGCCCCTGCCCTCCTCGAGGTCTATGGCGCGGATGCCATGACGCTCGACCAGCTCTCGGCGTTCACGGTGAACCCGGATCACGCGCGCCAGGTTCAGGTCTGGGACGCGGTGAAGAATTCCTGGAACAAGGAGTCCACCGCCATCCGCCGCATGCTGACGGAGGCCGCGGTCCGAGCCTCGGATCGTCGCGCGATCTTCGTCGGAACAGAAGCCTACGAAGCAGCCGGCGGCGGCATCCTGCGCGATCTCTTCGATGATGCACAGGACGGCTGGTTCGATGATCCGGCCCTGCTCGATCGGCTGGTGGCCGAGAAGCTTCAGGCCGAAGCCCAAGCGCTTGCTGCCGAAGGCTGGAAGTGGATCGAGGTGGCAACCGATCTGCCCTACGGCTACAGCCATGGTCTCCGCCGCCTTGCCGGTGAGCCGGTGCCTCAGAACGAAGAGGAAGCTGTCGAATACGAACGGCTGCAGCGCGAATATCAGGTGCTGGATGAGCAGTACGAAGCTCACGAGGATCCGGAGAAACTGGAAGCGCAATTGGAGGACCTCGCCCAGGCAATCGAGGACATCGAACGCCGTCCGCTGGTCTTCAACCCCGTTGAGGTGGCGCGAGCGGGCGTCTTCGTCTCGCTGGACCGTCAGGGGGCGCTCGCGGTCTATCGCGGCTACGTCAGACCGGAGGACGAGCCACGAGACGAGCCCGCTGCGGTAGGGCAGGGGGCCAATCCGGATGTTTCCGGCGCGCAGCACTCTGCCTCGCCCGTTGGCGCGACAGTCATCACGTCAGGTGGCCAGCCAATTGGCCAGGATCCGTTCGAGGAAGAGGACGACGGCGCGCTGAAGCCGCTGCCTGAGCGGCTGGTCATCGAACTGACCGCTCACCGGACCCTCGCGTTGCGGGAGGCTGTCGGACGCTCCCCCGACGTGGCGCTGACGCTCCTGCTCCTGAAGCTTGTGACGGACACCTTCCGGACCTCACATGCCTCTGGCAGCTGCCTCGAGGCCTCGGTCCGGCACGTGTACATGTCGGCGCACGCGCCCGATCTGAAGGACAGCGTGGTGGCCAAGCTCGTCGATGAGCGTCACGCGGCTTGGGAGGCCGACTTGCCCCTTGGCGAAGATGCCGCGCTCTGGGACTACCTGACGGTGCTCGACCAGAGCAGCCGTATGGCGCTCCTGGCGCATTGCATCGGCTTCGGGATCAACGCGCTCCATGAGAAGGTGAACCCCTATGGCGCGGGCATCTCTGCCAGCGGCCTGACCCGCCGCATGGCACATGCCGATCTCGTGGCCCACGCGGTCGATCTCGACATGGTCGAGGCGGGTTGGGAGCCGACCGTCGAAGGCTATCTCAATCGGGTGCCCAAGGCCCGGATCATCGAGGCGGTGCGCGAGGCGAAGGGGGAGGGCACCGCGCAGCTCATCGACCACCTGAAGAAGGGCGAGATGGCCACCGAAGCCGAGCGGCTGCTCAAGGGCAGTGGCTGGCTGCCCGAGGTCCTGCGCCGTGCCGATCTGGCGGCACGCGACGGCGCGGCGATCGCAGAAGGGCAGGGGGGTGACGCGGTTCAATCCGAGGAGGTGGATCTCCCGGCCTTCCTGACGTCCGGACTGCCCGACAGCGCCGCGCCGATGATGGCCGCTGAGTGACCTGAGCCATCCGGGGGCGGGGAAACCCGCCCCCTACTCTCTTAAAGCACAGCAATATCAATATGATGAATGCGAACTCTCGCATTCGGCATGAGGAATCATGTCTGCAACAACCATCATCGATACTGCCCCTCTCGGGGCGCTGATCCGTTACGCCGATGGCAGTCCCAAGCCGCCGGCACGTTTCACACAGAAGCTCGCGGCCTGGGAGCGATCGAACGGCGTCGGCCGTCTTGCGAAGAAGGAGCCGCCCCGGGTCTATCCGACCTGGAGGGCTCCGGCCTCCTTCACCCTGCACGAGGGCAACTTCTCCTCGGAAGGGGTCATCCTCGTCACCATCATGCGCAGCCATTCGGCCGACAGCCGTCTGATCTTCGAGGTGACCGAGGAACCCAAGCCCGGACAGGTGCGCGTGCTCCTGGACTTCGCCGGCAACTCCGAACTGCTGCATCTGGCGGAATCCATCACCGCGGCCGAGCTCTGGATCGCGCGGGATGGCTATCGCAACGCTCGGCTCGAGGTCGTCGGTGCCGGGGACGGCGATAGGGCAGGGGGCGCGGACCTGGCCGCCTGAGTCCTGACACGGCGTGAGAGGCCTGCCCACGGGCGGGCCTCGTACCGATCATTTGAACCTCGTCCCGCGATGCGGCGGGGCGCCAAAGGATCCATCCCCGAAGAAAGGAGGACATCAACCGAGAGCCTGCCCGGGAGGCGGGCGGCATTCCAAGCATCATCGGGACAATCGGCTCCTGACGTTGGGGCACCATCCCCCGCTCGCCATTTCCTTCCTTGCCCCGAATCCCGTCTTCGAGATCAACCCGCAAGGGGTCGGACTACGGGCGAGCCCGTGCCGCCGAGTGGATTCGGGCGAGCCGAACGCACCCGGTGATGTCAGCCAGTCTTCGGGCCTGCGGGGTCCTGTCGCGCGGGGGATGGTCCCCCGCCTCCAAGACAGGAGCCAAACAGATGTCCCGCAAAGATGCTCACGCCTTCGCAGCCTCCCTCGCCGCCACGCTCATGGTCTCGATCGTCGTCTTCCAGGCCGGGGATGGAACCTTCGGCGCCGTCCCCGCCGATGAAATCGACGGCGACGAAGTGGTGATCGTCTCGGAATACGATCCCTTCGGGTGAGGCCTCTGGCCTCACTTCCCAGGGACCTGCGGCACGGCCCGACTGTGATTTCGAGCGGCTCGCAGGCCACTCGACCCCTGTGGAAGCGCTTTGCCGGTCGGGGTCCGAACGCAATAAGGGTCGAGAAGCCGTCGTTCGCTGCCCGGACCAACTAGCAAAGAAGCTGGGAGAAAGCGGAGACGCGAGTAACGTGCTTCCTGTGACTGAGACCAGCGACGACCAGACCGAGGCGCAGTGCCAAGTCAGCCTTGAAACGCTTGCGAGCATGACCGACAATCCAACGTTACGGTGGCCCGTCGGCTACTGATAACACCTTTGACCTCTAGGTAGGTCGACAGTCCCGCACAATGCCGAAGGACATGATCGAAAAAAATGACGATCGAGCGTATTTCGTTGCTTCGGAATGTCGGGCAGTTCGACAACGTTTCGTCCGGCGCGCAGGTGCCGCTGACCCCTTTTTCGGTGATCTACGCGGAGAATGGTCGCGGCAAGACGACGCTTTCGGCCATTCTCAAATCTCTCGCATCTGGCGATCCGTCCCTGATCCAGAACCGAAAGCGCCTGAAGGCCCAGCACGAGCCCCATGTGATCGTTCAGTTGTCGGGCGCGCCGGCAGTCTTCAAGGATGGTGCCTGGTCAGCGACGCAACCCGAGATCCATGTCTTCGATGACGCATTCGTAGCGGAGAACGTCTGTTCTGGGATCGAGGTCGAAACCAGCCATCGCCAGAACCTTCACGAGTTGATCCTTGGGGCGAAGGGCGTGGCGCTGAGCAAAGCCCTTCAGGGCTATGTTGAACGGATCGAGCAGCACAACAAGGACCTTCGCTCGAAACAGGATGCGATCCCGGCGGCGGCCCGCGGCCCGTTCAGTGTCGACGCCTTCTGCGCCCTCAGCCCCAATTTGGACATCGAAAAGGAGATCGAGGAGGCCGTGCGCCGGTTGGCGGCGGCCAAGGCCGCAGGCGCAATCCACCAGCGCGCGGCGTTTCAGACCCTCACCCTGCCGGGCTTCCACCTTGATCGAGTTTGCGACGTGTTAGCTCGGAGCCTTCCGGACCTCGAGGCCGCGGCGGCAGCCCTCGTGAGGGATCATCTTCGGAAGATCGGTCGAGGCGGAGAGAGCTGGGTCGCAGAGGGCATGTCTCGGATAGAGGCGGCCTCAGCGGGGCTTGATCACAATGCGTGCCCATTCTGCGCTCAGGACCTCTTGGGTTCCACACTGATCCCGCACTACCAAGCCTACTTCAGCGATGCCTACAGCCAGTTGAAGGCGGACATTCGAACCCTCGGCCAGGGTGTCGCCGCCGACCATGGCGGCGAGGTTATGGCCGGATTCGAGCGATCCGTTCGGGACGCCTCGGAGACCCGGGATTTCTGGAAGGCCTTCACGCCGGTCCCGGACATCCACGTCGACACCGCAGTGGTCGTCCGGGCGTGGACTGCCGCTCGGGAGAACGTTCTCGATATCCTCCGGGCCAAGGCAGCGGCGCCGCTGGAGCCGCTGCAGCTGCGCGAACAGGCCGTCGAGGCGGTCGCTGCTTTCGACGAACAGCGGAGACTAGTCGCCGAGGTGATCGACAAGTTCCTAGCCTGCAATGAGGCAATCAAGACGGTGAAGGAGCAAGCCGCCTCGGCGGACGTCTCGGCTCTGGAAAGCGACCTCGTGCGCCTGAAGTCGATCAAGGCTCGCTTTGAGCCGGACGTGGCGATGAAGTGCGACGAACACCTGAAAGAGAAGGCCGAGAAGGCGAGCACTGAAGCGGCCAGGACGAAGGCAAGGGAAGCCCTCGACAAATACCGCGAGACGATTTTTCCGGCCTATGAGGTCGCGATCAATGCCTACCTTGCGAAGTTCAACGCGGGTTTCCGCTTGGGATCGGTGGCTTCGGTTAACAACCGGGGCGGCTCCGCCGCCAACTACCACGTCGTGATCAACAACGAGAACGTGCCGCTGACCAATGACGCTGGCCCATCGTTCCGAACGACGCTGAGCGCGGGCGACCGAAGCACGCTCGCCCTCGCCTTCTTCTTCTCGTCGCTGGAGCAGGCAGGCAACCTGGCCGACAAGATCCTCGTGATCGATGACCCGATGACCAGCCTGGATGAACACCGATCGCTCGCGACCAAGGAGGTCATGCGGGAGCTGTACGACCAAGTTCGTCAGATCATCGTGCTGTCCCACTCGAAGCCCTTCCTGTGCGCCCTGTGGGCGTCGGCTGACAAGAATGGCCGATCCTCGGCCCGAATCGCGCGCTCGAACCCGGGCTCCACGATCGTGGCGTGGGACGTCTCGGCTGACGCGGTGACCGAGCACGACCGGCGGCACAAGCTCGTCCGGGACTACCTGCAGGCCGCCGATCACACTAAGGAGCGCGAGGTCGCCGCCGCTCTCCGGCACATCCTGGAGAGCTACATGCGGGTCGCGTGTCCCGCGTACTGCCCGCCGGAGCGCCTTCTCGGGAACTTCCTGATCGAGTGCGAGAGGAAGGTCGGCGGACAGGACGAGATACTGTCGGCCGCGAACGTGAAGGAACTGAAACAGCTGCTGGGCTACGCCAACCGTTTCCATCACGACACGAACCCGGCCTGGCAGACCGTTTTGATCAACGACGCCGAACTCGTGAGCTATGCCGAGCGCACGCTGAAATTCTGCTCGAGAACGTGACCAACCTACCGCTCAACTAGCCGTTAAACGACGCTGCGGACAGCCATTGCAGTAAATTGAAGGCGGGATGGGGGGCGTTTCACGCGATTTCGAGGTCGTTTGCCGACCCGCTTCGAGACAGCGCATCAACGAACCAATGCGACTTGCGCCCGCGGCCAGACCAGGTGAGCGCCGGGTTCTCAGGGTGCCGGTATTTTGCAGTAGCGGGCGCGCGGGTGACCTTCACCTCCGAGCTGATCAGCAGGGCCAAGGTGTTGCCCAATTGCCGGGCGACGGCTTCCAACTTGCTGCGAGCCTCTGCCCTTTGCCGGTCCTCGTAGCTGGATATCGCCTTGGCGACAGCCTTCTGCACCTGCTTGAGCTCTTTGATCGACAGCGCCTCGAGATCGAAATCAGCCATGCGGAGCCTCCTGTCCTGAATGTTCCAGCACCGATAGCCTGTCGCGGCATGGCGTCGCAACTCCGCCGCGTGGGCTGTGCTTGCCGAGAGTTGTTGGCCGACTTCTGCCGCCTGCCTGGCGGAGCAGGTCGTGGGTTCTTGCAGGCCCGATGTGCCTGGTTGCCAAAGCACGCTGCATGGGCTCCTTCATCTCGCAGTCCCCTGGGCCATCCCTTCGACTGACAATCCCCTAATCCCGTTCGGTCTCGTGCATGCAACCCCGCGGCGGCCCGGGCCGAGTTGGCCGCCTGTGGCGTCCTGCCCGCTCCAACCCAGTCCTCTGGGGGTTTCCGGCCGACGTGCCGTCTGCCGTGCACGCCTCACCCGACGGGCTTCTTGCGGGTCTTGTCGAAGGGACGGTCCCGGGAACAGGAAACAGAAGGAAGTCTACCATGCAGAACATCGTCATCCTCGCCGGCAACATCGGCCAGAACCCCGAATCCCGCACCACCCAGGGCGGCACAAAGATCACCAACTTCAGCCTCGCCACCTCGCGCCCCCGCCTCTCGGAAGGTCGCGTGCTGCGCGACGAGAAGGGCTACCGGATCATGGACACGGAATGGCACCGCATCACCTGCTTCAACGGTCTCGGCAAGACGGTCGCGGAGCACTGCGAGAAGGGCATGAAGGTGATGGTCCACGGCCGCATCCACTACACCAAGTGGACCGACGCGGCGGGCACCGACCGCTACGGCTGCGAGATCATCGCCGAGAAGGTCGACTTCCTGAGCCGGGCGAAGTCGGCCGAGGGTGAGAGCCCGGAACTGGTCGACCGCGACGACGAAATCCCGTTCTGAGATCGGGGCTTCGACATCAGCCCGGCGGGAAACCCGCCGGGTTCGGTGACCCTCAAGGGCCGCATCCGGGAGCGCCTCAAGCATCGGAAGTGGCTGATCCGTCCATCGGCCGTTCTGACCGCCAGAGGATCGGCGCCTTCGGGACGTCGGCAAGTTCCGGCCTTCGTGTCTATGTCGTTCGGCAGCTCCCGCGCTTCCGTCGCATGGCCGTGGTCGAGAGGGAGAGGGTGGACCGAGGTTTCGTGGCAGGTCTGGGACCGGGAGAGAGGCTCCCGGCGCCTGTCGCGGAGGGATGCCGATGGGCGTCGTGGAAGTTCTGGATGGGGCCGCACCGGCGCGGACGGGCGGCTGGAAGGTCGATGCGGGCCGGGGGGAGCGGAACGGACGGGTGTCGTCCGAATGGTTCAACCGGCCGGACGACGAGCGGTATCTCTCGCTCGACGATCTCTGGGCTTCGGTGAAGCGCCGGTCCGAGCGCAGCCGCAGCCGCGTGGTGCAGACCGCCGACATCCGGATCGAGGCCTTGCGCGACAGTGCCGAGCGGCTGCACCTGGTCCTGCCGAAAGCCGACGCGCCCGTCGCGCCCACGCACTGGGCCTTCGGCCAGCTTGCCAGCATCGTCGGCGCTCCGGCCTCTTACCTGCGGCAGTTGCCTGCGCCGCTGGCGGGGATCAATCTGCAGTACGGCCTGACCAACCACCGCGCCGAGCAGGTGAAGACCTTCGAGACCGACGCTGGCCGCACCGAACTGCGCGCGGCGACCGGCCCCGACTATGGCCGCATCCATGACCATGAACTGGTCGAGGCGGTGCAGCGCATCGCAGGCAACGGCACCGGTGACACGCGCTGGAAAGTGCCGGGGGTGCTCGACTGGTCGACCGGGGTCTACAACCCCGATGTCGAGATCAGCCGCGACACGACCACCCTCTATGCCTCGGACCGTGACGTCTTCCTGTTCCTGGTCGACGATTTGAACCCGATCGAGGCGGGCCGCCTGCCGGACGGCTCCCCCGATCTCTACTTCAGGGGCTTCTACTGCTGGAACTCCGAGGTCGGCGCGAAGACCCTCGGCATGGCGAGCTTCTACCTGCGCGCCGTGTGCCAGAACCGCAACCTCTGGGGCGTCGAGGATTTCCAGGAGATCACCATCCGCCACTCGAAATACGCCGCCTCGCGCTTTGCCCATGAGGCGGCACCGGCCCTGACGCGGTTTGCCAATTCCTCACCGCAGGGCTTCGTGAACGGCATCAAGGCCGCTCGGCAGCAGATCGTGGCGCGGACGGATGAGGACCGGGACGACTTCCTGCGTAAGCGCGGCTTCTCGAAGTCGGAGTCGGGCAAGATCATCGAGAAGGTGCTGATGGAGGAAGGCCACCCGCCCGAGAGCATCTTCGACTTCGTGCAGGGCATCACTCGCCTGGCACGCGACAAGACCCAGCAGGACGCCCGCCTCGACATGGAAGGGCGCGCCAAGAGGCTCCTCGACCGGGTCGGTTGACGCGGGCCCCGACACAGCGACCGCCCGCCCTCTTGGCGGTCGCGCCTTCCTCTCTTCCACTAGCATGCTGCGGGCCCTGCCCCGAAAGGGCAGGGGGCTTCGGCGTGCGCTATTCAGCGAGACTGCCATGACCCCCCAAGAAGAAACCGTCATCCTCGAGGCCCGAGACATCCTCGGCCGTTACCTCAGCCAGAGCCCGGTCATCGGCAGCTGGCAGGCGCTGCTCGACTATTGCGCGCTCACCGTGCGCGGGCCGGTCGAGTGGTTCCATGTCCTCTACCTTGACCGCAAGAACCGCATCATCGCCGATGAGCTTCTCTCGACCGGCACGGTGGACCATGTCCCGGTCTATCCGCGTGACGTGATCAAGCGGGCGCTGATCCTGAACGCCAGCGCCCTGATCCTGATCCACAACCATCCTTCCGGCGATCCGACACCCTCCGAAGCCGATCTCGGTATGACCAGGGAGATCCAGAAGGGCTGCCGCTATCTCGGCCTGACGCTGCATGACCACATCATCGTCGGCGCCGGGACGGAGTTGAGCCTGCGGGCCCAGGGCAAGCTCTGACCCCCTCGTCAGAATCACCGCCGCCGCCCCTTCTAGGAAGAGGGCGGCGGTTTGGTCTTTGACGGATGAGGCGGGGAGAGCGGCTTCCCGCGCCGTCGGAGACGTCCCAGATGTTCGACTTGCCCCTGTCCAACCACCCGATCGCCCACCCGACGGGCTTTGCGCCGACCTTCCCGCCTGGCCAGGCCGATCGCAGCCATCCTTTCGCGCTGACGCTGTCGCGCCGGGCACATTCGGACCTGATGTCGGGTCGGGCCGCGCCGCTGGTTCTCGCGCGTTTCGCGACACTCGCCGAAGCCATGCTTGGCGCGATCAACCACGCCGAAGGGATTGCCCCGGATGCAGATCCGCAGCTCCTGGCGATCCTCGACCGTGACGAGCGCCTCGTGCTGGCCGGGACCGCCAGCGGCGGGGCCGTCGCCTGGTGCCACCCGGTGACGCGCGCTGCCGAGGCGCGAGCTGTCGTCACCGACGCAAGCCAGTTGCGTGCGCAGGGGGCCCGCGCCGCTCCTTGGGGCGAGCCTGATCTCGCGCAGCGGCTGCGGCACCGCGCCGATCTTCTCGATGCGCGGCTCGTCGATCCGCTCTGGCGCGCCTTTGCCGCCCGGGCGCTGCAGGTCGCGGCGTGACGTCCGAGAGGCAGAGAAGGGCAGGGGGGATTTGGAGCTTTGCCGGGGGAGAGAGATCGCCCGGACCGGCTCCGATCCCTTCCCCTTACCGGAGACACCCGATGACCCTGATTGAACCCATCCTCGCGGCACCGATCGTGCCCTCCACTGTCGATGTCGCAGCGATCTTCGCCGCGCATGCGGAGCGCTCAGCCCGGGCCCTCACTCTGCGCCCCGGCAACAAGGACCGTCTGTTCGAAGGCCTCATGGCCGCCGGCATCACCCATGTCACCGTGGCCTTCGACGGCTGTGGCGACAGCGGCCAGATCGAAAGCATCGGTGCCTGGTCCGGCGAGACCGCCTTCGCGTTCCCCGCAACCGAGATCGCATACGCGGCCCTGACCTGGGACCACCCCGAAGTCGAGATGCGGAACCTGTCGCTGGCGGAAGCCGTCGAGCAGCTTGCCTACGATTTCCTCTCCGACACCCACGGCGGATGGGAGAATGACGACGGTGCCTACGGCGAGTTCTGCTTCGACGCCGCGGCGCGCTCGATCCACCTCGAGTTCAACGAGCGCTTCACCTCCTCCAAACTCTCCGCCCACGACTTCTGAGGGAGGCATAGATGGCACATCCGTATCATCACGCCCTCTCCTCGGTGAAGAAATGGGGCGGTATAGTCGAGGACTTCTTCGCGGTGCATGCCTGGTTCGATGCCAGCAAGGCGATCACCGCCGATTTCCGGCACCGCGCGCTGCGCCACCATGCCGAGGGCATCTTTATGGCCGAGACGATCTTCGGCGCGACCCTCATGCTTTCGACGGGTCGGGTGATCCCGACCCGCTGGGTTGGCGAACAGCATGTGAAGGAGGACCTCGGCTTCATTCCGAGCTTTGCCGATTGGGTGAAGGCGATCCGACCCGAGCCTTGGATGGGCCGGGCCGAGCGTATCGAAGCGCTGGTCGATCCCCACATGACCGTTGCGCCAAGCGGGGAGGACGCGCATGCTTGAGGTCATCTGCACGACGGTCTACCAGTTCCCCGAGCTCTCCGAGGCCGCTAAGGAAAAGGCGCGCGGCTGGTATCGCGAACTCGGGCCCCACGACGACTGGTGGGAGGCGGTCTACGAGGATTTCGGGAGGGTCTGCGAGATTCTCGGCATCCGCCTGAAGACCACTGCCGTCCGCCTGATGGGCGGCGGGACGCGGGCCAAGCCCTGCATCTCGTTCTCCGGGTTCTGGAGCCAGGGCGACGGGGCCTGCTTCGAGGGCTACCTCGGCCATGCCAAAGGCGCGGCCGCGCGCATCCGGGACTATGCCCCGACGGACTTGGGCCTGCACGCCATCGCCGACCGTCTCCAGGCGATCCAGCGGCGGAACTTCTACCAGCTAACCGCTGACATCAGCCAACGCGGCCGCTACTGCCATGAATACACCATGTCCGTGGAGGTCACCCGGGAGAGCGCGGCATGGCAGCCGCCCACCGGGGACGCCGAAGAGATCGTGACCGAGGCGCTCCGCGACCTCGCCCGCTGGCTCTACCGCCAGCTTCAGGCCGAGTATGACCACCTCACCTCGGATGAAGCCATCGAGGACGGCATCATCTCGAACGCGTACACCTTCACCGTAGCAGGGCGGCGGTTCGGGTGACGATCTGGTGGCCTTGTAGCTGGCAGGGAGAGACTTGCTTCACCATCCTTTAGCAGAAACTTCGTCCGGGCCCTGCTTCGCGTCGCCAGCTCATCTGGCGATCGACGTCACCAATCCCACCAGCGGCAGGAAGTCGTGCTGGTCCGCGGCCCTGAGTGCGGCGATGTAGGCGGACCGGTGCGCACTTTCCGCATCGAGCGTCCCGCCCCCCGACCAGTCGAGGAAGATGTCCGGTTCGATTCTGGCAAGGTAAGCATCGGCCACGATCCGCGCCCAGCGTCCGTTGCCGTTCGCGAAGGGATGGATCCAGACCAGCCGATGGTGCAGGCGCGCCGTCGCCTCCAGCGGCGCGAAGGTCTTGTGCGCGCGCCAGTACCGGGCGTCATCGAGGCAGGTGCGCATCTCGGTCGCGACATGCCAGACCGGCACACCGATGTTCTTCTCGGTCAGGCGGTAGACACCCGCCCAGTCCCAGACCTCTCCAAAGAGCCGTCGGTGAATCTCGCGGACGGCAGCATCGGTCAGAAGGTCGAACGACTTCGGACGGCGGTCGAGCCAGGTCAGGCCCGCGATGATGTTCGCGCCTTCGAGCTCGTTCAGCTCCCCTCGTGTCGTGACATGCCTGGCCCTCAGGCCAAGCAGTTCGTCAGGCGTCAGAGGGGTGGCACCCGAGGGCTCGTGGAGCTCGATGGTCATTGCCAGAAGTCCCGACGCCCCTCGCGGATGATGTCCGCGGCGAGTTCCTCGACCATCTCGGCCTCGCTGCGCAGCCCCTCGGTCTGCTCTTCCAGCGCCATATGCGCCCGCGTGCGCTGGACGATGCGTCGGGCCTTCGCACGGGCCTGGGCCAGAACGATCTCTTCAACGTGGCCCTCGCGCGGGATGATCGCATAGACCAGGCGGCCGCCCATGGCTTCGGCGATCTTCTCCAGCTGGCTCAGGGAAATGGTTCCGGCCTGCTCGTTCTGGATCGCGGAATAGATGTTGTTGCGCGAGATCCCGAGGCGTTCGGCCAGGGCCGGAGCCTTCATCCCGATCGCCTCCTGGAAGGTGGCGATCCAGCCGCCGAACGGCTTTACGAGAGACTGCGCCAGGCTGGCTGCCTGGTTGATCCGCTCCTGGGCCTGTCTTTGCTTCGTGCGCGCAACCGACATCCGCCAACCTGTGATTTCGCATGGGCGGTCATTCCGCCAAGTTACAGTATGGCATAAGGCGAAGGTTTGCAATGCTATAGATTTGCAGTCCGAACGTCATGCAAAGCCATGGCATGGCGACTACGCCCTCGGTGCCAAACTACAGAGTTGCAAGACTGGTATTCAGCAGGCGCCCTGGCGCAAATCCGTGCAGCTCAGGCAGGCCTCCTGCTTAGTCAGCCATCGGACGACCGTCACCGGTTCCCGTCGATCCACTTCGACATTAGCCCCCTGTCGCGGAAGCACTCATCCGGCACGGCGCGCCGTTTGATCCGGGCGAGCATTTCCGCGAAGGCCACCTGCCTGGAAGAGGGCAGGTGGTCCAAGCCCGAGACCGGCTTCAGCCGGGCCTGCGTCTCGGTCCAGGTGCTCAAGGACCGGCGGTCCTGCTGAGCCTCCCAGGGGAGCAAGGTGTGATTGCGCAGGGCCAGAGAGCGCGCATAGGCAATCTGCTTTGGCGTCGCGGGAAGGGCGAAACTCATGTCTTCCATTGGGAAACTCCCTTGGCTCTTCACTTCGAAGATAGAACATACCAGGAACAAATTCAACTCCGGCACGGCTTGGGGGCATGGCCAGGCAGAAATCGGACGACGTGCGGGCAAGTCGTGGGTCTCGCTGACCTGCATCCTTCTGGGCTGACCGCAGACCTTTGTTGGCTGCCGGGGGAGGCTTTGGGCACCTCCCGGCGTGCCGCCGGGACCGGGCCTTGGTCCTTCGGACGGGAGCCAGCCTTGGCCGTCTCCCCCCATGCGGGCGACAGTCCCTGGCGCGGGGAAGGGGAGGGAGAGGGCGGCCGGAAAGGGACAGGTTCCGGCTGGTGAGATCGAGCGCCGCGCGGGACTGACCCCTCCAACTCTCTCGAGGTTTCCCTGATGAACGATCTTTCTTCCGTGACCCTGGCGCTAGCGCCGGTTGCTGTGCCGCCCTCGTCCAAGGCAGCTTCCAGAATCCTCACAGTGGCAGAGGCCTTGCAGCCCGACCTTGCGAGAGGCGCTCAGATCGATGCGCTGCGCCTGCGGCTGGAGATGGAGCGCGGCTTCGGCGGCCCCGATGCCGCTGGCGCCTGGGACTGGAAGCTCGCTTATGAAGCGGGCGAGGTGGCGCTGGTCCTCTTACTGCGGAAGTTCGGCCGCGTGCTGCTCGCTCGGGCTGGCTCGCCTGCGGCGCTCCTGCCGATCTTCGCCAAGGTCTCGGACCTCCTGCCGACCCATACGCGCCGGTCGGAGGAGATGGAGCGCTTCCAGCAGTTCTCGACGCCACTGCCGATGGGGCTTGCAGCTCTGGCGGCCGCGCAGATCACCGCCCGAGACCTGGTCCTCGAGCCGTCGGCCGGGACCGGGCTTCTCGCCATTCTGGTCGAGATCGCCGGCGGCAGACTTGCGCTCAACGAACTGGCCGAAACCCGCGCCGATGTTCTGCGCCTCCTATTTCCGGGCCAACCCGTCACCCGCTTCGACGCCGCGCAGATCGACGATCATCTCGACGAAGGGCTGCGCCCGAGCGTCATCCTAATGAACCCGCCGTTCTCGGCGGTGGCCAATGTTGATGGTCGTAGCACCGAGGCGACGGCGCGGCATCTGCGCTCGGCGCTGGCGCGACTGGCGACCGGCGGGCGTCTAGTCACCATCACCGGCGCCAGTTTCGCTCCTGATACCCCGGGCTGGGCCGAGACCTTTGATCGCCTGACCGAGACCGCGCAGCTGGTCTTCACCGGCCCAGTGTCAGGTGCTGCCTTCGCCAGGCACGGCACCAGCTTCGAGACGCGGATTTCCGTGTTCGACAAGTGCCGGGGCGGTGAGAAGGGCGGTATCACGACCGACCTGGCGCGGCCGATCTCTCCCGATGTGGCGCATCTCTTGTCCCGAATCACCGCCGAGGTTCCGCCGCGTCTCGAAGTGATGCAGGGTGACTCGGCCAGCCAGGGCCGCTCTTCGCTCTTCCCGGGAATTTCGGCCCACCCCGCGAAGATTGCCGTCGGCAAACCCCGCGCGCTGGTTTCGTCCTCCGTCATCGGCGCGGCCACGCCGTTCACCGCCGAAGACCTCACCTACACCTTGCGCGAGGTGAACGAAGGCGCCGACACCGCACGCTTGTCGGATGCGATCTACGAGACGTTCCGCCTGCAGACGATCGAGATTCCCTGCGCGTCCGCGCATCCGACCAAGCTCGTGCAATCGGCGGCCATGGCTTCGGTCGCCCCACCTAAGCCCAACTACCACCCGAAGCTTCCGGCGGCCGTCCTGCGCGACGGGCTGCTGTCGGATGCCCAGCTCGAAAGCGTGATCTATGCGGGCGAGGCGCATGGAACGCATCTCGCGGGGTCGTGGACCGTGGACGAGACCGGCGACATGGTTTCGGCTGCTGCGGAGGATGCGGCTGGTGCCGTCCGCTTCCGCCGTGGCTTCTTTCTTGGCGACGGCACGGGTGCGGGCAAGGGCCGCCAGTCGGCGGGGATCCTGCTCGACAACTGGTGCAAAGGCCGCCGAAAGGCGCTCTGGATCTCGAAGAGCGACAAGCTGCTGGAAGACGCGCAGCGCGACTGGTCGGCGCTTGGCCAGGAGCGGTTGCTCGTCACGCCGCTGTCGCGCTTCGCGCAAGGCCACGACATCCCGCTCTCTGAGGGCATCCTCTTCACCACCTATGCGACCCTGCGCTCGGAGGAACGTGGGGCCAGAAAGTCCCGCGTCGACCAGATCGTCGACTGGCTGGGGGAGGAGTTCGACGGGGTGATCCTCTTCGACGAAAGTCATGCCATGGCGAATGCCGCAGGCAGCAAGGGGGAGCGCGGCGACACCGAGGCCTCGCAGCAGGGCAGGGCGGGCTTGCGCCTGCAGCACAAGCTGCCAAACGCCCGCGTGGTCTATGTCTCGGCTACGGGCGCGACGACCGTGCACAACCTCGCCTATGCGCAGCGTCTCGGGCTCTGGGGTGGGGAGGACTTCCCCTTCGCGACCCGCGCCGAGTTCGTCGAAGCCATCGAAGCCGGCGGGGTCGCCGCGATGGAGGTGCTGGCCCGCGACCTGCGGTCCCTGGGCCTCTACACCGCCCGTTCGCTCTCTTACGACGGCGTGGAATACGAGATGCTGGAGCATGTGCTGACCTACGAGCAGCGTGGCATCTACGACGCCTATGCCGGGGCCTTCGCCATCATCCACAACAACCTTGCGGCGGCGATGGAGGCTGCAAACATCACTGCAGATTCTGGCACGCTGAACCGCCAAGCCAAATCTGCCGCGCGCTCGGCCTTCGAGTCCGCCAAACAGCGCTTCTTCGGTCATCTCCTCACCTCGATGAAAACCCCCACGCTGATCGCCAGCATCGAGGCCGACCTGGCGGCGGGCCATGCGGCTGTCATCCAGATCGTCTCGACCGGCGAGGCACTGATGGAACGGCGCCTGTCGGAAATCCCGACCGACGAGTGGAACGACATCCGCGTCGACATCACGCCGCGGGAATACGTGCTCGACTACCTCGCCCATTCCTTTCCGGTGCAGATCTACGAGCCCTTCACCGACAGCGAAGGCAATCTCTCCTCGCGCCCCGTCACCCGGGACGGCCAGCCGGTGGAATGCCGCGAAGCGGTCCGCCGCCGCGAAGCGCTGATCGAACATCTGGCCTCGCTCCCGCCGGTCCCCGGCGCGCTCGATCAGGTCGTCCAACGCTTCGGCACCGACCTCGTGGCCGAGGTCACGGGCCGCTCGCGCCGCATTGTGCGCAACGGCGAGGGTCACGCCGCGCGCCTCGTCGTGGAAAGCCGGGCGGGGTCTGCCAATCTCGCGGAAACCGCCGCCTTTATGGATGACGCGAAGCGCATCCTGATCTTCTCCGATGCCGGCGGCACGGGACGCAGCTATCACGCTGATCTCGGCGCGAAAAACCAGCGTCTGCGGGTCCACTACCTTCTGGAACCCGGATGGAAGGCCGACGCGGCCATCCAGGGTCTGGGCCGCACCAACCGTACCAATCAGGCGCAGCCACCGCTCTTTCGGCCCGTGGCCACCGATGTGAAGGCGGAAAAGCGGTTTCTCTCCACAATCGCGCGGCGCCTCGACACGCTCGGGGCGATCACACGCGGCCAGCGGCAGACCGGAGGGCAGGGGCTTTTCCGGCCCGAGGATAACCTCGAGAGCCCCTATGCTCGTGATGCGCTGCGTCAGCTCTACCGCCGCATCTATCGCGGAGATGTGGCGGGCTGCTCGCTCGGGGCCTTTGAGGATGCGACCGGCCTCAGTCTGACCGACGACAATGGGCTGAAGGACGAGTTGCCGCCGATCACGACCTTTCTCAATCGCCTGCTGGCGCTGACGATCGACATGCAGGCCGTGCTCTTCTCGGCCTTCGAGGAACTTCTCGACCAACGCATAGAGGGCGCCATCGCCGCCGGGGTCTACGACCTCGGGCTCGAGACGCTGCGCGCCGAGAGCTTCCGCGTCACGGATGCGCGGGTGATCTACACTCATCCCGGCTCCGGCGCGGAAACCCAGCTGCTGACCATCGTGGAAAAGTGCCGCAACGCACCGACTTCCCTCGTGGATGCGCTCGATTGGCTCGATGACCCAAAAGCTCGCCTGCTGGTCAACAGCCGCTCGGGCCGAGCCGCCGTGCAGGTGCCCGCCACCAGCCTGATGCTGGACGATGGCAGCATCGAGTCCCGCCTGCGTCTGATCCGCCCGACCGAGGCGAGCACCGTCCCGGCCAAGCTGATGGAAGATACGCATTGGCTGGAGGCCGACCGCGCGGACTTCGTGGCCGCCTGGACCGCGGAACTGGCCGAGGTGCCGGAGTTCTCGGAGTCCATACTCCATATCGTGGCGGGGCTCCTGTTGCCGATCTGGAAGCAGCTTCCTCAGGATGAAACCCGCGTCTACCGGCTGCAGACCGATGACGGTCAGCGCATCATCGGTCGCCGCGTGTCCCCGGCTTGGGTCGCAACCACTCTCGCCGCCGATGCGCCGAAGCTGACGGCGACGGAGATTCACGACCTCGTTCTCGAGGGCAGGACCGTGGTGCGCCTGGCCGAGGGGATGGAACTGCACCGGTCCCGCGTCATGGGTGTAAACCGGATCGAGCTCTCGGGCTTCACGGAAGCCGCCAAGGACCGGCTCAAGGCGGATGGCTTCTTCTCCGAGATCATCGCCTGGAAGCTGCGGCTCTTCTGCCCTACAGATCAGCGCGGCATCGTGGTGCTGGACCGCCTGCTTGCACGCTGTCCCGTGGCTGGACTACATGCACGCGGGGGTTGCTGAGCCATGTATTCCGACACCGATGAATTGATCCGCGCGCTGGCGGAAGATGCCGAAGGCGTCTGCCGCGCCTATCTGTCCAAGGGGCGGCGGGAAGGGTCCTACTGGATCGTGGGCGATCTGCAGAATAACCCCGGCCGGTCGCTCTTCGTGCGGCTTTCCGGTCCTTCCTCGGGGCCGGGTGCTGCCGGCAAATTCACCGACGGCGCCACCGGCGAGCATGGCGATCTCCTCGACATCATCCGCAAGCGGACCGGAATCTCGCGCTTTCCCGATCTCCTGACTGAGGCCCGGGCGCATCTCGGCCGTCCGCAGCCGGTCCTCCCGGAGAGGCCCAACCCGAGGAAAGCCAAGGCCCCCGGCGGCAGGCCAGCCGGGGCGGCGCGCCTCTTCGCGGCCTCCATGCCGGTCCCTGGCACGCTTGCCGACACCTATCTCCGCTCCCGGGGCCTTACCCAGAGCGGGGCGAGCGGCGCCTTGCGCTTCCACCCGACGTGCTGGCATCGGGATGAGGGGCAGACCCGAAGCGTCCCAAGACCAGCACTGATCGCCGCAGTCACCGATGGGGCAGGGGGCTTGCAGGGCGTGCATCGTACCTGGCTGGCGCCTGACGGACAGGGGAAGGCGTCCGTCGAGGTGCAGCGGCGGGCCATGGGTCACCTCCTGGGCAATGCTGTCAGGCTGACCACGCATGACGACATCCTCGTGGTCGGCGAGGGCATCGAGACCATGCTGTCCCTGTCCGAGGCGGCCCCCGGCCTTCCCGTCTGGGCGGCGCTCTCGTCAGGTCACCTCGGAGCAGTCCTGGTGCCTGAGGGCCTGCGGTGCCTTTATGTCGCCATCGACCGCGATCCGGCCGGGCAGCGCGCGGCGGAAAGGTTGATGGCCAGAGCCACTGAGTCCGGGGTGTCCGTGCGTGTGCTTGAACCGCGTCTCGGGGATTTCAACGACGATCTCCGGGCCTATGGCGCGGCGTCGCTGCGTCAGCATTTGGCAGAACAGATCGGGCCTGAGGATCGAGAGCGCCTGGTTGCCTGAGACTATGTCGCGCAAGGGACGGTCTGGATGTGCGGGGCAGGGGGCACGCAGGCTCGTCACGGGTCTGGATCGTCGTCCTTGCCTCACCCCGGCCCTTGCTCATCCACCCGTCACCCGAGCGGCCTTCAAGAGATGGGCAGGCGGCCGTCAAAGGTGCCGCCCCTTCAAGGACGGGGGTCAACTGATTTCCGCCGGTGGCAGAGCCGCCTTTGCATCGCGAGGCAAACCAGCCGCCCCCCGTCCTCCTCCACATGCGTTCCGGCCCCGAAAGCGGGGTGAAGGGGCGTCGCCCGTGACGGCTTCCGCAGCCCATGAAGGCCGCGCGGGAGAACGCGCGGACGGATCAGAGCCCGGAGGCAAATCAGATGACGATCCAGACCCGCGACGACGCGTATGAACCCGACCACACCGCGTCCCAGACCGCCCAAGCGCTCGACGAGCTGCAACTCTACGGCTACCGTCCCTTCGAGGACGAGCCCGATCCGCGCCCGATGCCGGACGCGGACCGCCTGCGCATCGCCGTCGCCGACATCTTCAATGCCCTCGTCGCGACCCTCACCGATACCCGCATGGAACCCGACCTCGAAGAGGTGCTCTGGGGCCAGGTCAACCTCTTCCACCGCGCCACGGCCCGGATCGAGCGGTCGCTCGACGACAACGAGCAGGCGCAACGCCGCCTCCAGCGCGAGCAGGACGGCTCCGAGGTGAAATCCACCGAACTCGAGCGCCTGACGGCCGAGGGCCTGACCCTCACCGAACGGCGGAACTGCATGGACCTTTTCCGCGACCGCGCCGCCACTGAGTTCTGGCACCATACGGGTTCAACCTGGCGGCCCCGCACCGGTTCGATGGTGAACCGACAGCACATGACCGCAGCGTTGATCGACAGCCGCGACTTCCTCGCCGCCAAGCGTCGTGCCGAGACCGAAGTGATGCTGCCCGCAGGCCCCAAGGTTGCCCTCACCGGCGGGACCGACTTCAACGATCACCGCCTGATCTGGGGCAAGCTCGACCAGGTCCGGACCAAGTATCCCGATATGGTCCTTCTCCACGGTGGCAGCGCGAAGGGCGCCGAACTCATCGCCGCCAAGTGGGCCGAGGCGCGGGGCGTGACCCAGGTCGCCTTCAAGCCCGACTGGACCAAGCACGCCAAGGCCGCCCCCTTCAAGCGCAACGACGCGATGCTGGATGTGCTGCCCGTGGGTGTCCTCGTCTTCCCGGGCAATGGCATCCAGGAAAACCTCGCCGACAAGGCCAGGAAGCTCGGCATCCCGGTCCTGAAGTTCGAGAAGGGGGCGTAAGCCCCCGACCTCGTCAGTGGGCGCGGTGCTGCCGCACCTCGTCCTCGATCTCCTGCAGGAGTACGTCGACCTCAGTTTCTTCATAGACCTGCGGCTGGAACGGCGCGCCTTTCAGGATCTCGACGGCATTCTCGAAGGCTCCCTGCAGGGCCGCGTTTTGCGGCCGACCCAGCACGAAGTGCAGGCTCAGGTTCTCGTCCGCGCCATCGCGCACAGCCGACAAGTGGCCGCGCCAAAGACGCGCCTTCTGCTTGATGCCATCAGCGTCAGCGAGATCGAAGGACAGCGGCTCGTAGACATGCCAGCGACCGTTCTTCCAGGCGTGCTCGAAGGCAATCGAGTCTGTGTGCCCCTCGACCACTTTCGTCTCGAACTGCACCTGAACACCACGCTCTACGAGCTTGTCGCGCAACGGCTTCCAGACATCATCGTCGCTGCGGCGGTGCGGGGACTTGGCGTCATAGCGGGTCACGAAGCGTTCGTAGAGGTGGTCGAACGTCGTCTTCGGGTCGGCCGAAAGGCCCACGCCGACTTGTGACCATTGCAGCGCGCTGTCGTCAGCGGGCAGGATGCTTTTGGCGTAGCCGAGCGCATTCCTGTCCGGTGCGAACAGCCCTTCCTGCTCGACTTGGCGCTGGACCCCACACATTCCGCGATCGACGGCGTCCATCGATGCCTTGAACGCCTCTCGGCTGAGGTCGGGAAACACATCCTTGATGCGGCCGATGGTCTTGCGTGTCTTCGCGATGAACTTGCGGGCACCAGGTGCGACCATCACCAGCCCGACATTCACGCATTCGCCTGACACCACGTCGTGGACATAGCGCAGCACGACATAGCTGTACGCGGTTCTGGATGGGGTCATGCCAATATCCTCCTGATTTCCGCGATGCAGTCGCCGATCTTGTCGCGAGCATCCGCGATCAGCTTTACTGCCGAACTTACGTCGGCCGTGGCAGCGGCCCAGTCCGGCGGAATAGCCCGTTCATACGCCTGCAGGCGCGCATCCGGCAAGCGCGACCATGCCGCAGCCAGCGGGGCATGGTCGATTTCCCGCTGACGAAGCTGCGGGAAAAAGATGTGATGACCGGGCTGCGCCAGAGATTGCAGCCCGCCGAGAACCCACGGGGCCTTCCAGCCGAGCATCAATCGGTGCGCGAAACACAGCTCGTGGTCGATGATTCGGATATCGTCGCTCCGGATCAGGCAGTTCGGGTTGCCGTCGCGGCGGTCGGGGTTCTGGATGATCCCGTCGAACAGAAGAACCGCCGCCGCCATGGGCAGCAGCGGCGCGTGGATGCGGTTGCCGGTCATCCAGGCCGTGAACTGGTTCGGCACCTTGGTGGAGCCGAAAGCGACGGGGCAGCTTGTGGCCAGCCGCCGGGCAATATCGGGGTCCGACACGGTCGCGGACAGATCCGGCGGAATGTCGATCAGATAGGGCTTCGGCACCGGCAGGCCCAGATCGGCGGCGAGGCAGGCCGCGACAACCTCGCGCGCCAAGTGGATGACGCCCTCCTCGCAGCCGACCGAGAGCTTGCAGAACACCTCGACCGTTGCGCCGCCCGGGGTTTCGCATTCGGCGATCAATGGGCCAGTGCGCCCGGACGTGGCCTTGCGGTCGACGCGGATGAGGGTCGCCCTTTCGATCATCCGGCGTCGGACCTTTCGGCGAAGGTTTCGTTCAGCAGGGCGGGGAGAAGGGCGTCGATGTCGGCCGTGCTGGCTGTGCGGATGGCGCGAAGTTCTTCAGCTCGATGCAGAAGGCGGAGGAACCACTCCTGTGCGCCGCGGTCAGGTATGGGCACCGCGATGCCTTCCAGTTTCTGCACACCGAGCGTTCGGTTGCGTCCAGCCCCGCCTGGCGAGGCTGCCCCAAGTTTTCCAATTCCGTCAGCGGTCTGAAAGAAGAAGTCGAGGAACGCGCCCGCCACCAAATCTGCCTTCGGCACGCAGGTCAGGAACCGGTGCGATCCCACACGCCCAGCGTCGGTCGGCTGAGCTATGGCGACCGCGCCTTCCCACGCGAAGACGATGTTGAACACCAGATCGCCGGGTTCGATCCTGAAAAGCTTCTTCGATCCCGCATCCGACCCTGACAGCTCTGGCTTGTGGAACGTGCCGCGACCGAAGGAGCGGACGCCGAGTTCCGGGTAGCGGGCGTCTAGGTCGATGGCCAGGGGCCGCCGGACCAGCGGCGCGACCTCGCGCATGGGCAGGCGGGGGGCATCGGCTGCGATGCGGTGGAAGGCCTTGGTCAGCAGGCTCTGCAGGTCGGCCTCGGCCGCCGCCACCGCCTCGCGCCGCGCCCGCACCAGCGCCGCCGCCCGATCCAGCCGCGCGACGATGCGGTGCTGGTCTTCGAGCGGGGGGAGGGGGATCGACAAGGCGAGGAAGGAGTCCTCCTTCAGCCGTACCCGATTGGTTGAGCCTTCGCTGGCACGCCGACACAAGTCGATGAAGCCGGGCGTGGAACTCAGCCACTCGAAGTATCGAGGCGCAACAACCGCTTCGTTGATGTCGAAGCAGGGGAAATCGTTGCTGACTGCGGCGCCGTCCAACTCTTCCGGGACAATCCCGTATGCACCGTGCCGGGCGTCGATGCGCGAGACGAGGAACTGACCCGCTCGGGCGCGCAGTTGCCGTGCCGCCGCGATCTCGCTTCCGGTAACTTCGGCCCGCAGGATCAGCCCCTTACCCCAAAGACGGGCGGTGACCTGCTTGTACCGCTCTTCCGGGGAGATACTGATCCAGTTTTCCGATTTCGTCAGTAGTTGCGATAGCTTGAAGGTCGTGCTCGTCATCGGGGCCCAGTCCCAACGGTCTGGCGGAGCTCCTCCATGATTTCCAGCACCCGGCGCTCTCCCGCGATGATCGCCTGGACAATCTCGGCGGGGGTGCGGTGGTCCTCGGCCTCGGCGGCGTGCGGATTCTTGATGTCGAGGTTGCAGCCGGTGACGCGGCCCTGCGCGTCGCGCTGGATCAGCCCGGCGGCGGGCACGCGCCAGGCGCGGTCGGTCTCGGCCCGGTAGTTCCACCAGTCCAGACAGCCCGCGAATTCCTCGAAGGTCAGGGGCGCGGTCTTGGAATACTTCTTCCGCCGCTCGGGCCGGGGCTGTTCGTAGAACCAGATGTCGCGCGTCGGCCCGGTGGTGTCGAAGAAGATCAGGTTGGCCGGAATGTCGGTGTAGGGGGCAAAGACGCCATCGGGCAGGCGCACGATGGTGTGCAGATTGAACTGGGTCAGCAGGTCGGCCTTGATCCGCGCTGCGATGCCGTCGCCGAAGAGCGTGCCGTTCGGCACGACGACTGCCGCCCGGCCGCGCCCGGCCCGCTTCAAGCGCCGCATGATCAGTTGCAGGAAAAGGAGCGCAGTTTCCGCCGTTCGCCGGTCATCCGGGAAGTTGGACAGGATGCCCACCTCTTCCTCGCCGCCGAAGGGCGGGTTGGTCAGGATCACGTTCACCCGCTGGTCCTCGCCGATCTCGGACAACCGGAAGCGCAGCGAGTTGCCCGCGTCGATTTTCGGTGCGTGGAGGCCGTGGAGGAGGAGGTTCAGTTGCGAAAGCAGGTAGGGAAGGGACTTCGCCTCGCCGCCATAGATGCTGGCGTCCTGCAGGATCGCGCGCTTCTCGACGGTGTCGGCCTGGCGTTCGAGGTGCTGGTAGGCCTCGGTCAGGAAGCCGCCGGTGCCGCAGGCGGGGTCGAGCACGGTTTCGCCGAGGGTCGGGTTCATGACCTGCACCATGAAACGGACAACCGGGCGGGGGGTGTAAAACTCGCCCGAATCCCCGGCAGCGTCGCGCATCTCGCGCAGAAGCGTCTCGTAGAGGCGGCCGAGGGTATGAACCTCTTCCGAGCTGTCGAAGTGGATGCCGTCGATCAGGTTGACCACGTCGCGCAGCAGATAGCCGCTTTCCATGCGGTTCGCGAAGCCCTGGAAGACGGTCGCGATGACGTCTCGCCGCTCGCGCCGACCATTGTCGCCCCTGAGCGCCCGCAGATAGGCGAAGAGGCCCGGGCCAGTGGTGCCGTCGGGCAGGGTGGTCCGGTCGGCAGTCAGGAAGGACAGAAGGTCCGGCCCGCTGATGCCGTCCTTGGCACCCGCCCAATCACGCCAGCGATACGGCGCTTCGATGATTGGCCGCCAGGTGCGGCCCGCAAGGTCGGCCCGTTCCTCCTCGATCCGCTCCATGTCGTCGAGGAACTTCAGGAACATGATCCAGGTGAGCATCGGCAGCCGGTCGAGATCGCCGTTCAGCCCCTTGTCCTTGCGCATGATCTTGCGGGCCGACTTGATGATGCTGTCGAGCCTTTGGGCGGTGGTCTGGGCCGGGACAGGCGTCTTGCGGGTGGTTCGGGCCACTTCTTGTCTTCCTTCAGTCGTCAGGCGGTGTAGAGGCGGCGTTGCAGCTCGGCCACGGCACCACGGAGTTCCCCGGCGCCGCCGAAGCGGGCCGCGATTTCAATCACGTTACCCCACCCGGTGAAGGGGGGCACTTCGAGGATGTCGGGCAGCGTGAACTGCGCGCTGCCGTGCTCGGCATACTTATCGAGGAGGGCATCGAGGACGGCGCGCGCTTCCGGCGCGAAACGCGACAGAAACTCCGCATCCTCGCGGCGCAGCCGATCGGCACGTTCGCGCCGGGTGCGCAGCGGCGCGTTGTAGGCGAGGTGGCACAAAAGGTCGAACGGATCGGCCTCGGGTCGGCCCACGGCTTCGGCCAGGCTTTCGAGATCGATCCCCCGCTCGCCCAAGCGTTCGACAATCTCCGCACGACGGGCGGGATCGAGCCAGTCGGATCGAAGCTCAGAGGCATTCGGATAGAGCGTGCGGACCTTGTCGCCGGTGAAATCCGTCAGCTGTCGTGCCGAGAGCTGGCGCCCGTCGGCATCGAGTTCGTAGACGATGTGGCGGAGGATTTCGACCTCCCCGCAATCGACATAGAACTTGCGAGGGGCGGGAACCCCCTCTTGATCGGGCGGCAGGTCTGCGATGCCGAAGTCTTCGGCCGGCTCCTGCGCCGGCGCTTCCGCCTCGCGTTCGTCCACCACCGCGCCGGTTTCGTCGATGACCTCTTCGCGGTGTCCCACAGGGTCGCCGTCGAAGGCAGGATCGGCGAACATCTCGGTCGCCGTGCCGGTGTAGTCGATGATGTTGAAAGCAAGCTTGCCGTAGTCCGGGCGCAGCCGCGTCCCGCGGCCGATGATCTGCTTGAACTCCGGCATCGACCCCACGACACGCGCGAGGACGACATTCTTGCAAGTCGGCGCGTCAACGCCGGTGGTCAGAAGCTGCGAGGTTGTCAGGATCACGGGCGAGCGGGTTTCGACGTCCTGGAACTTCGCCCGATGGGCGCTGCCGATGTCGCCCTCGTCGGCGGTAACGCGGGCGACATAGTCCGGAAAGTCGCGGAGCAGATCGGCGTTCAGCCGTGCAAGCGCATGGCGCATCTCCAACGCATGTTCCTGGTCGACACAGAAGACGATGGTCTTGGCGAAGCGATCCGTCTCGCTCATGAACCCGGCGAGGTGCTTGGCGATGGCCTGGGTCCGCGCGCGGAGCGCGACGACCCGTTCGAAGTCGCGCGTGCCGTAGTCTGTATCCGGAACTTCGCGCCCGTACCGATCGAGCTCTCCGGCAGTCGGCCGCCACCCGGCAGCGTCGTAGTCGGTGATGATCCGATGAACGCGATAGGGCGCAAGAAACCCGTCGGCGATCCCTTGCGCGAGGGAGTATTCGTAAATCGGCGCGGCAAAGTAGTCGTAGGTGTCGACGTTGTCCTCTCGCCTGGGCGTTGCCGTCATGCCGATCTGGGTTGCCGGAGCGAACCACTCCAGAATCTCGCGCCAGTTGCTGTCGTCGCGCGCGCTCCCGCGGTGGCATTCGTCGACGATGATCAGGTCGAAGAAGTCGCGGGCATACTCCCGATAAAGGCCTGGGCGTGCCTCGTCGCGGGCAATGGACTGGTAGATCGCGAAATACATGTCGCGGCTCTTGATCGCTTCGCCACCGACGATCTTGTGGCGTGCGTCACCAAACGGGCGGAAGTCGCGCGCCATAGGGTCGTCGACCAGGACATTCCGGTCGGCGAGAAAGAGAATCTTCGGCTGTCGGCCGGAAGCCTTTTTGTTCCAGCGCGACGACCAGAGTTTCCATGCAATCTGGAAGGCAACCGCAGTCTTGCCAGCGCCAGTGCAAAGCGTGAGAAGGATTCTGTTCCGCCCAGTGAGAACGTTCTGCACGGCACGGTTCACCGCAATTTCCTGATAATAGCGCAGGGGCTTGGCCCGGTCAGGATAGCTCGGGCTCAGGATCCGATCCGCGACCGCCGGGTCGGCGAGGCCGTCCGCTTTGCGTAGTCTTTGCCAGAGATCGTCCGGGCTGGGAAAGGCATCGACCCGGCGCTCGACGCCGTTCGTGTAGTCGAACTCGACGATCCCTTCACCGTTTGTTGCATAGGCGAACTTCAGGCCTAGGACTTCGGCGTAGTCCTTGGCTTGCTGAAGTCCCTCAGCGGCATGCCGGTAGCGGCGTTTCGCCTCGACGACAGCGATTGGAAAGTCCGGCCGAAGGCGAAGGATGTAGTCCGCCCGCTTTTGTTTCCCGCGGCGCGCCTTTCCCGCGATGAAAATGACCCGTCCGTCCGTAAAGGTCCGCTGCTCGTTGATCGCATGTGGATCGCTGTCCCAGCCCGCGGCCTGAAGGCGCGGAACGACGTACTTGCGGCAAGTGTCGGCTTCGGTCAGGCTCATTTCGATCTGGGATGGGCTTCGGGATGGCGGGGTATTCCGGAAAGCTAGCCGGAAGATCAGTGCTGAAGCAAAGGTTTATAGCGCGCAGGGGATACTTTCGTCGAAGGCTGGAGCCATCGACAATTTACATAACAAAGCTTATCCGACATGCCGATGTAGGCGTAAAGTAGAAATGTCCCACTTGACCAAAGTCGAAGTGTCACCCTCCCCGTTCCGGCGTGCTGTGCGATCCTGACCGGTTCGAAGTTTCGTCGCGATTGGTCTACGCAGATGATCCGTCAGTTGCGGTGGCCAAACCCAAGCCCACGCCCAATTGTACCCATTTCGCAGCGTCGCGTGCCCGGACCTACCGGAGAGCCGACCGCCTGTTTTCACCCATTGTGATCCAGTCCTGCCCGCCGAAGGCGACGAGTGCGACGTAGACGACTTCCCTCTCGACGTCGGCGCGGAACACGATCGCGAGGCGCTGGCCGCGGCCGCCGTGACGGACGAGCCATCCCGCAAGCGGCCCGTCGAGCCGCGTGCCCGACCTGGGAGTGGCCAGGATCGCCGCCATCAGATCATCGACTTCGTCAAGGCGCCGGGCGGCTGCGGCAACGTCGCCGTACGTAGCCGCCACGATATGATCGACGAGCGCCACCAGGTCGTGCGCGACGAGCGGATGACGGACAAGCTGCATCATCGGGGCGCATCAACGCGGGGCTCGGGCGTCTTCCTCCGCGCCCTGCGACAGGCGGGTGCGCGCACCGCTCGTCAGCGTCTCGCCCGGCTGCACCGGTTCCCACGCATCGAGCGGCAGGGCAAGTCGGCGCCGGAGTTCGGCTTCGAAGAGCGCTTGTTCCCGCTCCCTGGCAAGCCGGGCGCGAGCCATCTCGCCCGAGACGGCGGCACTGATGTTGGGATACTCGCCCCGCTCGACCAGTTCGCGGGCAAAGGCGAAGGCGGCTTCGGTGAAGCTGACGCTCTGCTTATGGACGCCCATGGTGTTTCTCGTCCTGGTGTTCCGTTGGACTACCATAGGGCATCTGCCGTCGACATTCAATCGCGCCCGACCGGTGTCGGGGTCGCTGGGCGGCTTCGACGCGCATGCCTCAGGCAATCCCGATATACCCGCGCCGTTCCTTGACGCGCAGGAGCCGGGTTGCCGCCAATTCCGCAGACACAGCCGTGGGGAAAGAAAGCACGAGGCGCTGCCCCTGCCCGCCGATCCGGCCCCAGCGGCGTTCGACGAGGGTGTGCCCGAAGAGATCGCAGGACGTCTCGACCGCGTAGAAGCGGGCCATGTTCCGGTCGGTATCGATCCGGTGAAGGAGCTGGCAGGACATCGCGGGCCTCCGGGGAGAAGCATCACCCGGAGGCCCGCGCCCGTCCAATCAGGTTTCTGAATCGGTGCGGCGCTGGCGATTCAGGGCGCTGATGGTTCTGCCGCGGGGTGTGTCACCGCTTCGAACCAGAGCACCGTCCTTATGCTGTCCGGGGGCACGAGCCAGGTCGTCGAAACGGTTCCATCCCGGTGCCGGACGTTTCGTGCGACGAGACAGCGCCCTTCGCCGCATCCCGCCCAAACGCGCGCGAGCAGCACTTCGCCGTCGATGAGATCTCGTTCATCGGTCATGCCGCGCCGCCCCAAAATCCGGTTGTCGGTCCGGCGTGGACAGCCCGCCGAGCAATGCATATGAGATGACATCAAAAGAGGTGGGACGCTGTCGGCCTGCCGCATGAAAGAGGTGTTTCTGTCGATGCATGTCCTGTCCCCCGTCTTCGGCGCTGCCGTTGTGGTTGCGATGTCTGGTCCCGCTCTCGCCCTCGATGCTTGGGCAGAAAGCGTCGAGCGCGGTCTTGCGACCTATGCGCTTGCGTCTGCGGACGGCGAGCTTCGTCTTGTCTGCGATCCGGACCGCGTCTTCGGGCCGACGCCGAATGGCGCCCTGGTGATCCGCTTCGCGAAGGATGCCGATCCGTCCATGGTCGTCGTGCTGGCGAAGTCGGGCGAACAGTCCCGCCTGCCGGTCAGGAACGGCACCGCGGCGCAATCCGTGGTCGAAGCGGCGGACTGGGCGAAGATGGTGGCCATGTTCCGGACAGGCGGCGCGTTCGCGGTGGTCACGAGCACTGACAGCCTGACCTTTGAGACGGCTCCGCTGCCTGATCTCGCCTGCGACTGAGCGCGGGCGGCGTGTCTCGTCTGCGCGGTTCATGACGACTATCCGGCGCGCCGCGTCTCGATCAGGCGGGCGACAATGGCGGAGAGGAAGGCGCCGACGATCCTCGCCTTCGGCTCGACCTTCCAAGGATCGCCAAGGCCATCGTGCATCGCCGCGAGGACCGCCGCCTGGACATAGACGGTCATCGGCTCACCAACGGTCATGCCCGTGCCTCTGAGCTGCAGGATGGCCTGTGCTTCGGCCAGCAAGGCCGAGAGGTCATCCGGCCCCGCGAGGCGCCGCAGTTCGGCGCGGCCCGCCTTGGCAAGGGCGCGAAGCACATAGGCCGGTTCGACCGCCGATGCCCCGGGCAGTGTCGGGATCAGCGCCTCGGTGCCGAGCGGCAGGCGGAAGAGAACCACAAGCTTCTCTTTCCGGGGCCTCCCTGCCACAGCCGCTCGTTGCCGGGCAACAGGGTCCAAAGGTTCCGCTTCCCCGTTCCCCTCCCTCTTCCCGGCATACTTTCCTTCAGCCTTCGCCGCATGCTCAGGTTGAGTCGCGTCGGTCGCGGGTGCAGCGGGGGTTCCAGCTATCTCACCGCGCTTCTCGGCTAGGAGGCGCGTCTGCGCATCGCGTGATGAACGCAGCCGCGCAGCCGAGTTCTGCAGACCGGGCTCTTCGGCGGCGGGTGACGGGCCGATGCGAGCCGGAAGTCGGAATCGGTTCATGCCGGGAGCACCTCGTCGATCCCGGCGAGAACGAGGCGGGCGACGTCGAGCTGGCGCGAGACCGCGTCGGCCATGAGCCGCCCGCCCGGTGCGCAGGCGTGGGCTGCGGCCGCGGCGCCGAGAGGGCCATGGAAGCCCAGCTGTTCGAGGATCTTCGAATGCGGCACGATCACGTCGAGGTGTTCGAGGCGCAAGATTTCCATGAGAACGTCTTGGTCGCGCTTGGGAAGCTGGGCCATGCCCCCTTCGCGGGTCGCGGCGTCGATGATCTTGGGGCCAGCGTCCATCACCAAGACCCGAACCGCCGGAAAGCGCTCGCCCTCGGCAAGCGAGGCGCGCAGGTCATCCATCCAGAGGACGGCGCGATGGGTCATCTCCCATTCGGCGAAGACGGGTCGGGCCGGGATGAGCACCAGGTCGGAGACCAGACAGAAGTCTTCGGTGTCGGTATGGGTGCCGGGCCTGGTGTCGATCACGACCAGATCGACGCCGCGCGCCTCCTCGCCCTCGAGGAGCGCGAGGAGGCCGTCTACGCTTTCCGGCGGCGACAGGACTGCGAGGTCCACGGGCCAAGCGGGTTTCGGCGCGCTTTCCCAGGCTGCCAGCTCGAAACTGTCGCGCCAGCGGCCGAGCTGGGCGTTGACGTCGCCGTCGATCAGGGTGACGCGGCGTCCGATGCTGAGTGCTGCGGATGCGAGAAGCATGGCGGTGGTGGTCTTGCCGGAGCCGCCCTTGGTCTGGACGATGGTAATGACCTGCATGAAACGAGCCTCCGCGACAGGTTACTCGTGACCAGGCGACCGCGCCCTTGGCGCCGGTCATGACGCAGTGGAAGGCGAGGCCACCGACGATGCGCGGAGAAGGCCGGAACCCGTTGTAAGGGCTAGGCTTTCCGGCAATCATCCGGTGCGCCCTATGCGCATATGGTTGCAGCGGCGTCAAACAGGTTGCGCTTGAGGTTGAGTGCCGAAGCCGCAAACCCGCCTGTTCCTTGAGGAATTCGACGCTGCTGATGCCGCAGCGCGGCAAAGGGCCGCGGGCGTGCCTGGCTGGCCCTTCGGATTGTCTGCCGGTCGGCCCGGATGCCAGTTTGCATGTCTGCCTGTCGGCATTGCTGCAAGACCGCATTTCGGCCCGGAAGACCGGTCGCCCAGTGGACCGGATAGATCGGGACCGGGCGGACCGATCACCGGGCACCGCGGGGGCCTTGACCTGCCAGCCCGATGCTTGCCTGGCAACCCGGCTCTTTGCCTGTTGAGACGTGTGCCTGTTTGCATGGTGTCGGCCGTGACCAGTTCAGACCGGGCGTGCGAGCGCGCCCTCGCGCTCAACCTCGATCGGCCCGTTGCCCGGTCAGGCTGACGCGCTGTCGTTGGCCCCCTTCCCTCGTCCCTTCTCGGGAAATCTTTCCTGCTGAGCGCAGGGCTGCTCGCCGCAATCATTCAAAGGATGGTCGGGAACACGGGCAAACCCCAAGGATTCAATCGGCTCGACCTCCGGGTCTCGCGTAAAGCGGAGGCCTTGCGGCCGGGGCGCAGGGTGACAGTCGGCGGGCAGGCCGCCGACCCCTGACGCCATAATGAGTCCTCACCGGCTGCCCGGTTTCCGCGTTGCGGGCTCCTCTGCGGAGGAGCGGAAACCGGCCGGTGAGGACGGTTGGCCGGAACGGTGGTGTGTGGTACATGATGCGCGACGAATTCAAAACATATGCAATGAAGCAATGCCACGCTCACGCCTGACCCCTGCCGAGACTGCCGCGATCAAGGCCCGGCTCCTCGCTGGCGAGAGCGTCGCGGCCGTGGCGAAGTCCCTGGGCCGCTCCCGCCAGGCGCTTTCGCGCGTCAAGGGCAGTCTCGACCGGCAGGAGGTGCAGCGGCTTTCTGTGAAGCTGAACATCCGCATCACGGAGGAGGAGCATGCAGCCTTCCAGGCGGTGGTCGAGGCAAGCGGTCTGACGGTTTCCGAGGCAGTCCGGCATCTGGTCAGGCAGGCAAGTGATCGTCTGGCCATTCAGGTTGACGAGCTTGACGCCATCGCTGCGGCTCGGCGCGAATTGTCGGTCGTCGGCAACAACCTCAACCAGATCGCCCGCCTCGGGGCCGTGGGTCGTCTGACCTGGAACGCCCGCGATGCGGCCCTGGTGCGCAAGGTCGGGGCGCGGGTCGATGATCTTGTCGAAAACGTGGTCCACCTCCTCGCGGCACTCAGGGCCAGGCAAGGGCTGAGCGATGCTATCGGTTCGCTCGGTCCGACCGCGGACGTCGCGGCCAGGGTGCCCGGATGACGCGCGCTCCCTCCGTCGAGGATATCGTCCTCGGTCATGTCCTCGACGAGTGCCGCCGCGGGCGTGGTGTCGGCGACGGGGCATCGTCCCGTCTCGGTTCGCCGCAACAGCGCCTGACGCGCGCGCTCCTCCGAAATGCCGGGGGGCCGCGCGGCTGGCAGTCGGTGGTGAAGCGCATCGCGGGCGGCAGTGCCCGCACCCCGCAGGAGCTGAAGCGGCTTCTCGACTATGTGGCCCGGGAAGAGGGGGTGCAGAGCACCTGGTGCAATCTGGCGGGGTACGAGCGCGACTTCGATCCCGGCCGGACGGGCCGAACGGCAGACCTCTGGTCCTCGACCTGGACCGGCGCTCCAAGGCGGGGGCATGCTGACCACATCGTCCTGAGCTTTCCGCGCGGTGTCGATGCGGAAAGGGCCGAGGTCATCGCCCGGGAATGGGGGCAGGTCGTCTTCGGCTCCGGCGACTATGGCGATGTCTGGCGCTATGTCGCGGCCCTTCACCTGGACACCGACCACCTGCATGCGCATTTCGTGGTCGACAAGCACGGGATCGACGAAGGCCGCTTTCTCTCGATCTGCCGCCATGCGGGGCTGAATTTCGACGTGATGCGCGAGCTCCACGCGGAGATCAGCCAGTCGCATGGGCTGAACATTCTCGCCTCCTCGCGCCTTTCCCGCGGGATCGTCGAGAACCCGCCGCGCCAGTCCGACCTGCGGTCAGCCCAGAGCGGGAAGGCCGCGCCCCCTGCCCGGCCGCCGCTCTCCGACGGTGAACGTGCCCGACGGCTTTCCGCGCTTCAGGGCTTTGCCCGCGAGTACGAGACCCTTGGCGACCTCGCCGGTCTCGCCGCCGCCAGCACAGAGCCGGACGCGTTTTCCTACCTTACCCGATTGGCTCGGGCGCTCGGTGCCTCTGCCGCCGCCCTCAGACAAGGAGTTCCCCTGATGCCCGATCACTCGCTCCATGCTGAGGGCGATCGTGCCACGCGGATCGAAGCCGCAAGGGTAGAGATGATCGCTTCGGCTGCCGAGGCCTGGGAGGCGATCCGGGCCATGGAGCCCTCGTCCGAACGGGTGGATCTCGAGCGCAGCTTCGCCGAACAGGCAAGGGCGTCGCTGCGGTTCGCGCCGGAGAGCGTGCTGCTGGCGGAGCACGCCCGCGACGCCGACCGGACCGCCGATCCCTATCACAACCCGACGCTTGCCTCGCTGGCGCGGCTGGACCAGGGCCTTACCGAAGGCGTCTCGCTTGACGAGGGTCTGCGTGCCACCCTCGCCCATGTCCGCGAGGAAGTGGGAGCACGACTGACCGCCCTCTTCACTTTCCGGGAAGACGATCTTCAATCTGCAGGAACCAGCGTCGAGGAAATGTTCGCGCGGTTCAGCGCCCCGGAGCGCAGCGAAGGACAGGTGTCGGGCTGGCTTTCCCAGGAGGGCACCGCAGCCCGTGTGCTCTGGCGCGAAACCGAACGCGACCTCGCGCGCGGCGTGGACGCCGCCCTGAAGGAACTCAGCCTCTCCCCTGGTCTGATGGAGGCGATGGCCCGCGACCAGCTGCTCATCGCCGACCGGCATTTGAAGCTCTCGGAAGTGCCCGCGCTGGAGGCCATCGTCGACCGCCTGCACGACACCCTGAAACCCGAAGACCTGACCCGTGTCCGCTCCGGCGACCTCGCTCCCTTGAACGAGCATGTGCGCGACCCGGCACTTCGGGCCGCCGTTGGGCATGAGCTGAAGAACGAGGGCGACCTTGGCGCGTCGAGCGAGGTCGGACCTTGGGCCGATCTCGCCCGCGCGCAGCACCGCGCCGCAGACCTCGGGCAGCGCGAGCGCACCGTCGAGCGCGACGCCGGCCACGAGCTTTGAGGGGCCACGAGAATGCTTTCGAATCTCGACACCGCCTGGCGGTATCCGCTGGCGCTGGCCCTTGGTCTGATGACCGGTCTCTACATCGGTGGCATGCTGGCGACGATCTATGTGATCACCGCCTTCCGCGAGAGCCTCGATACCCTGAGCCCGATGGGCCCATGGTTCCTGCGCTATTCCTGGGATGACCTCGCCGCGCGGCCATCGGTCCTGCAGGGTGCGCTGATCATCACCGGGGCGGTGACCCTCGCGCTGACGCTTGTCGGTCTCGCCGGGGTGCACCGCGGGCGGCTCAACCAGTATGACGATGCGCATTTCCAGTCGCGCCGCGAATTGGAGCGCAACCGGATGGTCGGCAGCCTCGATCAGAACGGCTTCATCTTCGGCAAGCTCGGGTCGCCGAAATCCGACGCGCCCTTCGTCATGGCGCCGCCGGACCGCTTCCCCCACGCGATGATGATCGCGCCGACGGGCCGGGGGAAAGGTGTGGGATTCGTCATCCCGAACCTCCTCCACTTTTCCGGCTCGGCCATCATCCTCGACGTGAAGGGCGAGAACTTCGCCAAGACCTCCGTCCACCGCAAGCACGGACTGAAGAACGGCATCTGGTACTTCTCGCCCTTCGACGAGGACCGCGGCACGCATCGCTTCAACCCGCTCGCCCGGATCGCCGCCCTGCCAACGGCCGAGCGCCAGTACACCGCGCTGAACGCGATGGCCGACCTCTTCCTCATCCCGGAAGGCGAAAGCGCGCAGAGCTTTTTCAACGCGGGCAAGCGGCTCTTCATCGCCTCCTGCCTCTACGCCATCGAACAGCGCCGCCCGACCCTGGGCTTTGCGGGGGAGATCATGGCCGGGGGCGGCGACAAGAAGAAGAGCTACACGGCGATCGCCGAGACCACGAACATCGCGATCGTCTCCCGCACCTTTCTCGAGATGGCCGATGTCCCGGAAAAGACCCTCGGCGCCTATGTCTCGGTGATACAGGGCTCCGGTCTGGAACTCTGGAACGACCCGGCGGTTGACCGGGTGACCGCGGCCAGCGACTTCGACTTCTCGACCTTGCGGCGCGATCCGCAAAGCCTCTACATCGTCGTCCAGCCGGAGCACCTGAAAACCCTGGCCCCCCTCGTCCGCCTGCTCTTCGCCGATGCCATCGCCTCCCTGCAGCGCCGCGAGCCCGGGCCCGACGAACCCCATGCGGTCATGTTCCTGATGGACGAGTTCGACCAGCTCGGCCGCCAGCCCCTCGTTCTCTCCTCCATCAAGACGATCCGCAGCTTCGGCGGCCGGTTCTTCATCATTTCCCAGACCATTCCGGGTCTCGACGACATCTATGGGGAAACCGGCCGCCGCTCCCTGCAGGGCGGCGCTGGCGTGCAGATCTACATGACGCCGCAGGATGACCGGACGGCCGAAGTGCTGTCGAATGCCCTGGGGCGCTCCACCATCACCGCCGTCACCGAAAGCCAGTCGCGGGTTCGAGCGCTCGAGGACAGTGCGAATGTCAGCAGGCGCTCGGAGGAAAGGCCGCTGATTTCGGCGAACGAGGTTCTGCGGTTCCCGCTCGACGAGGTTCTGGTGCTGCCGGAAGGGCAGTATCCGATCCGGGCGCGGCACATCCGATACTACGAGGATCGGCATTTCGGGCCGATTGATCGGGCACGGATCGGGAAGAAGCTGCGCACGGACACTGCAGGCCCGGCCCCGCAAACGGGTCCGATAGTCGCAAGTCTTTCCGGCCTGCGACCGGACGGCGGAACCGAAGGCACAGCAACGAGAATAGTGGCAGCGACCGAAGGATTCAGGGGGGATCGCAGCGCAGGCAACTAGGCAGCGTCGCCTGCCGCAACGCCTGCCCTCGTGATCGTCATGCGAGCCAGTTCTCGACGTTCAACCCCCGGATGCGTTTGAACTCACGCTGGTTTGCGGTAACCAGCACGGCCCCAACGGCCTGTGCGTGGGCCGCGATCAAAAGATCGTTCGGCCCTATCGGCTGACCCTCTGCCTCAAGCTCGGACCGGATCTCGCCGTAGGCGACATCGGCGGGGACATCGAGCGCCAGCACATGAACCGCCCCGAGGATCGCTTCAATCTGCGCCAGCAGCTTCTGCGATCCTTTCTTCGCGCAGCCGTAGCGCAGCTCCGCTGCCGTGATGACGCTGACGCAGATGGTCTCCGACCCAACCGCGGCGATGCGCTGCGCGACGGGGCCTTGGGGATTGCGCGCGAGGTCGGACAGGATGTTGGTGTCCAGCATGTAAAGCGCGGTCACAGGTCGATGTCTTTCGCAGGCAGCAAGGTCGCATCGATATCGGGGAACTGGTCCTCCAGCGCCAACGGCCTCAGTCCCGCCAGGACCTCGAGCAGGTCCATCCTGCGCACGGGTTCGAGGATCAGCTTCTCGCCGTCCCGATGGATCAGGACCCGGTCGCCCGGCATCTCGAAATCGGCCGGAATGCGGACCGCCTGGCTCTTGTTGTTGCGGAAAAGCTTGGCCTCGCGCGGCGGTGTCGGATCACGTCGATGGGCCTCCGGCATCCTTGCCTCCCGTTTCTGCATATCCATATTGCATATACATGAGGCGCGGCCGGAGTTCCAGTGTGCCGGTTTTCCCGAACACTTGAGGCACCCTTCTACAGGCAGAGAAGTTCCGCCACGCCGCGCTGCCCATCCTGCCGCGCCAGTTGCACCACCAGATCCACGCTCGCTTCGCAGTACCGCTTCACCTCCTCGAAGCCCATGCCCAGGCCTGCGGCCATGACCATGATCGCCAGGCGATCGATGGCCTTCCGGGCTGTGTCGGCATGGATCGTCGTGAACGACCCGCCGTGCCCGGTGTTGATCGCCTCGAGGAAGGTCCGACTTTCTTCGCCGCGCAGCTCGCCGAGGATGATCCGGTCGGGCCGCATCCGGAGCGACGCCTCGAGGAGTCGCGCGGGCGTGCGCTCGCCTTGCGAGGTGCGATCAGCCTTCAGCGCCACGGCGTTCTCCTGCTTGGGGAAGAGCTCGTAGGCATCCTCGATGGTCAGGATGCGTTCGCCGGTATCGACCATAGCCAGAAGCGACCGGGCGAAGGTCGTCTTGCCAGTCGAGGTGCCACCGGAGATCAGGATGTTCATCCGCTCCTCGACGCAGAGCTGCATGGCCGTCATGACCTCGCCCGCCCCTGCCAGTTTTAAGGCCTCGTCGGCGCGCTCACGCCGTCTGGCACCGAGATCGACGAGACTGCCGTGCAGCAAACGCGGCTCGATCAGCTGATCGACCGCCACCTTGAACGGCCGGAAGGTGATGGCCATCCCGCCCTCGACGATGGGCGGCGCCACGACCTGCGCCCGGATCGCCATGTCGCCCCAGACGATCTTTCCCGAGACGGTCGGCTTCTTCTCGGAAAACTGCGCGCCGACAGCCGAAGCGATGGCCTGGCCGAGATTGGTCGAGAGCACCCGGTCGATGGTCAGATGCGCGACGCGCTCCATATGCGGCGCGCCCTTCCGTTCGATCCAGACCTTCCCATCCGGGTTGATCGCCACCTCGACGAGGTCGTCCCGCAGAAACAAGGGAGCGATCGGCGTCAGGTAAGTCCCGAGGAAACTCGGTCGGTCGTCCATCACCAGATTTCCAGGTCGCGGTCGACCATCACGGTGATGGCGGCTCCCGGGGCGACGGTGATGATCGGCGGCAGGCTCGTATAGGCCTCGACCGCCGATCCCATGGCCGCACTCAGATCCTCGCCCATGTTCTCCGCCGTGTCGGCGCTGATCTCGTCGGAAGCTTTCGCGGCAGCGACGGCCGGGGCTGCCCCGAGAAGGGAGATCAGGGCCGCCGATCCGAACCGCGCGGCAAACCGGGTGTTGACCCTGCCGGTTATACCCGAACGGCCTTGGGCGTCGCCCCCGAAGGCTTCCATCCGCACCGACTGGCCGTCAGGCGTGACCAGCCGGGTCCAGGCGACAAGGATGCGGCCCTGGCCAAGGGCCACTTCCGAGGAGTAGTCGCCGAAGACCCTTGAGCCCGCCGGGATCAGGACCTGGGCCTGATCGAAGGACCAGACGGGCCGGGTAACGATGGCGGTGATCTGGCCCGGAAGGCTTGAGTCGACCGCATTCTCCAGCGTCGCCTCGATCATCGTGCCCTGCAAGACGGTGTTCGAGGGGTTAGCAATGACCTCGCTCACTTCCGTCGCGGTCGCCTCCCGGCCCGACTGCACGAAGTCCCGCCCCGCTGCATCGCGCCCCTCGGCAGGTGCCTCAGGGACGCCCATGCTGACGTCCCCTGCCCCGCCCTTCTGGCCGTCATCGAAAACGACCGAGGGCGAAGACACTCGGGCCGCGAGCTGCGCCTCGCGTTCGGCCCGCTTGGCCGCCAGTTCGGCCTCGCGCGCGGCATCGGCCGCACCGGTCGCATCGGCGCTGGCCTTCAGGACGGCGATCTCCTGTTCGAACTGCCGCCGCATCTCTTCGATGAGCGCGAGATTCTGAGACTGCGCTTCTTCCAGGGCGAGGGCGAGCGCCTCGGCCGTCTGGTCCATTTCGGCATCCGCCTGGTCGGCGAGATCGCCGAGTTCCCGTTGCAGCCGCTCGACTTCAGACTGCAGCGCGGCGTTTCGGGTTTCGAGATCCTCGCGTTGCGCAGCCAGTTCACCTTCGATGTCGGAGAAGCCGTCGGGCGTCGGTTTCGTGTCGGGACCGGGCTCGATGGCCCCGAAAGGCGATCCGCCGGTCTGGTCCTGGAATTCCTCGACAGCCGAGGTCTCGACATCGGGGATGGCGCGGCTGGTGGGCCAGACAGTCCAGAGCGCAGCAAGACTGGCCCCGGCCAGAAGCGCACCCATCCCGAGCCTTTGCTGCCGCGTCAACTTCGGCTTGGGTCGCTCGACCTTGTATTCCGATTCGCTGGTGGTCGAGCTTTCGGTCGTCTCGGGACTGGCCATCTCAGTACTCCCATCCCTGCAGCCTGGCGATGAGCGCAGAATCGGTGGTCACCCCGCCCTCCACCCTCTCGATGCAGAGGACCTGCTTGCCGATCCGGATCGAATAGGCGCCGCGGAGACCCGCGACGCGCACGATGCTGCCCCGCGTGCCCGAGTTCAGCGTCACTTCGCGCCCCGTCGCATCGACGCCGAAGATCGAGGGGCGAAGGCCCGGGGCGAAGGCGAAGTAGGTGGCCTGGCCGTTATTCCAGATGTGGACGGGTTTCAGGGCCTCGTCGCCCGACCAGGCATAGCCGATGTCGCGCGTTCCTGCGGCGACCGTGCTGCGTGCTGTTCGGCCGGATCCGGTCTCGGGATAGTGCAGGACCAGTCGGTAGGTTGGGTTGCGCGAGCGCCCCTCGCTGATCGCGAACGAGATGGTGCGCCGCCCGGTGTAGATCGTCATGTTGGTCTCGGCCCCGGCGATCAGGGGCTTCACCGAGACCGTCGTCCGGTTCGAGAGCACTTCGACCTCGAAGGCCTCGCTGTCGCCGAGAAGGACCGAGTCGATCCGCTCGCCCGCCCCAAGCTCGATGGCCGTGTTCACACGCAGATGCGTGTCGAGCCGGATGACGTCCACGGGATTGTAGAGGACCGAGCGGACGCGCGCGTCGGCGCCCATCGAGGCCGGAGCGACTTCAGCGAGGGTCGCCGTCGCGATGCCGAGGGCGCAGGCAAAGGCAATCCCCGGGAGAAGAAGGGAGCGGGTCATGGATTGGTCTCCAGGGTTTCGGCATCGACGCGGTAGGCCGAGACTGTGAAGCCGAGCGGGTTTTCCCAGACATGGGCGAGGGAGCGTTCGGTCTTGGGCGCGAAGGTGAACTCGACTGTGGCCACGAAGGGTTGGGTCACCGGCTCCTGCTTCGTCTTCCTCAAGGTTTTCAGGAAGCGGATCTGGGCCACGTTTGGCGCGAGGAAGGTGATCCGGCGCACCGTCACGGTCACTTCCGCCCCGGGGCCATAGACATCGGGTGGATAGGCGGTGTTTCCGCCTCCCTTGGACCAAAGGAGCCGCAGGCTTTCTTCCGCGCCGCCCGTCGAGCGGCGCTGCACGCTTTCGAGCCGCGCTTGGATACCCGCGAGGAAATACCCCTCCCGGTCGGAGACATATGCCACGAGGAGGCTCTGTTTCAGGGCCTCCTGATCCTCGATGCCGGTCGGGGCGACAGTCATGACCTTTTCGGCGTCGCCGGTCTGGCGGTCGACGAGGACGGTGAAGACCTGGGTTTCCCGCAAAGGCAGGACAAGGACCAGCGCGGTCGCGAGGATCAGGCTGAGTGCGCCTGCAGCACTCGCCACGATCCAGGCGCGCCGGGCCGACAGGCGCGGCTCCAGCACGAGATCGACATCGAAACCATGCGCCTCCATGGGCGGTCCTCCGAAATGGGTCATTTGGAATGTCAGCTCTTGTCCGAAGTCCGGCTGGCGAGCCGCATCGCGGTCTGGACAGCGGATCGGCCGACCTGCCCCGCGGTATTGCCGTTGAGCCGGGCGTCCGAAGGGCGGCGCCCGCCGGCATCGAACCCGGCCGCACCGCGGCCCGCTCCGATCCCGGCGGCGATTCCGGTGCGACCGTAGCCCTTGACGCTGTCGGCGGTGCGGAAGGTCGAGGCCGCCACGCTGCCAAGGCCGGTGGCTGTCGAGGCAAGCGATTGGGCGATTGTCGGCACCATGGCCATGAGGCCGGTGCCGAGCATCATCACAACGACGAAGCTCAGGACGTCGCCGATGGTTTCGACCGAAGCGAGCGAGGCGGGCGTCAGGTCGTCTGCGTTGTAGATTGTGAAGGCGGCCATGCCGGAGGTCAGCATCGGATAAAGTGCAAATCCCAAGGCCAGGTTGACCCAACGGTCGAAAAGCGGCGCCGTCACCTTGAAGAGAGTGCAGGCGATGGCGACCGGCGCGAAGATGATCAGCACGCCAATCATGATCTTCGCGGCCGAGATCACGATGATCGAGACCGTCGCCATGAGCGCTGCGACCAGGAACATCAGGAGGCCGGCGAGAGCCCCGGTGATGTAGCTGCCGTTCTGGCTGATCGCTTGCCCGACATCGAGCGCCTTCAGGTAGAGCGCATCGAGGCCCTCATAGAGGTTTCCGGACCCGTCCCCGAAGGCGTTCATTACGACGGCGCCGATCTCGCTCGGTGCGTTGGTCAGGACGCCGTAGACCGCATTGAAGTTGGTCCAGGAAGAGAGGAAGGCCGAGGCGATAGCGATCCGGGCCGCCACTCCGAGCCCGTTGCGCAGCGTCATCGGCACGGCCTGGGCCATCAGGTTGACGCCGACGAGAGCCACCACCAGCACCGACCCGGCCCGGAAGACCGGAACGATCTCCGCGGCAACAGCGTCGAAAGCCGTGGCGCCGACGGCTGTCGCGGCGGCATCGACCTGGGTCAGGATGTCGGCGATGATGGCCATGTTTCAGTTGGCGCGGCAGCTCAGTTCGAGCTCCCGGAAGCGTGCCTCCGTCTCGCGGCGGCCTTCGTCGCGAATTCCTTCGAGAGCCGCGCGGTCGTCGTCGGTGAGTTCGGCCGCAGACTTCCCGAGGGCTTCCCGGACGAACACATCGAAGCCGTAGTCATCGAAGAGGCAGGAACAGGAACCGTCCCGAAGGCGTCGTGACATCGCCGCCCGGAAATAGGCCTGCCGCGCCACAGCCCGGAACTTCCAGTCCGTGATCCCTTCGGGCAGGTCGATCACCTCCTCGCAGGTCGCCGTCTCCTCGCCTGCGAATATGCCCGAACCCCGTCGACGCATCTCGGTCAATAGGGAGAGCGCGGCATCGGCATCCTGTGCCGCCACTGCCTCTCGGGTCCGTTCGATCAGGTCACGGTCGCTGACCGCCGCGAGGTCGTCAGCCGACCCCGGTCCGGGGATAAGGAGAAGGGCTGCGAAAGCCGCAGCTGCTCGTGAACCGCGCCGCATCAGTTGGCCCCCGAATAGTCGAAGAAGCTCTTTTCCTTGGCCTGTTCGGCGGCCCAGTTGACCCCGGTCTGACCAGCGGCGAGACCGGCGGCGGCGTTCAGCCGCCACATCTGGCCGAGCATGAAGTTGGTCTCGGCCGCCATGCGCGTGTTGAGGTCGATGCTCTCCTTCAGCGTGGCCTGGTTCGCGATCTCGGCCACAAGCCCGTCGATCCGTTCGAGGCTCTGCGCGGCCTCCTCGTAGGAGAGCTGCGCCACGCCCATGGCCGTCGCGCTCGCCGCAGCCGTCTCGGCGATCAGCCTGTCCTGCGGATTGTCGGATGAGGAAAGACCGGCCAGGGCTTCCGAGGTGAGCCCTGCGCCTTCGAGCGTATCGCGCATGTATTCGGCGGCCATCCTGTCGCCCATCGTGACATTGCCGTCGAGGAGGTTGTCGAGAAGTCCGTCGAAATCCCCGATGGTTAGCGCGTCCTTGAAGCCCGAAAGGTCGGTGATTTTCGCGGCGCGGGAGCGAAGGTCCAGCGCCGAATTGTAGAGGCTCGCGATCTCATTCAGGCCCGAGATCGACCCGAGGATGCCTTCGAGGTTGGTGAGCTGCGCGAGGCCGGTCTCGACCTGTTTCTTCAGCTCCTCGATCTGCGCAATCTGGTTTTCCGCGTCGCGCAGCGCTGCCTGCAGCTGTTCGATGTTCTTGGCGAGGTTGGTGCCGTCGATCACCGGGACGCCCTGTGGCAGGCCAGGCGTCGCGACAAGTGTCGCACAGACGGCGAGCACGAACAGCGCCTTCATCTTTTTGGGGGGAAGTGTCATGGGGTATACTCCCAGAAAGTGGTGTATTGCAGGGATTGCGCGGCGTCCGAGAGGCCGCGGGCGGCCTCGACCTTCACCGCGCCCGCGCGGAGCCGCAGAGTCAGGGCCATCAGCCGCGCGCGCTCGGCAAGCATGTAGGTGTTCTGGTCGACCGCATCTTTCGGGGTCCGGGGTTCGGCCTCTTCCAGGAACCCCTTGATCCGCGCCATGGCGGCGTCGATCTGCCCGCTCTGCTGATCCGAATAGCCGATGAAGGCCGAGGACATATTGCCCCACTCGGCACTCGTGCCTTCGACACCGGCGAGCGTGCCGGTCACATCCGCGCCGGTGATGACCGCGAGGTAGGCGTCGTAGAAACCCGAGATGCGGCGGACGTAGTTCTGGGTCTCCTCGAAGGGCGGGACTCCACCGTTTTTCTGGACGTTGCCGGGCCCGGCGTTGTAGGCGGCGAGCGCGAAGTCTATGCGCCCGAAGGTGTCGAGCTGGGTCGCGAGATAGCGTGCCCCGCCATCGAGGTTCTGCAAGGGATCGGACGGATCGACGCCGAGATCGGCGGCGGTGCCGGGCATCAACTGGCAGAACCCCATGGCGCCAACCGGGCTGATCGCGGCATTGGAGAATGCGCTCTCCTGCTTCACCAGCGACTGGAAGAGAATGCGCCAGGTCGTCGGCGTGAGCCCCACCTTCACGACGCCGGGATGCGATGCGTAGCGTGCCGCCGTGGCGATGATCATTGCCTCGACCGTCTCGCCTTCGCCGAAGAGCCGCTGGCTTTCAGGGCTTGTCTCCTGCAAGGGGTAGACCTCGTCAGCCGGTGGGAAGTCGGCACTCCCGGTCTCGAAGCCGCTGAGATCGGTCACGCCCGTCGTGTCCGCGAGAAAGCGCTCGTAGGCGGCAAGCTGGTCCTCCTCGATCTCGGAGAGCCGCGTTCGCGTGCCGAGCTTGTCGTTCTGCTTCAGCGCGTCCTCGGCCTGCTCAGCCAGGCGTGAGATGAAATTCGACAGCCGCGAGCCGTCGATGATCGGCACGCCCTGGGCCAGCAGTTCGAAGGGCACGGCAGTGCCGAGGAGAAGGCCGAGAAGGAGGGGTGCTCGTCGCATCGGAGGGATCAGTCCGCGCAAAGCGCGTCGGGGCCATTCATCGTCGAGACGATGACGGTCGTGCCGTCGGCCTGCTCCCGCGCTGCGAAGTATTTGCCTTCGGCCTGGAACCGGCCGTGGCACGGCGAAACCGTCCCGGTCTCGACGCCGGCGCAGGCAGCAAGGAGCGTGATTCCGAGAAGGGGGAGGAGGGTCAGGTGCTTGGGGAGGGTCACGTCATGTCCTTCCAGAAATCGGTGATGTCGCGCCAGTCATAGGGGGCGCGGTCTTCGCCGGAGCGCCCTCCGCCGAGAACGGCGAGATGCGGGCCAAGGGCGGCGAGGTCCATGTTGACGAAGACCGAGTCCCCGGCCGAGCGCAGGAGCGCCAGGCGCAGTCCACCCGTAGGCGTGCAGAGGAACTCGGCTTCTTTCTCGTTCAGGCGCAGGATCCGGTAGTCCTCGGGGTTTGCCCTCGGGTTCGGGTAGAGAAGCTGCGTGACGACGCTTTCGGCGATAATCTGCCCGACCTTCACACGGGTCAGGTGCGTCGGCGTCTGGGTCAGCATCATCACCACGGCGTTCTTCTTCCGCATGGTGACGAGCCAGTCGTGCAGGCGCTTCTCGAAGATCGGATCGTCCAGCATCTTCCAGGCCTCATCAATGACGATGAGGGTCGGGCGGCGATCCTCGATCACCCGTTCGATGCGGCGGAAGAGATAGGCGAGGAGCGCGGACCGCTCGGTCCCGAGATCGAGGATCTCGGACATGTCGATGCCGACCACATCCTCGGAGAGGCTGATCTCGGAAGAAGCCCCTGGGCCGAAGAGCCAGCCATGCCGACCGCCCTGCCCCCATTCCCGGACCCGGCCCACCAGATCGCCCTCGTCGTCCGTCGAGGCGACGAGGGTTGCGAGGCCATCGAAGGTTCGAAGCCGCGGGTCGGCCACGACGATCTGGCGGATAGCCGCGTTGAGGCTCACCGTCTGGGCGGTTTCGAACGGGTGCGCGCCCGCGAGGATGTCGCCCAGCCAATCGGTAAGCCAGGCGGCCCCCCGGTCATCGACCTCGGTCTGGAACGGGTTGAGTCCCGTCGCTTCGCCGATCCGGATCGCGGAATAGCGGCCGCCCAGGGCGCGCACTGCCATCTCGAGCCCACGGTCCTTGTCGATGACGAGGACGCGGGCCTGTACCCTGCGCGCCTGCGCCATGAGGAAGGCGGTGCCCAAGGTCTTGCCGGAACCGGTGCGACCGAGAACCAGCGTATGGCCGGCGCTCGGCTCGGCACCCCGTTCGCCCTTGTCGTGGAAATTGAAGCGGTAAAGGCTCGAGGTCACCGTTGGCAGTGCGGTGATCACCTCGCCCCAGGGTGACTGGGACTTCGGACGCCCCTCAGTGACGCGATGCAGCGCCGCGAGATGCGCAAAGTTCTGCGCCGAGATAAGCGCGGTGCGCGGGCGGTAGGCCCAATTGCCGGGGGCTTGCGCAAACCAGGCGGCGCGGGCCGCGAAGCTCTCGCGAACCAGCGTCGCGCCGCAGTCCTGACCCGCACGCCAGACCTCGGAGGCCGCCTCTTCCAGTTTTTCTGCGGACTCGGCTGTGACCATGACGGTCAGGTGATGCTTGCCGAAGACCTGCCGACCTGAGGCCACGTTGTCCGCTGCCTCGTAGAGTTCCTGCCGCAGGGTTTCGGCGGCATCTTCGGAGGCGCGCATCTGCCGCGCGGTGCGCTTGATGCGTTCTTCGATCTCGTTGTTGCGGGCTGGCGTGAAGCTGTTGGTGATGACGATGTCGTAGGGCAGTTCCAGCGCATCGAGCATCCGCGCCCAAGTGCGGGGCGGATAGGACTTCACGCCAAAGATCGTGCCGAAGCGGGGCCCCGCCCCGGTGTCGATATCGACCCGCTTGCCTGCAAAGGTCGCCTGCGAGGTCGCGACAGTGTCCGCAAGGAACTGGCCGCGCATGGGCAGGATCTTGGCCATGGGCTGGCCGAGCGCGACGCCGAGAAGCCCGAGCCACTCCCCAGAGGAGACGGTCAAGCGCCGGAAGCCCAGACCCTGGCAGGCCCCGGCCAGGAGCCCCGTTGCCTCATTTAGGCGTTCGACCCGCTGGCCGATGTCGCCGGAGAAAGCCGCTTTGAAGAACGCCCCGATCAGCGGGGCACGTTTCAGCGCCGTTGGTCGCAGGATCAGAGACACCATCAGCAACCGCCGCTTCAGGCTGCGGGCGCGAAGATGTCCCTGCCAGCGGGCATCGACCGACGCCGCGAATTCCGCTCCCGGTCCTTCATCCCCGAAGCCTTTCAGGTTTGCGGTGTCCGGCAGGGTCAGCTTCGAGACGTGGAACCCGAAGCCCTCCCCGAGCTGGCCGATCAGCCGCGCGAGCGAAGTGGCCGCGAGCGACAGGTCCCCCTCTTCCGTTGTAAAACTGTCTTGCCCATCGACGACCGCAGAAGCGATCAGATCGCCCTGCCGGGTCAGGATCAGGTCGTCGGCGGGCGCGGAGAGCCAGGGCAAATGCCGGGCGAGGGACTCGGACGCGAGTTCCTCGGGCCGCAAGACAGACCGCAACGCCGGTGTGGCCGGGAAGAAGGATTTGACGTCAGCTGACATGGCGGTCACCGCCAAAGGCCGCCTTGCCGCGCGTGCGCGGGGTCCGGGAGAAGACCACCGCGACAGTCTCGAAGAGGTTCGGGTTGCGGTCTGCCACGAACCAAAGGACCGGATAGCCGACGACCCCGATCAGGAGAAACCGCCAGTCATTCGCCGCGACGAAGGGGATGACCGAACCGAGCATCAGGCTCACGAAGTAGCCGATGGGGAGGCCAAAGATCTTTGGCGGCCGGGTGAGGCCGAGGAACAGGGGCGCGTCGTGCATGGGGAGTATCCGCGAAATCAGGTCGGTCGGGCGCACAACGACGCCCGACCATTTGCCCGTCCCTGCTCAGGGGGCCGCGAAACCGTCGATGATGGTGGCGGCCGAGAAGACGAGGACCACGCCGAAGAAGATGGCGAGGAAGAGGGGCCAGTTCAGGCGGCCGGTGAACATCATGTAGCCCGAAGCCACGACGGCGAGGATCGCGATTAGCCGTCCGATCGGCCCGGTCAGCCCGTCGACCACGACCTGAAGCATGTTCTCCAACGGGTCGAGGTTCTGGGCGAGCGCAGGCTCCGCGATCAGTGCCGCGAAGGGCAGCGCCATCAGAAGGGCGCGCAAAGTCAGGCGCGGCAGGCGCGCGCCGGTGAGACGTCGGAACATCAGGGTTACTCCGGACTGAGGATTGCGTTGGTCAGCCGCAGAACCTTGGCCACATGGCCCTCGGTCTCGGCATACGAGGGAATGCCGCCATAGTCGCGGACCGCTTCGGGACCGGCGTTGTAGGCGGCAAGAGCAAGGTCGGCCGACCCGAAGTCGGCGAGCTGGGCCAGGAGATACCGGGCCGAGCCATGCAGGTTCTCTTCCGGATCATGCGGATCGACGCCGAGGAGATCGGCGGTTCCGGGCATCAGCTGCCCAAGCCCGATGGCCCCGACCGGTGAACGTGCGTCCGGATTGAAGGCGGACTCAACCGCGATGTTGGCGCGAAAGAGTGCGAGCCATTCCGATCCCGAAAGCCCGGCCGCCTTCAGTGCCGGGTGGCGGAGGTAGTCTCCGCCGACGTCAAGAACGAGGTTTTCGATCTCGGCCGTGCCTCGGGGGACATGACCCTTCGGCGAGCCATCATAAGAGGCCAGTACGACCCCATCGTCACTACTAGTGGCGGTGTCATCAGCGGCGAATGCATCGCCATTGCGCGGATTTCGTCGAGAAGGAAGCCCCTTCCCGAAGTCTAGAACGCCCGACCGGACCCGCAGATCCTCCTCCCCTGCCCCGAGGTCGATGACCTCCGCCGTTCCGGTCGCGGTCGTGAGCAGCCAAAGGGCCAGCGCACCACCGAGGGTCAGCTCAAGGTTTCGGGTCCGCCTCCGCGCCATGGGTCCAGATCGCCTTCTCGCCCTTCATCAAAGGAACGGGAACCGTGGTCAGACCCAGCTCGACCGCAAAGGAGATGAGACCGGTGACGGTCTTGAACTCCCGGGGTTCGAGCCCGCGCGAGATCACGAGAAGGGCCGTCTGGTCGCCAAAGCGCAGTTGGATGCGCCAGGTACCTTGCCAGACGGTTCGAGCCTGTCTCGCGTCCTCGATACAGAGGACTTCAACGATGCCGCCTTCGCTCAGGGCCTCCTTCAGTCCGGCCTGCAAGATCACCGGGGTCAAGTTCCTCATGGGCTGGCACGCTCCGAAGCGACATCGCTACGGTGGATTGTAGTGCATGTCGCGCGGATGAGAAACATATCGCTGCGCAACGTGGCGGCACCACTAGCGGTAGAAAAGTGTTGCGTCAATAGACATGTTTTGCGATTAACGCACATGCTATGAAGTTACCGGACACGCTGCCTCTTGTTCCTCCCCCGATCTCTCCTCCGCAGCGTCGTCTGCGCAATCATGCTGCTTGACACAGGGTCCGCGCGGGCCGCGACTGCGCTCGACTGCCTGCCACCGATCCCACCCGCGCCGGTCTCCGATGCCGCTGTGCGCGATGAGTATCGTGTCGAGATCGGTCAGGAATACTCGGCCTACTTCGACGAGGCGCAGGCCTATCTGCGCTGCCTCGATGCCGCCCGAACCGCGATCACCGAAGACATCAACCGCGCGATCCAAGACTACCAGGCGCTCGGGCCGGAGCCCGACGAGTGATGTTGCGGCCGCTTCTCCCCTCTCCTCACATCGTTTCAAGGATGACCACCATGGCACGACTTCGGACCGCGGCACTTCTGGCTGCGAGCGTCTTCTCCCTTTCCCCTTCAACGCCAGCATCCGCCTACCCGGTCGACTGCGCAATTCTGCTCTGCCTCGCCGGTGGCTGGCCAGCGTCGGCCGAATGCTCGCATGCCCGCGCGGTCTTCATCGCCCGGATCACCCCCTGGCCGGTTGAGCCGCCGCTGCAGATCTGGAACTGCCCGATGCGGGCTTCGATGGAGTGGGAGCAGGCGCCGTTGAAGCGGCTGCTTGAGATCGCTTTTCGGGAGGATGAGGGGCGGGGGGGCCAGTCGCAGGCGAAGAAGCCTGTCGACCTGCTCCTTGCTCAGGACCGCGAGGACGTCGATATCTCCGACCCTGCCTACGACTTCGTGCGTTCGATCCATGTGTTCCAGATCGAATACTGGAGGTGGAGGAACCGGGATGGGGACTGCAACACGTCGTCTAGCATCCGCGAGGGGACCTACGGCGAGCAGGGAGACTTCAGATGGACTCGCTCGATACCCCCCCGGGTGCCGTCGGCATCTGCCTTCCGCCCCGGCACGACCTGTTCAAACTACCGGTTTCGGGGGGTGTTCGTCGACTGGACGGACTACGAAGGCAATTACGGTTTTGAGGAAGTGCGCTACTGACGGACGGTTTGCGCCTTGACCAATCTGAGGGATCAAGAATCATAGAACCAAGCAACCCAATATGATGCCGGAAGCAGCGCGCTAACTCCCAAGTGCAGGCCCATGCCTTCCTGCACTTCTAAGTGTCGCTTTGCCGCCCTCCACGCAGTGTCGAAGTGTCAACTTAGCACGGCAAGGAGAACAGCTGCCAACCCAACGAAAACTGCCGACAGCGTGATGGACGTCCAATCGGGCCCATGTATTTTGGTCGGCTGCTCCAGTGCGGCGCGCTTTGCAAGCTCAAAATCAAAGTCGACTGACATTCGCACTGCCTCCCCGACAGGCCCTGAACGATGGCGGCTTCAACTACGAGGCCACGGGGCTTTGACCCCCGACAACTTCCGCCATCGCCTTCCTGTACATGATCCGCCGGGCCATGAGCCCTGGGCGGTCAGGTGCGAAGCTGAGGTCGAACTGCGGCTCGTCGTCTTGCTCGACGACCTCCATGATCCATTCTAGTGCCTCGACATCCTCGTAGTAGGCCTTGGACGAGGCGTCATGCAGGAAGCTGTCGATCCCGGCATCGCCCGGCTTTAGGTCACGCGAGTTGAACCACCAGTAATGGATCGAGGAACTGGTCTCGGGCGTAAAGACGTGGGTGATGTGGTAGCGGTAGGTGCCCGGCTGGCCAGGCTCAGGGCTTGAGTCGATGATCTCGGCATAGGCACGATGCAAGGCGGGCGAAACGAAACGCGCCTCGGAGGTGCGCGTCACGCGCTTGCCCATGATCCCAGCGGGTTTGCCGTAGACGGCTGGGGGCGGGGCGTCAGTCAGGATACGACGGATGACCACTTGGTCGCCTTCGACCTCGGCCGTCAACTTCGAGCGCGCATACTCCGGCGTGCCGACCGTGTCGGGATGCAGGAAGGGGAAATGCGTCTGGTCGATCAGGTTCTCGTGCATGGCCACATAGTCGGCCTTGATGCGGTAGTCGCCGGTCACCGTGCCCCAGGCCGGATCGGTCAGCCAAGGCAGCGCCGGGATCAGTGCCTCGTCCGCCAGATGCGCCGGGCCCATCCAGATCCAGGTGAGCGGGCCGCGGTCGGTGAGGGGAAAGGTGCGTACCGCGGCGGAGGCTGGCGCCCGGTTCAGTGCCGGCATGTGGGCGCAGACGCCGTCAGCGTCGAAAGCCATGCCATGATAGCCGCAGACCAGCGTGTCGCCGACGATCCGGCCCTTCGCCAGCGGGAAGGACCGATGCGGGCAGCGGTTGCGCATCGCCACGGGGCGTCCAGCCTCGGTTCGGTAGAGGACGACATCGACACCGAGAAGGCGGCGCGCCAGCGGTGTGCGCCCGATCTCTCCCGACCGCCCCGCCACGTACCAGCAGTTGCGGATCAGCGGTGTGGCGTGGTTTGCGAAACCATCGCCCGTCTGCGGCGCCATAGCGTCGAAGATGGCGTTCTCTTCGGCGATCTTGTGGTCAATCAGGTTCATTGTCCCGGTCCTCATGCGATGTCGAGTTCCAGCGTCGCCCCGCCCGCAACGCGTGAGCAGCAGACGCAGATGTGGCGGCCCTCGGCGCGTTCGGCCGGGCCGAGATAGCTGTCGCGGTGGTCGATGACGGCGGCGCCGGGACGCACCGGGGTGGCGCAGAGGCCGCATTCGCCGCGTCGGCAGTCTGACAGCGTGTCCACGCCCGCCGCTTCCAGCGCCTCGAGGATCGTCGTGCCTGGCCCCACGGCGACCTCCCGCCCGTCGCGCAGTCGGACAGTGACCGGGCCGTCGCTGGGGCGGTGGGCGGCGTTGAAGACCTCGTGGCGGATGCGGGCGGGGTCCCAACCCAGACCTGCGGCAGCAGATCGCAGAGCGTCGATCATCGGGCCAGGACCGCAAACGTAGACGATCACTCCAGCGGGCTGTGCATTCAGAAGGCCGGTCAGGTCCGGCAGCCCCGCGACCGCGGCGTCGTGGACGGTGACCGACGACCCGCCCATCGCCTCGACCTCCTCCACGAAGGCCAGTTCCGACCGGCTTCGGCCCGCATAGAACATGCGGAAGGGCCGGTTCCGCAGGTGCAATGAGCGCAGCATCGGCAAGATTGGCGTGATCCCGATCCCACCCGCGACCAGAAGGACCGGGCCCGGCTCGTGACTCAGCCGGAATGTGCCGATGGGACGCGAAACCTGCAGGCGCGTCCCTTCGCGGAAGGTTGCATGCAGGAAGGCCGACCCGCGGTGCCGGTCTTCGCGCTGGACGGCGATGCGCCAGAAGGGTTCAGGGGAAGGTTGCGGATCCAGCGGGCCGACCAGCGAATAGTGCCGAAGGAACCGACCCGAAGGGCCACCGAAGCGCAGTTCGATGTGGCTGCCGGCTTCGCCCGGTGGCAAGGGCGATCTGTCTGCTGCGCCGATCAGGAACTCGGCAATCCGCTCAGTAAGGTCGCGGCGGCCAAGGATGCACGCGTCGATGTATCTCCCCGGTGTCTCCGCCATGGTCGCCTCCGTGTTGGGGGCAGAATACTCCAACCCTGCGAGCAGGGCTTATGCGGCTCGAGAAACTTCGCATTCGCTTCTGCCATATTGCGCGACGCCGTAGCCGTTACGCGTTGGCCTCAGCGCTGCGCGCGGTAGCCGCTGCGCGACGCCTCGTGGATCGGCCAGGGGTGGACTTCGACCGCAACCTCCATCTGGACGTGGCGCTCGACGTGGGGCTTCGCGCTGCCGCCATCCGCCTCGCCCCACAGAACTGACAGCCGCGTCCCCTGCGCTGCCAGATCCGCTCGCACCATGGCGAGCGAAATCCATGCCCGTTCGTTGGCGGAATAGACCGGATAGGTCGAAATGCCGACCATCGTTCCTTCCAGCAGGACCTGGTCGTAGGGGTGGGCCGCATAGTGACCCGCGGGCAACTCCATCAGCTTCGGCCCCGGGAAGGTGCCCATCAGGCCAGCGAAAATCTTCAGCACATCGTCCTTGTCCCAGACCAACGTGACCTTGGTTCGATGCGTCTGCGCAGCCATCCGCTCCAGCGCTGCGCGACCGATGAAGTCGTGGTCGAATTTCACCACGCGTCCGTAGTCGAGATCCCAGGGCGTCAGGTAATAGTCCTCCACACTGGTTGGCTCGAAGCTGCCCCCGACCGAACAGGTGGCCAGGAAGTTGTCGTCCGGCAGCCACTCGCGGAACCCGCGCATTGCCTCGCCGGTGTAGATTGCCGGAAGGGGCGAGGGGATCCAGCCCGATTCCATCGCCGCGACGGAGTAGGCCCGCGCTCCTGCCCGGAGCATCCCGTGTTTCGCGCCAATCTCCATCAGCCGGGCGTGAACCCGAACGCCCTCGTCATAGGGCCCCCAGAGTTCCAGCCCCTGGGCGCCCCCCATCCCGTGCGACAGCGTGCGGGCTTTGCAGCCGGCAATTGTGATCTCGCCCATATTGAAGAACTTGGTCGTCAGTGGCCCGCCTTCGTTCGCCTCGTTCAGGATGTCGAGCGCCTTGGGGCCCTGCACTTCGAAGCGGCAAAGCTTGCGCGGACGGGCGGTGTTCTCCAGCGAGCGAATGTCGAATTCGGTCGTGACGTCGAAGTCGCCGATCTCGGCCTGGTAGGCGAGCCAGTAGGCCAGCGGCGGCCGGCCGACGTAGAGCAGCTCGTCGTCAGCAAGGCCGAAGAGGATACCGTCGCCGATGACATAGCCGTCCGAGTTCACGCAGACGAGCTGCTTGGCCTTGTTGCGGCCGAACCCAGCGAAGCTGTTCACGCCGACGTGGCTGACGAACCGGACCGCGTCAGCCCCCCGGATGTAGAGGTCGGTCATGTGGTAGGACTGGTTCAGCAGGACGGCGCTCTCGCGCCAGGCACGGACTTCCTCCATCCAGTTGGTAAACTGGGGCGCGATCGGGAAGACGTAGGCACCGGTCTGGGAGTTGCGCAGCATTTCTGCCGGGCTCGCATAGCCCTCCAGGCGCGTCTCAAGTGTCTTCCTGGCCATCCTCTGCCTCCCCCGATGCTTTTCGCCACCCTACCTTTGTGCCGTCACGGATCGCACGTTCAGCCCTGCAATCTTCGCTTTCAACCTTGCCATATCTTGGCTCCAGTCAGGCTCTCGGCCCAGGTCGACTTTTGGGCGGCAGCGATATAACATTTCTGAGAACTTATCGTGGGGCTTCGTATGTCGCCTACAGGAGCCACGGCTCAGCCAGTGGCAGAAGACCTGATCGACCTGCGCGAAATTGCAGCAATCGACTCGGTCGCCAAGATGCGCAGCTTCATGGTTGCCGCCGAGGCCATCAACACGACACAACCCACGCTTTCACGTTTGATTGCCGCGGCCGAAGAGAGACTGGGCGTAGTGCTTTTTCGTCGAGGCTGGTCGGGAGCTGAAGCGACTCCCGCCGGAGACATCGCGATCCGGTCCTCGCGGGCGATGCTCGAGGCCATCGGCATCGCGGGCGAGCGCATGTTCAAGGATGGCCGACATCGGCCGCCGTTATGGCTGAACCTCAAGATGTCGCAGCTTTCGGTGATCGAGGCGGTGACGCGCGACTGTAGCGTCAGCTTGGCTGCAG